>Ga0209382_10000053_pt1 | contig 152063 bp, 156 predicted proteins | sample SoiMetdeltSBSDD5_FD_187599 | JGI IMG/M metagenome (GOLD analysis project Ga0209382, IMG submission 187599) | Bulk soil microbial communities from a Populus tree surrounding site in Tennessee, USA - Soil MetaG P. deltoides SBSDD5 (SPAdes) (version 2) | ecosystem: Environmental > Terrestrial >... | reverse complement strand
GCTCGTCACCGCGAGGGATTAGCCCATGGGTGTGCTCGACGGAATCAAGGTCCTGGAGCTCGCGCGCGTGCCGCCGGCTGAGATGCCCGGCATGATCATGGCTGACATGGGCGCCGACGTGCTCAAGATCGAGACGCCCGAGCCCGGCCGCCACGACGACGAGCAGGCGGTGCGCCGCACGATCCACGCCTTCGTCAACCGCAACAAGCGCTCGATGACCCTCAACATGAAGGCGCCCGAGGGCCAGGCGATCTTCCGCAAGCTCGCCGCCGGGGCCGACGTCATCGTCGAGGGCTTCCGGCCCGGCGTCATGGACCGCCTCGGCGCCGGCTACCAGGCGCTGAAGGTACAGAACCCGCGCCTCATCTACTGCTCGCTGTCGGGCTTCGGCCAGGACGGCCCCTACCGGGACCGCCCCGCCCACGACATGAACTACCTCTCGCTGGCCGGCGTGCTCAACCTGATCGGCGACGCCGGCAGCAAGAAGCCGGTCATCCCGCTCAACCTCGTCGCGGACTACGCGGGGGCGAGCCTGCACGGCGCGCTCGGCATCGTGCTGGCCCTGTTCGCCCGCGAGCGCACCGGGCGCGGGCAGCTCGTCGACGTGTCGTACCTCGACACGAGCATCTCGCTGCTGGCCGCCACGCCGAACATGCGCTTCTTCTTCTCCGACGGCGTCGCCCCGCGCCGGGGCGAGGGCTTCCTCGGTGGCTCCTATCCGTACTACGCGATCTACGAGACGCGGGACGGCAAGCTGCTCACGATCGGCTGCACCGAGCCGTGGCTGTGGGAGAACTTCTGCAAGGCGATCGACAAGCCGGACTTCGCGCGGTTCGCCCGCAAGCCCGACCAGTTCGTGCGCGCGGCCAACCCCGAGGAGGCCGCCGCCCGCGAGGCCATCGAGGCGATCATCCGGACGCGCGATCGCGACGACTGGTACGAGTACCTCGTCAAGCACGACGTGTGCGTGGGTAAGGTCTACGAGGTCGAGGAGATGGTGGCCGATCCCCAAATCAACCACCGGGGCATGATCGTCGACGTGGAGCACCCGACCCACGGGCGGGTGCGGCAGTTCGGCATCGCGATCAAGCTCTCGGACACGCCGGGCACGATCCGTACGGCCGCCCCGCTGAGCGGCGAGCACACCGAGGCCATCCTCAAGGACCTCGGGATGGGCACCGGCGACATCGCGGGGCTGCGCGAGCGCAAGGTCATCGAGTAACGCAGGGCGTGGCGCCGGAGCGCCGGCACGACCTCGACGCGCTCCGCGTCCTGGCGGTGCTGGTGCTCCTCGCCTATCACGCCTCGCGGCCATTCGACCTCGAGCCCTGGCACGTCAAGAGCGACGCGGCCAGCGTCGTCGTGCAGCTCCTGGGCGGCGTCTTCACCCCCTGGCGCCTGCCGCTGCTGTTCATGGTCTCCGGCGCCGGCACCTTCTTCGCGCTCCGTCGACGCACGGCCGGCGCCTACGCGCGCGAGCGGCTGACCCGGCTCGGGGTGCCCCTCGTGGCGGGGATGCTTATCGTCGTCCCGCCCCAGGTCTACGTCGAGCGGATCTCGCGGTGGATGCCGAACCGCCAGAGCCCCCGCGACTTCGACGGCTCCTTCCTGGCCTTCTACCCGCACGTCTTCGAGGGGATCTACCCGCACGGCAACTTCTCCTGGCACCACCTGTGGTTTCTCGTCTACCTGCTCGTGTTCTCGCTGGTGGCTCTGCCGCTCTTCCGATGGCTGCGCGCCGGCGGGCCGGCGCGGGCGCGGCTGGGGCCGCTGCTGGAGCGCCCCGGCGTCGTCTGGCTGCCGGCGCTGGGGCTGGCCGTTCTGCACGTCGCGCTGCGCGGCGCGTTCCCGCCGACCAACGCGCTGGTGGGCGACTGGTGGAACCTCGCGCACTACTTCCTGGTGTTCGTCCTCGGCTACGCGCTCCTCACCGACGACACGTTCTGCGCGGCCGCGGTCCGCCGACGTCACGTGGCCGCGGCGCTCTTCGTGGCCCTCACCGCGCTCCGGATCGGGCTCGTCGTCACGCTGCCGCCGGCGGCCCCCTACTCCGCCACGTACGTCCTGATGCTCACGCTCCGCGGCGTGCTCGAGTGGGCGGCGCTGCTGGCCGTCCTCGGCTACGCGCACCGGCACCTGACCCGTCCGAGCCCGCTCCTGCGCTGGGGCGGCGACCGGGTCTATCCGTTCTACGTCTGGCACCAGACGGTCATCGTCGTCCTGGCCTACTGGGTGCTGCGCTGGTGGGTCCCCGACGGGGTGCAGTACCTGGGCCTGCTCGCGGGCGGGTTCGCGCTGACGCTGCTCCTGTGCGCGCTCGTCGAGCGCACGTGGCTCACGCGGCTGCTCTTCGGCATGCGTCCGTGACGATCGCCTCCGAGCGCTGGCGCCAGCTGGCCCTGCTCTCGCTCGCCGAGCTGCTGGCGCTCTGCGTGTGGTTCAGCGCGTCGGCGGTGCTGCCGGCGTTGCGCCGCGAGTGGGCGCTCGGCGACGGGGGTGGGGCCGCGCTCACGATCGCGGTCCAGGCCGGCTTCATCGTGGGGACGCTGGGCGCAGCGCTGGCCAACCTGCCCGACGTCTGGCCGGCGCGCCACGTCATGGTGGCCGGCGCCGTGCTCGGCGCGCTCGCGAACGGCCTCCTGGCCCTCGCCGTGCACGACCTCGGCTGGGCGCTCGTGCTGCGCTTCGTCACCGGCGTCGCGATGGCCGGCGCCTACCCGCCCGCGATGAAGATCATGGCGACGTGGTTCCGGGAGGGGCGCGGGCTCGCCCTCGGCGTGCTCGTCGGCGCGCTCACGGTCGGGTCGGCCGCGCCCCATCTCATCCGCGGTGTCACCGATCTGCCCTGGCGCCACACGCTGCTCACGGCGTCCGGGCTGGCGCTGCTGGCGGCGGTCGTGGTCGTGGCCTTCGTCCGCGAGGGGCCGTACGCGTTCCCCGCGGCGCGCTTCGACCTCCGCATGGCCGTCGCCATCTTCCGCGAGCGCGGCCCCCGCCTGGCGTGCCTCGGCTACTTCGGGCACATGTGGGAGCTCTACGCGATGTGGGCGTGGATCGGCGTCTTCCTGGCCGACAGCCTGCGCGCGCGGGGTGGCGGCGACTACCTCGGCGTCAACGCCGCCAGCGCGACGTTCCTCGTCATCGCGATCGGCGCGCTCGGGTGCTGGGCGGGCGGCGTCGCCTCCGACCGGTGGGGGCGGACGACGCTGACGATGGTCGCGATGACGGCCAGCGGCCTCTGCGCGCTGCTGATCGGGGCGACGTACGGCGGGCCGCCCGTGCTGACGTTGCTGGTCGCCGCGGCGTGGGGCGTCACGATCATCGCCGACTCCGCGCAGTTCTCCACCGCGGTGACCGAGCTCTCGCCCCCGGCCTACGTCGGCACCGCGCTGACGACGCAGACCTGCGCCGGCTTCGCGCTGACGACCCTGAGCATCTGGCTGATCCCGCCCGCCGTCGCGGCGGTCGGCTGGGGGTGGGCGTTCGCGAGCCTCGCCGTGGGTCCCTTCCTCGGCGTGCTGGCGATGCTGCGCCTGCGCCTGGCGCCGGAGTCGGCGCGGATGGCCGGCGGCCGGCGCTGACGGCCGGGGCACTTGCATCGCGCCCGGCCGCCGTCATAGCGTCGGACGAGTGGACCGCTACGACCTGATCGTGATCGGCTCCGGGCCGGCCGGCGAGAAGGGCGCGGCGCAGGCCGCGTACTTCGGCAAGCGCGTCGTCATCGTGGAGCGCGAGCCCCACCCGGGCGGGGCCGGGACGAACACCGGCACGGTGCCCTCCAAGACCCTGCGCGAGACCGCGCGCTACGTCTCGGGCCTCAGCCAGCACGCCCGCTACGGCGTCGACGTGCGGCTCGGCCGCCAGCTGACCGTCCGGGATCTCATGCACCGCGAGCAGGACGTCGTGCGCTCGCTGCGCGGGGTCATCGCCGAGAACATCGAGCGCCACGCGATCGACTACGTGCAGGGCCACGCGAGCTTCGTCGACCCCCACACGGTCCGGGTGGCCGCCGACGGCCGGCCCGACCGAGTGCTCGAGGCGGGCGTCGTGCTCGTCGCGACCGGCTCCGTCCCCACCCGTCCGCCCGGCATACCCTTCGAGGACCCGCGCGTGCACGACAGCGACGAGATCCTCGAGCTGCCGCGGCTGCCTCGCACGCTGGCCGTGGTCGGCGCCGGCGTCATCGGCTGCGAGTACGCCACGATCTTTGCCGCGCTCGGCATCGAGGTCAGCCTGATCGACGGCCGCGAGCGGCTGCTCGGTTTCCTCGACGACGAGATCGCCGAGCGGCTCCGGCTGCAGATGGGCGCCCTCGGCATCCAGCTGCGCCTCCAGGAGGGCGTCGTCCGCTACGTGCCCGAGGCCGAGGGCATCCGTCTCGAGCTACAGAGCGGCGGCAGCCTCGCCGTCGACCAGGTGCTCGCGGCCGCCGGCCGCGTCGCCAACGTCGGCCGCCTCGCCATCGAGCGGGCCGGGCTCACGGTCGACGAGCGCGGTCTCCTCGCGGTCAACGAGCGCTACCAGACCGCGGTGCCGCACATCTACGCGGCGGGCGACGTCATCGGCTTCCCAGCCCTGGCCTCGACCTCGATGGAGCAGGCGCGCGTCGCCATGGTGCACGCCTTCGACCTGCCGAAGTACAAGACCCGGGTGGCGACGGTCTTCCCGCTGGCCGTCTACACGATCCCCGAGGTCGCGATGGCTGGCGAGACGGAGGAGAGCTGCCGGCAGAAGCGCATCGACTACTGCGTGGGCCGGGGGCTCTACCGCACCAACGCGCGCGGCCAGATCGCCGGCGACCTGTCGGGCCAGATCAAGCTGATCTTCCGCTACCCCGACAAGCGCCTGCTCGGCGTCCACGTCATCGGCGAGAGCGCCGCCGAGCTGATCCACGTCGGCCTCATCGCCCTCCAAACCGAATGCACCATCGACACCTTCGTGAACACCGTCTTCAACTACCCCTCACTAGGCGACGCTTACAAATACGCCGCCTATGACGGCCTCGGCGCCGTGCAAAGACGCGCCGCCGAGACACCGCGATCGGGTCCGTAGCCGGCGACTTCGCCGGCTGTTCGAGAAGGTCCAGATGCGAGGCGGCGCGAGCACCGGAGCGAGGCGTACTCGGAGTACGCCGCAGCGAGGAGCGCAGCGCCAACGAAGCAGCTGGGCCTTCTCGGACAGCCGGCGCTAGCCGAGGGCGGGAGCGGGGACGAAGTGGCGGAGGAGCGCAGCGCCCTGATTGTCGAGCCACGCGCTGGTCGAAGTGTAGCCGAAGCGCAGGGCGGCCTGGCTGGCGGCGAAGCCCATCGACGGGCCGAAGAGGAGGTCGGTGTCCTGGGGCGGCTGCAGCAGGTAGAAGGTCGTCCGCGGGAACTTCACGGCGAGCGAGGCCATGCCGAGCTGCAGGAGGTTCTGACTGTAGATGCGCCCCGCCTGCTCCATGATCGTGTAGACGCCGCGCGCCCGCATCGACCCGCCATTCGTGTTGCGGTTCGGCACGAGGGGGTTCACGACGAACACGACGTCGGCGCCGGCCTCGGCGGCCAGGTCGGCATGACCGCTGAAGCCCACGCCACCGTCGACGTAGTCGCGTCCGCCGATCGTGTAGGGATCGAAGAACCCCGGGATCGCGGACGAGGCGGCCACCGCATCGCTGATCGGCACCGAGACCAGGTCCCCGGCCCCGAACACGACCCGCTCCGCCGTGTTGAGGTCGATCGCGGGGATCAGCAGACGCCGGGGGAGATCGACGAACGAGTTGTGGTACCCCCGCGAGGCCAGGCCGACCCGGATGAAGCGCTCGAGCGCCGCGAGCGTGAAGAAGCCGGCCGGGAGCTCGCGCTCCGCGCTGGCGAGCACGTCGGGCAGGCAGCGGCCACCCCGCAGCACGTGCTTGCCGATCGCCCACACGAAGCGACCGAAACGGGTGCACGCCATGCGGAAGGCGTCGCCGGCGAAGAGCACGCCGCGGCGGAAGTTGAGCGGGTCGTCACGGTCCTCGTCCAGGATCTGGTAGATCTCGCTGGCGCGGACACCGCTGGCCAGCAGGGAGGCGACGACGGACCCGGCGCTGCAGCCCACGTAGATGTCGAAGCCCGCGCCGCTCCCGTTCAGGCGCTCCTCGAGGGCGGTCATGGCACCGACCTCGTACATCCCCCCGATGACCCCACCGCCGGCCAGCGCGAGCGCGTAGCGGGGACGGGGCCTGGCCTCGGGCTGGCGCTTCCACAGCCCGCGGGCACGATGTACGAATTGCATGAGCCTTGTAGACAGCAATCGGCCTGCCATTCTCGACGTCTCGCAAGTCTCCGATATTGCTGCGTGGCTCACGCCCATCGCGTGTGAAACGGGCGGACGGCCTGACAAGTTTCCGGTCTAACCTTGACCGCCCTTCTACGAGTGTACCCGAAGCGAAGGGTCCACCGGGGGGCCTCCGGGCATGGCTTTCGGAATCGCCACGGGCGAGCGGACAGTCTAATCGGGTATGGCGATCATGATTCGACCGGCGAAGGAGCGGGGCCACGCCGATCACGGCTGGCTCGACACGTGGCACACGTTCTCGTTCTCGGACTACTACGACCCCCGGTTCATGGGGTTCAGCGCCCTGCGGGTCATCAACGAGGACTTCGTCGCGCCCGGCCGAGGCTTCCCCACCCACGGCCACCGCGATATGGAGATCATCACCTACGTGCTGGAGGGCGCGCTGGAGCACCGCGACAGCCTCGGCACCGGCTCCATCATCCGGCCGGGTGAGGTGCAACGGATGAGCGCCGGCACCGGCGTGCGGCACAGCGAGGCCAATCCGTCGAGCGCGGAGCCCGTGCACCTGCTGCAGATCTGGATCCATCCGGCGGCGGCGAGCATCGCGCCCGGCTACGAGCAGAAGGCGTTCGCCGACGAGGAGAAGCGCGGCCGTCTGCGGCTGGTGGCCTCACCCGACGGCGCCGACGGGTCGGTGACGATCCACCAGGACGCGCGCGTCTACGCGACGCTGCTCGGCCCCGGCCAGCAGGTCGTGCATCGCCTGGCGCCAGGCCGCCACGCGTGGGTGCACGTGGCGCGTGGGTCACTCACGCTCAACGGCGAGCATCTCGCCGCCGGCGACGGCGCCGCGATCATCGCCGAGTCCGCGCTGACGCTGGTCGGCGAGCACGACGCCGAGGCCCTGCTCTTCGACCTTCCCTAGCATCTCGACGGGGGGCTTCGCCCCCCGTCGACGGTCGTCGCACGCCTGGCGGCGTGCTCCTCCTTGCTTCCCCCAGACCCCGATTGCGGCGGCAAAGCCGCCGCTCGAAGTGGCGGCTCGAAAGCGCGGCGACGTGGTTCTCGTGTAGCGCCGTCCTAGCGCGGCGCGCTGTCTGAGGCCCTCAGAAAGTCGAAGTCGCAGCCGGCGTCGGCCTGGAGGACGTGGTCGGCGTAGAGGCGGCGATAGCCTCGCGGCAGCGTCGGCTCCGTCGCGACGGTGGCCGAGCGGCGGGCCAGTTCATCCGGAGCGACCAGCAGGTCGAGTCGACGGTCCTTCACCGACAGGCGGATCCGGTCCCCGGTGCGGACGAGGGCCAAGGGTCCACCCGCGGCTGCCTCGGGCGTCACGTGCAGCACGATGGTGCCGAACGCCGTCCCGCTCATCCGTGCGTCGGAGATCCGCACCATGTCCGTCACGCCGGTTCGCGAGAGCTTGGTCGGGATCGGCAGGTAGCCCGCCTCGGGCATGCCAGGAGCCCCCTTGGGGCCCGCGTTCTTCAGCACGAGGAAATCGGCCGGGGTCACGTCGAGCGCGGGGTCGTCGATGCGCGCCGAGAGGTCCTCGAGCGAGTCGAACACGACCGCGCGCCCCTCGCTCTCGAACAGCCGCGCGTCGGCCGCCGAGCGCTTGAGGATGGCGCCGCCCGGGGCCAGCGAGCCGAACAGGGCGACGAGCCCGCCGACCGGCTGGAACGGCTCGCGGGCGCTCCGGATCACGGCGCGATCGACCCAGCCGTCGTCGCCGTCGAGCCGGGCGCCCAGCGTCTCCCCCGTCACGGTCAGGCAGTCGAGGTGCAGGTGGTCGCGTAGCTCGCGGAGGACGGCGCCGAGGCCGCCGGCCGCGAAGAAGTCCTCCATGTAGTGCTGGCCCGACGGCTTGAGGTCGACGAGCACCGGCGTCTCGTCGCTCAGCCGGTTGAGCTCCGGCAGCGAGATCGGCACCCCCACCCGCCCCGCCACCGCCGTCAGATGGATGATGGCGTTGGTGGAGCCGCCGATGGCCAGGAGCACCCGCAGCGCGTTCTCGAAGGCCTGCGGCGTGAGGATCTGGGCCGGCGTGATTCGCGAGCCCGCGAGCGCCACCGCCGTCTCGCCCGTCGCCTCAGCCGCTCGCAGGCGGTCGGCGTGGACGGCCGGGATGGCGGCGGTGCCCGGCAGCGCCATGCCGAGCGTCTCGGCCAGGCAGGCCATCGTGCTCGCGGTGCCCATCACCGCGCACGTCCCCGCCGTCGTCGCCAGGTTGCCCTCGATACCCTCGATCTCGTCCTTGGTGAGCTGCCCCGCCCGGTACCGCGCCCAGAAACGGCGGCAATCCGTGCACGCGCCGAGCCGCTCGCCGTGATGACGACCGGCCATCATGGGCCCGGCCACCAGCTGCACCGCCGGCACGCCAGCCGAGGCCGCGCCCATGAGCTGAGCGGGGACGGTCTTGTCGCAGCCGCCGACCAGCACGACGGCGTCCATCGGCTGCGCGCGCACCATCTCCTCGACGTCCATCGACATGAGGTTGCGGTACAGCATGCTCGTGGGCTCGAGAAACACCTCGCCCAGCGAGATCGTCGGGAAGTCGATCGGCAGGCCGCCCGCCGACAGCACGCCGCGACGCACCGCCTCCAGCAGCTCGGGGAAGTGGCGGTGGCAGTTGTTGAAGCCGCTCTGCGAGTTCGCGATGCCGATGATCGGCCGCCCCAGCGCCGCCACCGAGTAGCCCATCGAGCGGGCGAACGAGCGGCGGAGATAGAGGGCGAAGTCGCGATCGCCGTAGTTGGTGAGGCCGCGGGCCAGTCCGGTCGACATGGCCGGCACCGTACTATCGCCGCCGGCCGGAATCAACCGTGCCGTCAGCGGCGGAGGACGTGGCGACCGAACAGCTCGACCGTGCGGACGGGGTCGGCGGCGAGGCTGACGGTGAACATGAGGTGGGTGGCGCCGGCCGCGAGCGCCGCCTCCGTCTGCGCCGCGCAGTCCTCGGGCGTCCCCGCGACGGCGAGCCGCCCTCGCAGGTAGTCGAACAGGCCCAGCCGCCGCACGAGGTCCGGGTCCATCTCGCGACGGCGGGTGGTGTACTGGCGACGCAGCTCGACGACGGCGGGCACGAGCTCGGTAGGCACGCCGCGCTCGGCCGGCGCCGGCCCGAGCACGTAGGCGGCGACGAAGCCGAGGATGTTGCCGAGCTGGCCAAACGCGGTCTCGCGTCGCTCACTGACGTCGAGACAGGCGATGAACCAGGTGTCGACGGCGGTCGGATCACGGCCGGCCTCGGCGGCGCCCTCGGCGAGGAGCGCGCGCGCCCGCGCAGTCTCGGCCGGGCCGAGACCGTGATTCACGAACGCGCCATCCGCCGTGGCCCCGGCCGCGCGCAGGGCCTTCGGCCCCGAGGCGGCCGCGTACACCGGCACCCGGTGGTCGCCGCCGAGCAGGCCGCGCACGCGGGCGAGTCCGTCGCGGAGCTCGGGCGAGCGCGTGGGCCGGTGGCCGACGTTCACGACCCCGCTGTGCCCGGCCCCGAGACCCAGCACGAAGCGGCCACCGGAGAGACGGTCGAGCGACGCGGCCGCGCCGGCGGTGATCGCGGGATCGCGGGTGGCGAGGTTGGTCACGCAGCTCGCCAGCCGCACGCGGGTGCTGACGGTCGCGGCCTGGGCGAGGGCCACCCAGACGTCCATCGCGTTGCCGGGCGTGTCGGCGATGCCGATGAGGTCCCACCCCTGCTCCTCGCCCAGCCGGACCATCCTGTCCACGAGCGCCGGCTCGTAGGGCCAGAAGAAGAAGCCGAAGCGCGGCGCGGTCACACCTCCAGGAGATCCTCGCCGACGCTCACGGGGCCGCGGAAGTACTTCTCCGCCGCCGCCTTCAGCTCCGCGGGGTCCGAGCCGGGCATCAGGTGGCTCAGCACGAGGCGCTGGGGACGGGCGCCCTCGGCCACGCGCCCGATGTCGTCGGGCTGCGTGTGATACGACGCGAGGTCGCGGATCTTCTCCTCGATCGTCGGCCAGCCGCAGCCCGGGTACCACGAGGTCTTTGCCATCTCGCAGCACTCGTGCACGAGCACGTCCACGCCCCGGCTCCAGCGCATGAGGTTCTCCGACGGGCGGGTGTCGCCGGAGACCACCACGCTGCGCCCCTCTGCGTCGAAGCGGTACCCGAACGCCGGCTTGACCGGGTCGTGCTCGACGAGGAACGCCGAGACGCGCATCCCGTCGCGCTCCAGCACGCGTCCCTCCTCGATCTCCGTCACGCGCACCTCAGGCGGCGGCCGGTCGTGCATGTGCGCACGGCGCAGGTCGATGTCCAGGCGCAGCCAGTCGAGCAGCTTGTCCATCTGGCGCCGGGTGCCGGCGGGGCCGTAGACGTCCAGCGGCGCGTTCTGGCCGACGATCCAGCGCGTGATCAGCAGGTGCCCGATGTCGATCGTGTGATCGGAGTGATGGTGCGTGATGAAGATCGGCGGCCAGTCGTAGGGGCGGACCCCGGCCTGCACGAGCTGCACGCCGACGCCGGAGCCCGCGTCGACCAGGAAGCGCTCGGTGTCCCCGACCACGACGAGCGTGGCGGGGCCGCGGCGCCGGGGATTCGGGGGCGGCGAGCCGGTGCCCAGCAGGATCGTGCGCATGGCGACGGGATACTACCAGCGGCCCCAGGGACGGTAAAGTAGCGCCCATGACGCGCATCCGACCCCGACTGATCCTGACCGTGATGCTGCTGGCGTGGGCGACGGCCGTCCCGGCCCAGGTCGATCCCGACGCCGAGGCCGCCGGCCGCATCGTGATGCTGCAGCTCGAGGCGTTTCGCCGCGGCGACTTCGACGCGGCGTTCGGCTTCGCCTCAGCCGAGATCCACGAGATGTTCGACCGCGGCCGCTTCGAGACGATGGTGCGCGGCGGCTACCCCGAGATCGCCCGCTCGGTCTCCGCCATCATCGACGGCAGCGAACGCGGCCCCGGCGGCCGTATCTACCTGCTCGTGCGCGTGCGCGGCGCCAACGGCCGGGGGGTCGAAGCGGTTTACGAGCTGGTGCGCGAGGACCGCGGCTGGCGCATCAACGGCGTGGTGACCCGCCCCGACGACAGCGAGAAGGCCTGAGCGCTCGGATCAGCGCGGGGCGAGGCAGCGGTCGAGGAAGGTCTCGACCTCGGCGTAGTGGCGGAGAGCGTTGCGGGTGTTGCCGTAGCTCCACAGGTGGCCCTCGTCGGGCAGCACGACGTAGCGGACCTCCTTGCCGGCCTTGTGCAGCGCCTCGACCATCTGCTCGGATTCCGAGAGCTTCACGCGCTGGTCGCGCGCGCCGTGGATGATGAGGATCGGGTTCCGCACCTGGTCGGCCTTGAACAGCGGCGAGCGTGCCTCGAGCCGGGCGCGGTCCTCGGGGCGGCTCGGGTCGCCCATGTACTTGATGAAGCGCGGTCGCCACGTCAGCTTCCAGTAGGAGGGCGAATTCTCGACGAGCGTGACCAGGTTCGACATCCCCACCACCGAGACACCGCACGCGAAGACGTCGGGCGTGAACGTCATCCCCACCAGCGCCGCGTAGCCGCCGTAGCTGCCGCCGTAGATCGCGACGCGTCGAGGGTCGGCGACGCCCCGCTCGACGGCCCAGCGGACGGCGTCGACGAGGTCGTCGTGCATCTTGCCGGCGTACTCGCCGATCGCGGCCTCCATGAAGCGCCGCCCGTAGCCGGTCGAGCCACGGTAGTTGACCTGGAGCACCGCGTAGCCGCGGTTGGCGAGGAACTGCACCGGGGGGTTGTAGCCCCAGTAGTCGCGGAGCCAGTGCCCGCCGTGCACGAAGATCACCAGGGGTCCCGGGGCGCGGTAGCCCGGCGGCTGCGTGAGGTATCCCGGCAGGCGCAACCCGTCCCGGGCCTCGACGACGATCGGGGCCGTCGAGCCGAGCGCCTCGGCGAAGGCCATCGAGGGCGAGCGCCCCAGGAGTCTCGGGGCCTCCTCGGCGTCGAGGAGGAAGGTCTCGTACCCCTTCTCCGTGTAGCGCTGCACGACGAACCGACGGTCGTCGTCATCGAGGCTCGTGAGGCTCAGCCCGGCCGCGCCGGACTCGAGCCGACGCGCGGCGGCGGCCAGCGGCGGGTGCAGGAAGCGAACGCGCGGGTAGTCGGGGTGCGTGAACACGGCGACCGGCTCGCGGGTGCGACGACTGAGCGTCACCCACTCGATGTCGACGATGGGGTCCTCGGCGACGACCGTCTCGGCGCCCGAGGCGAGGTCAACCTGCACCAGCGCGCGCCGCTCTCGGCCGCGGCTGGACAGCATCCACAGCGCCCCGCCGTCGGCGGTGACACCGAGCATCCGCGACTCCATCTCCTCGAGGTCGAAGACCAGCAGCCTCGTCCACGCCTCGCCCTGCGCGACCTCGAGCACGCGCGCGTCCGCACCCTCGTGGCGCAGGCGCGTCACCGGCCGTCCGTGCCAGTCGGTGAGCCATTCGACGACGTCACCGGGATTCCGCGCGACCAGGGCAGACTCGCCGCTGTCGAGATCCACGCGCCACAGGTCGAACACGCTGGGATCCCGCCGATTGGACCCGACGATGACGTGCGATGGATCGGTCTGGACGACTCGGGCGACCCACGACCGCGAGCCCGGCCAGGGCGTCAGGTCGCGCGGCGCCTCGCCGGGCATCTCGGCGGAGGCGAGGTAGATGTGGTTGTTCTCGTCCCCGTCGACATCCTGGACGAACAGGAGACGTCGGCTGTCGGCGGCCCACTCGAAGGTCCGCACGTTGCGACTCGATCCCGTCTCGACGACCCGGACCGGGCCGTCGGGCAGCGTGCGAGTGAGGATGGTCGTCCGGCGGACGGCGGGCGCGAGCCACGCCAGCCTGGCGCCGTCGGGAGAGATCCGATAGTGGAAGTTGCTCTCGCCGCTGGCGAAGATCCGCGCGATCGGCACGCGCGCCGGGAGGGCCACCTCGGCGACGGGCGGTGCCACCACCGGCTCAGCCGCCCGGGCGACCTCCCCGCTCGGCGCCACCGCGGCGCGCTCGTTGACCGCGCAGCTCGCGCACACGAGACCGGCCAGCGTGAGCGCCGCCCACCGCATGAGCCACCTTTAGCGCGTCAGTCGAGCGTCTGCAACACCTCGGTCGGGCGCGAATCAGAACAAGCCGACGACGTTGCCGTCGGCGTCGACGTCCATGGTCTCCGCGCCGGGGGTCTTGGGCAGCCCGGGCATCGTGAGGATGTCGCCGGCGTACGCGACGACGAACCCGGCGCCGGCGGCCAGCTTGGCGTCGCGCACCGTGACCGTGAAGCCGCGCGGGCGGCCGAGCTTCTTGGCGTCGTCGGAGAGCGAGTTCTGGGTCTTGGCCATGCACACGGGCAATCGGCCGTAGCCCATCGACGTCCAGCGCGCGAGCTTGGTGGCCGCCGCCGGGGCCAGGTGCACCCCGTCGCCGCCGTAGATGCGGGTGACGATCGTCTCGATCTTGCGCTCGAGCGGCCACTCCTCCGGGTACAGGTGGCGGAACGCACCCCGGTCGCCGGCCGCCATGGCGTCGAGCACGCTCTGCGCGAGCTCCGTCGTGCCGGCGCCGCCCAGCTCCCAGCCGCGCGAGACGGCCGCGCGCACGCCCCAGCCGCGGCAGGTGTCGAGCACGGCGGCCACCTCGGACGCGCTGTCGCCCGTGAAGTGGTTGAGGGCGACGATCGGGGTGAGACCGAACGTCCGCACGTTCTCCACGTGCTTGGCCAGGTTCTCGGTGCCGCGCCGCACCGCCGCCACGTCCTCGCGACTCAGGTCGGCGAGCGCGAGGCCGCCGTGCAGCTTGAGCGCCCGCACGGTCGCGACGATGACCGCCGCGGCCGGCGTCAGCCCCCCCGTGCGGCTCTTGATGTCCACGAACTTCTCGGCGCCGAGGTCGCTGGCGAAGCCGGCCTCGGTCACCACGATCTCGCCGAGCTTGAGGGCCAGGCGGGTGGCGATGAGGCTGTTGCAGCCGTGGGCGATGTTGCCGAAGGGTCCGCCGTGCACGAAGGCCGGCGTGCCCTCGAGGGTCTGCACCAGGTTGGGCTTGATGGCGTCCTTCATCAGGACGGCCATGGCGCCGGCCGCCTTGAGCTGGCGGGCCTCCACGAGCGCCCCGGCCGCGGTCTCGCCGACGATGATGCGCTCCACGCGCGCCTTGAAGTCCTGCAGGTCGCGCGCGAGGCACAGGATGGCCATGACCTCCGAGGCCACCGTGATCTCGAAGCCGCCCTCGCGGGGGACGCCGTGGGCCGTGCCGCCCAGGCCGAGCACGATGTGGCGCAGCGCCCGGTCGTTCATGTCGACGACGCGCTTCCAAAGGACGCGGCGGGGATCGAGGCCCAGCGCGTTGCCCTGGGCCAGGTGGTTGTCGAGCATCGCGGCGAGCAGGTTGTGCGCCGCGCCGATCGCGTGCATGTCGCCGGTGAAGTGGAGGTTGATGTCCTCCATCGGGGCGATCTGGGCCCGGCCGCCGCCCGCCGCCCCACCCTTCACGCCGAAGACCGGGCCCAGCGAGGGCTCGCGCAGGGCGACGATCGCGCGCCGCCCGAGGCGGCGGAAGCCGTCGGCGAGGCCGACGGTCGTGGTCGACTTGCCCTCGCCGGCCGGCGTCGGCGTCATCGCGGTGACGAGGACGAGCGCCCCGTCGGGGCGGTCGCGCAGGCGCGCGATCGCCTCCCAGCCGACCTTGGCCTTCACGCGGCCGTACGTCTCCAGGTCCTCGGGGCCGAGACCGATGCTCTCCCCGATCTCCTGGATGGGGCGCAGCTTGACCTCCCGGGCGATCTCGAGATCCCGCGCGCCCACGTCAGATCCTCTGCCTGCTGATGATCATGGCCTTCTTCCGATTCGTGATGGTGAGATGACCGTCCCCGTCCATATACCCGATGATGCCCGGTACGGCCAACCCCCTGGCGAGATTGTGAGGGAACGCGCGGTGAGGGGCTCGACGGCGCGGCGCGCCGGTGGGTCGAGGCGAATCAACCAGGACGCTGGGCTCGGACCGCGGCGGCCAGTGCCTCGAGCGCGGCGGTGACGTCGGCCGTCTCCTCGGCCGTGAGGACCGCGCCGCCGAAGCGCACGCGCTCGTAGGCGGCGGTGAGCCGGGCGAGCGGAACGGCCCACGCCGTGTCCACCCGCGCGACGAGCTCGCGCGCGGTCTCCGTCGCGCCGGGGGCCACCCCGCGGCGCGCCAGCAGGCGCATGGCCCGCGCGTAGAACCGGGGCATCACCGCCCGCGGGTGGACGCCTCGCCGCCGGCGGCCCGCCGTCACGACGAAGGCCGCGACGACGAGGACGACCCCGGCCACGGCGGTGCCGGTCCCCAGGCGCCACTCGGTCGGCCGGAGCGCCACGGCGCTCCACGACCACGTGGCCCGCCGCACCGACTCCACCGCCGCGGCCTGGTCGTGGAAGCTGTACGTGACGACGTAGCGGTGCCAGGACATCCGCAACGCGTCGAACCACAGCGCCGCAGCCTCGAGCGCCGGCGGGGGCTCCACGGCGCCGCGCGGCGAGGGGTCGAGCGTGACCCAGCCGGCCCCGTCCACGTGCACCTCGACCCAGGAGTGCGCGTCGCGCAGCCGCACCATGAAGTACCGGCCGTAGGGGTTCCACTCGCCCCGCTGGAAGCCGTTGACGACGCGCGCCGGGATCCCCTGCGTGCGGAGCATGACGGCCAGCGCCGCCGCGAAGTACTCGCAGTTGCCGGAGCGGCGCACGAAGAGGAAGTGCTCCAGCGGATCGGCCCCCGCCGGGTCCGTGAGCACGACCGAGTAGGTGAACTCGCGGCTCAGCCAGGCCGTCAGGCGGCGGGCGGCGTCGTAGGGATCCGCGGCGCCGGCCGTCACCTGGCGCGCCAGGGCCTCGATGCGCGGCGACAGCGGCGGCAGCTGGGTGTAGCGCGCCATCCAGTGGGGGTCGCGTGGCGTGCGCGCCTCGGCCCGGCGCAGCCGCCGGGGATCGCCGATCTCCGGCTCGGACTCGATCGTGTACTGCAGTCGCGCCGAGGCGGCGGGCACCACGATGTTCGTGAGGTCGTCGGTGGTGATGAGGTCGGGCCGGCCCTGCACGCTCAGCACGCGGGGAGCGCCGAAGATCATGGCCGACCCGAGCGGCTCCAGGTGGATCTCCTGGCGGAGGACCGGCCCGCCCAGCGGCGGCAGGATCGGGAACGGCACCGATCCGTCGCGGCGCAGCGTCAGCCGCGACGTCGCGCGGCTCACGGTCCACTCGCGGCCGTCGAAGTGGTCGAAGGCGATGCCCCGCCAGCGCAGCGAGGGCAGCGCCTCCGGCGAGCCGTGCCCCCCGGTGAACTGCGTGAGGTGCACGCGCATGACGATGGCCGAGTCGAGCTCGATCTCGCCGAACGCGCCGCCGAGCCGCACGCGCTCCGTGAAGCCGGAGACCATCCGGTTGCCGCCCGGCTGCACCGGCAGCGCCGCCTGGCCGACGCGCGGGATGACGACGAAGAGCAGCCCGGCGACGACGATGGTCGCTGCCGACGCCGCCAGCGACAGGCTGAACAGATCGCGCCCGAAGCCGAGCACGGCCGGCCGCGCGAGGGGCGACGGGGTGGCGTCGTCGGCCTCGTTCGAGACGTGGCGCAGCATGAGGAGCCACGTCCCCACCACGAGGAACGTCACGAACAGTCCCAGGAACACGACGCTCGTGGTGACCGGAGACGCCGCCACGAGCATGAAGAAGGTGAGGAACGCGACGTCCCGCGCGTCGCGCCGGGTGCGGCGCGTGTAGAGCTTCACCAGCAGCAGGAAGACCAGCAGGTGGGTGAAGACGTCGAGCATGCTCGGCGCGAAGAACACGATCTCCGCCACGAGCAGGATGGCGCTCACGCCGCCGATTGCCACGCCGAGCCCGGGCACGCGCTCGACCCGTTGACGCAGCGCCTCCTGCCACCACGAGACGGTCACCAGCGTGCCGAGCAGGGCGAGCCCGGGAACGCCGACCGACCCGCCGAGGAACAGCGCCGCCACGCCGTTGGCGACCAGGAGGTAGACCGCGACGCTCAGCGCGCGGGCGGATGGCTCCATCATCCGAGCTCCACCTCGACCTCGCTGACGCCGGCCCGGCGCGGCGGGGTCGCGCCGACCGCGCGGGGATCGTACAGCGCCAGCGCGGTCAGGAGCCGCCGCTGGTGGGCGCGGCCGCGGCCGGGCGGCACGTGCACGCCGGGGCCCACGAGCTCGATGGCCGCCCCGGTGCCGAGCAGGTGCACGGCCAGCGACGCGGCCTCGGACATCGCCGCCTCCAGCCGCTCGGCGCTCCGGGTCCCGTCGCCGACGAGGACGATGCGGGTGGCCACCGAGGTCTCGGCCTCGAGCTCGCGGACGATGAGCGTGCCGGTCCGCGCGGTGCTGCGCCAGTGAATGAGCCGGCGGTCGTCGCCGGCGCGGTACTCCCGCAGGTTGTAGAGGTCGTGGCCGCGGCCGCGCCGGTGCAACGAGCGGGCGCCGCCGCCGGTGGGCCGGCCCCACGAGCTCGCGTCGAGCGGGCGCACCGCCGGGAAGACGATCGCCTCCTGCTCCAGCAGCGGGGGGCCGGACTTGACGAAGAGCCCGAAGGGAAACCGCGTCGTCGCCCGCACGCCCGGGAGCTGGACGCGCCCGCGAGCGGGGAACGTGCGCTCCCACGTGAGGAGCGTCTCCTCGCCGGCGCGGAGGCGGTCCACGTAGAGGCGCTGATGGCCGGCGACGAGCGTGACGGAGTACGACGGCAGCCAGCGCTTGCCGTTGGCGACGCGCAGGCCGAGCAGGGCCGGTCGCCCCGCGTAGATCTCCTCAGGGGTGCGCGCGCTCAGGCGCACCCGGCGGATCGACTGCTCGGAGAGCACGCCGGAGACGACGATGAGGGCGAGCAGCAGCGAGGCGAGCAGATAGAGGAGGTTGTTGCCGGTGTTCATCGCGGCGAATCCGAGCGCGACCGCGGCCCCCAGGCACCACCATCCGTCCCGGGTGGGACGGATGGTGCGGCGAGGCCGCAGCCTCGCGAGCCAGGGACGCCGGATCACCGGGGGACCGGAGTGCCGTCGGCGATCGCGCCGATGACTGCGTCGCCGTCCACCTCGCCGCCGGACACGCTCCGCAGGAGCACGCGGTGGGCGAGGGCCGGGACCGCGAGCGCCTTGAGATCGTCGGGCACCAGGAAGTCGCGGCCGTCCGCGAGGGCCCGGGCCCGCGCGGCCCGGAGCAGAGCGAGCGAGCCGCGGGGGCTGACGCCGAGCCGCAGCAGCGGGGCCTTGCGCGTGGCGGCGACCAGGGCCATCAGGTAGTCGAGCACGGCGTCGTCGGCGCGGACCCGCTCCACCTGGTCTTGCAGGTCGAGCACCTCGGCCGCGCTGAGCACGGGCTCGAGCGACTCCGTCGTCGTGCCGCCCCCGCCCCGCAGGATCGCCTTCTCGTCCTCCGCCTCCGGATACCCGATCCGGATGCGCAGCAGGAAGCGGTCGAGCTGCGACTCCGGCAGCGCGTGGGTCCCCTCGTATTCGAGGGGGTTCTGGGTGGCCAGCACCATGAAGGGTTTGGGCAGCGGGAACGTCGAGTGGTCGAGCGACACCTGCGCCTCGTTCATTGCCTCCAGCAGGCTCGACTGGGTCTTCGGCGTCGTGCGGTTGATCTCGTCGGCCAGCACGATGTTCGTGAAGAGCGGCCCCGGCTTGAACACGAAGTCGCCCCGGTCGGGCTGGTAGACGGTCACGCCGAGGATGTCGGACGGCAGCATGTCGGAGGTGAACTGGATGCGCTGAAATCCCCCGCCGATCGAGCGCGCCAGCGCCGACGCCAGCGTGGTCTTTCCAACTCCTGGCACGTCTTCGATGAGGAGATGACCCCGGGCGAGGAGCCCGATGACGGCGAGCCGGATGACCTCGGGCTTGCCGACCAGTGCCTGGGCGACGTTACCTTCGAGACGGCGGATGAGGTCGAGCGCGCGTGCCATCTATCGATTCTACTGCACGTCGCGCACGGCCCGGTCGAGCCTCGGACGTCGACAGCCCGCTCAGCGCCACCCCCGACGAGCCCGACTGATCAGCACAACCATCGACTGAGCCCGTCGCCCGTATCTAGCTTCAGAGTCTATCGGAATCCGCATGACCGGTGATCGACGTGGGAGAGATCGGCAGGGCCGTGACGCCGATCCCCAGGGGGCGCACCGCGTCGGCGACGGCGTTGGCCAGGGCCGCGGGCGCCCCGATGGTGCCCCCCTCACCCATGCCCTTCATGCCGCCTGGCATGAGCGGCGACGGCGTCTCGAGATGCCCGATCTCGAACGCGGGAACGTCGGCCGCCCGGGGTAACGCGTAGTCCATGAGCGTGGCGGTCAGGAGCTGGCCGTCGCCGTCGTAGACGATCGACTCCTGCAGTGCCTCGCCGAGCCCCTGGGCCACCGCACCATGGATCTGTCCCTCGACGATCATCGGGTTCACCACCGGCCCGCAATCCTCGACGACCACGTAGCGACACACCCGGACACGACCGGTGTCGCGATCGACCTCGACCTGGGCGACGTGCACCGCGCCCGAGAAGGTCGGGCCGGGCGGATCGAAGTAGACGGTCGCGGACAGGCCGGGGTCCAGGCCCGGTGGCAGGCCACCGAGCGGTGGTGAGTACGCCATGGTCGCGAGCTCCGCGAGTCCGACCGATCGGGCGGGAAAGCCCCGGACGTACGCCCGGCCGGCCTCGAGCACGACGTCCGCCGGCGCGGCCTCCAGTCGGTGGCCGGCCAGTGTGGCGAGGCGATCCCGCACTCGCTCGGCGGCGACGCCGACACTGCCACCGATCGCGACGGCGCCGCGACTGCCGAAGGTCCCGCTCCCGGCCGGGCTCGTCGTCGTGTCGGCCGGCACCACGCGCACGCACTCCAGCGTCACGCCGAGCCGGTCGGCGACGACCTGGGCGATCGTCGTGGCGTGCCCCTGCCCCTGCGACGGGAAGCTCGTCGTGCACCGCACGCTGCCGTCGGCGTCCATCGTGACGGTCGCCGCTTCCACACCCGGCACGTCGTCCATTCCCCGTCGGCGGAACACGTCGGAGCCCATGCCGGTGTACTCGGTGTAGCAGGCGACCCCGATGCCGACCAGACGGCCCGCCGCGCGGGCGTCGGCCTGCTCGCGCCGTAGCGACGCGTACCCGGCGAGCTGCAGCACGCGGTCGAGCGCCCGCGGGTAGTCGCCGCTGTCGTAGCGCATCCCGCTGGCGGAGACGTAGGGATAGGCCTCACGCGACAGCAGATTGCGCCGGCGCACCTCGGCGGGATCGAGGGCGAGGCGCTCCGCCAGTCGATCGAGCAGGCGCTCCATGGCGAACGCGCCCATCGTCATGCCCACGCCGCGGTAGGCGCCGAGCGGCGGCTTGTGCGTCTGCACCGCCACCGCCTCGTAGGCGTATGCCTCGGTCCGGTAGGGCCCCGGCAGGATCGAGGCCGTGCCCAGCGGCTCCAGCGCCGCCGTGAGCGGGTAGACGTGGTGCGCGCCGTTGTCCGAGACGACGCGGGCGCGCAGGCCGCGCACGACGCCGTCGGCGTCGGCGGCGAGCTCCACGTCGATGCGCTGCGCGCGGGCCTGGCTGCCGGCCGCGAGGTTCTCCCGGCGGGTCTCGATCCACTTCACGGGCCGCCCGAGCCGGCGCGCGAGCGCGGCGACCGCGAGGTCCTCGGGGAAGACGTGCACCTTGAGGCCGAAGCCGCCGCCCACGTCGGGCACGATGACGCGCACCCGCGTCGCGGCGAGACCGAGCGCGGCGGCCAGCGCCGTACGCAGGATGGACGGCACCTGGGTGGACGCCCACAGGGTCAGCGTCTCCCCGTCCCAGTCCGCGAGCGCCCCGCGCGGCTCGAGCGGCACCGCGGCGCAGCGAGCGTGCGTGAACCGTTCGCCGAGCACGACCGGCGCCCGGGCGAACACCGCGTCGACGTCGCCGTGCCGGTAGACACGGCGGAAGAGCACCCGGTCGGCGGCGAGCGCGTCGTCGACGGTCGCGACGGCCGGGCGAGGCTCGTACTCGACCCGCAGCAGGTCGCAGGCGTCGGCCGCGACGTACGGCGTGTCGGCCGCCACCGCGGCCACGGCCTCGCCCACGAAGTGCACCTCGCCGGCAGCGAGCGGAGGCGATTCGGTCGGGGTGAAGCCGCCGCCGAGCAGGCGCGGCACGAGGGGCCGGACGTCGTGCAGGTCAGCGGCGACGACCACGGCCGCCACGCCGGGCAGCGCGCGGGCGGCGGCGGTGTCGATCGACACGACGCGCGCGTGGGCATGGGGGCTGCGCACGAACGCCACGGCGAGCATCCGTGGCAGCGTGAGGTCGTCGAGGTAGCGCCCCCGGCCGGCGAGCAGTCGCGGGTCCTCGAGCCGCCGGATCCGCTCGCCCGTGTACCGGATCGGCGCGCTCAGGCCTTGACCCGCGGCAGGACCTCGCCCGCGATGAGCTCGAGCTGCTCGACCCCCCAGTCGAGCGGGTTCAGGACGATCGTGTCCACGCCGCCGTCGAGGGCAGCGATGCGGGCGCTGATGCGGTCGGCGACCTCCTGAGCGGTGCCGAGCAGGTAGTACGTCTTCCAGTAGTCGAGGTCCATGCCGGAGTAAACCTTGAAGTGCGGCGTCGCCGACTCCGGCTTCTCGCCCGGCTTCAAGACCCAGACGAAGTTGGAGTAGACGCGGCCGATGCGGGCGGGATCGCGACCCGCCTCGCGGGCGAAGGCCTGTACCTTGGCCCAGTCCGTCTTCACCATCTCCGGCGTGGCCGAGGAATGCGGGACCCAGGTGTCGGCGTAGCGCGCCACGCGCCGGAGCACGGGGTCGATGTTCGGCACGGTCTGGCCGTAGACCTTCTCGGAGGGCTGCGTCCCGCCGCCGATCCAGATCGGCGGGTGCGGCACCTGGGCGGGCTTGGGGTCGATCGTCACGTTGCGCACGCGGTAGTACTTGCCCTCGTACGTCACGTCGTCGCCGGCCCACAGCGCCTTGAGCAGCTCGATCGCCTCGCTGGTGCGGGGGCCGCGCTCGCGGTACGGCACGCCCATGAGCCCGAACTCTTCCTCGTGCCAGCCCACGCCGAGGCCGAGGATCGAGCGCCCGCCCGAGAGCAGGTCGAGCGTCGCCCACTCCTTGGCGAAGTAGACGGGATTGCGGAGCGGCAACACGAGCACCATCGTGCCGAGCCGGATCGTGCGGGTGACGCCGGCCAGCGCGGCCAGCGTCGTCATCGCCTCGAGCCAGGTACACGCGTAGGCCGGCGGCGTCAGGAGCAGGTGGTCGATGGTCACCGCGCAGTCGAAGCCGAGGTCCTCGGCCCGGCGCAGGTAGCGACCCATGGTGTCGAGGGTCGCCGTCCGCGGCCCGAGCGCGAAGCTGGGGATGCGCAGTCCGTATTTCATCTCACACCGCCGGGAAGTCGATGTTGGACGAGTGCAGGCGCCGCACGCCCGCCACCCTCATCTCTTGCCACGCCTTGGTGAGCGACCCGCCGGTGTCGATGCCACGCGTGGCGTCCTCGATGACGGCCGCCTCGAAGCCGGCCTTGCGCGCGTCGAGCGCCGACCACGCCACGCAGAAGTCGGTGGCCAGGCCCACCACGAATACCTGCCGCAGCCCGCGCTCGTTGAGGTAGCCCGCGAGCCCCGTCGGCGTCCGGCGGTCGGCCTCGTAGAAGGCGGAGTAGGAGTCGATGTGCCGGCGATGCCCCTTGCGGATGACGAGCTGTGCGTGCGGGATCTGCAGCGCGGGGTGCAGGTCGGCGTCCGCCGTCCCCTGAACGCCGTGGTCCGGCCACAGCACCTGCGTCCCGTAGGACAGCGACACCGTCTCGAATGGCTTCTTGCCGGCGTGAGTGGAGGCAAAGGACGCGTGGCCGGGCGTGTGCCAGTCCTGTGTGAGCACGACGTGCTCCCAGGCGCGGGCCAGGCGGTTGATCAGCGGGATGATCTGGTCGCCGTCGGCGACCGGCAGGGTGCCGCCCGGCACGAAGCAGTTCTGCACGTCGACGACCAGCAGGACGTCCTGCGGGCCCGGCTTGATCCTCACGGCCATTCACGGCGATCCATGGTCTCCTCCCCGAACTCAGCGGAGCCCATCGTCCTTCCTGGCCTCGTCCTTCGTCAACCCACCGATACGGGGGTGCGGCCGGCCGCCGTCGGTGACCACGATGACCAGCACGATCTCGTCCCCGCGCGGGGCGTCGGGCAGCCGCACCTCCATCGCATCGTAGTGCGTGCGCACGAACGCGGCATCCTTGAAGTGCAGCGGCACGTCGATCGCGGTCCCCGGGCCGCCCAGCTTCTTGGCGGAGGGGATGATCGCCTTGCCGCCACCGACGGCCGCCCGCAGCGGCGCCCCCAGCTTGGGATGGAGCAGGGCCGCCGCGTGCTCGTACTCGCCACGCTCTCCGACGATCGCGGCCTTGCCGTACGACTCTGCCGGCGCCCCGAGCGCCTCGGTCGCCTTCTTCGCCAGCAGCGCTCCTAGCTCCTCGCCGGCGTCGATCAGCGGCGTGAGGTCGTCCACGAACCGGCCGGCGAACGGGTTCTCCAGCACCGCGACGGCTGCCGCCTTGCGCACGGGGCGCTTGGCCTCCCGGCCGCCGTCGCTCAGGATCTCCTCCACGATCGTCACGAGCTTGCGGATCCTCGTCGTCATGTCTCGTCTCCCACCCGCGCGAACACCAGTCCGTCGAGCAGCTTGGGATAGAAGTGCGTCGACTTCTGCGGTAAGAGCTCCCCGCCTTCCACCACGGCCTGCAGATCTACCGGGGTCGTCGGCGCGATCAGGAACGCCGCCTGGTAGCGGCCCGCGCGCGCCGCGCGGATCGCGTCGTCCTGATCGGCCGTGTAGTCCACGCGGCTGCCGGCCTCGAGCACGGCGTCGTCGATGCCGAGCAGCGGCCTCAGCAGCCCCTCGTGCAGGATCGCCACCGCCAGCCGCCGCCACGCCGCCGACGTCCCCGCCGGCCACGCGATCGTGTCGGCGGCCTCAGGCCGGAGCTCGAACACGGCCGCGTCGGCCCCCGCCACCACGCCGAGACGCGTCGGCGTGGGCGTGAAGGCGGCGGGGTCGGCCAGCGGCGTCACGTCGAACCAGCGCCGGGCGTCGTCGCGCAGCTGGGCCAGCGAGAACCCGGGCACGTCGTGGACGAGACGGTGATTGGCGAGGATGGTGAGCCCCGGCGCCTCCAGCGTGAAGAACGCCATGAGCTTGTCGGTGCACTCGGGGTGGCGCCGCGCGTATTCCACCGCCGTCTCGTAGCGGTGGTGGCCGTCGGCGATGATCACCGGAGCTGACGCCATCAGCGCTTGCACCCGGGCGATGGCCGCGGGGTCGACCAGGCGCCACAGGCGGTGGAGCTCGCCGCGCAGATCGCGCGCCTCGACGATCGGCTCGCCGACGCCGGCGGTGGCCTCGCGCAGGCGCCCCTGCGGGTCGGCGGTCAGCATGAAGAGCAGGCCGATGTCGGCGCCCGTCGCCTCCAGCAGCCGCAGCCGGTCCTGCTTGGGTCCGGCGTGCGTCCGCTCGTGCGGCCGCACGACGCCGCGCGCGTAGTCGCTCACCTCGCCCAGCGCGACGAACCCCGCCCGGGTCACCTCGCGCCCGCCCACTCGATAGGTCTGCGTGTACGGGTAGATCGCCGCCGTCGTCTCGCGCGCCCAGACACCGTCGCGCACCCACGCCTGTAGCGTCTCGCTCGCGCGCCGGTACTTGTCGACGGTCTCACCGGGGGCCGGGCGATCGGCCGGATAGGAGACGCGCACGATGTTGGCGGGGCTCATCGCGTAGAGCTGCTCCTGCATCGCGGGCGTGATCTGGTCGTAGGGCGGCGCCACCACCTTCGTGAGATCGCGCTCCCGCCCCACCCCGTAGCGATAGCCGCGGAACGGCGTGATCCTCATCAGTGACCGGCGGTCGTCGGCCCCGCCCCCTTGACGACCGAGGCGGCGCGCGCGGCGGGAGGCGTGTTACGGCTCCGGCCGATCGTGATCCTGCCGTCGATGAGCACCATCGACACGCCGGGCAGATCGCCGGCGCTCAGCGCGCCGAGCGCGTCGCCCGCGACCGAGCCGATGGGCGCATCGCAGACGACGAGGTCGGCCTCGCGTCCCTCGGCGACGAGCCCACGGTTGAGACGATAAACGCGCGCCGTGTTGCCGGTGGCGCACGCCACCGCGGCCGCCGGCGGCAGCCCGCCGAGCCCGGCCAGCAGACTGAGCGTGCGGAGCACGCCGAGCGGGATCACGCCCGTGCCGGACGGGGCGTCGTTGCCGACGATGATGCGGTCGGTGGCGCCGGCGTCGAGCGCCGTGCGCAGGGTGTGGAGCGCGGTTCGCGCGTTGCCGCACTGCACGATCTCGAGCGCCATGTCGGTGGCCACCAGGCGCTCGATCTCCGCCGGCGACATCGACGTCGTGCCTCCGTTGATGTGGCCCACGACGTGCGGGCGCGCCTCCAGCACGACATCGGCGTTGATCGGATTGGAGCCCGCGATCGACGGGCCGCCCGTGTGGATCGTCACGGTCATGCCGTGCTGCTTCGCCCACCGCACCATCGGGGCGGCGTCCTTGCCGGTCTTCACCGAGCCGAGCCCGATCTCGCCGACCAGTTTCACACCGGCCGCGGCCATCTCGGCGAAGTCGGCCTCGGTGAGTCCCAGCTCCAGGATCGGCGCGCCCGCCTCGACCTTCACGCCGCCCGGTCGGAAGTTCGCGTACGCCTTCGCCGCGACGATTGCCAGCGCCTTGAGGCCGACGAGATCCTTCGGCCGGCCCGGCAGGTGCACCTCACCCGCCGAGATCGCCGTGGTCACGCCGCCGTGCAGGCCGGAGTCGAGGAAGTCGACGGTGCGCTGGCGGGGCGTGAAGTCGCCGAACACGGGATGCACGTGAGAGTCGATCAGCCCCGGCATGACGGTGGTGCCCTGGGCGTCGACCACCGTGTCGGCATCCTCGTCGAGCCCACGGCCGATGCCCGCGATGACGCCGTCCCGCAGCACGAGCGAGTCGGCATCGAGCACGGGGCGCCGGATGTCGCCGCTCACGAGCACGCCGATGTTCCGAATGAGCGTCTTCATGGCGGGAGCAGAGTGTGTCCCAAGGCGAGAGGCAGCGCAACTGCGCGCCTATGGGCCGTCGACGGTCGCGCGACGTCGGGGCGCGTCCCGGCTCCGCCGGGACGCGCCGAGCCACCCCGGGGGGCCTGGGGGGCCCTTTCGCGGCCCCCCAGATCAACTACACGCGGTCGAGACGGGCCTGGACGTCGTCGATGTGCGCGGCCATCGCCGCGCGCGCCTCGTCGGCGCGACCGGCGACGATCGCGTCGAAGATGCGGCGGTGGGCCGCGTCGATCTGCAGCTGGTCGGCCTCGGTCAGCTCGGGACTGGGCACGAGCACCTCGGCCTCCAGCTCGATCAGCGCGTGGGTGATCGCGGCGTGGACCGGATTGCGCGCGGCCTCGCCGAGAGCCCGGTGGAACTCGAGGTACGACGGGCGCGCGGAGAGACCGGGAACCGAGGACCCCCACCGCTGCTCGAGGGCGGCGCCCAGGTTCTTGATGTCGACCTCGCTGGCGCGCTGCGCGGCGAGCGCTGCGATCTCCGGCTCGACGAGTCGGCGAGCCTCGATCAGCTGCGCCCACGACACGCGGCCGAGACGGAACAGCGTCTCGAAGTCGCGCACCAGCGGCCGGTCGTCCACCTCGCGGACGAAGTAGCCGCCCGTCGACCCCTGGCGCACGTCGACGAGGCCGCGCAGCTCGAGCGTGCGCAATGCCTCACGCACGGCGACGCGACTCGCCTTGAGATCGCGCGCGAGCTGGCGCTCGGGCGGCAGCTTCTGGCCCTGGCGCAGCCGGCCCTCGTAGATCGCGCGCTCGATGTGACCGACGATCTGTTCGTAGACACGCGGCGCTCTGGCTGTGGCTGGCATGGTGCGCGTCAATGTCGTCTCAAACGAGTCCGAAGTCAAGCGTCACGCCGTGGGAGAATTTCCGACCGATGCGCGTGCCACTGCCCGCGCTCGTCCTGCCCCTGCTCGCGACCCTCGATGGGTGCGCCGGCGCCGCATGCACGCCGGCGGCCATCGTGGTCGCCGCCACGGACGAGCGCACCCTCCTGCAGAGTGAGCCGCGCGGCCTGCGGACCGACGAGCTCGGACGTGTGAAGGAGCAGCGCCGCGAGGTACTCGTGCCGGAGTACTGGGTCCAGGACGCCGAGGGCCGTTGGTATCGCGTCAGCGAGTCGGTATGGCGTGGGGCGGCCCCGGGGCAGGTCGTTCAAGTATGTCGCTAGGTTGGCGGGACGGCACGCCGGCGTCAGATAATTGACTCGGAACGTCGAACACCTGTCGTAGCATGACACTCGGTGCCGGGTGAGTGTTCGTAAGCATGAGGATTTCCGCCTCTGGCTCGGCCGTTGCACCGCCCGCGCGCGCACTGGAAATCCCAACATCGTGGGCGATCTCTGACAGGAGGGGGAACATGCGCGGAGTCACGAGGATGGTGGTGGTGCCGGCCGTGATGCTGCTCGCAACCGGATGCGCGACGAAGGGCTTCGTCCGCGAGATGGTGGGCAAGAGCGAGGCCGAGCTCGACCAGCGCGTCGGCAAGGTCGGGGAGCGGGTCGTCGCCGTCGAGGGTCGCCTCGGTGAGGAGTCCCAGCGGGTGACGCGGGTCGAGGGTCAGCTGGGCGAGACGGTCCAGCGGCTCGGCACCGTGGAGACCAAGGCCGGCGAGGCGATGACGAAGGCTGACTCGGCGTTCAACCGCGCCGACGAAGTCGACAACCGACTCTCCCGCCTCTGGAACAACCGCCACAAGCGGCAGCTCGTGGAGACCGTGCACGTGCAGTTCGCCTTCGACAAGGCCGACCTGACGGACGGCGCGCAGACCGCGCTGCTGGCAATCCTCAAGGAGCTGAAGTCGAACCCCGCCCTCACCGTGGAGCTCGAGGGCTACACGGATCAGGCCGGGGCGCGCGACTACAACATCGGGCTCAGCCAGCGTCGGGTGGAAGCCGTCCGCCGGTACCTGATCGAGCAGGGCGCCGAGATGCCGCGCGTGAACTCGGTCGGGCTCGGGCCCGTGAACGCCGGCGCCTCCAAGGGCGAGGAGGCCGCGAAGCAGCGCCGGGTGACCGTCAAGCTGATGATCGCCGCCGAGTAAGCATCAACGGCGACGGGAAGCGGGGGCAACTCCGCTTCCCGTCGCCGTGTTCGCGCCACGCTCGACGATTCTCCCGCCCTCACACTCGGCCACGAACTCGAAGCCATCGCCTGCAGTGTTCGGCTTGCCTCGCACGAGATCGATGACTTCGAGAGATCGAGCCGGGGTGGTACGCGGACGACTGCGGCGGGCCGAACGGAGCGGCTTAGGCGAGATTCGGGGCGACGGCCGTCAAGGCCAGCCCCCAGGCGTGGGACAGCAGAGCGAGGTAGAGGTGGCGGCTGCCGACGGTGCGGACCATCGTGCGGATCTCCGCCATCGCGGGCTCGCTCGGGCGCACCGCCTCGCGCCAGGCCTCGAGCCACCGGCGAATGTCGTCCACCGACGTGAACGCGGGCAGCCAGAGGTTGAGCCCCCACTGCGGCTTCCGGCGCGCCACCGCGCCCGCCACCTTCGCGAGGAGGGCCACGGCCTGAACCATGTTCAGGACCGCCAGCACCAGCACCGCCCCGACCGTCAGCCGGATGATCATGTCGATCATGCCGTGGGCTCAAGGCAAGCTCGATACCAGGCCAGTAAATATCCGATATCACGGGCATCTTTGGCCAAGACGCGCGTGGGCACGGGCGCTTCCTGACCGAACCAGCCGAGGCCGCGTGGAGCGAAATCGACCACGCCGGATCGGCTTTGGCCGATCGAGTACACTAAGCCCCACGTCGCAGGAGGCGCCCATGGATGAAGACTCGGCCGTCCCCCGTACCACCGGCGTCGCCCAGGTCTTCGATCTCCACGCGCTGAAGGCCTTCGCGCCGGACAAGCGCGTGCGCAAGATGCTCTTCAAGACCGACCAGCTCTGGTCGGAGATCGCTTGCTACGAGCCCGGCCAGTCGACCGTGATGCACTCGCACCCGCGCGAGGAGGAGGCCATCTTCGTCCTGCAGGGCACCGCGAACATGAACGTCGGAGGCGAGGAGGTCGAGGTGCCGGCGGGCTCGATCGTGAAGTTCCCCAGCAACGTCCCCCACGACGTGCGCAACCTCGGCGCGGACCGCTGCGTGATCATGTTCCTGAAGCTCAACCCCAAGGTGCTGAAGGCGGTGGCCGGTGGGTAACGTCGAGCGCTGCGACAAGACCCTGCCGACCAACGCGATGATGTACCAGGTGCGCAAGGACGCGACCCTGCGCGCCCGCTGGCTCACCGATCTGGAGGGGCTGGCCCGTGAGTTCGGCCTGAGCCGCGAGGAGTACGAGGCGATCCGCGACAAGGACCCGAAGCGGCTGATGGATCTGGGCGTCCATCAGTACTATGTGCCGCAGATCTTGAGACTGTTCTTCGGCGCCGCCCAGAACAGCAACGCCAGCGCCGCGCTCGAGTGCTACAAGCGCGCCTTCCCGCGGGAGTTCGCGGAGGCGACGGCCCTGCAGGAGCGACTGGAGGCCCGCCGTGGCTGAGATCGTGGCCGCCATGGCGATGACCCACTCGCCCGGCCTCACCGGCTGGTTCACGCGGGCGTCCGAGGAGTACCAGCGGCTGGCCCTGCAGGCGACGGCCGAGATGCGGCATCGGCTCGAGGCTGCGCGGCCGGACGTGATCGTGATGCTCAGCAATGACCACCTCCTCAACTGGCCGATCAACAACGTGCCCGAGTACACGGTCGGCATCGCGGACGCGCACGTGGGGCCCGCCGACTGGTTCGACGAGTGGCTCGCGATGGAGAAGTACCAGGTCCCCGGGCACTCTGCGCTGGCCCGCTTCATCGTCAACGAGAGCGGGCGGCGGCGGCTGTCGCTGGCCTGGCTGCGCGAGATGCAGTTCGACGACGGCATCTCGGTCCCCACGCACTACCTGAACCCCGACGCACGCTTCCGGCTGGTGCCCATCACCATGAACTGCACCGTCCCGCCGATCCCCACGCCGGCCCGCGCCTACGAGGTCGGCTCGGTGCTACGCGACGTCATCCGGGCCTACCCGGGACCGGAGCGCGTCGCCGTCGTCGGCACGGGCGGGCTCTCGCACGAGCCGGGGGGACCGCGCTACTTCTGGGTGGACGAGGAGTTCGACCGCTGGTTCCTCGATCTGCTCAAGCGCGGCGACCACGCGGCGCTGTTGCGCGAGTGCACGCTGGAGCGCATGGAAGAGGCCGGCTCCGGGGGCACCGCGGAGCTGCTCGCCTGGATCGCCGTGCTGCCGTTCACCACGGGTCCCGCCGACGTGCTCGCCTACATGCCGGCCCTCGCCTGGCGCTCCGGCACCGGCATGGTCGTCTGGAACGAGCTCGCGGCCTGACCCGCGCCCGACTGGAGACCAACCTCACCATGGCCGAGCACCACCTCGACGCCAGCGAAATCCACCGGGAGTGGAACAACGCGCTCCCACCCCGTCTGACGATCGACCCGGGCGACACCGTCGTCTTCGACACGCGCGACGCCGCCGATCGCTACTACTCGAAGGCCTCCACCCATGCCGACGTGATCGCGCGCGGCCCGTTCCGCGGGCACCCGCTCACCGGCCCCGTGCGGGTGCGCGGCGCCCAGCCGGGCGACACGCTCGTCGTCGAGGTCCTCGACGTGCGACAGGCGCTCGACTGGGGCTGGACGGCGATCCGGCCCGGCCGCGGGCTCCTGCCCGAGGCCGACTTCGACAAGCCGTACCTGAACATCTGGGACCTCTCCGACGGCACCCACGCGCGGATGGGGACCGCGGTGGCGGTGCCGATCGAGGCGTTCCCCGGGGTGATGGGCGTGGCGCTGGACGAGCCCGGCGGCCACAGCACGATGCCGCCCCGTCGGAGCGGCGGCAACATGGATATCCGCCAGCTCGCGGCCGGCTCCACGCTCTACCTGCCGGTGCTCGTGGAGGGCGCGCTGTTCAGCACGGGCGACGCCCATGCCGCCCAGGGCGACGGCGAGGTCTGCATCACAGCCGTGGAGATGAGCGCCCGGGTGACGCTGCGCTTCGGCCTTCAGAGCGGACGCCGCATCGCCGAGCCGCGGCTGCGCACCGTGAATCCGCCGAGCGGTCAGGGGCGGCGCGGGCCGTGGGTCGCCACGACCGCGCACGGGCCCGACCTCTACGCGTCGTCGCAGCAGGCGCTCCGGTACCTCATCGAGCACATCGTGGAGGAGCACGGCCTGAGCCGCGAGCAGGCGTACGTCGTCTGCTCCGTCGCCGCCGATCTCAAGATCAGCGAGATCGTCGACGCCCCGAACTGGATCGTGTCGGCCTTCCTGCCAGAGTCGATCTTCCTGTGAGTGGGCCGATGAAACGGAGCCATCTGCGTCGTTGCCTCCTCGCTCCTCCCTGCGGCGTAGGCGGCCTACGCCTCAGTCGTCGCTCGTCGGCGCCTAGCATCTGGCTCCGTTTGATCGGCCCTGAGCCGGGAAGACACTGATGAGCGCCGCCGTCGACTCGATCGCGCCGTTGCGGGCGTGGCTGCGTGACTGGCAGGCGGCCGTGCGGGCCGTGGACTTCGAGGCGGGCAAGACCATGTGCGCGCCCGAGATCGTCGCCTTCGGGACGGTCGCGCCGTTCGTCGAGGGGATCGACAGCGTCATGGCCGCGCAGTGGCACAAGGTGTGGGGCAACATCCGCGAGTTCACGATGCACGACGACCGCGCGCGCGGCGCCATCGCTGGCGACCACGCCTGGGTCGCGACCACCTGGGACTCGCTCGGCACCCGCCCGGACGGCTCGACCTTCCGTCGCCCCGGCCGCTGCACCATCGCGTTCGCGCGCCGCGACGGCCGCTGGCTGGCCGTCCACACTCACTTCACGCTCATTCCGCAACCCTGAAGGAGAAGCGCATGCACATCGGCGTCTGCATCTTCGCCACCGAGTACGCGATCCGCATCGACGAGCTGGCCCGCGAGGCCGAGGCCCGCGGGTTCGAGTCGCTGTGGGTGCCCGAGCACACCCACATCCCGACCAGCCGGCGCAGCCCCTTCGCCGGCGGCGCCCAGCTCCCCGAGGAGTACAAGCACACGCTCGACCCGTTCGTCGCGCTGATGGCGGCGGCGGCGGTGACGAAGAAGCTCCGCATCGGCACCGGCATCTGCCTCATCATCGAACGCGACACGATCACTACCGCCAAGACCGTGGCCACGGTCGACCTGCTGTCGAACGGGCGCTTCGAGTTCGGGATCGGCGGTGGGTGGAACGCCGAGGAGATGGAGCACCACGGCACCATCTTCAAGTCGCGCTTCCAGCGAATGCGCGAGCAGGTGCTGGCCATGAAGGAGCTGTGGACGAAGGACGTCGCGGAGTACCGCGGCGACTTCGTGCAGTTCGAGCCAAGCTGGTCGTGGCCCAAGCCGGCCCAGAAGCCGCACCCGCCGGTCCTGCTGGGCGGCGAGAGCAGCTACACGCTCCAGCGCGTCGTCGACTTCTGCGACGGCTGGTTCCCGCGCGCCCGCAACGCCGAGCGCGTGCTGACCGGCCTCGCCGAGCTCAAGGAGCGCGCGGCGAAGGCCGGGCGCGACATGAAGACGATCACGACCTCCGTCTTCGGCGCCGCGCCCGACCCCGCCACGCTCGACCAGTGGGCGGCCGGCGGCGTCACGCGCGCCATCCTGCGCCTGCCCCCCGAGGGCCGAGACAAGGTCCTGCCGCTGCTCGATCAGTGGGCGAAGCTCGTCAAGAAGTCGTAGGACTGGCCGGCGCGCCGGCGTGGGCGCTCGCGTTCCTGCGCGACGCCCGCGTCGGCCGCCTGGCCACCGTCGACGCGACCGGACGCCCGCTCGTCGTCCCCATCTGCTACGTCTTCGACGGCGCCCGCTGCTACTCTGTGGTCGACGCCAAGCCCAAGCGCACGCGCGACCTCCGGCGCCTGCGCAACATCGCCGCCAATCCCCAGGCCTCGCTGGTCGCCGACGTCTGGGACGAGGACTGGTCGCGCCTGGCGTGGGTGATCGTCGAGGGCCGCGCGGCCGTGCTGACCGAGGGTGACGCGTTCACGCGCGCCGTCGATCTCCTCGTCGCGAAGTACCCGCAGTACCGGTCGCTGCCCGTCGACCGCGAGCACGGCGCGCTCATCGCGCTGACGCCCGAGCGGGTCCTGTCGTGGCGCGGCGCCCCGGCGCCCCCGGACATCCGCATCGAGCCGGCCGGCGCCGACGACGCCGCCGAGGTGCTGGCGTCGATGCAACGCGGCTTCGCGGAATATCACGGCACGCTGCAGCCGCCCAGCAGCGCCCTCGACGAAACACTCGACGACGTCCGCGCCGCGATGGCCCGGGGCGGCGCTTTCCTCGCGCGCGACGGCGGTCGCGTCGTGGGCTCGGCCCGCTATCAGTTCCGGACGGGTTTCACCTACGCCGAGCGTGTCGCGGTGGATCCGGAGCACCGCGGCCGCGGCGTCGGTGTCGCGCTGATGCGCGCGATCGAGGCGGCGGCGCGGGCGGCGGGGTACACCGAGGTCCGCCTGGGCGTGCGAGCGTCGTTGCCAGCCAACCTGCGCTTCTACGAGAGCCTGGGCTACCGCACGCGCGACTCCCGTCCCCACCCGCGAGGTCCCGACTTCGACATGACGCTGACCAAGGACGTCCGCGCGGGCTTGAACTGACGCGGCCGATCGTCGCGCCCCGAGCGGTCCCAGACGGCTCTGGCGACTCGAGGCACGGCCCCCTATGGTGGGAACAGCTCACCACGGAGGTTCCTGAGCCATGATTCGAGTCTTGCCAGTGCTCGCCGTTGCGATCGTGTTCTCGGCCTGCGCCTCGAAGGCGCCGCAGCCCGCCGCCCTGCCGGCCTTCCCGCCGCCCGTTCCGGTATCGTCGGCCGATGCGGCGACGATCGCGTCGACGCCCGCGGCAGCGACGTGGGAGCAGGTCGCTCCGCGCCTGTCGGCGCGCGCGCGCTGCTTCGAGAGTCGTGGCGTGTGGCGGGCGACGGCGGTGCTCTGCGAGTACGAGGCCGAGTAGACCGAGGATGGTGGAACGCCCCGGGGCGGCACGACGCCGCCGCGGGGCGTTCACGCCCGTTCAGAGAGGACGGGCGAGGACGAGGACCTCGACGCGCCGGTTGAGATCACGGCACCTCGCGGTCGCTTCCGCACAGAGCGGCGCTCGATTTCCGTAGCTGCCGACGCGTATCCGCACGGGGTTGACGCCACCAGCAACCAGCGCCTCCCGCACGACACGAACGCGCTGCCCGGCCAGCGCCGGCTCGTCACTCAGGGCCTGATCGGCGTGACCGTCGAGCGCGACGGTGACGCCGGGATGCGCGGCCAGCCACGCGAGTACCCGGGCGATCTTCTCCTGGCAGCGAGCCGGGAGCTCGGCCTGTCCCGACGCGAACTGGATGTTCTCCGCCGGTACCCACGAGATCTTTCCCGGGGTCCCGGGTTGGCCGGGAGCACCTGGAGGACCTGGAGGCCCCATGTTGCCTGGAGGACCGGCGGGGCCGCCGGGCCCGCCCGGACCCGGCGTGCCCGCGGGGCCGGGCTTGCCGGCTGGTCCCACCGGCCCGACGGGTCCGATCGTGCCCTGCACGTAGCGCGGGCTCTTGTGGCACGGCAGGTCCGCCTCATCGACCGACCCGGCCGGCGAGGCGTAGAGCGGCGGACCGTCCCATCCGACGCTCGCACATCCCGTGACGCCGAACCCGACCGCGACGAACGCGCCGATCGCGATGGCCCGTCTCATCGCGGGCCTCGCACGCCGGCCGCCGGATAGCCGCTATCGGCTCCGAAGTAGACCTCGACCCGTCGGTCGGCCTGATAGCACTCCTCGGTCTTCTCGGCGCACCGGGGTCGCCGATCGCCCGACGCCATCGTCGCGATCCGATCAGGCGGCACACCGGCGTTGACGAGCGCCTGGCGCACGGCGGTGACACGGCGCCGGCTGAGGTCGAGGTTGTACTTGTCCGTGCCGCGCGGATCGGCGTGGCCGTCGAGCATGACGACCATTCCGTCGGTTTCCTTCATGGCCTTGGCGATCTGGTCGATCTTCGCCGCCTCCTCGGTCGGAACCTCTGCCCGATCGAAGGCGAAGAGGACGTCGCGGACCGCCACCACTCTCGCGTCGGCCCCCGCGGGACCGACCGCGCCCTGCGTGCCCGCGGGTCCTGGCGGTCCGGCCGCACCAATGGGTCCGGGAGGTCCGGCGGGGCCCCCTGGGCCTGCCGGGCCGGCCGGCCCGCCCGGACCCGCGGCACCGGCTGGCCCGGCCGGGCCCGCAGGGCCGGCGATCCTCCACTCGGTCGCCGGTCGCGCCGTGCAACCGACAGTCATGACGACGAGCGCTGCAAATACCACCAACCTCATACCGTGATCCTCCGTGTGAACACGTCGGCGTAACTGGGCGCCTGACGTGCGGGACCATCGGCGCTCGCCGATGGCTCTGCCCCACTCTAGGGGGGTCGCCGCGACACGGAACAGACCCGAATGGCCCAGGACGGCGGCAGGATTACGTCTCTACGGCCGGAGGCCGGCCGCCGCGGCCTACGGCGTCACGACGAGGGGCACCACGCTGACCGCGGTGCCGTCGGCGGTCACGAGGCTGATCCTGCCCGTGAGGGCGGCGGGCGGGATTGTGAAGGTGACGCTCGTCAGCGACGAGTCATCGACGACCGCCACGATCGTCCCGACCTTCGCGACGGGATGCCCGACTCCCGTCTTGAGGTTGGTGCCGGTCACGACCACCTGGGCGCCGACGGCGCCGCTGGGCGGTGTGAACGACGTGATCTTCGGGAGCACCTTGAAGATGGCGGCGCTGGTGCCCGTCCCGAGCGGATTCGTCACGCTCACCACACCGGTCAGCGCCCCTGCTGGCACCATGACCCGGACCGACGTCGCCGTCACCGCGAGCGGGATCCCCGTAGCGCCACCGGTGAACGTCACCGCGGTGGCCCCGGTCAGGTTCGCGCCACTGATCGTCACCACGGCCCCGACCGCCGCCGCCACCGGGGCGAATCCGGTCGGTTTCGGCGGCTGCATCACGGTCACGTTGGTCGCGCTCGTCGCCGTGCCGTCCAGGGTCTTCACGCTGATCTTGCCGGTCACCGCCCCCAGCGGAACGGTGAACGTGATCTGAGTCGGCGTGCTCACCACCAGTCCGGCCGGGATCACGAAGGCGCCCACCTTCACCGTTGGCGTCCCCGTCAGGGCCGTCAGGTTCGTCCCGTTGATCGTCACGACGGTCACACTTCCCGCCACCACGCTCGCCGGCGTGAACCCGGTGATCCTCGGGAGCACCTTGAAGCCCGCCGTGGTCGCCGCGGTCCCGGCGGCATTTGTCACGGTGACCGGGCCGGTCAGTGCACCCGCTGGCACCACCACCTTCAGCGACGTCGCCGTCACCGCCGTCGGCACAACGGACACGCCGCCCGTGAAGATCACGTCCGTCGCCGCCATCAGGTTGGTGCCCGTGATCGACACCGTGGCTCCCACTGCTGCCGACGCGGGCACGAAGGACGTCGGCTTCGGCGTGTAGATCACGGTGAGAGCGGCGACGCTCGTCGTCGTCCCGTCCAGCGTCTTGACGCTGATCTTGCCGGTGATCGCCGGCACCGGCACCCGGAACCGCAGTTCCGTCGGCGTGCTCGACACCACGGACGGACCAGGAATCGCAAAGGTGCCCACCTTCACGCTGGGCTCTCCCGTCGCCCCACGCAGGTTCGTGCCGCTGACCACCACCTCCGTCGCGCTTCCCGCCACCACGCCCGCCGGGGTGAAGCCGGTGATCTTCGGCAGGACCTTGAAGATCGCCGTGCTGACGCCTGTGCCGGCCGGAGTCGTCAGGCTGAGCGGGCCGGTGACCGCGCCGGCCGGGACCGTCACCGTGACGCGCGTCGCCGTCACCACCGAGGGCGCGACCGTCACGCCGCCGCCAAACGTCACGTCCGTGGTCCCCGTCAGGCTCGCGCCGGTGATGACCACCGACGCGCCGACGGCGGCGGCGGACGGCGCCAGCGACGTGATGCGCGGGATGGACAGCACCGTCTGCACGTGGGTGGCCACCTTGCTGAACCCGTGACCGTCGCTCACGGTCACTTTGAGCGCGCAGGTGCGTGAGGCGCCGGTCGCGTTGACGGGGGCCGTCCAGGTCGGCGTCGGGATCGTGGTGTCGTTGAAGCTGCCGGTCCCGATGCCCGTGCACGTCTGCGTCCACGCATACGTCAGCCCGTGTCCCAGACTGTCGCTCGCGGTCACGCTCAGGCTCACGACGCCGCCGGGGATCACTGGATTGGGGGTCCCACTCGGCCCCGCCGCGATGGCGAAGACGTGCAGTGCCCCGAGGGCGACGTCGGTCCGGATGAGACCGAACCCCGTGTTGGTATCGAAGCCGGCGGCCCCAAGGTTCAACGCGGTGGTCTCGAGGGTCGTACGGACGTCGAGGGGCGTGAGGCTCGGGACGGCCTGGCGCAGCAGCGCCGCCACGCCGGCCGCGTGAGGCGCCGCCGCCGACGTCCCGAAGAAGTTCGGGAATCCGGTGCCATCGGTATCCACACCGAAGAAGGTCGTGTCGCCGCCGTCCGGCGCGACGATTTCGGGCTTGAACGGTCGTGGGTCAGCCGGGGTGAGGACGTTGCCCGCGGTGTCGAACAGGACGGGCGTCGTGCCACCCGATGAGAACTTCTCCAGCGTGGTCGGCGTCTTGTAGTTGACCGCGCCGACCGCCACCGCCCCCTCCGCGTTGGCGTGCCCGTAGATCGTCCCGTGACTGATCGCCGGCGACAGCGTCGGGGTGCCTCCGGACGTGTAGAGCACGTACTTGAACCGGCCGGGATTGGCGCCCGCGTTGTTCACGATGACGATGAAGCCCGTGCACTGGGCCGAGGGGGGACCCCCGCACCCGGCCTGCAGGATCTCGACGGGGTCTCCCGAGGCGATGTTGTCCGTCGTCGCCGAGGCCACGACGAAGAAGCCCCCCGCGCCGTTGGACGCGAGCAGGTACACGTCCAGATCGTTCTGCGTGCCGGGCGGTCCGCCGACCGAAAGGAACGGTGAGTCCCACTGCAGCACCAGACGAAAGGTGCCACCCCCCGGGCCCGAGATCCGCTGCATGACACTGGTCCCGAACTTGTGGGGCGTGCCGCCCTCGAAGCCCCCGCTGAACTGGCCCGGCGGGAGGAACGCGCCCGGGACGAACGCCTGCTCGTACGCCCGGCGGCCGTTGTTGCCGGCGGCCGAGAAGTACGCCACGCCCGAGGCCACGACCTCGTCCACCGCCTGCGCGACCACGCCGTCCTGGAACATGGGCTCGGCGAGGTAGATGAGATCGTCGACGATGACACCGGCGCCGGCGTCACGGAGGGCGCGGATGTTGTTCGCGAACGTCGCCTGGCCCCCGACGCCCGTGGCGAACGCCAGGCCGGCCCCCGGGGCGACGTCGTGGACGATCTGCAGCATCGCCCGGCCCTCGTCGGTGGCCTGGGAGCACGTGGGGTGCTCCTGGACCACGGTCACGGTCGACAGATCCCCTGCGGCGACGTCACCGGCGGCACCGAAGAGGCAGTTGAAGCTGTCGGAGATCACGCCGACAGTGGTCCCGGTCCCGTCCAGGCCGAAGACCGTGCGTGCGGTGTCGGCACGGAGCACGCGGTCGCCCTGGCTGGTGACGTTGCCGACGTGGCTCGTGTGGTAGGCGGGCCGGGCGAACTGCAGGGATCCGACGCCTTCGAGCGCCGAGATCGCGGCGAGCGGCAGCCGCGCGGAGACCAGGCGGCCGGCGATGGCCGTGTCGCGGGCGCCGAGGGCGAGCAGGTCGGCCTCCAGCGCGCGCGGATCGGCGGCGGCGACCGCGTCGATCGACACCCAGTCGCCGCTGACCTCGGCGGGCAGCTCTGAAAACGCGTCGGACGGCGCCCCGGTCGCCGTGGCGACCGCCGGCGCGGCGAGGTTGGCGAGGTCTCGCGAGAGACGCGTCGCCGGCTTCGATCCTTCGGCGGCCGCCACCTCGACGCCGCCGGCCATCAGGAGCGCCACCACCACCCACGCCGCGATCGTGTGCAACACGGTGCCTCGCTCCCGCCGCCATGTACGAGCGCGACCTGATGTATTTCGCCGCTAACGGACTCCTCTGGTGGCGCGGTCGTGAGTCGTGAACTGCGCCGCGCGCGCGAATCTGAGACTGGCGAGCGATGCCATCGCTGGAATCGCGGCGATCGGCAGCTGGCCGGAGACGATACGACCCGCGGTGGCCGCCTCCCGCAGGCCAAGAGCGACGAGACCGGCCTTCAACACCTCGACGTCGGCAGAGGCCGTCGCGTCGATGACCACCCGATCGCCGACGATCGGGATCGTCGGATCCGGCAGCAGCAGGGCGCGACCGCTGGCCTGGGCGTCCACGTGCGCGCGATAGAGCGCCCGCAATTCCGGGCCGACCTTCGCCAGCGCCGTGTCATCGCTTGGAGCCGCCCCGACCGGAGCGGCGAACGCCCAGGGGATCGAAAGGAGAGAACACAGAATCAGAGCGAGTGCCAGGCCCCTGCCCCCAATCGCAGCCGCACATAGCACCGTAGAAAATTCAGGTGCTCGATGTCAACTCTTGAGGAGCCAGGGCGGGCTAGTCGACCTTGGACTCGTCGCGGTACATCACCTTGTGGCGCTGGGTGCGGATCCACTCGTCGACCTGCGCGTCGGTCATGAGGTTGGCCGGGTCGAACCGGCCCCACGACATGATCTGCGGCAGCGTCTTCTTCCAGCGCTTGTAGGAGGGTTTGGCCGGCGGACCGAAGCACATCACGTCGATGATGGCGAGCTCGTCGGGGACGCCGAGCAGCGGCTTGACCTTCCGCTGGATGTCCTCCTGGCCGATGGCGGTGATCCACCACACGGCGTAGCCCAGGGCCGCCGCGGCCAGATGCGCCGACATCGTGGACGCGGCGACGGACTGCAGCAGGATGCGCTCGGCGTTCTGCTGATAGAGCCGGTCGAGCGCGGAGCCGTCGTTGAGCACCGGGAAGGCGCGGACGAACCGGAAGTCCGCGGCGACGACGATGAGCCCGGGCGCCGTCTTCACGCCGTGGTAGTTCGGCGTCGGGAAGCCCATGCGCAGCCGGGCCCGGTGCTGCTGCTCGTCGACGAAGCACTGCCCGATGGTCTGCTTCACCGCGGGGTCCGTGACGACGACGTAGTGCCACGGCTGGGCGTTGGCGCCGGACGGCGCATGGCGGGCGGCCTCGAGGACCAGCTCGAAGTGCTCCCGCGGCACCTCGAACGGCGCGAAGGCCCGGTTCGTCATCCGGTTGCGGACGACGTCCATGAGGGCCTCGTAGCGGTCGAGGGCCAGGAGGCTCACCGGTGCTCCTCCTGCCAGAGCCCGAGGGCCCGCAGCACCGGCTCGTCGTCGAACTGGAACACGCACACGGGCTCCGCGCCGCGATGCTCGTGCTCGAGCCAGTGCCACGGCGGCGCCACGAACGTGTCGCCGCGCTCCCAGCCGAGCACGTGGTCGCCGATCCGGCTCTGCCCCCGCCCCTCGATCACGTGGAAGATCCGGCTCGTGGTGCGCCGCCCGCCGCGGGTCCGCTCGCCGGGGCGCAGCCAGTGGGCCTCGGCGCCCATCGTCGGCAGCGGTGCTGCGCCGCTCGTCGGATCGACGTAGCGCAGCGTCACCGGCGTCTCGGGCGCCGCGGTGGCGGCGAGGCGCGCGAGCGCCGCCCGCACCGTGCGCCAGGGCCACCTCACCTGTGGATAGCCGGTCGCCGGATAGCGACTCGCGCGCGGCACCAGGCCGGCGGCGGTGAACTCGTCCTCCGAGGGGTCGGCGGCCGTCGCCGGGGCCTGGGCGGGGCGCATCTTGGAGGCCCAGGCGGCGTCGAGGCTGCGCACCAGCGGGATGTCGAGGCCGTCCAGCCAGATCACCGGCTCGGTGCCCTGATGCCCGTGGTCGTGCCAGCGCATCGGCGGAGTGATGATGAGATCGCCGACCTCCATCGGGCACTTCACGCCCTCGACCGTCGTGTAGGCGCCCTGGCCCTCGACGACCAGCCGCAGCGCGGCCGGCGTATGGTGGTGGCTGGGCGCCGTCTCGCCGGGCAGGATGATCTGGAAGCCGGCGAAGAGCGTCGACGTGATCGCGTAGGCGCCGCCGAGACCCGGGTTGCGCAGCACGAGCACGCGCCGCTCGGCTTGCTCCATCGGCACCAGCCGGGCCGCGTCGAGGAGGCGCGGGCGGACGTCGTTCCACCGCCACACGTGCGGGGTCGCGTTCGTCGCGCGCTCGTGGGGCAGCAGGGCGTGCAGCGCGGTCCACAGCGGCGCCAGCGCCAGCGCGTCGAGGGCATCGGAGTACGCGGCCGGCAGGCTCGGATCGCGGGTCGTGAGCGTGGTCATGTCTCCCTCGTGGAGCGCGCCGAGTGTGGGCCGATCATACCATCGCGACGACGCCCCGGGGCCGGGCGGGACGAGGGTCACGCGCTCGCGCCGGCAGAATGCGATACTAGCGGCGCGCCGGCCGGCCCTCGGGGCGCGCCGACGATGGAGGCGCCGACATGCAGTTCGAGGTCGAGGTCTACCGCAACGAGACGGGGGACTGGGTGGCGACGGCCGTCGAGCACGCCGTCACCGTCAACGGACGCACCGAGCAGGAGGCCCTGATGCGACTGCTGGAGGCCCTCAATCAGCACTTCAAGAAGAACCCGCAGGGCAGCGGCCAGGCGACGTGACGCGCCGCCCATGATCCGCGCGATCGTCCTGCTGGCGCTGCTGGCGACGGCGGCGCCGGCCGCCGCCGCTGAGTACGCCGGCCCCATCATCGACGCCCACTCGCACGTCCCCAACGCCACCGCGATCGACACCTACGTCACCGCGATGAAGCGCCACAACGTCGTCAAGGTCGTCCTGCTCGGCGTCGGCGCCGTGCAGAAGGACGACGCCGCGTGGATCGCCGCCGCCGTCGCGAAGTACCCGACGCTGGTGGTCCCCGGCCAGCCCGTGCCCGACCCGACGTCGGCGACGGCGGCGACGAAGCTCGAGGCGGAGCTCGCCAAGAGTCGCGCGCGGGCCCTCGGCGAGATCCACGTGCGCCAGGTGAGCCGCAAGATCGACCGCAATCCCTCCGACCCGGCGTTCGTGAAGCTGCTGGAGATGGCGGGACGCCACAAGGTCCCGGTCGTCATCCACCAGGAGCTCGACGCGGGCGCCGTCGCGGGGCTGGAGGCGGCGCTCAAGGCCGCGCCGGCCGCGACCGTCGTGCTCGCCCACGGCGGCTCGGCGACGCCGGACGTGCTAGAGGGGCTCCTCGGCCGTCACGCCAACTTGATGGTCGACCTCTCCGGGATGCACTTCCAGCGCACACCGGCGCTGGCCACGGAGAAGGGGCCGCTGAACCCGGCCTGGAAGGCGCTCATCGACAAGCGCGCCGACCGGTTCCTGATCGGCATCGACGTGTGGGCCCCGCGGATGTTCGAGGCCGGCATGCTCGACCGGCTGATGATCTGGACGCGCCGGATCCTCGGCGAGCTCACGCCGGAGGCGGCGGCGCGGGTCGGCCACAAGAACGCCGCCGCGCTCTACCGTCTGGAGTAGTCCGTGGCGGCGAACCCCTTCGCCGAGTCCACCGCGTACGAGATGCTGGCCGCCGTGGCCGACCGCCACGGCGACCGGGTCGCGCTCGTGGCCGACGCGGAGCGGATCACCTTCGCCGAGCTCCGCGCGCGCGTCGACGCCTTCGCCGACGGCCTCGCGGGCCTCGGGCTGGGCCGCGGCGACACCCTCGCCATCTGGCTTCCCAACCGTCCCCGGTGGTTCGTCGCCCAGTACGCCGCCGCGCGCCTGGGCATCGTCGTCGTCGCCCTCAACCCGCGCTATCGCGCGCGCGAGCTCGCGTACATCCTCGGCCAGTCGAGCGCCACCGCGCTCCTGCTCACCGACCACCTCGGCCCGGTCGACTACTTCGAGACCCTCCACGAGGTCGTCCCCGAGCTGGCCGACGCGGTGCCGGGCGAGCTGGCCAGCGCAGGGCTGCCGAAGCTGCGCCACGTCCTCGTCGACGCCGAGGATCCCTACCCCGGCTGCGTGCGCACGGGCGACGTGGACCACCTCGACGGCGTGGCCGACGGGCCGCGACCGGGGCCCGACGACGTCTTCACGCTGCTGTACACCTCCGGCACGACCTCCTTCCCGAAGGGCGCGATGATCAGCCACCGCAACTGCGTGCCCCACGGGTGGCACTGCGGCGAGCGGCTCCGGCTGACGCCGGACGACCGCGTGCTGCACGCGCTGCCGGCGGCCGGCACGTGGGGCGGGCTCAACGTGCCGCTGTCGACGTGGAGTCACGCGGCCTGCCTCGTCCTCATGGAGGCGTGGGACCCGCTGCGCGCACTGACCCTGATCGAGCGGGAGCGGTGCACGGTCTTCAACGCGGTCGACACGATGCTCAAGCCCCTGTTCGAGCACCCGCAGCTCGACCGCTTCGATCGCTCGTCCCTGCGCACCGGCGGCTTCGCCTCGGTCGGCGGCGGCGGACCCGGGATGCTCGACGCCGTCGTCGATCGCCTCGGCGTGCCCCAGGCCTTCCAGCCCTACGGCATGACCGAGGTGAACGCGCTCGCGCTCGTCCACGACCTGGACGAGCCGCGCGCGCTGCGGCTGCAGCCCGGCATCGTTCCCGCCCCCGGCCTCGAGGTGCGGGTCGCGCACCCGGAGACGGGGGCAGTGTGCCCGCACGGGCACGAGGGCGAGCTGCAGTTCCGGGGCCCGCTCGTGACGCGCGGCTACCACGACAAGCCGGAGGAGACCCGCGCGGCGTTCACCGATGACGGCTGGTTCCGCACCGGTGACCTCGCCGTGCAGGACGATCGCGGCCACACGTTCTTCAAGGGCCGTCTCAAGGAGACGCTGCGCATCAGCCACTTCATGGTCGCGCCGGGCGAGATCGAGGACTTCCTGCAGACGCACCCCGACGTCGAGCAGGCGTTCGTGGTCGGGATCCCCGATCCCCAGACGAACGAGGCGCCGGTCGCCTACGTGATCGCCCGGCCCGGCGCGCGGCCGACCGAGGACGCGCTCCGCGCGTTCTGTCGCGGCCGGATCGCCTCCTACAAGATTCCCCGGCACGTCCGTTTCGTGAGCGACGTGCCGCGCACGCCCGGCCCGCACGGCGACAAGGTCCAGCGCGGGAAGCTGCGCGAGCAGGCGATCCGGGAGCTCACGTGATGACCCTGCGCACCGCGCTCTGCAGCCTCCTCGGCATCGAGTACCCGATCGTGCAGTCCGGCATGGGTGGCGTCGCCGGGCCCGATCTCGTGGCCGAGGTGAGCCGGGCCGGCGGACTGGGGATCATCGCGGGACTCAATCTGACCGGCGACAAGGTGCGCGAGGCCATCCGGGCGGTGCGCGCCGCGACCGACCGCCCGTTCGGGGTCAACCTGTTCATGCCCGATCAGCTCCGGCCCCCCCGGGATCCCGCCACGATTCCCGACGACACGGTGCGGGCCGTCCAGGGCACGCTGAACGCGTTTCGCGCGCGCCTCGGCCTGGCGCCCACGACCGCGCGCCCAGCGCCGGTGCCCGACCTGATCCCGGACGCCCTCGAGGTGATCCTGGACGAGCGCCCGCCCGTCTTCTCCATCGGCCTGGGTCGTCCCGAGCCCGAGCTCGTGAGCCGCTGTCACGCGCGAGGCATCAAGGTGATGGCGATGGTGACGACCGTCGCCGACGCCCGGGCCCTCGAGCGGGCCGGCGTCGACCTCATCGTCGCCCAGGGGGCCGAGGCCGGCGGCCATCGCTCGACCTGGACCAAGCCGCCCTCGGTCGAATCGGTCTCGGTCGGCACGCTGACCCTCGTCCCCCAGGTCGTCGACGCGGTCGGCGTCCCGGTGATCGCCGCGGGCGGCATCGCCGACGGTCGGGGGCTCGTGGCCGCGCTGGCGCTCGGCGCCGCCGGTGCGCTGCTCGGCACGCGCTTCGTCGCCACCCGCGAGGCCACGGCCCCCGAGTTTCACAAGAAGGTGCTGCTGGAAGCCGAGGGGGAGGCGACCACGCTGACCGATTCGGTCACGGGGTTGTGGGCGCGCTTCGTCCGCAACACCTACACCAGCGAGTACGACGCGTCGGGGACCCCGGTGTTCCCGGCCCTCCTGCAAACGCGGGCGGCGCAGGACATCTTCGGACACGCCGCCCAGCATGCCGATCCGGCGTGGTTTCCGATGCCGACCGGGCAGAGCGTCGGGCTCGTGCACGACCTGCCGGGGGCGGGCGAGGTCGTGGAGCGGATCATCCGCGAGGCGCGAGCGGTGCTCGACCGCCTGCGCTAGCGGCCGCCCGGCACCGCCCTCACCCGCACCGTCACCTCGGTCGCGACCGCGACCGTGCCGTAGAGCGGTCAGCGCCCTCGATAGGTGTCGACGAGCGCCTCCGCCTGCGCCTGGCTGACGCCGACCATGTCGAACGTCATGGTGATGCCGGAGAAGCGGGGCTGGGTCGGGGGCCGGCGCCCCTCGATCGTCACCGTCATGCGCTCGAGGGGCACCCCCGTCTCCTTGGCGTGGCCCTCGATCAGCGTGACCCCGCACGAGGACACGCCGGCCAGGAAGGCCTCGCTGTTGGTGAAGGCGTCCGGCTGGGGCCGGCCCGAGGAGTCGAGGGCTACGGTGACGCCGCGCACCTCGTTGCGGGCGCGGCCGATGGTGCCGCTGCTGGTCGAGGTGATGATCTCGATCTTCTCGTCCGCCATGGCGGCATGATCCGGCCGCCGGCAGGCCACGTCAAGACGGGGTATCATGCGCGGCAAAGGAGAGGCACCGTGAAGCTCGACGTTGCCATGCTCACCCACGACCTCCGGTCGGTGCCGGAATACGCGCGCAAGGTCGAGGCGATGGACTTCGACTGCCTGTGGTCCGCCGAGACCCAGCACGATCCGTTCCTGCCGCTGGCGGCGGCCGCCACCGTGACGGATCGGATCAAGCTCGGCACCTCCATCGCCGTGGCGTTCCCGCGCAGCCCCATGGTGCTGGCGCACATCGCCTGGGACCTCGCCAAGGCCTCGGGCGGACGCTTCATCCTCGGGCTCGGCTCGCAGGTGAAGGGCCACAACGAGCGCCGCTTCTCGGTGAAGTACGACTCGCCGGGGCCCCGCATGCGCGAGGTGGTGCTGGCGCTGCGGGCGATCTGGGACTGCTGGCAGAACGGGACCAAGCTGAACTTCAAGGGCGAGTTCTACCGCTTCGACCTCATGACCCCGTTCTTCAACCCGGGGCCGATCGAGCATCCCAAGGTCCCCGTGTACGTCGCGGGCGTCAATCCGTTCATGTGCCGGGTGGCTGGCGAGGTCTGCGACGGCCTGCACGTGCACCCGTTCAACAGCCCGAAGTACCTGCGCGAGATCGTGCAGCCGGCGGTGAACCAGGGGCTGCAGGCCGCCGGCAAGCGCCGCGAGGACTTCACCTACGCCACCTCGAGCTTCGTGATCATCGGAGACACCGAGGCAGAGCGGGCGCCGCAGCGTACGGCCGTGAAGCAGCAGATCGCCTTCTACGCCTCCACGCGCACCTACGAGCCGGTGCTGGCCGCCCACGGCTGGCAGGACCTGGTACCGCAGCTCCACCGCAAGTCGGTGGAGGGCGACTGGAAGGGCATGGCCGACCTCGTCACCGACGAGATGCTCGACACCTACGCCGTGACCGGCACCCACGAGACCATCGCGGCACGGTTGCAGGAGCGCTACGCCGGGCTCCTCGACCGGACCGCGTTCTACCAGCCCCAGAAGACCCAGGCGCTGGACGACCCGCGCCTGCCCCGCGTGATCAAGGAGTTCAACGGATGAAGGAGCGCGACGCCCGATGAAAGCCCTCGCCTTCAACGAGTTCGGCGGCCCCGACAAGCTGACGTACCAGGACGTGCCCGACCCGAAGCTCAAGCCGGGCGAGGTGCTGGTGCGCGTGCGGGCCTGCGCGCTGAACCACCTGGACCTCTTCGTGCGCGAGGGCATCCCCGCTCTGAAGACGCCACTGCCCTTCTGGACGGGCTGCGACATCGCGGGCGAGGTGGTCGAGATCGGCACCGACGTGTCGGCCGTGAAGGTCGGCACGCGGGTCGCCGTGAACCCCAACCTCACCTGCGGCCGCTGCGAGTTCTGCCGTCAGGGCGAGGACAGCCTCTGCGTCCGCTACGGCATCCTCGGCGAGCACGTTCACGGCGGCCTCGCCGAGCTGGTTGCCGTCCGGGCCGACAACGTCCTGCCCCTGCCCGCCACCGTCACCTTCGAGGACGCCGCGTCCTTCATCCTCACCAACATGACCGCGTGGCGCATGGTGGTGACGCAGGGACAGGTGCGGCCCGGCCAGGACGTGCTCGTCATCGGCGTCGGCGGCGGTGTGTCGTCGACGGCGGTGCAGATCGCGCGCCTGTGCGGCGCCCGGGTCATCGTCACCTCCTCTGACGACGCCAAGCTCGAGAAGGCCAAGGCGCTGGGCGCGGAGGTCGGGATCAACTACAGAAAGAACCCCGACTGGGCCAAGCACGTCTTCGAGGCGACCGGCAAGCGCGGCGTGGACGTCGTCATCGAGAACGTCGGGGCGGCGACGTGGAAGGACTCGATCCGCTCGCTCAAGGGCGGCGGCCGGCTCGTCACGTGCGGGTCGACGTCGGGGCCGGTCGGCGAGACGCTGATCCCGCTGGTGTTCTGGAAGCAGGTGCACATCATCGGCTCCACGATGGCGAACCGCCGCGAGTTCCACGACGTCATGGGCCAGTTCTTCGCGGGCCGGCTCCGCGCCATCGTCGACGAGGTGGTTCCGCTCAAGGACGGCGCCGCGGCCCAGCAGCGGCTCGCCGACGGCAAGCAGTTCGGCAAGATCGTCCTGACACCGTAGCCAGGGCCACGCAACCCAGCCAGGGAGGGACGACAGATGATCGCCTTGAACGTCAACGGCCAGTCGAAGCAGGTGGACGTCGAGCCCGACACACCGCTGCTGTGGGTGCTCCGTGACAGCCTGGAGCTCACCGGGACCAAGTACGGCTGCGGGGTGGCCCAGTGCGGCGCCTGCACCGTGCACCTCGACGGCCAGCCGGTCCGCGCCTGCGTGACACCAGCGGCCGCCGCGACCGGCCGGAAGATCACGACGATCGAGGGCCTGCACCCCAAGGCCGATCATCCGCTGCAGCGGGCCTGGGTCGAGGCGCAGGTGCCCCAGTGCGGCTACTGCCAGTCGGGGCAGATCATGTCGGCCGCGGCGCTGCTGGCCCGCACGCCGAGCCCGACCGACAAGGACATCGACGACGCCATGGCCGGCAACATCTGCCGGTGCGGCACCTATCAGCGCATCCGGGCGGCCATCCACCGCGCGGCCGCGCTCGCGAAGGGAGGCAAGTGATGACGTCGATGCCGCTCTCCCGTCGCGCGCTCCTCAAGGGTAGCGCCGCCGTCGGCGCCGGCCTCGTCGTCGGCTTCCGCCTGCCGCTGCCCGACGCCCTCGCCCAGTCCGAGCCCGGCAAGTTCGCGCCCAACCAGTGGCTGAGCATCGACCGCGACGGCCAGGTGACCATCGTGAACTCCGTGCCCGAGATGGGCCAGGGCACGAGCACGTCGATGCCGATGATCGTGGCCGACGAGCTCGACGTCGATCTCTCGAAGGTCAAGGTCGAGCAGGCGCCGGCCAATCCCAAGCTCTACGCCAATCCCGTCACCGGCGCCCAGTCCTACGGCGGCAGCCGCGGCATCCGCGATCACCTCACGACGTGGCGCAAGGCCGGCGCCGCCGCCCGCCAGATGCTCAAGAAGGCCGCCGCCGACGAGTGGGGCGTGCCGGAGGACCAGGTCGACACCGAGCCCGGCGTCGTCCTCCACCGGCCGAGCGGACGCCGACTGCTCTACGGCCAGCTGGTGGACAAGGCGAGCCAGCTGCCGGTGCCGCAGGATCCCAAGCTGAAGACGAAGGACCAGTTCCGGTACATCGGCAAGGAGTTCGCGCGCATGGACCTGCCGTCGAAGACCGACGGCAAGGCCATCTACGGCTACGACGTGCGCCTGCCCGGCATGCTGATCGCGTCGATCGAGCGGCCGCCCGTCGTGTCCGGCGGGAAGGTCAAGAGCGTCGACGCGACCGCGGCCAAGCAGGTCAAGGGCGTGCGCGACGTCGTGCAGGTCAGCCACGGCGTCGCCGTCGTCGCCACCAGCACGTGGGCCGCGCTCAAGGGCCGCAAGGCGCTCAAGGTGGAGTGGGACGAGGGGCCGATGGCCGGCGTCTCCAGCGCGCAGATCAGCCGCGAGTACGCCGAGCTCGCCAAGCAGCCCGGGCTCGAGGCCAAGAAGGCCGGCAACGCCGAGCAGGCGCTGAGCGCCGGCGGCGGCAAGACGGTCGAGGGCGTGTACGAGGTGCCGTTCCTCGAGCACGCCTGCATGGAGCCGATGAACTGCACGGCGCAGATCACCCCGGACGGCGTCACGATCTGGGTGCCGACGCAGAGTCCCGGCGGCCATCAGGCGCTGGCGGCCAAGATCGCCGGTGTCCCCACGGAGAAGGCGATCGTGCACACGACCATGCTCGGCGGTGGCTTCGGCCGGCGCGGCGAGCCCGATTTCGTCACCGACGCCGTGGAGACAGCCAAGGCGGTGAAGGCGCCGGTCAAGGTCGTGTGGACGCGCGAGGACGACATCCAGCACGGCTTCTACCGCCCCGCCACCTACAACCACTTCCGCGCGAAGCTGAACGCGCAGGGGCAGCCGGAGGCGTGGTGGCACCGCATCGTCGGCCCCGGCATCCTCATCCAGAAGGGCCGCGCCAAGGCCGGCACCGTGGACGGCTCTGCGGTGGCGGGTGCCGCCGACCTGCCGTACGACATCGCGAACCTCCAGGTCGAGTGGAAGGAGAAGGACTTCGGCGTGCCGCTCGGCTTCTGGCGGTCGGTGGGCTCCTCGCAGAACGCGTTCGTGACCGAGTCGTTCATCGACGAGCTCGCGCACGCCGCCGGCAAGGACCCGTACGAGTTCCGCCGCGGGCTGCTCGGTAAGGCGAAGCGGCACCTGGTGGCCCTCGAGACCGCCGCCCAGAAGGCGAACTGGGGCGCGCCGCTGCCGGCCGGCCGCGCTCGGGGTATCGCGGTGGCGTTCTCGTACGGCTCCTACGCCGCCCACGTCGCCGAGGTGTCGGTGGCGCCGGACGGGACGGTGCGCGTGCACAAGCTCGTGTGCGCCATCGATTGCGGCATCGCCGTCAACCCGGATCAGATCCGGGCCCAGATGGAGGGCGGCGCCGTCTACGCGATGACCGGGATGTACGACCAGATCACGCTCGACAAGGGTCGCGTGCAGCAGTCGAACTTCCACGACTACCCGATGATCCGCATGGCCGAGGCGCCGGTGGTGGAGACCCACATCGTGGACTCCGACGCCGCCCCGGGCGGCCTCGGCGAGCCCGGGGTGCCCACCGTGATCCCGTCCATCACCAACGCGATCTTCGTGCTCACCGGCCGGCGGATCCGTCGCCTGCCGCTACGCCCCGAGGATCTGAAGAAGGCCTAGCCAATTTGGAGGACGTCAGCACGATGCGACACCGCGCGACCCGATATGCGCTCGTCGTCGCGCTGCTCGTGGTGCTCGGCGCCGGCCCGGCCGGCGCCCACCACGGGTGGAGCGGCTACGACGCCAGCAAGGAGATGACGCTCACCGGCGTCATCAAGGAGTTCGGCTACGAGCACCCACACGGGTCGGTCCGGCTGCAGACGCCCGGCAAGACCTGGATCGTCGTGCTGGCCCCGCCGTCGAGGATGGAGAACCGCGGCCTCAAGCGCGAGATGCTGACGCCCGGCACCACCGCCACCGTCGTCGGGTATCCGAACCGGACCGAGCCCGACGAGATGCGGGCCGAGCGCATCACCATCGCAGGCAAGACCACCGAACTGCGCTGATGCACCCGCCGAGCGGCCCGGCCTGGGCGGTCTGGCTCGAGACCTCCGGGCTCGCGGTCGCGATGCGGCAGTGGCTCTGGCTCTACCCGGCCGTGGAGATCGTCCACATCGTCGGCTTCGTCGTGCTCGTCGGGGCCGCCTTCATGTTCGACCTGCGCCTGCTCGGTCTCTCCCGCGCGCTGGCGGTGAGCGCGATGGCCGGGCACCTGCTGCGCTGGGCCCGCCTGGCCCTGGTGCTGGTCGTGCCCTCGGGCGTGCTGATGTTCATGGCCCACGCCACCGAGATGCTGGACAACCCGGCCTTCCAGCTCAAGCTCGCGCTCATCGCCGCGGCCTTCCTCAACGCGGGAATCTTCCACCGCTGGCCCTTCCGAGCCGTCGGCGACTGGGACACCGAGCTGCCGGCGCCGCCCGCGGCCCGGGCGGCCGGCGTGCTGTCGCTGCTGCTGTGGACCGGCGTCATCGCCTGCGGAAGGTTGCTGGCGTATTTCTAGCTCGGAGGGGGGCTGCGCCCCCCTCCGACGGTCGTCGCGCGCCTTCGGCGCGCTCCTCCCTGCCTCCCCCCGAGACAGGATTGCGGCGGCGAAGCCGCCGCTCGAACGCGCCGTTCTGCGCGCAGCTCCGACCCGATCTCCGACCCGATCCTAACGGCGAGGCCGGCGCTCGAAGCGTGCCCATTTTGCACGCAGTCATGGCGTCGGAACGCTCGGCATTTGGAGGCCGAGGTGCATAATGGTTGAGTATGAAAACACTGGGGATTCTCGTGGGTGGTGGGCCGGCGCCGGGGATCAACGCGGTGATCGCGGCGGCGACGATCGAGGCGCGCAACCATGGACTGCGCGTGCTCGGCTGCTACGACGGCTTCAAGTGGCTGGTCCAGGGTGACACCGATCACGTCGTCGAGCTGGAGATCAACGACACGTCGCGGATCCACTTCGACGGCGGCTCGATCATCCGCACCTCGCGCACGAATCCCACCAAGACGCCGGAGGGCATCACCCGGGTCGCCGACGCGCTCAAGCGCCTGAGCGTCGATCACCTCATCACGATCGGCGGCGACGACACCGCCTTCGCCGCCTCGCGGCTGTCCAAGACGCTGGAGGGCCTCACCGTCGCCCACGTGCCGAAGACGATCGACAACGACCTGCCGCTGCCCAGTGACATCGTCACCTTCGGCTTCACCACGGCTTGCAACCTCGGCAAGGAGCTCGTGCGCAACCTCATGCAGGACGCCGCCACCACCGAGCGGTGGTTTTTCGTCACGGTGATGGGTCGGCACGCCGGGCACCTCGCCCTCGGCATCGGCGGCTCCGCCGGCGCCACGGTGAGTGTCATCGCCGAGGAGTTCCCCGAGTCGCAGATCACGCTCGACCGGCTCGCCGACGTCCTGGAGGGCGCGATCATCAAGCGTCGCGCGCACGGCCGCGAGCAGGGCGTGGCGATCCTGTCCGAGGGGCTGGCCGAGAAGCTCGATCCGCAGGCGCTCGGCGGCGTCGAGCGTGACGCCTACGGCAACGTGCGGCTGGCCGAGCTCGACCTGGGGCAGATCCTCAAGGAGCGCGTGAGCGAGAGCCTCAAGTCGCGGGGGATCGACGTGACGATCGTGGCCAAGGACATGGGCTACGAGCTCCGCTGCGCCCCGCCCGGCGCGCACGACATCCAGTACTGCCGCAGCCTCGGCTACTGGGCCACGCGCTTCCTGCTCGAGGGCGGCAGCAACGCGATGGTGACGATCCAGGCCGGCCGCCTGGTGCCGGTGCCGTTCGGGCTGATGATGGATCCCAAGACAGGGCGGATCCGCGTGCGCTACGCCGACGTGGAGTCCGAGATGTACCAGACCCTCGCGGCCTACATGATCCGCCTCAAGCCCGAGGACTTCGACAGCCCCGCCTCGGTGGCCGCACTGGCCAAGGCCGCCAACCTCGACCCTGCCGACTTCGTTCGCCGCTTCGCCCCCCTCGTCGGCCGCGGCTGACGCCCGGGCAGCCGGCGCCGGCCAGAGGCTGGCGCCGGCGACCACGCACGACGAGTACGTCGCTAGAAGTAGCCCGGGTCGCCGGGCATGAGGACGCGGCGTTCGCCGTTTTCCGTGATGACGCGGGGGCGGATCGTGCGGACCTCGCGGTGGCGGATACCGTCGAGGGCCTCCACGGTGGTCCGAGCGCCGTCGAACAACATGAGGTTCTTCACGGTGGGATTGCGGAGCGTGATCTCGCCACGGCGCTGGGCGTCGAGCGCCTCGGCCGGGGTCAGCCACTTGAGATCGGTCATCTCGTAGTCGTCGCCGCTCGGCTCCTGGCCGGCCGGCGAGGGCGCCGCGAAGAAGCGCGTGTCAAAGCGAAGAGGCTGCTCCTCGGGGGTGATCCAGTGCGCGAAGTACACGAGCGTGTCGGTGGCCAGCCGCAGTCCCTCCGCCCGCACCATCGTCCAGAACGCGCGGTTGTCCGCGTGACAGGCACTCCGGTACTCGGCGAGGCGGGCCGCGTCGATCGCGACGGGCCGGCCGTCGGCGGCGGCCGCCAGCAGCAGGCCGGCCTCCTCGAACGTCTCGCGGATCGCGCCGATCCAGAAGCCGAGCGCGGTGCGCGGCGCGTCCTCGAGGTTGAGCCGGCGGGCGGCGGCTCCCACGTCGAAGCCGCGACACCACGCGGCCGCGTCGTCGGGGTTGTCGTCCGCCTCGATCTTGCCACCCGGGAACACGAAGTCGCCCGCGGCGAACTTGCTCTTGAGGTGACGCCGCATCAGCAGACACTCGACGCCGCCGGCGGGGCGATCGCGGAGCAGGACGAGCGTCGCGGCCGGAGCCGGAACGGCGGGCGTCGGTTTGACGGGCACGGCGTAGTGTGCCACGATGCTCGCGCCGTTGTCATTCCCGACGAGGAGGCCGGATTGAGCGCCGAGGCGAGACTCAAGGACAAGGGCATCACTCTGCCCACGCCGACGACGCCGCTGGCCAACTACGTCGGTGCCGTCCAGACTGGCAACCTGCTCTTCCTGTCAGGCCACGGCCCGTTCCGCCCGCAGGGCAAGTTCACGTACGTGGGCAAGGTCGGTCGCGACCTCACCGTCGAGCAGGCTTACCAGGCCGCCCGTGAGGTCGGTCTCAACCTGCTCGCGACCACCCGGGCCACCCTCGGCAGCCTCGACCGCGTGAAGCGCGTCGTGAAGGTCCTGGGGATGGTGAACTCCGCCGAGAACTTCGGCGATCAACCGAAGGTCATCAACGGTTTCTCGGACCTCATGGTCGAGGTTTTCGGCGAGACGATCGGCAAGCATGCGCGGTCCGCGGTCGGCATGGCCGGACTGCCCATGGGGATCCCGGTCGAGATCGAGATGATTCTCGAGGTGGAGTGAGATCGACCTTCACCACCTGGTCGAGGCCGCCGGAGTGCTCGCCTTCGGCGTGCTGTTCTACTCCTCGACCCTCCGCCGTCTTCGCGACGGCCGCCGACGCAACTTCCGCCACATCCTGAACGGCCTCGCCTTCGGCGCGCTCGCCGTCGGGCTCGCCATCGCGCGGATCCAGGTCGCCCCCGAGGTGTACTTCGACGCCCGCAACGTGCCGGTCGCCTTGATCGCCCTGTTCGAGGGATGGACAGCCGGCCTGCTCGCCGCTGGCGTGGTGGGCCTGTACCGGTGGTGGTGGCTCGGAGGCACCGGCACGGTCCCCGGCATCGTAAGCGTGCTCGCGGTGGCCGTCGTCGGCGGCCTGGTGCACTGGTGGGCCACCCGCCACGGCCGCGTGGGCACGAGCCACGCGTTCGCGCTCGGGATCGCCACCTTCCTCGCCACCCTGCTCGGCTACGCGCTGCTCGGAGAGGCGGGCATCGAGAAGTTCGCGGCGACGTGGCCGCACTTCCTCATCGCCTACGTGGGCGGCATCGGCCTGCTCGCCCAGCTCTTCCAGGACGTCGTCGAGCGCGAGCAGCTCGCGGCCGGCCAGCGGCGCTTCCGGGCGCTGCTCGACGAGGCGTCGGAGGCCATCCGCATCGTCGACCCCTCCACGCATCGCATCTTGGAGACGAACCGTGCGGACTCGACGCTGTCGGGCTGCGCGCGCGAGAGCCTGATCGGCCGCGACGCGCGCGAGTTCTGGCCCGAGGACGAGGACGGTCGTGGACGCTGGGAGTCGCTCACGACGGAGGCCGCCGTGGCCGGGGTCGCCACCGGCTTCGGCCTGCCCTACCGAGCTTCGGCCAGCGCGGTGCGCTCGGTCGACCTCACCGTGCGGCGAGTCGTCCACGACGGGCGCGCCTACGAGATCCTCATCCTGCGCGACGCCAGCCCGCGCGAGGCGCTGGACGCCGCCCGGCGCGAGGTGCTCGACCTGCGCGCCATCACGCTGGTCGCCAACGCCGCCGCCCACGAGATCAACAACCCGCTCACGGTCATCGTCGGCTCCATCGAGCTCATCCAGCGCCGGCTCGGCGCCGAGGGGCCGGAGACGCGGTGGATCGACCGGGCCGTGGAGTCCGCCCAGCGAATTCGTGAGATCATCGCGCGGATGACCCGGATCACCCGCGTGGAGTCGTCCGGGTCGTTTCCGGGCGTGCCGGCGATGCTCGACATCCGGCGCTCCAGCGACGACAATTGAGCATCACCGACTGACAGGAGGCTCGATGGACCTGCTGCTCGACGCGATCGTCACCGCCATCTCGCTGATCTTCCTCTCCATCCTCGGCATCATCAGCGGCGTGGCCGTCCCGGGGCTCTTCATGGCCGTCGTCGCCCCCTGGCTCGACTGGATCATTCCCGCGCGCAAGAAGTCCTGATCCGTCCCCGATGGGCGCCAAGTACTTCGGCGCGGCCGTGCGCCGCCGCGAGGATCCTCGTTTCCTCCGCGGCGACGGGCGCTTCGTCGACGACGTCGTCTTACCCGGGTTGCTGCACGCGGCGTTCCTGCGCTCGCCCCACGCCCACGCCCGCCTGGCCCGGCTGAACGCGGACCCTGCGCGGGCGATGCCCGGCGTGGCGGCCGTCTACACCTTCGCGGACCTCGAGCGCTGGCTGAAGCCCCTGCCCCTGTTCGGCGCGCCCCCGCCCGGCCTCGCGGCCGCGGTGCGCTTCGACCTGCGCCAAGCCCCCCAGTACGCGCTCTGCCGTGACCGTGTCCGCTACGTGGGCGAGGTCGTCGTCATGGTGGTCGCCGACAGCCGTGCCCGCGCCGAGGATGCGCTCGAGCGCATCGAGGTCGAGTGGGAGCCGCTGCCCGTGGTCGTCGACATGGTGGCGGGCGCGGAGCCGGGCGGCCCGCTCGTCCACCCCGAGTGGGGCACGAACGTCGCGGTCGGCTTCACCCACGCCATCGGCGACACCGACCGCGCCTTCGCCGCCGCCGACGCCGTCTTCACCGAGACGTTCCGCATCCAGCGCTACGTCGGCATGCCGATCGAGGGCCGCGGCGTGGTGGCCCAGTGGGACCGGCGGGACGAGATGCTCACGACCTGGAACAGCACGCAGGTGTCCCACTTCGTCCAGCAGGGTCTGGTCACCGCGCTCGAGCTGCCGCCCCATCGCGTGCGCGTGATCGCCCCCGATCTCGGTGGCGGCTTCGGCACGAAGGCGTCCGGCTACGCCGAGGACGTGCTGGTGCCGCTCGCGGCGCGCGCGCTCGGTCGGCCCGTGAAGTGGATCGAGGACCGGCGCGAGCACCTCATGAGCGCCGCCCACGCCCGCCACCAGACTCACCGCATCAGTCTCGCCGCGCGACGCGACGGGACCATCCTGGCCGTGCGCGACCACATCTGGCTCGACCTGGGCGCCTACAACGTCTGGGGCATCGTGCTGCCCTACAACACCGTTGCCCACCTGCTCGGACCCCACCGCGTGCGCGACCTCACCGTGGAGGTCCAGGCGGTCGTCACGCACAAGACGCCGAACGCGCCGTATCGCGGCGCCGGCCGCCCGGAGACGGTCTTCGCGATGGACCGCGCGGTGGACGGCCTCGCCCGTCAGCTCGGGCTCGATCCCGCCGAGATCCGCCGGCGCAACTATCTGACCGCCGCCGAGCTGCCGTGGGACCTCGGCATGCCGTACCGCGACGGCAACCCGCTCGTGTACGACAGCGGCGACTTCCGCGCCGTCCTCGACGCCGCCCTCGAGGCGTCGGGCTACGACGCCTTCCGCCGCGAGCAGGCCGGGCTGCGCGAGCGCGGCGTCTGGAGGGGCATCGGTATCTCGGGGTACGTCGAGGGCACCGCCATCGGCCCCTTCGAGGGCGCGCGGGTCACGCTCGACCTCGCCGGGCGCGCGCTCGTCGCCACCGGTGCCGTCAACTCCGGACAGGGACACGAGACGTCGTTCGCGCAGATCTGCGCCGACACGCTCGGCATTCCCTTCGAGCACGTCACCGTCGTCGGGGGCGACACGGCGGCGGTGCCGTTCGGCGTGGGCACCTTTGCCAGCCGGAGCGGCGTCACCGCCGGCAACTCGATCGCCGACGCCGCCAACGCCGTCCGGGCCAAGGTGGTGACCGCCGCGGCCGCGCTGCTCGAGGCGGCCGAGGCCGACATCGAGATCGAGGACGGCCGCGTCTTTGTGCGCGGCGCGCCCGCCACGGCGGTGCCGCTGGCGCGCGTGGTCCAGGCCGCGATCCCGACCTTCGCGCGGCCGGGCGTGGCGAGCGCCGACTTCGACGCCGTCGCCTACCACCACGTCCCGACCGTCACCTACGCGAGCGCGGTCCACGTCGCCCAGGTCGAGGTGCAGCCCGACACCGGCGCCGTGCGGCTGCTGCGCTACGTCGTCGCGCACGACTGCGGCACGGTCATCAACCCGATGATCGTGGAGGGCCAGGTCCACGGCGGCGTGGCCCAGGGCGTGGGCGGCGCGATGTTCGAGGAGATCGCCTACGACGCCGACGGCCAGCTGCTGTCGGGCACGCTCATGGACTACGTCGTCCCACGCGCCGACGACCTGCCGCCGATCGAGTGCGTGCACCTGGAGTTCCCGTCGCCGCGCAACCCGCTCGGCACCAAGGGCCTGGGCGAGGGCGGCGCCATCTCGCCGCCCGCCGCCATCGCCAACGCGATCGACGACGCGCTGGCCCCCCTCGGCGTCCGCGTCACCGCGACCCCCGCCCTCCCCGCCCGCGTTCGCGAGCTCATCGCCGCCCGCACCGCCCCCAGGCGCTGACCAGGCGCGGGCGGCATGAGCCGGCCCGGGCCTCGGCCCTTCGTGCGCCATTTCGATGGCTCGCCGTCGGAGCCTTGCTCGTTCCGGTCGTGGCTCACCCGCGCCGGCGACGATTCGACCGCACTGCGACCCAACCCCCTCGGGGGGATGGGGGGCCCGCGTGAGCCACGACCGGAGCGAGCGAAACGGCGACAGGCGAGTCATCGTGGCGCGCGAAGGGCCGACGCCCGGGCCGGCTCATGCCGCCGGCGTCCTGGCGCAACGTTGAAGGCGAATCAGTCGGCTTTGCAGAGGTGCTTGACGTCGTTCCAGTCGTCGTTGGGGAGGAGCTTGACTGGCGGCCGTGAGCGCTGGGCCGCGAGGGCGGCGAGGGCCTGGAGGCGATCGCCGGCGGTCGGGTGGGTGGAGAGGTAGCGCGTGGCCGACGGCCGCGCGCCCTCGAGCTTCTGCATCCCGCGGAAGAACGCGAGCATCCCGTCGGGGTCGACGCCGGCGGCGTGCAGCATCCGCATGCCGTCGCGGTCGGCGTCGTGCTCGGCCTCGCGGTTGTGGCGCAGGTCGCCGAGCACGCGCGCGCTCTCGACGCCGAACGCCACGACACCGCTGACGTCGCCCAGCAGTGCGGCGAGGAGGATGCCGGTGGACGCCTGGCGCAGGATGGCGCGGGTGGCGTCGCGGTGGAGCACGTGCTGGATCTCGTGGGCGAGCACGCCGGCCAGCTCCTCGGGCGTCTCGGTGCGCTCGAGCAGGCCGCGGAAGATCACGATGAAGCCGCCCGGCGTGGCGAACGCGTTCACCATCGGATAGTCGGCGACGGTGACGCGGAAGGGATAGCGCGGCTCGGCGAGCGTCCCCACCAGCACCGCTGTGATCTCGTCCACGCGGCGCTGGAGCCCGGGGTCGGTGCAGCGCCGTGTCGGCGGCGCGAGCTGCGCCGCCGCGGTCTCGCCGAGCGCGACCTCCCACGACACCGGCACGCGCGCCGCCGCGAACCCGGCCACCGCTGGGATGCCCCACACGTAGAGTCCCGCCCCGAGCGCCACCGCGGCCACGGCGGCGAGGCCGGCTAGCGCGGCCCGGACCCCGCGCCGACGCGGCTCGTGAAAGGCTCGCGCGGCGTCGGGGGCCGCCGCGCGCAGCGCCGACAGGAAGGCGACGTCGCGGATCAGCAGGATCTCGGCGAGGTCGCGGCCGCGCTCGAGCCGCACCTGCTCGCCCCGATGGAAGCCCTGGGTCTGTTGGATTTGGTCGAGCGGCCACCGGAAGCTGCCGCCGCCGTCGGTGAGCGTGATCTCGAGGCCGGTCTGGCCGATCGTCACCCGGGCCGGACGCCGCAGCGGCGTGCGTCCGTCGAGATAGTCCGCCTCCCACACACGACCGCTGCCCGGCACGGGCACGGCTGATCAGCTCACGCCGAAGTCGGCGTCGAGCAGTCCGGCGAGGCCCTCGCCGGTGGCCGAGGCGGCCTGCGCGTCCTGCCGGACGTCGGCGAGGTCGAACGGGCCCTCGAGCACGAGGTATCGGAAGGTGAACCGCACGCTGCGCACGACCGTCCACGGCCAGGCCAGGCCCAGCGTGCCCACGATCGCCAGCACGTTGCTGATCGTGAGCCACGCGAGCCGGCCGCCCGTCACGGTCGAGCGGAAGCGCGTCGCGCCGAAGCGCGTGTGCCCGGTGAAGAACCGAGTCCGGCGCGCCGAGAACCAGAACCAGGACAGGCCCAGCGTCGGTAGGAACAGGAGCAGCATCACGAGGAACGGCCCGATCAGCTCGCGCCCGCGGCCGTCGAAGTCGAACTTGCGGGAGCCGAAGTACGAGTGCGAGATCATGAACGCCTGCCGGCGGGTGACGAAGACCGGATAGTAGATGCCCAGCGTGAGCGAGGTGAGGATCGTGCCCACGACGAAGATCCCGACGAACTCCCGCGCCGACCCACGGAAGGAGAAGCGGACACCGCGCCACGAGCTCCGGCTCAGCCGGTAGCGCCGCGCGCCGACCATCGCCAGCGGCACCAGAAGCAGACCGAGGAGGTAGACCAGCATCGACAGCGCGCTCGTCACCGCCTCGGGGACGCCGTAGAGCTGGGGCACGACGGTCAGCAGGGCGACGGGCACGACGAACACGACGAGGCCCTTGAGGAAGCCGATCAGCAGCTCGGCGCCGGTGCCGTGGTACGCGAGCCGATCGCCCTCGAGCTCGCTCGCGCCGAGCAGGTACGCGCGCACGCGGGCCTTGCCCCAGAAGTAGTACACGCCGAGGGTCAGCAGGGTGAACAGCACGTTCACCGCCTGGATGCCGAACAGGCTGCCGGCCGTGCCGTGGAAGACGAGCCGCCGCACGCCCGCCGTCGCGGCGGCCGCGGGAGGCTCGGGCGGGCGGAGGCCCATGGCGGGCGGCGCGGGGGCGGCGACGGCGACGGGGCCGCGCCGGAGCTTCTCCATCGAGGCGCGGTAGAGCTCGACGAGCACGCCGCACTGCGGGCACTTGGGGCCGTCCACCGCGGCGCCGCAGCGCGGGCAGCTCTCAGTCATCGATGGCGCCGAACAGCGCCGGCAGTGTGAGCAGTGCCTCCCCCACGCGCGGGCCGTGCCAGGAGAAGGGCTTGCCGTCCACCAGGTGGATGCGACCCGCGCGCACCGCGGGGACGTCGGCGAAGGGCGCGAAGTCCTGTACGTGGGTGCGGCGGAACCGGAACGGCTCGTCGGGCAGCACGATGACCTCGGGGCGCCGGGCCGCGACTTCCTCCAGGGTCACCGTCGGGTAGCGGGTGGGGCGGTCGCCGAAGATATTGGCGGCGCCGCACACGGCGAGCAGGTCGTGGATGTAGGTGTCGGCGTTGACGGTCATCCACGGCGCGCGCCAGATCGGGTAGAACACGGGCACCGGCCGACGTCGCGCCGTCGTGGCCCGCACCCGCTGGTAGAGGGGCTCGAGATCTCCGAGGATCGCCTCGGCGCGCGGGAGGGTACCGGTGAGCTCGCCCAGCTCCCGGATCATGGCCAGCCCCTGCGCCACGGTGCGCGGGTACGTCACCCACACCGGGATGTTCCAGCCGCGGAGGGTGTCGACGTGCTCACGCACGTTCTCCTCGATGTTCGCCACCACCAGGTCGGGCTGGAGCTCGCGGATGGCCGCGAGGTCGGGGTCCTTCTCGCCGCCGATGCGAGTCTTGCCGCGCACGAGCGCCCGTGGCTCCACGCAGTAGGCGGTGATGCCGACCAGCGCGTCGGCGAGACCCAGCGCGCACAAGGTCTCGGTGATCGAGGGAATGAGCGACACGATCCGGCGCGGCGGCCGCGGCAGGGCCAGCGCGAAGCCGGAGGCGTCCTTCACCTATCCGATCCGACGACTGCGAACGCGGTCGATCAGGGCGAGCATCTCCCGTGTGCGGTCGGCCAGCTCGGCGTCGCGCCGATAGATCTCGTTGGCGGGCCGGTGCTGGTCGAGGGCGTCCTCGAGCCCGGTGAGCGCACCGCCGAACAGCTCGAGCACCCGTCGCGTCTCCTCGTTCGGCATGGACGCTATCCCTCGAGGTCGAGTGCCGGGACTGCGACCCAGCGCGGCTCGCCGGCCGGCTTGAAATTCTTGGTGTTCACGAAGTGCAGCCCGTGGTGGAGGTTGGTCTTGAACTTGCCGCCGCCGTATCGGGAAGCGATCCACCCCTCGGGATCGTCGAGGAAGGGCGCCATCTCATCGGCCCCCAGCCGCACGAGCCACTTGAAGCGAATCGTGCCGGCGAATGGCTCCTGCACGCCGATCGTCGCCGTGATCTCCGGCCAGACGCGCGCGAACTCCTCGAGGACTTGCTTGCGGGTGGGTCGTTGGACGCCGCGGTTGAGGAGGTTGCGCGTGAGGTACGGCTCCAGGAGGTCCCAGCACCACGCGGCAATCACGTCGAGGCGGAGTGTACCATGAGGGGCGTGGGCGCCAATTTCGCGATCGCGCGCCTCTTCTACGAGATGGCCGCCCTCCTGGAGGCGCGCGACGAGTCGGTCTTCCGCGTGCGCGCCTACCAGCGGGCGGCACAGACGCTGGAGGCGCTCGTCGAGGACGTCGCGGCCGTGGCCGCCCGCGGTGGTCTCACCGCACTGCCCGCGATCGGTCGCGACCTGGCCGCCCGCATCGAGGAATACCTGACCACCGGCCGGATCGCGCAGCTCGACGCCCTGCGCGCCGAGCGCCCCGCGGGGTTCCTCGCCCTGCTCGAGATCCGGGGGCTGGGGCCACGGACGGCGCGGGCGCTCTGGGAGCAGCTCGGCGTAGACTCCGTCGAGCGGCTCGAGGCGCTGTGCCAGTCGGGGCAGATCATCGGGGTCGCCGGCATCCGCGAGAAGACCCGTCAGAACATCCTCAAGGGCATCGAGCGCTGGCGACTCGGCCGTACCCGGACCGGGCTGGCCACTGCGCGCGGGATCGCCGCGCAGGTCGCCGAGGCGCTGCGCGCCCAGGGCGGCGTCGAGCGACTGGAGGTCGCGGGCTCGCTGCGGCGCATGCGCGACACGGTGAAGGACATCGACCTGCTGGTGACCTCGACCGAACCCGAGCGCGTGCTCCGGACCTTCACGGCCCTGCCCTCGCTCGCCGAGGTCCTCGCGCAGGGTCCGACGAAGGCCACGGTGCGACATCAGGAGGGGCTCACCATCGACCTGCGTGTCGTCGAGCCCGAGGCCTTCGGCGCCGCGCTGCAGTACTTCACCGGCTCCAAGGAGCACAACGTGCGCGTGCGGGAGATGGCCTCCCGGCGCGGGCTGCGCATCAGCGAGTACGGCGTGTTCGACGAGGCGACCGGCGCCCGCGTGGCCGGCGCCACCGAGGAGGACGTGTACGCCACGGTTGGCCTGCCGTGGATTCCGCCGGAGCTGCGCGAGAACCAGGGCGAGATCGAGGCCGCCCGCGAGGGGCGGCTGCCGACGCTGGTGACGGTGGACGACATCAGGGGGGACCTGCACGCGCACACCGACTGGTCGGACGGCCACCACTCCCTCGAGCGGCTGGTCGCGGCCGCCGAGGCGCGCGGGTACGAGTACGTCATCGTCTCCGACCACTCGCGGTCACTGACGATCGCCAACGGGCTCGGCGTGGAAGAATTGCGCGCGCAGCGGGCGATGATCCGCGACCTGCAGCCGCGCTTCCGCGTCCGGATCCTGGCCGGCACCGAGTGCGACATCCTCGCCGACGGCGCCCTCGACTTCCCCGACGAGGCCCTCGCCGAGCTGGACGTCGTGCTGGCCGCCGTGCACTCGCGCTTCCAGCAGTCGCGCGCCGAGATGACCGCGCGGATCGTGCGGGCGCTCGGCCATCCGTCGGTGAACGTGCTCGCGCACCCGACCGGGCGGCGCATCGGCTCGCGGGAGCCGTACGACGTGGACCTCGAGGCGGTGCTGGCCGCCGCTCGCGAGCACGGCAAGGCCGTGGAGATCAACGCCTCGCCCGAGCGCCTCGACCTGCACGACGCGCACGCGCGCTGCGCCGCCGCGCTCGGCGTCCCGGTGGCGATCAACACGGATACCCACTACCTGCGGGAGCTGGACCACCTCGCCCTCGGTGTGGGCATCGCCCGGCGTGCCTGGCTCGAGCCGGGCCAGGTGCTCAACACGCGCCCGCTGCCGGCCCTGCTGGGCTGGTCACGGCCGTCCCGGTGACAACGGGCAGACCGATGGCGTTGTGGATGGCGACAAAAATGACGCGTCGCGTCCAGTAGTTTCCCCTACAGGAACAATCACTTCTGAGGTAGATCGCCTTCCGTCGACTACTGTGAATTGCTGTGGATAAGCGAAGCCGTCCGCTCACGAAGCAGGCGCTGCGCACGCGCATCTGGGCCCTGCTGGAGCGCCGGGGCGTGGGCCGGTTCCCACTACCCCTGGCGGGCCGCATTCCGAACTTCGCCGGCGCCGCCGACGCGGCGGACCGACTCGCCACGCTGCCCGAGTGGCGCGCGGCCCGGCGCCTCAAGTGCAACCCCGACGCCCCGCAGCGCGCGGTGCGCCTGCGCGCGCTCCGCGAGGGCAAGGAGGTCTACGTCGCCGTGCCGCGCCTGGCCGCGGCGCGCTGCTTCCTGCGCCTGGACCCGCGACGGCTAGGCGACCGCATCGCAGGCGCCTCGACGATCCAGGGGGCGGCCGCGCTCGGCGTGCCGATCGCGCCCCACCAGCTGCCGCGCATCGACCTCGTCGTCGCTGGCAGCGTCGCCGTCAACCGCAAGGGCGCCCGCGTCGGCAAGGGCGGCGGCTACAGCGACCTCGAGTTCGCGCTCGCCAGCGAGCTCGACGCCGTCGACGCCCACACCACGGTCGTCACCACCGTCCACGACCTGCAGGTCATTGGCGAGGCGATCCCGATGACGGCGCACGACGTGCCGATCGACCTCGTGGTGACGCCCACGCGGGTGATCCCCTGCCGGCGCATCTTCGATCGACCCCGCCGGATCGAGTGGGACGAGCTCACGCCCGAGCAGATCGCGGCCATGCCGGTCCTCGCCCGCCTCCGCCCCGCCGCCGCGCGCGGCTAACGTCCTCGCGTCGCTGGCACCACGCTTGTATCCTCTGCGTCCCTCGTGACACGACGCCGATCGCGGCACAAGACCACGAGGAGGAAGGCCATGGAGGAGCAGAGCGCTCGAGGACCGGAGACCGCGCGCCAGGGCCAGGAGTCCGGTGGGCGTCGCAGCCCGTCACCGCCGGCGCGCGCACGAGAGGCCGCCGCCGAGGGCGCCCGCGTCGCCGGACAGATCGCGGGCATCGGAAGCGAGACGTTCGCCGTCTGGTGCGACGTGAGCCAGCGTTCACTCCGCGACGTGCTCGAGCTGTCGGCGCAGGCGACGCAGGAGGGCGCCCGTCAGGTCGCCGGGTGGCAACAGATGCAGGTCGACATACTGCGCGAGATGCAGGGCGCGACGATGCGCTGGATCAGCGCGTGGCCGGAGGCGGCGCGGGATCCGATCCGCGGCTACCAGCGCATGCTCGAGGAGTCGCTCGAGGCGACGCAGCGGACGTTCGAGCTCACGCGCCGGCAGGCCGAGACGCTCACACAGGGGTGCCAGCGCCTCGAACGCGCCGCCGACGACGCGACGAAGACGCTGAACGAGACGTTCCGCGAGGCCACCGCGCGCATCCAGGCGCAGGCCGATCGTCTGCGCGCCGCCTGATCTGTCTCGTGGGGGTCCGGGGGATGCGCGATCCCCCACCCCCCGTCGTGACCTCCGTCCTGCTCAGGGCGTGGCGGGGGTGAGCCAGGCCTCCGCGAACTCGTCACTGAGGGTGCCCGTGTAGACCTCTTCCACCGGCCCCTCGAGCTTGAGCGACCAGTCGGGGCGGACGTCGATCACGAGGTCGCCGCCGGGCATGCGCACGGTAACGCGACCGTGGTCGCACCGGCCGTTGCGCACCGCCGCCGACGCCGCCGCGCACGACGAGGAGCCAGAGGCGAGGGTGTAGCCGGCGCCGCGCTCCCAGATGAGGATGTCGAGCGTGTGCCGGTCGGCGGCGCGCGCGAACTGCACGTTGGTCCGCTGCGGGAACGCCGGGTGCCGCTCGATGAGAGGCCCCACGCGCTTGCACGCGTCGGTGTCGAGGTGCTCGACGAAGACGACGCAGTGCGGGTTGCCGACCGAGACCGCGGTGGCACTGACGGCGGTGCCGTCGCCGAGCTGCAGCGGCACGCCGACCACCTCGCGGTCCGGCCCGTTCATCGGGATCTCGGGCGCCCGGAACGTGGCGCGGCCCATCTCGACGGTGACGAACGCGACCCGGTCGTTCTTGCCGTGGCAGAGGCACTCCACCACGCCGCCCTTGGTGTCGACGGTGAAGCGATCCTGCGTGGCGTAGCCGTGGTCGCGGAGCCACTTCGCGAAGATGCGCAGGCCGTTGCCGGACTTCTCGGCCTCGCTGCCGTCGGGGTTGAAGATCCGCAGGCCGAAGTCGGCGCGCGACGAGGGCACCAGCATGAGGATCCCGTCGGAGCCGATGCCCCAGTTGCGATCGCAGATGCGGACGATCGACGCCTCGGAGAGGTCGAACGGCAGGTCGACCCGGCGCAGGACGAGATAGTCGTTGCCCAGGCCGTGGCCCTTGGCGAACGGGATCGTCACGGCGCCGCCGTCCTCAGCGCTGCGAGATCGGCACGTAGGTCGCGCGCGTGGCCCCGGTGTACTCCGCCCTCGGGCGGATCAGCCGGTTGTTGCCGTGCTGCTCGAGGACGTGCGCCGCCCAGCCCGCCACGCGGCTCAGCGCGAAGATCGGCGTGAACTGGTCGGTCGAGATCCCCATCGCCGCGTAGGCCGCGCCCGAGAACAGATCCACGTTCGGGTAGATGTGCTTGTCCTCGGTGACGACCTTGACCACGGTGTTCAGGATCTGCACGTACGAGGTGTTGCCGATCTGCTGCCCCAGCTCCGTCGCGAGGCGGCGCAGGTGCTTGGCCCGCGGGTCCTCCACGCGATAGACGCGGTGCCCGAAACCCATGATCCGCGCCTTGTCAGCGAGCGCTTTGCGGATCCACGCGTCGGCCTTGGCCGGGTCTTTGATCTGAGCGACCATCAGCATCACCTGCTCGTTGGCGCCGCCGTGCAGCGGGCCCTTCAGGGCGCCGATGGCGGACGTGATGGCCGAGTGCAGGTCGGACAGCGTGGCGGCGGTGACCCGGGCCGCGAAGGTCGAGGCGTTGAACTCGTGGTCGGCGTGCAGGATGAGCGCGATGTCGAAGGTCTTGACGGCGAGCTCGGTCGGCTTCTTGCCGCTCATCATGTAGAGGAAGTTCGCGGCGAGGCTGAGCCGGGGATTGGGCGTCACCGGCGCCTTGCCGCGGCGCATCCGCTCCCAGGCCGCCACCAGCGTCGGCATCTGGGCGGTGAGCCGCACGCACTTTCGCAGCGTCGCGTCGCGCGAGTTGTCGGCGGCGTCGGGATCCCACGCCGACAGCGCCGACACACCGGTGCGGAGCACCTCCATCGGGGTCGTCTTCTTGGGGAGCGTGCGCAGGAGCGCCAGCAGCTTGGGGGGGAGCTTACGGTTGGCCGTCGACGAGAGCGCCTTGCTGAAGGCGTCGAACTCCTTCTTGGTCGGGAGCGCGCCGTGCCAGAGGAGGTAGCAGACCTCCTCGAACGTCGAGTGCGCGGCGAGATCGTCGACGTCGTATCCGCGGTAGAGGAGCCGCCCCTCGCGTCCGTCGATAAAACAGATGTCCGACGTCGAGACGACGACGTCTTCGAGGCCGGCTTTGCCTACCGTGCTCATGGCGCTCCCTCGCAGGATGGGGTGCGAACGACCATGCTTGTATCATAGGTGGCCGCACGCTTCAACGGCCGCATGACCAACGTCATCGACTTCTACGACCGGCATCCGATCAGCGAGAGCCAGGTGCTGGCGGCCGTCCGCCGTCGGCGCGGCGCGCTCGCGGACGGCCCGCTCACCGCCGACGACCTGTTCGACTTCGACCAGGACCACTACGGCGGCCTCGCCGCCGTCGACGCCCTGGCCCGCCTGGCCGGCGTCGACGCGCGCACCCGCGTGCTCGATCTCTGCGCCGGCTTGGGCGGGCCCGCGCGGTTCCTGGCGACGCGGCGCGGCTGCGCCGTCGTCGCCGTCGAGCTCAACCCCGGCCGCGCCGTCGGCGCCGCCCGTCTCACGCACCTCGTGCAGCTGCAGCGCCGGGTGCGCGTCGTCCGCGGCGACGCCACGCGCCTGCCCTTCCCCGACGCACGCTTCGACGCCTGCCTGAGCCAGGAGGCCCTCCTGCACATCGCGGACAAGGCGGCGGTGCTCCGCGAGGCGCACCGCGTGCTGGCCCCCGGCGCCCGGCTGGCCTTCACCGACTGGGTGGCGCGCCCCTCGCTCGGCGACGGCGAGCGACGCCGGCTCCAGGAGTGGATGGCCGCCACGACGCTGCAATCGATCGACGGCTATCGCGCGTTGCTCGGCGGCGCCGGCTTCCACGCGGTGACGACCGAGGACCTCATCGACGAGTGGCGCGCGGTCCTCCGGGCGCGCCTGCAGATGTTCCGGGCGATGCGCGAGGAGACGGTGGCCCGCCTGGGCGAGGCGCGCTACCACGAGTACGACCAGCTCTACGCGTTCTTCGTCGGTCTGATCGAGTCCGGCAAGCTCACCGGCGGTCGCTTCACGGCCAGCCGGTAGCATTCGGCGCTGGGGCCCTTCCTTGACAGTGGCCGGGTCGCGCTCTACGGTTCAGAGGCCGTGGACACCTCGCTGATCGCCGCGCTCGGGCTCGGGTTCCTCCTGGGGGTTCGCCACGCCCTGGACGCCGACCACGTCGTCGCGGTCTCCACGTTCGTCAGCCAGGACCGCGGCATCCTGCGCTCCTGTCTGCGCGGCGCGTTCTGGGGCGTTGGGCACACGGCGGCGCTGGTCGTGGCCGGAGTCGCGGTGTTCGGCTTCAAGCTGCAGATCTCCCCCGCCGTCGAGCATCTGCTCGAGGGGATCGTCGGCGTGGTGCTGGTCGTGCTCGGCGCGCACGTCCTGTTCCGGGCGCTCGGCGACGTCCACCTCCACCGGCACGAGCACGTGCACGGCGGCGCGCGACACAGCCACCTGCACGTCCACGTCGGCGACGGGGCGGCGCACCGCCACCTCCACCTCTGGCGACAGGCGCCGCAGCCGCTGCTCATGGGCGTGCTGCACGGGCTGGCCGGCAGCGGGGCGCTCGTGCTCCTGGTGCTCACCAGCATGCCGTCGCCGGGAGCGGCGCTGGCGTACATCCTCGTGTTCGGGGTGGGCTCGACCGCCGGCATGCTCGTGCTCAGCGGACTGATCGGCATGCCGTTCGCCGTGACGCCCGGCGGCTCGCGCGCCCTGACGACGGGGCTGCAGGTCGTCGTCGGCGCCTGCAGTATCCTCGTCGGCCTCCTGATGACGCGCAGCCTCTTCGCCTGACGCGTTCAGCGACCGAAGCGCTTGAGGAGGTCCCGGATGCCCTTCTCGGCCTTCTGCGGATCCACATCCTTGAGGACGCTGGCCGGCGAGACGGCGACGTTGGGCGACGCCGTAGTGCCGGTGATCTTCGCCTTCAGCTGGCCGCGGTTGTGGTTGACGGTCATGTCCACGTTCAGGCGGCCGCTCGCCAGCGTGTAGTCGCCGGCGATCGCGACCTTCATCGCGCGGCTCGTGTAGAGCAGGTCGCGCGTGGTCGCGACCCCGTTGGTGAGCGTGTAGGTCCCGGTGATCGATTCGAACTCCAGCGGTGAGCCGAGCGCGCCCGACGGCACGTCGGCCGCGAGGATCGAGGACACCGCGCCCCCGACACGCACCAGGGTGCCGAACAGCGCGAGCGCCTGGGGCCCCACCACCTTGCCGGCCCCGATGCGGAGCTGGCCGGGGCCAGAGAGCGTGTTCAGCACGTCGTGCGCGTCGAAGGTCAGCGCCCCCGTGAGGTCGAGGGGCCCGCTGATCGCGTAGCCCTGGCAGAGGTAGTCGACGAGGACCTTCTCGAGCGGCAGCGTCTTGATCCCGAGGTCGGCCATCTGCACGCGAATCCCGCGGTCGAGCGCGACCGTCAGCTGCGTCGTCACCGTGCCGCCGGCGAGCGTCGCGACGACTGGTTTGCCGGCGAGGCGCTGGTCCTGCCAGCCGAGGTTGAGCTTCACCGTCGACACCGACAGCGTGCGGCGCTTGGGCTCGGGACATTGCGGGTTGGTCTGCGTCGCCGTCAGGTCGGACATCGTGACTTCGCCGGCCGCCGTCGGCGCGGCCACGGTCCCGCCGAGGGCCAGCGTGCCCTTGACCGCGCCGTGCAGCTCGGGCGAGCCGACCGCGACCGCCGCCAGCGGACCGATGTCCTTGCCGTCGATCGCGACGGTGCCGCGCAGAGCGGCGTCGGCCATGGGTTTGGCGCCGCTGAGCGCCACCACGCCGTCGCGCAGCCCGAGGCGAACGTCGCCGGGCAGCAGCCGCGCGTCACCCTTGAGGGCGATCTGCGTCCCGCCGCCGGTGAGCGTCAGGTCCACGTTGCCGAGACGGTACTGCGGCGCCGCCTCACCCTTGCCGGGGGCCGCGTAGACGATCGTGCCGTCGTCGACGCGCACCCGCGCGACCGCCACGGTGCCGGCGGACGCGGGGCCGCCGCCCGTCGTGCGTCCCGGCCGCGTGGCCTGCCGCGACTCCGTGGTGGCCCCCAGCGTGGAGACGTTCAGGCGGCCGTCGGCGGCCTGGATGACCGTCACGAACGGTTTGCGCAGGACGATGTCACCGAGCTCGACGCGTCCGGTGAGGAGCGGCCACAACCGGAGACGCACCTCGCCGGTGTCGAGTTTGAGGAACGGGCCGGGGCCGAACTTCGGATCTTCCGCGACTTCGAGGTCGTGCAGCTCCACCGCCGGCAACGGCAGCACGCGGAGAGACAAGGAGCTGAACCGCACCGGCCGGCCGAGCGCCTGGGAGGCGTTGGCGGCGATGTACGACTGGATCCGGGGCGCGTCGACGAGGTACGGCAGCGCGGCCGCCGCGGCGACCACCACGATCACGAGCGCTACGACGACGCCGAGCAGCCACTTCACCCAGCGCGCCATGGCGCCTCCGACTCCGCGGGGCCGCTCAGCCCGTTTGGATCGCCGTCAGCGTCCAGGGGTGCGGGCCGACGGGACGCGTGAACGTCCAGAACTCCTCGAAGCGCTCCGGGCCGGTGCGCGATCCCGCCACGACCACCCCGCCGGCATCGACCGTGTAGTCGATGAGGCTCCCGGCCAGCAGCACCGTCACGAAGTCCCGGCCGCGCTCCTGCCACGCCTCGGTGACCTCGGTGCGCCCGATCTGGATGCGCTCGACGCGATTGGTATGGCCCGCGCGGCGTAGTGCGTCGATCTGCGCCTGCAGGTGGGCCAGCATGTCGGGCGCCAGGCGCGCCCGGATCGCGGTGAGGTCCCCCGCGGCCATCGCCGTCTGCACGGCCCGGAACGTCTCCGCGGCCTCCGAGGCCAGCGCGGCCGCGTCGAACGCGCCGTCCATCTGGCGGATGTATTCCAGGCCTCGGTCGAGATCGTCCGGCACGCTCGGCGGCGCGTCCTCGACCGCGGTTCCGCCCGCGGGCGCGTCCCACCCGCGCGCCCCGGCGCCGGCGTAAGCCGGGGCACCCGGGACACCGGCGTAGGCCGGCTCGCGCCGGCGACTCTGCATCATCTTGAAGAGCAGGAAGAGCCCGCCGCCGATCAGCAGGATGTCGAGCATCCCGATGCCGAGCCCGCTGCCGAGACCACCGCCGAAGAGGAGACTGCCCAGCAGGCCACCGATCATGAACCCGCCGAGGGCGCCCATGATGCCGCCGAAGGGGCTTGGGCGCGGACCGGCCGGCGACATCGACGGCGCGGGCTGCTGGCGCGACGGCGCCGCGGGCGCGCCGGGGCTCGTAGGCGCCGGGCGGGCCGGGGCCGAGTACGAGCGGGAGCCGCGGCTTCCGCCGCTGCCCGCGCGGGCCCAGGCCTCTCCGGCCACGCTGGCCAGCGTGAGGGCGGTCACGAGCACGATGAGAAGGCGTGACGACGTCGTCGTCCGCATGCCTGGTCTCCTCACGGCAGGAGCAGTACCTTGCCGGTGGTCTTGCGGCCCTCCAGCGCACGGTGGGCCTCGGCGGCGTCCTTGAGGGGGAACTCGAACTCCATGCGCATCCGCAGCTTGCCGTCACGAATCCAGCCCAGCACGTCTCCGGCGCGGGAGAGGAGCTCCTCGCGACTGGCGATGTGGTGATTCAGGCTCGGGCGCGTGAGGAACAGCGAGCCCTTCGCGTTCAGGATCTGAGGATCGATCTGGCCGATCGGCCCGCTCGACTGGCCGTAGAGCGCGATCATGCCGCGCGGGGCGAGCGAGCTGACGCTCTTGTCCCACGTGGTCTTCCCCACCGCGTCGTAGACCACCTGCAGGCCCTTGCCACCGGTGAGCCGCTTGACCTCGGCCTCGAAATCCTGCGTGGTGTAGTTGATCGTCTCATCGGCGCCCGCCTCGCGCGCCAGCTTGGCCTTCTCCTCGGTGGAGACGGTGCCGATGACGCGCGCCCCACGCATCTTCGCGATCTGGCAGAGCAGCAGGCCGACACCGCCCGCCGCCGCGTGCACGAGGCAGGTGTCACCGGACTTCACCGGATAGGTGGAGCACGCCAGATAGTGCGCGGTCATGCCCTGCAGCATCGCGGCCGCGCCCTGCTTGGTGCTCACGCCCGCCGGCAGGACGACGAGACGCGCGGCGGGCACCACCGCGTACTCCGCGTACGCCCCGGGCACGCCGGTGTAGGCCACCTTGTCGCCGACCTTGACCTCACTCACGTTGGGCCCCACCGCCGTCACGGTGCCGCCGGCCTCGAGGCCGAGGACGAGGGGATACTCGGCCTTGTACTGGCCGCTACGGAAGTAGACGTCGATGTAGTTCAACCCGGCGGCATCGACCTTGACGAGCGCCTCGCCGGCCTTCGGCGTCGGCTGGGGAGCGTCCTCCAGCTTCATGACCTCGGGGCCACCGGGCGCATGGATCCGAATCGCTTTCATCACGGCCTCCTCACCAGGCGACGTGGACGGGGTGCAGGCGAATTATAACATCCGGGTCGGGGCGGCTGGGCCGCCCCGCGAGCGCGAACGTCCCTCGCTACCGCATGCTCGCCAGGTCGATCGTGAACCGGCCCACGTCACGCCCCTCCACGTCAGCCACGATGAGCGCGACCGGGGCCTTGGCGTCCAGGTCGCGGATCGGGAAGCCGTACACGCACCGGGCCAGGAACGCGCCGTCCTCCTGGCGGAGCGCCGTGCGCTCGTTCTGCACGAAAGCCGGCCGGATCTCCCGGGTGCCCTGCATGAGGCGCGGGGCATAGTGACGGGCGAAGTCCTCGTTGCGACCGCGGAGCGAGACCCAGACGATGAGACGGTTGGCGTCCTTCTTCACGGCGCGCTCGACCTCGGCCGGCTTGAGCGGCTCGTTCTTGAAGGCGGCGTGGCGAGCGGCCACGGCCAGGCGGTGAAACGGCGTGAGGACGGTAACGTCGCCGGCGTCGTTGCTCACGCGCCACTCGCGCCCGAAGTCCTCCGTCGTCGTGCTCCGCTCGCCCACCTGCATCGCCGCGCGCTTGTCGGCGTCGGTGAGGGTGAACGATGCCGCCGCCACGTCGCCGACGGCGAGGAGCGCGGCGGCGAGAACCACCAGCGCCCGGATCACTTCGTCGCGCCCACCACGACCCGGCTGAAGGTGTCGGGCCCGAAGAACCGTCCGGCCACCCGCTGCACATCGGCGGCAGTGACCCGCGCGACCCCGGCCTTGTAGCGATCGGCGTAGTCGAGGCCGAGCCCCTGCGACTCGATGGCGACGACGAAGTCGGCCACCTTGCCCGTCGTGTCCAGCCGCAGCGGGAAGCTGCCGATCAGATAGTCCTTGGCGAGGCGGAGCTCGTCGTCGGCGACCGGCTCGCGCGCCATGCGGCCCAGCTCCTCGCGCAGGATGTCGACGACCTTCGGGACCTCGCCGGTGCGGGTCTGCGCCGAGACCGTGAAGGACGCGCCGTAACGCCCGGGGGCGACGTAGGAATAGACCGCGTAGGCCAGGCCGCCCTCGTCGCGCACGCGCGCGTAGAGGCGCGACGCCGAGCCGCCGCCGAGCACGTAGGAGGCCACGACCAGCGGGAAGTAATCGGGGTCAAGCTGACGGACGGCCGTGCGGCCGAGCACGATCGTGGCCTGGCTTAGCGGCTTGGGGATCACCTCGGTCCCCGTCGGCGGCGCGCCGGCCTCGGGCGGGGCCGGGGGCGGCGGGGCGGACGGGCGCGGCCACCCCCCGAAGCGGGCCAGCACCTCGCGCCGCGCCTCGTCGACCGTGACGTCACCCACCACGGCGACTACCGCCGTGTCGGGCCGGACGTTCCCCCGGTAGAACGCGATCACGTCGTCACGCGTGAGCTTGCCGACCGACTCGATCGTCCCCTCGACGGGCCGGCCGTACGGATGGTTCGGGAAGACGAGGCGCGCCAGCGCCCGACTCGCGACGGTCCCGGGATCCTCCTCGGAGCGCTTGATGGCCGCCTGGATCTGGGCGACCTTGCGCTTCAGCTCGGCCTCGGGGAACGTCGGCGCCAGCACGACCTCGGCCAGGAGATTCAGCCCGAGCGTGAGGTCACGCTTGAGCACGGACAGCGAGGCGATCAGGCCGTCGCGGCCGGCTCCCGCCTCGAGACTGCCCCCGACGAACTCGATGGCGGCGTCGATCTCGGGCCCGCTGTGCTTGGTCGTGCCCCGCGTGAGCAGCGAGCTCGTCAGGTTGGCGAGGCCGGCCCGGTCCGGCGGGTCGAACGCGGCCCCCGCCCGCGCGAACACGCGCACGGCCACGATCGGTACGGCGGGGCGCTCGGCCACCAGCAGGACGATGCCGTTGGGCAGCACCTCGCGGTGGGCGATCGGCGCGGCCGGCGTTCGCGTCGGCATCACGAGCGACACCAGGACGAGGGCGAGCAGGCCGATGGCGGTCAGGCGGCGAGGCATCAGGGCTTCGGCAGCAGGATGCCGACGTTCTTCTTATCGTCCTGGAAGTAGGCCGTGGCGACCCGCTGGACGTCGGCGGCGGTGACCGCACGCATCGAGGCGAGGTAGCCGTCCTTGAGCGCGTAGCCACCGATGAGCTCGAAGCGGGCCAGGAGCGAGGCGCGGCGGTGGATCGAGTCGTCCTGGAAGACGAAGCTCGACTCGATCTGGTTCTTGGCCCGGGTGAGCTCGACCTCGCTCACCGGCTCCCGCTTGAGGCGCTCCATGTGCGTGAGCAGCTCCTTCTCGAGCGTCTCGGCGCTCTGGCCAGGCAGCGGCGTCGCCCAGAACCAGAAGAGGTTCGGGTCGATCGAGAAGTAGGAGTAGTCGCCGCCGGCCTCGAGCGCGAGCTGGCGCTCGTGCACGAGGTCCTGGTAGAGCCGCGAGGCCCGGCCGCCCGAGAGGATGACAGAAAGGACCTCGAGCGCCGGCGCGTCCGCCGACTTCTGGTTGGGGACGGGATACCCGAGGTAGACGATCGGCAGCTCGGCCGGCCGCTGCACCGTCACCCGACGCTCGCTGTTCTGCGGTGGCTCCACGGCCAGCACCGGCGGCGGGTCGGCGCCGCGGGGAATGCCGCCGAACGCCGCCTTCACCTTGGCGAGCGCCTCGGCGGCCGTGAAGTCGCCGACCATGACCAGGAGGGCGTTGTTGGGGACGTAGTAGGTGCGGTAGAAGGCCCGGATCTCCTCGGGCGTGATGCGCGTGAGGTCCGTCGGCCAGCCGATGATCGGCTGCCCGTAGGGGTGCGCGCGGAAGGCGGTGGCGCTCACCTCCTCGCCGAGCGCGCCGCCCGGATCGTCCTCGGTGCGCGTGCGGCGCTCCTCGATCACGACCTCACGCTCGGCGGTCACGATCTTGGGATCGATCTGGAGGTTCTGCATCCGGTCGGCCTCGAGCTCGAGCACCAGGTCGAGCCGCTCGGCGGCGAGGTTCACGTAGTACGACGTGACGTCCTGGGACGTGAAGGCGTTGTTCTGGCCGCCGTTGCGCTCCACCAGCCGAGCGAAGACACCGGGACCGTACCGGGCCGTGCCGCGGAACATCAGGTGTTCCAGGAAGTGCGCGATGCCCGTGGCGCCACGCGCCTCGTTACGGGAGCCGACCCGATACCACATCTGCACGGTGACGATCGGGCTGCGGCGGTCCTCCAGCAGCAGGATCCGCAGGCCGTTGTCGAGCGTGGTGGCGACCACGGCGGCGGTCGAGGCCGTCGACTCGGCGGTCCGGACCGGCCAGCCGGCCGCGAGCAGGACGACGAGGAGCACGGCGACCACGACGGCGCGAGATCGACGATGCATCACGAGGATTATACGGCCGCCCGTCGGACCTTGACAGCGCGCGGCGTTTCCCGGAAATTCCAGGCCATGCCCAAGCCCGAGCGCGAGTTCTTCCGTCCGGATCACCTGCCCTGGCAGGCCGTCGCGGGCTCGTCCACCGCCGGGGCTGGCGGCGCCGGCGTGCGCGAGCAGATCCTCAGCCGCGACCCCGACACCGGAGACGTGACGCGCCTGTTGCGCTTCGACGCCGGCGTGGAGACGACGGAGACCATCGCGCACGACTTCTGGGAAGAGGTCTTCATCCTCGAGGGGGAGCTGATCGACCTCGGCAAGCAGCAGACGTTCGGTGCGGGCATGTACGCGTGCCGGCCGCCCGGGATGGTCCACGGCCCCTATCGGGTGCCCCGCGGCTGCACGACACTCGAGATCCGCTACGGACAGACACGGTAAGGGACGCCGTCGGCCTCGCCGGGCGCGCCTTGCGCCGCGCGAGGTCTGAAGGCCGGCGCGGGCCCCTCAAGGAGAGAGATCGATGGCCAAGCTCAAGTTCGGGGCGTGGATTCCGACCTACGCGTGGAGCGACAAGAGCGGCGGGGCGAGGAACGTCCGCAACATCCACGAGTCGATCGAGAAGTGCGAGAAGTACGGCATCGACGTCTGGGTGATCGACCATCTGCTGTCGGCGCCAGGCCTCTACGGCAACGCCTGGCTGGAGCCGCTGAACGTGCTGTCCTACGCGGCCGCTCTCACCGAGAAGGTGAAGATCGCGACCGGCATCCTTGTGCTGCCGGTGCGGCACCCCGTCGTGCTGGCCAAGGAGATCTCGACGCTGTGCCACATGTCGAACAACCGCTTCGTGTTCGGCGTGGGCCCCGGCTGGTACGCGCGGGAGTTCGAGGTCACGGGCTCCCGCATCGAGGAGCGCGGGCAGCGCACCGACGAGATCATCGAGGCGGTGACGCTGTTGCTGACCAAGCCCAATGTCTCGTACAGCGGTCGTTACTACTCGTTCAAGGACGTCACGATCGACCCGCGACCGCCCCGCATGCCGACGATCTGGGTCTCGGGCGGCTCGCGCATCCCCGACCCGGGGGAGCACGACGTGCCGGTCATCGCCAAGACGGTGATGGACCGCATCGTGAAGGCCGGCAACTGGCTGTCGCGCTGCTCGGGCAAGCAGGAGTGGGTCAAGCGTGATTGGAGCCAGCTGCAGGAGCACGCGACGCGGCTGGGCCGCGATCCCAAGGCCATCACCTTCGGCCACTGCAACTTCATCCACCTGGTCGAGGAGAAGAACCACGACAAGGCCGTGGCCAAGTCGCGGGCGCCCTACGTGCGGGCGATGGGCACGCACCGCTCCTGGGAGCACCTGCAGGAGTGCTACATGGTGGGCTCCGTCGACCGCATCAACACCCGGATCCGAGACCTGGTCGACTCCGGCCTCAAGTACCTCGTCCTGGGGCCGGTCACCGACGACCCGAAGCAGATCGACCTCCTCGCCCGGCGGGTGGTGTCGGCGTTCAAGTAGGCGGCCCCCCGCCGGCGCGGCGCCGCTCCGCCGGGGGTTTGCGTGTATCATCGACGTGATGCGTTCCCGGGCCGGCCTGCTCGGTCTCGTCCTGGTGCTCGTGCTCCCGCTCGGGGCCGCCGCCCAGCCGTGCACCGAGTCGCTGGCCGCCGTCTTCGACCGCGTCTCCCCATCCGTCGTGTCGATCCAGGCGATGAAGATCAACAAGATCAGGCCCCAGCGCCGGTTCGAGACGACCGTCGGCTCCGGCGTGATCGTGGACCGCGACGGCCAGATCCTCACCAACGCGCACGTCGTCGACGGCGCCGCCTCGTTGATTGTCACGCTCGACTCCGGCGCCAAGGTGCCCGCACGCATCATGGGGCTCGACACCGTCCTCGACGTCGCGCTGGTCCGCGCCGAGTCCAACGGGCCGCTGCCGGCGGCGCGGCTCGGCGACTCGTCGACGATCAAGGTCGGCGACGAGGTGGTGGCGATCGGCAACCCCATCGGGCTCGACCAGACGATGACACGCGGCATCGTGAGCGGCCTCAACCGGGTACTGCCCGGCGTGTCCGACGAGGCGATGATCCAGACCGACGCGCCGATCAATCCGGGCAACTCCGGCGGCCCGCTGGTCGACCGCTGCGGCCAGGTGATCGGCATCAACACGCTGATCTCCGAGGACGCGCAGTCGATCGGGTTCGCCGTGCCGATCAACGCCGCCCGGGGCGTGCTGCGCGAGCTGCGCGAGGCGGGACGGGTCGTCCGTCCCTGGCTCGGCATGCAGGGACGGAGCGTCGACGCCGCGCTGGCCTCGATCATCCGGATGCCGATCACCCCCGGCTATCTCGTCGAGGTGGTCTTCGACGGCAGCCCCGCCGAGCAGGCCGGCGTCCGCGGCGGCAACCTCGCCGTCGTCGTGCAGGGCGAGGAGTATCTGCTCGGCGGTGACATCCTCACCGCGATCCAGGGCGCGCCGATCCGCACGCACCAGGACTACGTGGCGCGCGTGAAGACGCTCAAGCCGGGGCAGCGCGTGAAGCTCACCGTGATGCGCGACGGTCAACCCCGCGAGCTCACGCTCACCGTCAGCGAACGCCCCCGCCTCCCGAGCGACCTCGGGGATTGATAGACATGGGGGCCACGAAGTGGCTCCCAACCCCCAAGCGCTCGTCACGCCCCGGCGTAGCCGGGGCGCTCTCGATTACCCGCCGCCACAACTGAGCCGGTGGCTCAGCGCGGCTGGATGGGGATGAAGACCTTGGTGCCGGGGAGTGGGACGGCGACGGGGGCGTTGGAGGCTTCCTGGACGCGCCTCACGAAGTCTCCCAGGCTCGTGTTGGGGGCGACGTAGCGCTCGTCGGCGTCGGAGGGACGGAAGAAGAAGTCCTCCCAGTGTCCGCCGACCACGTAGCGGGGCCGCACGTTCTCCAGGATGTGCTCCGGATTCCGGCGGACCTGGGCGAAACCGGCCACGCACAGGATCGCGACGTCGACCGGGACGTCGTCCGGAGGCGCCAGCGTCGGGACGATGCCCTTGCCCGATTCGGACGCACTGTCCTGGTAGTACACGCGGAACTCCACCGAGCCGTCCGGTCTCAGGAAGTCGATCAGGAACGCGAGGGTCTCGCCCTCCGGCCACGCCCCCGGCACGCTGGGCAACTGTCCCTTCGGCACGTCCGTCGTCAGCCTGCCCCACCAGACCATCTTCACGAAGCCGAACAGGTGCGGCGCATGGCTCGACGCCAGCGGCATGAAGCGCACCGCCGTGCCCGGCGGCGTCACCCATACGCCCGGCGTCGCCCCCTCGGCGGCACGCATGCCCTTGGAGGTGTCGGTGACGTCGACCACCCGGTCGTGTCCGACCGTCTCCCCCAGCAGGTGCTTGACCGTCTTGCTGCCGTAGAGCGTCGCCCTGGGCGCGCGCGTCTCGAGGACATGCGGCACGTCCATCGCGTGGTCATAGTGCGAGTGTCCGATCAGCATCGTCCTCAGCTCGGGCAGCACGGGGATCATCGCGTCGATCCGCGCCGTGTTCGGATGGGACGGCAGGTAGATGGCCAGCTTCGACGGGTTGCTGACGAACGGCGCGGTGACGACCACGTCGTTGCCTCGTCTGATCAGCCAGCCACCGTTGCCGAGATACTGCAGCTCGACACGCGGCGTGCCCGGATCCGGAGTGTCCAGGCGAATGCCGCTCGTCTTCTCGCTGCACCCCGCCAGCGCGAGCGCGACGACCAGCCAGAACGCTCCCCGCCCCCAGGACGTTCGCCGACCTCGCGACGGAAACGTATAGGTCACGATCGACTCCGCCCGACGTCGCCCCGACGGTCCCGCCGCCCGACCCCGGCTAGCGCAGGCGGCCGCCGCGCTCGAGCTCGTCGGCGTCGACGAAGCGCTGGCCGACGCCGTCGGGCGACTGTACCAGGTACGCGGGTCCCTCCGTCCCGTCCGGGAAGGCGTGCCGGGGGACGGTCCGGAGCACCATGCCGATCGGCGCCTCGTCGCTCATGCGCACGAGCTGGTCCCCCGTCTTGAAGAAGAAGAGCCAGTCGGTGCGCCCGCGCGAGCGCGACGCCTCCGGCGTGGCCGGCGGCGAGGCAGGCTCCGTCGCCGGGGCCGGAGCCGGGGCGGGAGCCGGCGCGGCCGGCACCGGAAAGCGGTCGATCGACGGCGGCGGCACCGGCGCACGGAGCGCGAAGAACGCCGCGCTCGCGAGCGCGCCGACGAGCGCCGCGCCGACGAGCGCCGCGAACGCGCCCCACCGTTCGCGCGCCGCGCGTGGTCGTGGCGGCGGCTCCACCGCCGCCGCCGGTGGTGCGGGCGGTGCCACCGCGCTGCCCGGCTCACGGGCGCCGCACGCGGGGCAGCGCCGCAGCCGGTGCGGCACCCGGTTGCCGCACTCCCGGCACGCCACCAGCCGTACGGTCTCGCCGCTTCCGGGCTCGTCGGTCATCGTTCCAGGAGGGTCCGCGCCTGGTGAAAAACCCCGCGCAGCATGGGGCGCGTCAGCTTGCCGGTGAAGGTGTTCTGCTGGCTCGGGTGGTACGACGCCAGCAGGGTGACGCCGTCCCCGAACTCGGTCGCCGTCGCGTGGCCGAACCGCGGCGTTCCCGTCGGACGCGACAGGCCGAGCCGCCGGCGCGTTCGCAGGTACGCCTGCCAGCCGATGCGTCCGAGACCGACGACGACGCGGACGCGATCGAGCAGCCGGAGCTCCTCGAGCAGATAGGGCTCGCAGCGCTTCACCTCGTCCAGGGAGGGCTTGTTGAGTGGTGGCGCGCAGCGAATCGTCGCGGTGATGTAGGCGTCAAGCAGCCGCAGCCCGTCTTCGCGATCGACGGACGTCGGCTGGTTGGCAAATCCGGCGTGATGGAGCGCCTCGAAGAGCCAGTCGCCGCTGCGGTCGCCGGTGAACATGCGGCCGGTGCGATTGCCGCCGTGGGCCGCCGGCGCCAGGCCCACCAGCAGGAGCCGCGCGCACGGATCGCCGAATCCCGGCAGCGGCCGCGCCCAGTAGCGCTGGCCGGCGTAGCGGGGCGGCGGCGGCGCGCCGGCAGCCTCGCGATGGGCGACGAGTCGAGGACAGCGACGGCAGCGCACGATGCGCGCGGCGAGCTGGTCGAGAGCGCCTCGGTCCTTCACGGCCCCAGGATTGTGACACGACCGGCTGGCGCTTCGGAGAGATGTTGTGACACAGTGGGACCATGGCTCCGCGTCGCGAGCGAGTCGCCCGGGTTCCCGCGCTGATCGTCCACGGCGGCGCGGGTGCCGATCCATCCGATGCCGCCGAGATGCGCGCCGGGGTGCGGGAGGCGGTGCTGGCCGGATGGCGCGTGCTGGCCGACCACGGTCACGCGCTCGACGCCGTCGAGGCGGCGGTCCGCGTGCTGGAAGACGATCCGATCTTCAACGCCGGTCACGGCTCGGTGCTGACCTCCGCCGGCACCGTCGAGATGGACGCCTCGATCATGGAGGGCGACCGCCTCGGCTGCGGCGCCGTGGCCGCGGTGAATCGCGTCGCGAATCCCGTCACGCTCGCCCGGCGCGTGCTCGACGACGGCCGGCACGTCCTGCTCGTCGCCGAGGGCGCCCACGCCTTCGCACGGTCCGCCGGGGTGCCGGAGTGCGACCCGGCGTCGCTGATCACCGAGCGTCAGCGCACAAGGCTCGCCGCGCGCGGCCGGGGCACGGTCGGCGCGGTCGCGCTGGATCGCCACGGGACGGTCGCGGCGGCCACGTCGACGGGGGGCATGGTCGGCAAGCGACCGGGGCGCGTCGGCGACAGCGCCCTGATCGGCTGCGGGACCTATGCCGACAGCACGCTGGGCGGCGTGTCGTGCACGGGCAGCGGCGAGGCGATCATCCGCGTCGTGCTCGCGCGGCGCGCCCTCGACTTCCTCAAGGAAGCCGACGATCCCGACTACGCCGCCAAGGTCGCCGTCGATCTGCTGGTGGAAGAGGGCCGCGGCGAGGGCGGTCTGATCCTGGTCGATTGGCGAGGCCGCGTCGGCTACGCGCAATCCACGCGGCTGATGCCTGTCGCCTGGATGTCCCCCGCCCTCGATGCGCCCCGGGTGCCGTTCTAGGGTGCCGTCGCCTCCCTCCCTCGACGTCGGCGCCATCGAGGCCGCGCGCGCCCGGCTCCGGGGTGCCATCTACCAGACGCCCTGCCCGTACTCGCAGACCCTCTCGGAGCTGACCGGCAGCCGGTGCTACGTGAAGCTCGAGAATCTCCAGATGACCGGCTCGTTCAAGGAGCGCGGCGCCGCCAACCTGCTCCTGCAGCTCGACGCGGCCGAGCGCCGCCGCGGCGTGGTGGCGGCGAGCGCCGGCAACCACGGGCTCGCGGTGGCCTTCCACGCGTCGCGCCTCGGCATCCCCGCGACGATCGTAATGCCGACCCACGCCCCGCTCATCAAGGCCACCTCCGCCCGGCGCTACGGCGCCGAGGTGGTCCTGCACGGCGCGAACTACGACGAGGCGTACGAGCGTGCGCGGGCGCTCGAGGCCGAGCGGGGCGCGGTCTTCGTGCACCCGTTCGACGACCCGCGCGTCGTCGCCGGCCAGGGCACGCTCGGGCTCGAACTGCTCGAGCAGATGGAGGAGGTCGACGCGGTGATCGTCCCGGTCGGCGGCGGCGGCCTCGTCGCGGGGGTGGCGCTGGCCATCAAGGCGCATCGGCCGTCGGTCCGCGTGATCGGCGTGCAGGCCGACGCCGCGCCGTGCCTGGAGCGAGCGCTGCAGGCCGGCGCCCGCGTGCGCGTCGCGGCGGGCGCGACGATCGCCGACGGCATCGCCGTCCGTCAGGTCGGCGAGGTGACCTTCGCCGTCGCCGTGCGTCTGGTCGACGAGGTCGTCACCGTCGACGAGGAGGAGCTGGCCAACGCCATTCTCCACCTCCTCGAGATCGAGAAGACGGTCGTGGAGGGAGCGGGAGCGGCCCCGCTCGCCGCGCTGCTCCACCGCCCGCTCGACCTGGCCGACCGGCGCGTGGCCCTGGTGCTGTCGGGTGGCAACATCGACGTCACGATGCTGGCGCGCATCATCGAGCGCGGCCTCGTGAAGGACGGTCGTCTCGTCCGCCTCGGCGTCATCCTTCAAGATCGGCCGGGGGCCCTCGCGCGCCTCACGGGGGCGATCGCCGAGGAGCGCGTGAACATCCTGCAGATCGAGCACGATCGGGCCTTCTCGCGGCAGGCGATCGGCCGGACGGAGGTCGAGCTCACGCTCGAGACCTCGGGTCGCAAGCAGATCGAGCTCCTCAAGCAACGGCTCGAGTCGGCGGGCTACTCCGTCGAGGAGCGCGGGGCCTGAGCCTGGGTCGCACTCGGGCTCGGGCGAGCGATCTGGGGCATCGCGCTGAGGATCGCGGTCCGCGTGCGCTCGGCGAGGTCACGCGCCGCGACGCGCGCCGAGAGCGTCGTATCCGCCCGTAGGACGGGGTGATAGGTGATTGTGATGTGGCCGCGGCGGGGAAGGATGCGGCCGGGAGGCCAGGCGTCGTTGCCGCCCGTGATGGTGACGGGCAGGACCGGGACGTCGAGCGAGACGGCCAGGCGGAACGCGCCGGCCTTGAAGCGCTGGACCTGGCCGTCGGGGGTACGCTCCCCCTCCGGAAAGATCATCAGCGCGGCGCCGCGCTGCAGGAGGCGGACGGCCTCGCGCGTGGCGCGGGCGTCGCGCGCGTCGATGTCCACGGGGAACGCGCCGAGCAGGCGGATGAAGCGACTGAAGACCGGGATCTCGAAGAGCCGGCTCCAGGCCATGTAGTACACGGGCCGGCGGACCGGGATCGTGACCAGTGGCGGATCCGCGTACGTCTGGTGGTTGGGGACGATGACGAGCGCGCCCTCGCCCGGGATGTGCTCGGTACCCCGGAGCCGCAGTCCGAAATAGGCGCGGGACAGCGCATGGACGGCGGGACGGAACAGGTCCAGGACCGGTGTGCGGGGCCGCACGCCCCCTAGCCTACAACGAGACGAGAACGGGGCCGGGAGCGATCCCGGCCCCGTTGAGAGCTCGTGTGGGTTTAGTCTTCCTCGACGCCGACCTCGACCTCGACCGCCCGCAGGTGACGGCCCAGGCGCTCCAGACGATCCTGGCAGCGCACGCAGGTGAGAACCTCCGGCATCACTTGAAGGCGGGCCGGCGCGATCGCCTCTCCGCACTCCACGCAGACGCCGTACTCGCCCTGGTCGAGCCGCTCGAGCGCCGCCGTGATCCGGTTGACCCGCTCCACCAGGAGCTCGCGCGTGGCGAAGCCAATCTCGCGCCGCTCGTCGGCCTGGATCGCGTCGACTTCGTCGGCATAAGCCCAGTGATGGCCACTGGGACCGAGCAGATCTTCCAAGGCCGTGGCCCCACCGACCTGGCGAAGCCGCCCGACCGCTACTCTCAGATCCTGCTCCAGCCGCTTCCGGATGCCGTTCATGGCTCCCTCCCTCGTACTGGCCGCGCCCGGTGTGCAACGGGTGTGCCGAACCTGAGACGGACGACCCCCCCGCCTAATTCACTGGAAAAACAAGGGTGGGTCCGGAGCAACCCCGACAGCCGTTGCGAAATCACCCGGGCAGGTTGCCTGCCAACTGGTCACGAATGACCCAGGAAACGACGTTTTCCGTCAGTCGTCCCTGCCAACCTCGCGAGAGTCCAGCCGAGTCGGCGGGTGCCGCAGATCGACACCCGGGCCGCCCGGCATAGGGGCCAGGCTGGCGGCGGCGCAGGGTACACTCCCCGGCGTGACCGCCACGCCGCCCGGCCTCTATACCGTCCTGCCCTTCCTCGCGATGCTGCTGGCGATCGCGATCCTGCCCCTGCTGGCGCCCCACTGGTGGGAGTCGAACCGGAACAAGCTCGTGGTCGCCGCCGGACTGGGAGCACCTGTCCTGCTGCTCTACCTGGTCCGTGAGCCGGCAGCGCTGCTCCACACCGCCCAGGACTACGTCTCGTTCCTGACCCTCCTGGCCGGCCTCTTCGTCGTCTCGGGGGGCATCCTGCTCAAGGGAGACCTGGTGGCAACCCCGCTGGTGAACACGGGCTTCCTGGCGCTCGGAGCCCTGATCGCATCGCTCATCGGGACCACGGGGGCCTCGATGCTCCTGATCCGCCCCTTGTTGCAGACCAACCAGGAGCGCACGCGCGTGAAGCACACCGTGATCTTCTTCATCTTCCTGGTCTCGAACATCGGCGGCATGCTGACGCCGCTCGGAGATCCCCCGCTCTTCCTCGGCTATCTGCAGGGCGTCCCGTTCGCGTGGACGTTCCGGCTGTGGCCGCCGTGGATCGTGATGGTGGTCGTACTCCTGGCCGTCTACTTCGTCTGGGATACGCGGGCCTACACCCGGGAGCCGCTCAGCGCCATCCGGCGCGACCGCACCGAGCGCGCGCCGCTGCGGCTGCACGGAGGCGCGAACACGCTGGCGCTGCTCGGCGTGATTCTCGCGGTGGCGTTCCTGGGTGCGCCCTGGCGAGAGCTGGCCATCGTCGCGGTCGCGGCAGTCTCCTACCGGAGCACCGCGCCGGCGATCCGCGAGGCCAACGGGTTCACCACCTATCCGATCGTCGAGGTCGCCGTCCTCTTTCTCGGGATCTTCCTGACGATGATTCCGGCCCTGGAGCTCCTGCGCCTGCGGGGCGCCGAGCTGGGAGTGCGGGAGCCGTGGCAGTTCTTCTGGGCGACGGGGGCGCTCTCGTCCTTCCTCGACAACGCGCCCACCTACCTGACCTTCCTCGCCCTCGGCCAGGGGCTCGGCCTCGCGCCGGAGGTCGTCGGCGTCCCGCACGCGATCCTCGCCGCGATCAGCGTGGGCGCGGTGGCGATGGGCGCCAACACCTACATCGGCAACGCGCCCAACTTCATGGTCAAGGCGATCGCCGAGGAGGCCGGCGTCAGGATGCCGAGCTTTGCCGGGTACATGCTGTACAGTGGCGCGGTCCTGCTCCCGCTCTTCGTCCTCGTCACGGTCCTCTTCTTCTAGATCACTCCTCCTCGTACTGCTTCTTCAGCGAGGCCACGACGGCGGGATCGGCCAGCGTCGTGGTGTCGCCGAGCGCGCGGCCCTCGGCGATGTCACGCAGCAGGCGGCGCATGATCTTGCCCGAGCGGGTCTTGGGCAGTTCGGCCGAGAAGATGATGTCGTCGGGTCGGGCCAGCGCGCCGATCTTCTTGGCCACGTGCGCCTTGAGCTCGTCCTGGAGGTCCTTGGTCCCGTCGACGCCGGACTTGACCGTCACGAAGGCGGCGATGGCCTGGCCCTTGATCTCGTGGGGCTTCCCGATCACCGCGGCCTCGGCCACCTGCTTGTGGTCGACCAGCGCCGACTCGACCTCCATCGTGGACACGCGGTGGCCGGAGATGTTCATGACGTCGTCGACGCGGCCCAGCAGCCAGAAGTAGCCGTCCGGGTCGCGCTTGGCGCCGTCGCCCGTGAAGTAGATGTCGGCGTACTTCGACCAGTATTGCTTCACGAAGCGGTCGGGGTCGCCCCAGATGCCGCGCAGCATCCCCGGCCACGGCTTGCGCAGCACGAGGTAGCCCGACTTCGCCGGCTTGCCGCGCTCGTCGAGCACCTCGGCGTCGATGCCGGGGAACGGCTTGGTCGCCGACCCGGGCTTGAGCACGGTGACGCCGGGCAGCGGCGTGATGAGGATGTGGCCCGTCTCCGTCTGCCACCAGGTGTCCACGACGGGGCAGCGGCCGCCGCCGATGACCTTCCAGTACCAGACCCAGGCCTCGGGGTTGATCGGCTCACCCACGCTGCCGAGCAGGCGCAGGCTGGAGAGGTCACAGCGGTTCGGGTACTCGTCGCCCCAACGCATGAACGTCCGGATTGCCGTCGGCGCGGTGTAGCAGATGGTGATGCCATGCTTCTCGATGATCCGCCAGAACCGGTCCTTGTCGGGGAAGTCCGGCGTGCCCTCGTACATCACCGTGGTCGCGCCGTTGGCGAGCGGGCCGTAGACGACGTAGGAGTGGCCCGTGACCCAGCCGACGTCGGCCGTGCACCAGTAAACGTCATCCTCGTGGATGTCGAACACCCACTTGTGCGTCGCGGCGACGCCGGTCAGGTAGCCGCCCGTGGTGTGGATGATGCCCTTGGGCTTGCCGGTCGAGCCCGACGTGTAGAGCAGGTAGAGCAGGTCCTCGGAGTCCATCGGCTCGGGCGGGCACTTCGGCTCCACGCCCTTGACGAAGTCGTCCCACCACACGTCGCGGCCGGCCTGCATGTCGATCGGCTGGCCCGTGCGCTTGAGCACGATGACGGTGGCGACGTCGGGGCACTCCTTGAGCGCCTCGTCGGTGTTCTTCTTGAGGGGGACGATCGAGCCGCGCCGCCAGCCGCCGTCGGCGGTGATGACCAGCTTGGAGTCCGCGTCGTGGATGCGGTCGCGGACGGACTCCGGCGAGAAGCCGCCGAAGATCACGCTGTGGGCGGCGCCGATGCGCGTGCAGGCCAGCATGGCGATGGCCACCTCGGGCACCATCGGCATGTAGATGGTGATGCGGTCGCCCTTGCGCACGCCGTGCCGCTTCAGCGCGGCGGAGAACCGCTGCACCTCGCGGTAGAGGTCCCAGTAGGTCAGGGTGCGGGTGTCACCCGGCTCCCCCTCCCAGATGAGCGCGGCCTTGGTACGGCGCGACGTCGTGATGTGGCGGTCGAGGCAGTTGTCGGAGACGTTGAGCTTGCCGCCGACGAACCACTTGGCGTAGGGAGGCTTCCACTCGAGCGCCTTCTTCCACGGCTTGAGCCAGCGCAGCTCGCGCGCCTTGCCCTCCCAGAACCGGACCGGGTTGCGCGCCGCATCCGTGTAGATCGACGCCTTGTTGACCAGGGCTCGCTTGGCGAAGGCCTTCGGGGGCGGAAACTTGCGGTTCTCGCGGAGCAGGGCCTGGATCGGCACGTCGGCGGTCGCTTTCGACTGGGCCATGGCGTCTCGTCCTCTGTCGATGAGGGTCCCGGCCGTACGAGACCGGTCGCGGCCGAGCATAACACTAGTCGACCGGCGGTCCCTCCGCCGCGCTCGGGCAGAGCGGGCGGGCGTCTCCGGAAGGAGCGCCCGCCCCGCTCATCAGTGGTGGGTCGGTCAGCTCGTCCGGCCGCGCTTCCGGCGCGCCACGCCCGTCTTGATGGCCGCGTCGGCCACCGCCGTCGAGACCGCCGGAACCAGACGCGCGTCGAACATCGATGGCGTGATGTATTCCTCGCTCAGCTCGTTCTTTCCGACGATGCCGGCGATGGCGTGCGCCGCCGCCAGCTTCATCTCGTCGTTGACGCGACGGGCCCGCACGTCGAGCATGCCCCGGAAGAAGCCGGGGAAGCCGCACGAGTTGTTGATCTGGTTCGGATAGTCCGAGCGGCCGGTCGCCATGACCCGCACGAAGGCGCCGGCCTCCTCGGGCAGGATCTCCGGGATCGGGTTCGCCATCGCGAACACGATGGCGTCCTTGTTCATCGCCTTGATGTCCTTGAGCGACACCACGCCGGGACCGGACAGGCCGATGAAGACGTCGGCGCCCTGCAGCGCGTCGCCGGCCGAGCCCTTCACCCGGCGGGGGTTGGTGTGCTCGGCGAACCACTCCTTCATGGAGTTCATGTTCTCGGTCCGGCCCTTGTAGATGGCGCCGGCCCGGTCGCAGCCGATGATGTGCTTCGCGCCCGCCTTCATGAGGAGCTTGGCGGTCGCGATGCCGGAGGCGCCGGCGCCGGTGACGACGAAGCGCGCCTCGGACATCTTCTTCTTCACGAGCTTCAGCGCGTTGAGCATGGCGCCCAGCACCACGACGGCGGTGCCGTGCTGGTCGTCGTGGAAGACGGGGATGTCCAGGTCGCGCTGCAGCCGCTCCTCGATCTCGAAGCAGCGGGGCGCCGAGATGTCCTCGAGGTTGATGCCGCCGAACACCGGCGCCAGCGCCTTCACGATCATCACGATCTCGTCGACGTTCTTGGTGGCGAGGCAGATCGGGAACGCGTCGACGCCGGCGAACTCCTTGAAGATGAGCGCCTTGCCCTCCATGACCGGCTGCGCGCCGTTGGGGCCGATGTCGCCCAGTCCGAGCACCGCCGAACCGTCGGTGACCACGGCCACCGTGTTCTGCTTGATCGTCAGCGTGTAGGCCTTCTCGGGATCGTTGTGGATGGCCATGCAGATGCGGGCCACGCCGGGCGTGTAGGCCATCGACAAATCGTCGCGGGTCTTCACCGCCATCTTCCCCTTCACCTCGATCTTGCCGCCGAGGTGCATGAGGAACGTGCGGTCGGAGACGTTGACGACGTCGACGCCCTCGAGCGCGCGCAGGCGCTCGACGACCTGCTGACCGTGACGCTCACCGCTGGTCTTGAACGTGATGTCGCGCGTGATCGTATTCCGGCCCACCTCGACCAGGTCGATCGCACCGATATCCGCCCCGCCCTTGCCGATGGCCGAGGTGACCTTGCCGAGCATGCCGGGCTTGTTCTGGATCTCGAGTCGCACCGTCAGACTGTGACTGGCCGTCGGAGCGTTGATCATGCTGCCTCCCCCGTGTGGGACCGAAAGTGGGCGGTATTCTACTCCCGGCCGCCACGGGCGGGGAGTTAATCGCCGGCGCAGTTAGTCGCCGGCGAGGAGACGGAGCTGGAGCTGGCGGCGGTCGGCGTCGAGGGTGACGCGATAGCGGCCGAGGAACGTGTTGCCGAGGATGCCGTCGAAGGCGGAGCCGGGATCGTGCACGACCACCAGCGCGTCGCGGATCTCTAGGTCGCCCACCCGGAGCGAGGCCACCACCGCGGACGGGCCCGTCGTCCGTCCTCCGAGGGTCTGGAGCTCCACCTGGGCCCCGTCCGCCGTCGGCCGGACCCCGGCCTCGACGGCCAGCTTCGGGGAGACCACGGTGACGCTGGAGCCGGTGTCCACCAGGAAGCGGCCGGCGCGGCTGTCGTTCAGGACCACCTGCGCGGTCCAGACGCCGAGGCTGTGCTCGAGGGGCACGGTCGTCTCGCGAGCACCGGCGCTCCCGCCGGCCTGGTTGAGCTCGGCGATGTCCGCCTGGACCCGACGGGCCAGGGCCGGTGACGGGTCGAGCAGCAGGGCCATCTGGAAGGCGTCGAGGGCCGAGAGTCTCAGCCCTAGCCGCGCCAGCGCGGTGCCCCGCAGATAGTGGACGTTGGGATCCGCCGGCTGCAGGGCCACCGCGTGGTTCCAGAACTGGAGCGCCTCGCGGTAGTCGTGACCCTGCCAGGCGCGCTGGGCGCGGACGTGGAAATCGGCCGGGGAGACGGCGCCACTGAACGCCAGCCCCTGCCCGATGGCGATCCCGAGGACGAACGTGAGCATCCGGCGCACGCCGGGTTTCGTACGCAATCCTCGTACCGGAAGCCTCTCGCCCCCTTCGTACCCTCCCCCCGCGCTACGTCCGCGTCACGGCGAGCAAGCACCGACGGCCGCCGCCAGCGGCGCGCGCTGATGTTGCATCGCGTTGCGGCGTTTCACACCGGCGTAGTACGCTCTTGCCGGGGGAGGACTCATGCTCGACGTCAAAGCGGCGGATCAGGAATTACAGACGTACATCAGGCCGCAGACGTTCCCGGTGGCGATCCGGATGCTCAAACCCGGAGAGCCGATTCCCGACCGGGCCCGGCGGCCCGCCCGGGACTTCAAGAAGCTGTCGATGAACTGCCAGGTCATCGACATGGCCCGCCGCTACGGCTGGATGATCGCGCTGACGCGCGAGGACCACATCTGCTCGCTCGGCATCGCCGCGCTCGGCTTCGAGAAGCCCACCCACCTGCACGCCTCGGGCACCCTCTGCGAGGGCATGTACACCGAGACGAAGGAGGCCGGCCGGCGCTCGGAGGCCGCCTCCGACCGCTTCGCCGTCGGCGACTGGGAGACGCTGCTGGTGGCGCCGCTCGATCGGGCGACCTTCGAGCCCCACCTCGTGTGCGTCTACGGCAACCCGGCCCAGATCATGCGGCTCACCCAGGCCGCGCTCTGGAAGCGCGGCGGCAAGCTCCCGTCCGGCTTCAGCGGGCGCATCGTCTGCTCCGACATCATCGTCACGACGATGCTGACCGGTGAGCCGCAGGTCATCCTTCCCTGCTCGGGCGACCGCATCTTCGGCCAGACCCAGGATCACGAGATGGCCTTCACGATCCCGTGGGCGCGCATGGAGGAGGTCATCGAGGGGCTGCGCGGCACCCACACCGGCGGGATCCGCTACCCCATCACGCAGTTCATGGAGTACGAGGCGAAGCTACCGCCCAAGTACATGGAGGCCAACCGAGTGTGGGACGCCGAGAAGGGCCGGGCCACCTACTCCAACCGCGACCGCGTGGTGGCCGCCTACAAGCGCTCGTTCGCCGACCGTGTCCCCGTGTACCCGATCGTGGCGTCGTTCGCCGGCACCCTCGACGGGCTCTCGATCGAGGAGTACTGCACGAACCCCACGCGGGCGATCGCCGCGATGATGCGCTACTACGAGCGCTACCAGCCCGACGTCGTCCTCGCCTACAACGACCTGGCCAAGGAGGCGGAGGCGTTCGGCTGTCGCGTGAAGTACTCGGACTACGTCGTGCCGTCGATCGACCAGCACGTGCTCCAGGACGACAAGGCCGGCCTCGCGAAGCTCGTCATGCCCGACCCCTACAAGACGGCGCGGCTGCCGGGCTTCCTCGACCAGTGTGAGGCGCTGGTGAAGGCCAAACCCCCGACGGCCATCGGCGCGGTCGCGGTGGGCCCCTGGACCATCGCCATGCTGCTGCGCAACCCGGAGACGATGCTGCTCGACACCTTCGAGGACCCGCAGTTCATCCACGACGTCATGCGGGTCGCCACGGACTTCTGCAAGCTCTGGGGCGACGCCATCGTGAAGACCGGCATCGGCCTCAGCTTCTCCGAGCCGACCGCGTCGATCAGCCTGATCTCGCCCGACAACTACCGGGACTTCGTGGCGCCCTACCACAAGGATCTGGTCGAGCACTTCAAGGCCAAGAAGGTCGGCGTCACGACCCACATCTGCGGCACGACCTACCCGATCTTCGAGGACCTCGTGCAGTGCGGCTTCACGACCGTCTCCTTCGACCTCGATCAGCAGGCCGACCCGACCCTCTACGTCGACCAGCTCGCCCGCTTCATGGACGTCGCCAAGGGCCGCGCCGTCGCGATCGGCAACGTCGACGCCACCAAGTTCGAGAAGACCTCCCGCGAGGCCATGTACGCCGACGTCAAGCGCTGCATCGACACCGCCGGCCGCCAATCCGGCTTCATCCTCTCCACATCCTGCGAGATCCCCCCAAAGTCCGACCCCCAAATCGTCCAATGGTTCATGGACGCCGCCCACGAATACGGAAAGTACGACCGCCTGTTCGAATAGACGGGGCTACGCCCCAGGGAAGTAAGAGTCGACCGCCACGCGCAAGAAACAGACAGGGCCAGCCCAAAAGGGCTGGCCCTGTCGCTTTTCGTGGAGGCCACATTCCTCACGCGTGAGGACGAGCGGCGAGAAGGGGCCAGATGCGAGGCGGCGTGAGCACCGGAGCGAGGCGTACTCCAAGTACGCCGCAGCGAGGAGCGCAGCGCCAACGAAGCAGATGGCCCCTTCTCGCCGGCTCGTCGCAGAGAAACAGAAAAGGGGCCAGCCTGACGGCTGGCCCCTTTTCTGTTTCGAGCCTTCTACCGGCCTCCCCCTACCACTTCACGGGCTTGGAAGGACGGTGCGCATAACCGCTCTCGCGCCCACCACCGCCTCCCGGCCGGCCACCCGGGCGTCCACCGCCCGGCCGCCCGCCGCCCGGGCGCCCACCACCGCCGCCACCGGAACGGGGGCCCTGTGGATTCGAGATCTCGACCGTGATGCGCCGGCCGTCGAGCTCGCGGCCGTTGAGCTGAGAGATCGCGTTCTGCGCGTCTTCGGCCGCCGCCATCTCGACGAAGCCAAACCCACGCGACTGGCCCGAGAACCGATCGGTGATGACCGTCGCCGAGAGGACGTTGCCGCTCTGGCTGAAGAACTCTCTCAGGCCATCGCTGGTAGTGGAGTACGAGAGGCCGCCGATATAGAGCTTGGACGCCATAGAAACCCCCGATCTCTTCCGTTAATCGATCACGCCCCGCGAACCGGAAGAGACGTTACGTCGGAAGCGAGGTCCGGCCGTCGGATCGGTCGGACGTTCTGAGTGTACACGGCCCCGTGCGCCGCGCAAGTGAACGATCGGCTACAGTGCCGCCTTCGCGAGCAGATCCTCGACGGTCACCGGCCGGGAGACCACCCGGAAGCCGGCCAGCTCGAGGGCCACGCGCGTCTCCAGGGGGGACTCCGCGGGCACCGTCACCACCACCGGCACCCCGGGGGCGACACGGTCGAGCAGCAGGGCCACCTCACGGGTCGTCAGCCGCAGCGCGGCGACGTCGACGACGATGAGCGACACTGGCAGCGAGAGCAGGACGCGCACGCCCTCGCACAGGTTCTCGGCGAGCGCGACGCCGACGTCATGGCTCAAGCAGTCGAGCCCCAGGCGCTCGCGCGTCACACGATCCTGATCGATCATCAGCACACGGTTCATCACGTCTCCTTGTGGGGTTGGGTTGTTCAGAAGGAACGGGACGAAGTAAGGCAACGCCGGTGCCATGCGTGATGCTCTGCAACTGCGCGGAATCCTGAGCACCCGCCGCTCGGCAGCTCGGGCTACCGGGCAGATTGCCCGATCAGCCCGGCACGAAAGCGTCCACTTCGGACACGCTCCACCCGCCCACCAGCCCCCCCGACCGTGCGGGCTCGCGCGCCCGAGACCGGCCTTAGGCGAGCTCGGTCGGGGTGATCTGGTAGCCCAGGATCTTGCGGTAGAGCGTCTTGGGGTCGATCCCGAGCACCGCCGCAGCCTTGCCCCGGTGGCCCCCGACCTGGCGCAGCGTCGCCACGATGTGCGCACGCTCCATCGCCTCGAGGGTCGGCGCCCCGGTGGCCGGGGCTGCCGCCGTGCCGGGCATGGTGGCCCCACCGGCGACCTCGGGCGGCAGGTCACCCGGCGTGATCTCGTCGCCCTTGCAGAGGATGACACCACGCTGGATCACGTGCAGTAGCTCACGCACGTTGCCGGGCCAAGTGTAGGCCTCGAGCGCAGCGAGCGTGGCGGCGCTGAGGCGCTTGAGGCCATACGTCGCGTTCATCTCCAGGAAGTGCTGGGCGAGCAGCGCCACGTCCTCCCGGCGGTCCCGCAGGGGCGGCAGCAGCACGGTGATCGTGTTGATGCGGTAGAAGAGGTCCTCCCGGAACTGCCCGCCCCGCATCGCCGCGGCGAGGTCGCGGTTGGTCGCCGCGACCAGCCGGACGTCGACGCGCCGGGGCCGGGTCCCGCCCACCCGGTAGAACATCCCCGTCTCGAGTACGCGCAGGAGCTTGACCTGGCTGTCCGGCTCCATGTCGCCGATCTCGTCGAGCAGTAGCGTGCCGCCGTCAGCGAGCTCGATGAGGCCCGGCTTGGCGTTGACGGCGCCGGTGAAGGCCCCCTTCTCGTGGCCGAAGAGCTCGGACTCCAGCACCTCGCGCGGCAGTGCGCCGCAGTGGATCGGCACGAAGGGCCGCTCTGCCCGCGGGGAGCGCTCGTGGATCGCCCGGGCCACCAGCTCCTTGCCGGTGCCGCTCTCGCCGAGCACGAGCACCGAGGACTCGGTGGGCGCCACACGGTCCACCATGCGGAGGACCTCCTGCATCTTCGCGCTGCGAGTGACGATGCCGCCGAAGGGCCCGGCGCCCGGCGCGTGGGCGCGCAGGGCGACGTTGTCGCGCAGCAGCTGCCCCTTTTCGGCGGCCTTGCGGACGAGGACGTCGAGCTCCTCGATCTTGGTCGGCTTCGTCAGGTAATCGTAGGCGCCGAGCTTCATCGCCTCCACCGCGGTGGCGACCTCCTGGAAGCCGGTCATCACGATCACCTGGGGGTGCTCCGGGAAGTCCTGCAGCTCGCGGAGGACCTCGATGCCCTCCTTCTTCGGCATCTTCATGTCGAGCACGACGACGTCGTACGGCACCTCGCGGAGCCGGCTCAGCGCGCTCTCACCGTCCCCCACGCCCTCGGCGTCGAGGCCGCGGCGTTTGAGCTCGCGGACGATCAGCTCGCGCAGGTTCGTCTCGTCGTCGGCGACCAAGACCCGGATCGTGCGATTCATGCCGGCAATACCACACGGAAGATGCTTCCCTTTCCCACATGCGTCTGCATCTCGATGCGCCCTCCGTGATCGGTCACGATGCCCTGCGCGATGAACAGCCCGAGCCCGGTGCCCTGTCCGGGCGGCTTGGTGGTGAAGAACGGATCCCAGATCCTCCCGACGGTCTCGTCGGGGATGCCCGGCCCCTCGTCCTCGAACTCGATCTCGATCTCCCGCCGTGCGCGACGGGTGCGGATCGTGAGCCGGCCGTGGCCCTCCATGGCGTCGAGCGCGTTGGAGGCCAGCCCGAGGAAGACCTGGCGGAGCTGGCCCTCGTTCACGGTCAGCTCGGGCAGCGCCTCGTCCAGCTCCGTCGCCAGCACCCCCGTGGCGTACCGCGCCTGGTGCGAGATCAGCTCGGCCGTCTTCAGCACGAGGCCGTTGATCTCGGTCGGCGTCCGCCGGCTGCCGGGATCCCGCACGAACTGCAACAGGCTCCCGGTGATGTCCTTGCAGCGGTAGGCTTCCTCCTCGATGAGCCCGAGGTACGTCGGGAAGTCGGCGAGCTCGGGCCGCCCGGCGTGGGCCTCCTCCTTGAGCCGACCCTGGAGCGACTCCGCGCAGCCGGCGATCGTCGCCAGCGGGTTGTTGAGCTCGTGGGCGACCCCGGCGGCGAGCCGCCCCGCCGTGGTGAGGCGCTCGGTGAGGAGCATCTGCCGCTCGAGCTGCTTGGCCAGCGTGATGTCCTCGACCAGCAGGATCAGGTGGGCCCCGTCGGCGCCGCCCGGCAGGGGTGCCGTCGTGAGCCGGAAGCGCTTGAGCTCTCCGGCCACCACCATCTCCTCCTCCTGGCAGGTCACCTCGCCGGCGGCGAACGCCCCCCGGAGGAAGGCCTCGACCTCGGCCGCGCGGTCGGGCGCCACCACGCTGGCGAAGGGCGCCCGGATGGCCGGGTTGGAGCCGAGGGTGCGGGCCCCCTCGCGGTTGGCACGCACGACCTGGAGGTCGGGGTCGAGGACGAACACGCCGAGCGGCAGCGTCTCCAGCACGACCTCGACGAAGCGCTTTTGGCGATCGAGCTCGCGCGTGCGCTCGGCCACCATCGTCTCGAGTCCCTCGTAGAGCCGCGCGTGCTCCAGCGCGATCGCCGCCTGGTCGGCGAGGGCGACGAGCAGCTCCTCCTCGGCCGCGGTGAACTGGTGGACGTCGCGGTGGAACACCTCGATGGCGCCGATGGCGCGCTCGCCCACGCGCAGCGGCGCGGCCAGCATCGCCCGCAACCCGCTCTCCTGCTGCAGCTCGCGGTAGCGAACGCGCGGGTCGTTGAGCAGGTCGGCGCTCTGGCGGGGTCGCAGGTCCCGCACCGCGCGGCCGGCAATGCCCTCGCCGAGAGGGACGCGCACGTTGCGCATCTGTTCTTCCGGCAGATCCAGACTCGCCACCAGCCTCAGCTCACGGCTGTCCGAGTCGAGGGTCAGGATCCCGCACGAGGCTACGCCGAGCACCGCTCTCGCCTGCTCCATGATGACGCGCACGGTTCGCTGGGGGTCGAGGCTGGCGGTGACGGTCCGGCCGGCCTCGAAGAGCGCGCGCGTCTCTCGGGTCCGCTTGAGACTCTCCTCGAACAGGCGGGCGTTCTGCACCGCGATCCCGGCCTGCTCGGCGAAGGCCTCCAGGACCCGCTGGTGGTGGGCGCTGAACGCCGCCGGCCGCGTCGAGATGGCGGAGATGACGCCCAGCAGCGCGCCGGCGACGCGCAGCGGCACGCAGAGCATCGAACGGATGCCCTCGTGCTCGTCCACGTCGCGCCGGGCCGAGCGGCGATCGGTGCGCACGTCGTCCACGCGCACGGCCGTGCCGTCCTGGGCGCAGAGCCCAATGATGCCCTCCCCGACCGGCAGCGCCAGCGCCCGCCATGTGTCGCTCTTGAAGCCGTGGGCGGCGGCGTGGACGAGGTGCTGGCTCACGGGGTCCAGCAGCGCGATGCCGCAGCCGGTAGACCCGGTGAGCGCCATCACCGAGCGACTGATCCGGTCCAGGACCGAGGGGACGTCCAGGCGCGCGGTGATGAGCTGGCTCGTGCTGTACAGCGCCGCCAGCTCCTCCGCCTGCCGCTGCCCCTCATCGAGCAGCCGCCGGTGCTCGAGCGCCGCCGCGAGCGGGCGCGCGAGCTCGGTCACGAGCACCTCGTCGGCGTCATCGAAGGCGGCGCGCCGGCGGGCCGCCAGCATGACGGCGCCGAAGACGCCGCCCTCACTCATCAACGGCACCAGCAGCGCCGACCCCATCCCGCGCTCGGCGAGGCGCTGCCGGCTCGCCTCCGGCACCGACGGCGCGCCGAGGTCGTCGATGCGCAGGGGCGCTCCGCGGGTCACGAGCTGGGCCAGCAGGGAGCGGTCGAGGGCCAGCCGGGCGTCGCGGGGCGAGCCGCCCGGCACCGTGCGCGCCAGCGCGTCGACGAGCTCGAACTCGGGACGCTCCGGATCGAGCCGCGCCACCGCCAGCGCGTCGAAGGCCAGGAGCCGGCCGAGGCCCGCGACGAACACGCGGAGCACCTCGTCGCGCGAGTCGCCGGAGACCAGGACGCGGGTGAGCTCGGTGTGGGCCGCGAGCCGCGCCGCGTCCTGCTGCGCACGCCAGGCCTGGTCGAGCGCGACGCCGAGCGCGCGACCGAGGCCGCCGGGCACGGCGACGCGAGCGCCCGGGCGCCCGACCAGCGCCAGCGCGCCGACCGGGTGGCGCGGCGGGCCGAGCGGTACGCGGCGCACGCGGCGCCGGCCTCGACCGAGCCGGGCCGCCAGGCGACGCGCGGAGGCGGGCGGGCCGCTGACGAGTCCCCGCAACGCGTCGTCGCCGGCGACGACCACGAGCGGCTCGCCCCGCGGCGGGCGAAACCCGAGCGCCCCGGCGCCGGCCCCGGCCGCGCGCACGAGGCGCCGCAGCGTGAGATCGAGCCCCGCGTCGAGGGACAGCGCCGTCGTGAGCGGCGCCAGGAGGTCGGCCACGGCGCGGGGCGTCGTCATGGAGGCGTGAGGACCCGCCCGGGGAGACTGCCGGTGTGCTCGCCGTCCTTGATGACGACGCTGCCGTTGACGAGCACGTGCTCGACGCCGGCCGCGTAGCGGTGGGGATCCTCGTAGGTCGCCCGGTCGGCGATCCGCCGCGAATCGAAGACGACGAGGTCGGCCCGGGCGCCCACCCGGATCACCCCGCGGTCGCGCAGGCCTAGCCGGCGCGCGGGCAGGCCGGTCATCTTGTGCACGGCCTCGGGGAGCGACAGCAGCCGCTGCTCGCGCACGTACTCGCCCAGCACGCGCGGGAACGTCCCGTAGCTGCGCGGGTGGGGCTTGCCGGCGCTCATCTCGCCCGTGGTCGCCAGCGCCGAGCCGTCGGAGCCGATCATGACGTGGGGATGCACGAGCGCCCGCCGCAGGTCGGTCTCGTCGAGCTGGAACATGATCATGGAGGCCACGCCCTGGGCGTCCCGCAGGAGCTCGAAGACGGCGTCGAGCGGATCGAGCTTGCGGGCGGCGGCGACCTCCGCGAGGCGGCGACCCTCGGCGTCCTTCCGCTTGGGACACCAGGCGATCATGATGTTGTCCCAGCCCAGACGCTCGACGAGCCCCTGCCCGGTTCCCGGCGCCTCGATCTCCTTGCGGATCCGGCCGCGCACGGCCGCGTCCTCGATCCGCTTGAGCATGGCGTCCACGCCGCCCTCCAGCACCCAGTCGGGCAGGAGCGTCCGGAGCGACGTGCTCGACGCCGTGTAGGGGTACACGTCGCCCATGACGTCGAGGCCCTCCGCGCGTGCCGCGTCGATGAGGGCCAGCGCGTCGGCGACCTTGCCCCAGTTCGGGCGCCCCGACGCCTTGACGTGGCTGATCTGCACGGGCAGGTCGGCCTCACGGCCCACGCGGATGGCCTCGCGCACCGCGTCCAGCAGGGTTGCACCCTCGCCGCGGATGTGGCTCGCGTAGAAGCCGCGCTGCCGCACCGCCGCCTTCGCCACCTCGACGATCTCCTCGGTCGTCGAGTACGAGCCCGGGGCGTAGATCAGCCCCGTGGACATCCCCCAGGCGCCCTCCTCCATGGCGTCGCCGAGCATGCGCTGCATGGCGGTCAGCTCGGCGGCGGTCGGCGGGCGACGCGCGAAGCCCATCGCGGCCACGCGCAGCGTGCCGTGGCCGACGAGCTGCACGACGTTGAGCGCGGTGCCGCCACGGTCGAAGGCGCGCAGGTACTCGCCGACCGAGCGCCAAGCGAAGTCCATGCCGGTCGGGATGTACAGCGCGAAGCGACGCATGTCGTCGAGGAATGTCGTCGACGTGGGGGCCGGCGAGAAGCCGCAGTTGCCGACGACTTCCGTGGTGACGCCCTGGCGGATCTTCGACTCCGCGCGCCGGTTGGCCCACAGCCTCCAGTCGGAGTGCGAATGCATGTCGATGAAGCCGGGAGCCACGACGCGTCCGGAGGCGTTGAGCACGCGGCCCGCGGATTCCCGCGAGAGGTCACCGACCGCCGCGATGCTCTCGCCGCGGATCCCCACGTCGGCACGCCCGCCCGCGGTCCCGGTGCCGTCGATCACCAGCGCGCCCTCGATCTTGAGGTCGAGCATGGTGCTCATCCCCGCGGCCGCCCCGTGAAGCCGAGGGCAGTCTCGCACCAGGCGGCGGTCCCGAGCAAACGCGTGAGGCCACCGGTCGCCTGGACGAGCTGCAGCGCGAGCGGCAGCCCGGCGGCGTCGACACCGCTCGGCAGGCTGATCGACGGCACGCCCGCCGAGCTCCACGGTGCGCAGAGCGAGGCGTCACCGGTCCAGCCGAGGCCGGCCGGGGCCGATCCCGGCGCCGTCGGCGAGAGCAGGGCGTCGTGCGCCTCGAGGAGCGGGATCATCGCGTCGCGGAACGCCAGGCGGGCCCGATTGGCGACGACGTACTCCGTGGCGGGCCGCGCGAGGCCACGCGGAATCATCTCCGCCATGCCGGGGCCATAGTCGGACGCGTACTTGGCGAACGTCGGCTGGTGGTACGTCGCGGCCTCGACCTCGAGAACCACCTGCCCCGAGGCGTGGATGCCCGCGAAAGCGGGCGGCAGGTCGACCGTGGTCACGCGCGCGCCGGCGGCGGTCAGCCGGCCGACGACGGCGTCCAGGTGGCGCCGGAGCTCGGGCTCCGCGCGGTCGAAGAGCTGGCGGCCGATGGCCAGCCGAGGCGCCTGCACGGCCGTCGGCTCGATCGGTTGACCGGCGAGCACGCTCAGGACCAGGGCGGCGTCGGCGACCGATCGGGCGAACGGCCCCGCGTGGTCGAGCGACCACGCCAGCGGCACGCAGCCGTCGAGGGGCACGAGCCCGTGCGGCCCCTTGAGGCCGACGACGCCGCAGTACGCGGCCGGGCGCAGGATGGAGCCCACCGTCTGCGAGCCGATCGCGCCCGGCACCATGCGCGCGGCGACCGCGGCGGCCGAGCCGGACGACGAGCCACCCGGTGTGTGGGCAGGGTTCCACGGGTTGCGCGTGGGCGCGGGGTCGCGGAACGCGAACTGCGTGGTGTGGGTCTTGCCGAGGATCACGGCGCCGGCCGCCCGCAGCCGCGCCACGGCCCCGCTGTCGCGCGTCGGGCGCGTGTGGGCAAACTCCCGCGCGCCAGCGGTGGTCGGCATCCCGGCCACGTCGAAGATGTCCTTGATGCCGACGGGGACCCCGTGCAGCGGGCCCCGGAGACGCCCGGCCTTGACCTCGGCATCGCGCTCCCGCGCGGCGGCCAGCGCGCCGTCGGCGTCGACGTGAGCCCACGCCAGCACCTCGGGCTCACGCGCACGCACCTGCGCGAGACACGCCTCGACCAGCGCCACGGACGCACACGCCCCGCGGCGGATGCCGTCGGCGGCGTCGCGAACTCCCAGTTCGGTCAGCGACTCAGAGGACGGCATCGAGCACCTCGGAGAAGGCTTCGCAGCGGTCGAAGGACGCGACGTTATGTGCGGACGGCATGGGGATCCCGGAGCGTGCCGAGCACGCGGGTCACGACCTGGTCGATCCCAAGGCCGGCCGTGTCGACGGTCAGGTGGGCCCGCGCGTAGTAGGGTTCACGCGCCCGGTAGAGCGCCTCGATCTGCTCCGGCGTGCGGACCTGGAGCATCGGCCGGGTGCCGCTCCGGCTGGCCCGGGCGAGCAGCACGGTCAGGTCGCCCCGGAGCCACACGACGGTGCCGAGCTCCCTCAGGGCGTCCATGCGACCCTCGCGGCACGGCAGCCCACCCCCCGTGGCGACCACCTCCCCGGACTTCAGCCGCAGCGCCTCGAGCGCCTCCCCTTCGAGTCGTCTGAAGGTTTCCTCGCCATCCTGGCGAAAGATCTCGGGAATCGCGCGGCCGTCGCGGGCGACGATGATGTCGTCGGTCTCCACGAAGCACCGCCCGAGGCGCCGGGCCAGCTGGCGCCCGCACACGGACTTCCCGGCACCCATGAACCCCACCAGGATGACGTTCTCCGCGGGCATAGACCGCATCCTAACACCGGACCGGAGGGGTGCCTCCCGGCGGTCGGCGCGAGCGCCGCAGCGCGGCCACCAGACCGCCCAGGGACACGACGGCCCAGACCCCCTCCAGGAGCAAGAACCCCCACTGCCGCCCCCACCAGGCGTCGGCGGCGAGGACGGTCGCGCCGATGACGTTGAGGACCAGGTAGCTCACGGCATCGGGCCGCAGCACGCCGAACTGGGCGGCGACGTAAGCAGCGAGAATCAGGATCGCGCCACCGATCTGGACGAACGGCTCCACGGACGCCTCAGGCGTGGCGCTGCGGCTCGACGTAGAGCACGCGGATGACCTCCCAGACGCCGGCCAGGAGCGGCACCGCGACCAGCGCGCCGATGAGCCCCGCGATGTGGGCGCCGGCCAGCAGGGCCACCAGCACGGCCAGGGCGTGCAAGCCCGTGGCCCGGCCCACGAAGTGCGGCGCGAGGAGCTTGCCCTCCACCGTCTGGGCCCCCACCATCACCGCGAGCGTCACCAAGGCCAGCGTGATCGACTCGTTCAGTGCAGAGAGCACGGCGAGGACGGCGGCGACCGTGGCGCCCACGAACGGCACGATGTTGAAGACCGCCGCCATCGCGCCGATGAGCAGGCTGTAGCGCACGCCGAGCAGCCCCAGCACGATCGCGATGAGCACGCCCACGAAGAGGCTGGAGACGAGCTGGCCCCGCACGTAGCCGCCGACCCGGTTCAGGACGGACGGCGCCAGCAGCGCGGCGACCGGCCGCGCGCGCGGCGGCAGCATCGCCAGCAGCGTCCGTCCGATATCGCGGGCGTCGATGACGAGGTAGGCGGCGACCACGAGCACCGCCAGCAGCTCCACCACCGCGCCGACGGTGCCGGCCGTCAACCGTACCGTGTTGGCGAGGAGAGCGCCGGCGACGGACTGGAGATCGTCGGGCTTGGGCGCCGACACCGTGGCCGCGCCCCACTGCCGCAGGAGGAGCTGCAGGTCGCCAACCCAGCCCTTGACGTTGTCGATGAGGCGCGGCAAGTGCTCCATGAACTGCTTCCACTGCTCGTTGAGGGCCGGCCACAGCAGGCGCCCCATGAGCGTCATGACCGCGGCCGCCGCGACGTAGACGATGAGCACGGTCACCCCGCGGGGCACGCGGTAACGCTCGCCCAGCGCCGCGGCCGGCAGGATGGCGGCGGCGAGGACGATCGCGGTGAACATCAGCAGCCACACCGGCCAGGTCGCGACGAAGAGCGCCACCGCGGCGATGACGCCGAGCACCTGGAACACGAGCGGCCACGGCAGGCGGCCGTCGATCATCCGCTGCGTACCGTGCCTCGCATCGGGGTGCGGCGGTACGCACAGTCGGGCATCCAGCAGCGCGCGCACTGGCTGAAGTAGTGGTCCACGTGCGCCTCCGGCCCGGCGCCGACCATCAAGGAGATCGACTTGCCCGGGATCATCACGCACGCCTCGTTGAGCCGCACGCCGATCGCGGCGGCGTCGCACAGCCGGAAGAGCCGGCGCTGCTCGGCGACGTCCCAGTCGGCGTAACCGGGGCTGATCCGGTTCGTCACCCGCAGCGCGGGCAGCCCTTGCTGGCACAGGAGGTCGTTGACGTACTCGGCGAGGCTCTCGACCGCGCCCGAGCCAACGCTGTCGAGCATCGAGGCCAGGGCGAGCTCGCGGGCATCCCACAGCGCGGTGACGCGCGTCTCGAGGGCCTCCCCGATCGTGCACACGACCACCGCCACGTGCTCGACGGGTCCCCACCGCTCACCGATGCGCGGGATGGCCAGCGGCTCGGCCTCGACCACCAGCCCGTCCGGCCGGCGCTCCGTCACCGGTGCCCACCGCGCCACCACCCGCGGCACCATGAGGCGTCGTCCCTCGGCCAGGGCCTCGTCGAACAGCGCCCGCACGTCGGGCGTGGGCACATCGCGGCCGCGCTTGTAGCCCTGGAAGCGGAGGACCTCGGCGGGATCGATCGCGAGCGGCAGGTCGACGATGACCTGCGGCCCGTCCGGCAGGCTCACGTATTCCGGCGTCGGACGAGGTCGGCGATCAGGCGGATGTGGTCCGGGTTCGACCCGCAGCAGGCGCCCACGATGTTGCAGCCGGCGTCGAGCAGCGCCGGATACTCGCTGGCCATCGCCTCTGGCCCGAGCCGGTACTGGACGGGATGCGTGTTGGGGATGGGCAGGCCCGCGTTGGGATAGGCGACCAGCGGCACGTCGACGACCGGTCGCATCTCGCGGATGATGACGATCGCGCGGTCGGGACCGTCGCCGCAATTCATCCCGACGATGTCGGCGCCCGCCGCCACCAGCTGCTTCGCGACGTCGGTCGGGCTGTCGCCCCACATCGTGCGATCCCGGTCGTTCGCGGGCTCGTGCTGGAAGAACATCGTGGCCATCACGGGGAGATCGGCCACCCGCTTGCACGCCTGGATGGCGGCGGCGGCCTCCTGGGGAAACATCATCGTCTCCACGGCGAACAGGTCGACGCCGCCCTCGGCGAGCGCGGCCGCCTGCTCCGTGAAGGTCGCCAGGTACTCCTCGTCGGTGGCGACGTTGTCGCCGACGCCGAAGTCGGCCGGCACCGCGCTCGTCGGGCCGATCGACCCGGCGACGTACGCCGTGGCCGGCGCGACCGAGCGGGCCAGCCGCGCGCCCTTCTCGTTCAGCTCGCGCGCGCGCGCCGCCATGTCCCGCCCGTAGCGCTCGGTGTACTCCTTCAGCTTGAGGGGTGTGGCGCCGAAGGTGTTGGTCTCGACGATCTGGCTGCCGGCGTCGAAGTAGCCCTTGTGGATCCCGGCCACGACGTCGGCGTGGGTGTCGTTCCAGAGCTCGGGGCAGTGGCCGTCCTCGAGCCCGGCGGCGAAAAGCATCGTGCCGTAGCCGCCGTCGAAGACGAGCGTCTCACCGCCCTTGATGCGGTCGAGGATCTCCCAGCCGCGGGTCCTCACGACGCGACCCCGGCCACCACTCCCACGAGCTGCTTGGCCTTCACCACCGCCAGCGTGGAGTCCCTCGCGTAGCCGTCGGCGCCGATCTCGTCGGCGAACGCCTGGCTCACCGGCGCGCCCCCCACCATCACCTTGACGCGCTCGCGCAGGCCCGCCTTCGTGAGGGCGTCGATCGTGCGCTTCATCGCCGGCATCGTGGTCGTCATCAGCGCCGAGATGCCCACGATGTTCGCGTTGTGCTCCTCCACCGCCGCGACGAACTTCTCGGGCGCGACGTCGCGGCCGAGGTTGACGACCTTGAACCCGGCCCCCTCCAGCATCATCGCCACCAGGTTCTTGCCGATGTCGTGCAGGTCACCCTGCGCCGTGCCGATCACGACGATGCCGAAGTAGTCGTCGGCCTTGGCGGCGGCGGTGATGAGCGGCTTGAGGAGGTCGAGGCCGGCGTACATCGCGCGCGCCGAGAGCAGGACCTGGGGAACGTAGTACTCGTTGCGCCGGAACTTCTCGCCGACGACGTCCATGCCCGGGATGAGTCCCTTGAAGATGAGGTCCTTGGGGTCCATCGCCAAGTCGAGTCCTTCGCGGGTCTTGCGAGCGACGGTGTCCTTGTCACCGAGGATGAGAGCCCGGGCCATGATCGGATAGTCGAAGTCGGCGGCGCTCATGAGCCTCCCGGCAAGTGTGTGGACATCAAAGGTTTTCTAACACAGCCCCGGGGGGCCGGCAACCTAGCGGGCCTGACGTGCGGCGACGTAGTCGGTGACCGTCGGCGCCGTCTCGGGATCGAGGCCGGCGAAACTGACGCCGGCCTCGTCGCCGCGCCGCCACGCGATCACGCCCTCGGCCAGCAGCGCCTTCGGGAGGAGCCCGCCCTCGCAGCGCACCTCGACCCGCGTCCCCGGGGTCCACGCCGCCGGCACCCCGCCGAGCGCCATGCCGCCCTCTCCGACGTCTCGGGTGGTCACGAGGCACGTCTGGCCGGCGCCGAGCAGGATCAGCGTCGCGGCCACCTCGAGGACGGCGCGCGGCTGCTTGCGGATGTCGGCCGGCAACACGCCGTGGACCGTGACCGGCGGGGCCGCGCCGGGGCCGCGCGCCTGGCCCAGCCGCCGGCTGAGGATCTCGGCATCGAGGCGACGGCGCGTGGCGTCGCTGATGAGGATGGCCACGCCGTACTCCGCCGTCAGGGCCTGCAGGTGGGTGCCGAGGTCGACGGTCGCGCCGAGCGCGGTGTAGGCCAGGCGGTCGTCCGGGCCCATGACGCCCACGACGGCCTCACCGGTGGCGACGCCGATCCCACTGCGCATCACGGTGCCGAGGCGGGGTTGCCAGCGCGCGGACACCTGCAGCGTGCGCTCCTGCAGCTCGAGCGCGGCCCGGACCGCGTTGCCCGCGTGGTCGGGATCGTCCAGGGGCGCGTTGTAGACGGCCACCAGGGCGTCGCCAGCGCAGGTGATGACGGTGCCCCCGTGGCGGAACACGACCTCGGACATCCCGGTGAGATACTCGCGGAGCATCTCGGCCACCGCCTCGGGCTCCAGGGTCTCGGCCAGCCCGGTGAAGCCGCGCAGGTCGGCGCACAGCACGGTGATCAGCCGTCGGGTCGGCGCGAGGTCGGCGGCGTCCGAGCGCGCGAGCCGGTCGCGCACGCCAGCCGGAAAGCACGCGCCGAGGCGGCCGAGGTCGCGGCGCCGGCGGCGGAAGCCGAGCGTGGCGAACGCCGTCAGCGCCGCCCCCACCAGGGCCACGGGCAGCGCCACGCCGAGGCCCCCCAGGTATCGCGTCAGCACGAGGTCCACGCCCCCCCGCCGAGCATCCACGTCACTGTATGCTACTATCCCGGCAGAATGAAGATTCGAGTGCTCGGCGCGTACGGAGCCGAGGGACTCGCGCAGCGTCCATCCGCCTTTCTCGTCGACGACCGGCTTCTGATCGACGGTGGCACCGTCGGCGCCGCGCTGGCCACCTCCGAACAGCTCGCGATCGAGCACGCGCTCGTCTCGCACTCCCACCTCGACCACATCGCGGGGCTCGCCTTCCTGACCGAGACGCTCGCCCTGTTCGAGGCGCGGCGGCCGCTCACGATCGCGAGCTCGGAGCCCGTGGTGACGGCGCTGCGCACGTCGATCTTCAACGATACCGTGTGGCCCGACTTCACGCGCCTGCCCTCACCCGCCGCGCCGGTGCTCCGCTTCGAGTCCCTCGCCGAGGACACCGAACGCCGCATCGGCGAGCTATGGGTGACGCCGGTGCCCGTGCACCACACGGTACCGGCGAGCGGCTTCATCGTCCACGACGGGACGAGCGCCCTCGTCTACTCGGGCGACACCGGTCCCACCGATGCGCTCTGGAAGGCGGCGCGCGCGGTCGGCGGGCTGCGGGCGGTCATCCTCGAGTGCGCGTTCCCCAACCGACTCGCCGGGCTGGCCGAGATCGCGAAGCACATGACGCCGGAGCTCATCCGTCGCGAGCTCGACAAGATCCCCGATGACGTCCCCGTGCTGATCTTCCACGTCAAGCCGCAGTTCTACGACGAGGTCGGCGAGGAGCTCGGCGTCGTGGGCGACCGCATCACGATGGTGGAGCAGGACAAGACGTACGTTTTCTGACGCTCAGGCCTCCGGCACGATGACGACCGTGTCGCTGGACGTCTCGATGCGGACGCGGTCGCCGACGCGGAAGATGCGGTCCCCGAACGAGGCCGAGAGCTCGACGCGCACGAGCTGACCGGCGCCGATGTCGACCTCGTAGAGGTGGCGGGCGCCCTCGAAGACGCGGAGCGTGACGGTGCCGGGCAGGCCCGGACCGCGGGCCATCGCCGCGTCGGTCAGGACGAGCAGCTCCGGGCGGAGGACCAGTAGACCGCGGCTCCCCTTGCCGAAGGCGCCGAGCCCCGCCACCGGGATGCGGTGACCACCCTCGGTCTCCACCACCACGCCCAGGTCGCGGACCTCGATCACGCGCACCGGGAGGAAGTTCGCCGGGCCCAGCGCCTCGGCGACGGCCCGGCTCACGGGATGCCGGTAGACGTCCGACGGCTCCCCCACCTGCTGCACGCGCCCGTCGTGGAGCACGGCCAGCCGATCCGACAGGGCCAGCGCGTCGGCGGCGTCGCGCGTCACGTGGATGGTCGTGACGGCGAGGTCGCGGTGCAGCTTGGCGAGCTCGAGACGCAGCGTCTTGCGCGTCAGCGGGTCGAGGTGGGCGAGCGGCTCGTCGAGCAGCAGCACGCGGGGTTCGATGGCGAGCGCGCGGGCCAGGGCGAGGCGGCGCCGCTCGGCCAGCGCGAGCTCGTCCGGTCGCCGGTCGAGCCACGAGGTCAGCTCGAGCCGTGCGGCGACGACCTCAACGCGCCTCGCGACCTCGGCCGCGGCCATCCCCTGCTGTTCGAGACCGAACCCCACGTGCTGCCGCACGGTGAGGTGCGGCCACAGAGCCCCCTCCTGGAACACGTACCCGGTTGAGCGCTGCCCCGGCGGTCGCCCGCCGATGTCCTGGCCGTCGACGAGGACGCGCCCGCCGGTGATCGGCATGAACCCGGCGACGGCCTTGAGCACGTCGGTCTTGCCCGAGTGCGGCGGTCCCAGGAACGTGAAGAACTCGCCGTAGCGGACGTGGACCGAGACCTGGTCGAGCCCGGGCGGCCGGCCCTGGCGCGTGGACACCGCGTCGAGCCGGATGTCGACGAGCGGCCGGCTCATCGCGGAACGGCGGGGACGTGCGCGCGCATCGCCGACAGCGGCAGGCACGCGAGTCCGGCCAGGGCGAGGACCGCGTAGAGCAGCTCGGACGAGCCGCCCGCCAGCAGCGAGGTGGCGACGACGGGCCCAAGGAACGAGGCCCCGATCCGCGCGGCGTTGATGACGCCGATCGCGGCGCCGCCGTGGGTCTGGGCGATGCGGGCGACGACGATCGGAAAGACCGGCGCGATGCACAGCACCTGCACGAAGCGGAGCGCCCCGTAGCTCCACACGCCGGGCGCAATCGCCAGGGCGGCGACCGCCGCCGAGGAGCCGACGAGCAGCCCGTTCAGGAGGCGACGCTCGGAGAACAGCTCGGCCAGCCGCGGCGCCACCAGCGAGCCCAGGGCCGCCGCCGCGCCGGAGGCGAACACGATGAAGCCGCCGACCTCGAGCGTCCGCTCGACGGCGACCCCGAGGTCCACCATGACCTGGGGCAGGATCGACGTCAGGAAGAAGATCTGGGTGGAGCCGCCGAGCACGAGCAGCGAGACGATCGCCGTCTCCCTCCACTGCCGCGCCGACGTCGCCGTGGCCGCCGTGGACGGCGGTTCCGTCGATGGCACGCCCCAGTGCACGAGCGCACCGCACCCGAACAGCACGAACCCGCCGAGCACGAAGGAGGGCGCGAAGCCCAGCCGCGCCGCCGCGATCGCGCCGCACAGGGGGCCGATCACGCCTCCCACCGTCATCGCCGACTGCATGGCGGCCACCTGGCGACGCACCTCACCCGGCTCGTCCGCGCGGCCCGCGCTGATGAACGCGAAGGTCGACGCCGCGCCCATGACGCCGAGGGCGAGCCGACTCACGAACAGCTCGGGCAGTGTGCGCGCGGCCGCCATCGCGAAGAACCCGGCACCCTGGAGGAACTGGATCAGCACGTAGAAGGCCTTGGGGTTGCCGCGGGCGGCCCACCGCCCCCACAGCGGCGCCATCGCCACGGTGGCCAGCGGCGAGATCCCGAGGATCCAGCCCGTCCAGCGTAGGGTGGCGGCGCTGTCCCAGGTGGACATGCGCTGGATGTGGAAGGGCAGGCTCACGTACACGAACGACCACGCGAAGGTGCCGAAGAACATCGCCAGCGGCAGCACGTGCGTCCCGCGGAAGAGCCGGGAGAGGATCACCGCACCGGGGGATGTGGGAGTCGCGGGCGGAGCGGCGGGGCGTGCCGGGGTCGGGTCAGAGCACCGCGACGCGATTGCCGCCGCGTCGCTTGGCGTCGGAGACCGACTGATAGGCGCCGCCGAGCAGCTCCTCGGGCAGGGTGACGCTCTCGGGCAACGCCGCCACACCGAGGCTGGCCGTGACCGGCCCGTGCTCGAAGGGATGCGACTCGATGATCGTCTTGATCCGCTCGGCGTACCTCACCGCGCCGGCGCGCGGCGTGTTCGGCAGGACGATGGCGAAGTCGTCGCCGCGGTCGCGGGCGGCGACCGTGAAGCGCCGCGAGTGGCGGCGCAGGAGGACGCCGACCTCGCGCAGCACCGCGTCGCCGCCCGGCTGGCCCGCCGTGCGGTTGATGCGATCGAAGTGGTCGAGGTCGAGCGACACGACGGACACCGGATGGCCGAAGCGCTTGAAGCGCCCGGCCTCCTCGTCGACCCGCAGGCCGAGGTAGCGGCGGTTGTAGAGGTCGGTCAGCGTGTCCTTGAACGTCGCCTCGTCGAGGCGCGCGCGGTGGACGGCCACCGCGGCCAGCGAGGCGTAGGAGTGGGCCAGCCCCTCGCTCACGTCGGTGAACGGGACGATGACGTCGGGCTCGCGGCGCGCGTTGATCAGCTCCATGACGCCGAGGATGGCGCCGGACGGCGTCTGCAGCGGCAGCGCGAGCATCGACCGCGTCTGGTAGCCATCGAGCTGGTCGGCCGACCGGTCGAAGACGGGTCCCACGACGTGGCTCGCGTAGGCGTCGTCGACGTTCAGGGTCGCCCCCGTGAGCACCACGTGGCCGGCGAGGCTCGGCTGCGCGAGCGACAGCGGGAGCAGCGGGACGCGCCGGCGCAGGTCGCGCGTGCCGTAGCGCGCCGCCATCGGCTCGTTCTGGACGACCGAGAAGGCCAGCCGGTCGCCGTCGACCAGCAGGATCGCGCCCGCCTCCGCGCGCGTGAACGCGCGCGCCTCCTCGAGGATGCGGTCGAGCAGCACCTCGAGGTTGCCCTCGGTGCTCATCGCCGCGGTGATGGCGAGGAGCGAGTCCTCCAGCGGCGTGCGATAGGCCAGCGTCTGTAGTGCCGACGTCGCGTCGTCCAGCTCGCTCATCGCCCGGGCCTCCCGCCGTTGAACATCGCGTGCCGTTCATGATGACCCAAACACGGAGGCCGATACAACGGGCTTTCTGCCACGCACGGGCGTGCGCCACAGTGGCACCCGTCGCCGAACTGTTCTATTCGTCGACAGGCTTGGGGGTCGCGCGGTCCGACAGGAGCGCGGCCACGGCGGCGCAGAGCGCGTCGGGATCCGGGGGCTTTTGCATGACGTCGTCGAAGCCTGCACGCCGCACCCCCTCGGGCGGGAACGGATGTCCGGTGACCGCGATCACCGGCACGTGGCGGCGCGGGAAGAGCTGACGGATCTTCGCGATGAGCCAGAAGCCGCTCTGCTCCGGCATCGCCAGATCGCTGACGACGACGTCGCAGGGGCGCGCGGCCAGCGACGCGAGGGCCTCCCCGGCGCTGGCCGCGGTGACGACGCTCGCGCCGGAGGCCTCCAGCGTAAGACGGATGGCGTTCCGGGAGTCGGTGTCGTCCTCGACGACGAGCACCTGATAGCCGCTCAGCGGGCCCGGAGCACCCATGATTCGCCCCGGCTGCATGGCGCTTGCCGGTCGTGCTCGAGCGCCCGTGCGGGCAGTTGCGAGGCGTGCCGACGACCCGGATGGCAACGGTCTATCCCCGCTGGGAAAAACATTCCCCTGCGCTCACTGCTCACGGGCTCACCGGAAGTTGCCGTCGAGCTCGACCCGGTCGTACGAGAAGACTCGCACCCGATAGTTCGGTGCCGGCGTGGTCGGAACCTGGAAGAAGAGTCGGCTGCCACCCAGCACATCACCCGGGACCCAGGCGATCTTCTGGTTGATCACCTGCCCGCCGGCGTCCATCCCCTCGACGATGAGCCGGATATTCGTGACGCTGTACGGGGAGATATTGTTGAGGTAGCCCTCGATGCCGGGCTTCCCGCGGTACTGGCCCGGCTGCCAGTCGATCGAGAACACGCGCTCCCAGCCGGCCATGAGGGGCTGCAACTCAGCGGCCGCAATCGGCCACGCCGCCCCGATCGCCAGGATCGCCAGCCCCAGGACCGTCAGCGCTCGTCTCATCGTGGGACGACCTCCTGCTCCTCATGATGCCATGGGCAGGCGGGCCGCGTCTTGACCGGGCGGGCCTTTGGTCGGACGCTGTCTCCAACACCATCCACGTGCCGAGGAGGAGCCACATGATGCGCCTGCGCCTGCTTGCTCTGCTCGTCGTGCTCGCCTTTGCCGCCGTGACGGTCGGCGCGAGTCCCGTCCTCGCCCAGTCCAAGCCGCCCGCAAAGTCGGACAAGGCCGCCACCTCGGCGAAGAAGGAGCCGCTGGACATCAACAGCGCCTCCACCGAGGACCTCAAGACGATTCCCGGCATCGGCGACGCCTACGCCAAGAAGATCGTCGACGGCCGCCCGTACAAGAGGAAGGACGAGCTGGTGCAGAAGAAGGTGGTCCCCCAGGCCACCTACGACAAGATCAAGGACCAGATCGTCGCCAAGCAGCAGAAATAGCGCGCTCGGGCCGGCCGGACGTCCCGGCCGGCCCCGTCGCTACCTCGCGTCGTACGCCCTGAGGACGAGATCCATGTTGCCGTCGGCGTTGAAGGCCGGGCCGGCGACGAAGACGCGGCCCCCGCTGACGGCGACGGAGTGACGTGGTGCCGTGGTGTCCGGGTCCGCCCCGCGCGCTCCCGGGGGCTCCCAGAGGTCCTCCCACAGCACGTCACCGTGCGCCGCCTCGTAGGCCCGCACGAGCCACGTGCCGTCGTTCTCGTCCTGGCCCACCGCGTACACCCGCCCTCGCCGGGCCTCGAGGTCGAGGCCGTGCCAGAACGTGAAGGGCCCGTCGGAGAAGTGCAGGTCTTCCCAGCTCAGGACGCCGGTGGAGGCCTCGTAACTCCGAACGACGAACGCCTGCCGGATGGAGTTACCCGGGATGTGACGCCATCCGGCGACGAGGGCGTGGCCCCGTTCGATGGCAACGGCCATGGCCACGTTGCGGAGAGCGACGAGGACGGTCATGTCCTCCCACAGGAATGCGCCGGTGCGGGCGTCGAACGACGCCACGACGAACTGATCGATGGAGACGTCACCGACCCCCGCGATGACGACGCGGCGGCCATCGCTGGCGATGGCCAGCGGGATACAGACACCACTGGCCCCCGGGATACTGCTGGCGGTGTGGATGGCATTCCACCGCACGCGACCCGTCCGGAGGTCATAGGCGCGGACGAGACAGGGCAGGTCCGGCCCCGGCACGGGCGAGCCGGCCGGCGCGACCGTGGTCGCCAGGTACACCTCGTGGCCCTGGATGACGAGCGCCCTCGGAGCGATGCTGCCCGCCGTGAAGCCGGTGGGCGCGGAACGGTCCTCCCACGCCACGACCCCGTTCTTGGAGGCATAGCGCCGCACCAGGATGCGACCCGCACCGGTCGCGTTCGTGACGATGCTGGCCACGACGGCGGTGCCCTCGTGCATCGCGAGGCTGACGCCGGCGCCGGTCCAGGCGTCGCGCCAGGCGAGGGCACCGGTCCGAGCGACGTAGGCGCGGACCAGCGCGCGGCTACGACCGGTATCGTCCACGCTCACGCCGGCGACGACGACCCGGTGCTCGTCCATGGCGACCGCCAACGCCTCCTCGTGGCGTCCGGCCACGGCAACGCGGTCCCGCCAGAGGATCCTGCCGGTCCGCGCCTCGTGGGCGCGCACGATCCAGTCGGTGTCACCGGTCGCGTTGGTCGCGAATCCCACCACGACCACCCGACCGTGGGCGGCGGCCACCGCCGTGGCGCGATCGTCGCCGTCCGCGAGATCGAAGTCGACCTGCCAGAGGAGATCGCCGGCGCTGGTTCGGGTTCCGGCTTCGGTCGGCACCACCGTGACCAACGAGACCCATCCGAACAGGACGAGTGCGAGCAGTCGGACCATGGCACCTCCCAAAAAACGAAGGTTCAAACGGCGCCGAATCTTCGCAAGTCGGATATGCGGGCACCAAGAAATCTCGTCGTCCGCTCGGGGTGGACAAGGAATCACCAGGCCAAGTGTCGACGGGCCGACGCTGCGTGCCGCTCGGGCACGACCGTCCTGACCCGCAGTCGCCGCTAGGGTGCCGCTTCGGACAGCCGGGACTCGGGACCGATGAAGGCTCGGTGGGCGTAGGCGAGATCGGCCGCCAGGAGAAGATCCCGCAGATGGTCGCGAGTACCCGCGAAGTGCTCGTGGAGCTTGCGGCGAAGGACGGCCACCTCGAAGAGCCCCGACTCACGAATCGACCGGTCCAGCAGAACGCTCTCGAGCAGATCCCGAGACCACCAGAGCCGAGTTTGCCGGATAGTGTGGCGGCCCTTGAGGCCGGGCAAACTCGCCACCCAGACTCGACGTGTCAGGCGGAGACGTCGGGACGACGCGAGGGCGTCGAGGAACGCCACCGTCCCGCGCATAAGCCCGGGCGGCGAAACCCCTCCGGCGACCCGCCATCCCCAGTTGACCGGGGCATCGGCGACGTGCCCACCGACGGACAGGATCAGTTGCCGCTGAAAAGATCTTGGGAGCGGCTCACCCAAGAAGCGGTGCCGCAGGTCTCTCATGTGCCGTCGCGTCGCTGACGCCGTCTCGCCACGATCGTCCGCGGGGCGGCAGGCGAGAGACTCGATCAGCAGCCGACTCGCGTACGGGCTTGCCTGATTGGCGAAGTGATGCCCGATGCCGTAGTTGCCGATGGACGCGAACAGCGTCTCGGCCCAGAGGCCCACCGGTGGCCCGCCGTCCTCGTCCTCGCCGCCCTTCTGCCGGAGGGCGTCCGCAAGAAAGCCCAAGTGGCCGCGGCGCAACGAGACATGCTCGTGGCCGCCTCGGCCGATCTGGTTGCCGAGGAACCCCGAGATTCGCGAGCGCCACGGACCGCCGATCCGCTCATAGAAGGCCACCTCGATGGCCTCGCCGACGGCCGCCAGACCGCCGGAGAGCCGAGACGCCGTGAGCGCTCGCTCCCCGACTTCGGTGGCGAAGGACTCGTCGAATCCGATGACCTCGTGCCGGATGCGGTAAGGCAGACACACCGCGGCGGCGAGTCGGGCGTCGAGAGACACGTTCCCCCAGCTCATCGTGTAGGCCGGAATGCTGTGGCCCGCCTCCAGCATCGCAGCGAGGATCGTGCGCGAGTCCAGGCCACCCGTCAGCGACAGGAACGCCCCCTCGAGATCGAGGCGGCGGATCGACGCACGAAAGAGGCTCGACTGCAGATGCGTGAAGTCGGTCCAGCCGAGCGGTGGAAGGGCCGGCATTCGCCAGGCCGTCTGCATGGACACAGCCCCACGGCGATCCACGTCGATGCGGATACCGCCGGGCACGATGGTGACGTTCTTGAACAAGGTTCGGTACCCAATCGGATAGCCGATCCGGCACATCTGCCTGAGGCTCACCTCCTCGAAGGCGAGCTCCACGGCCGGTTGCTGACGCAACAACGAGAGGTCCGAGGTGATGATCGTTCGGGTCCCGACACGGTAGAGAAAGATCGGCGGGACGCCAACGATGCTCGTCCGGACGGTCAACAGCGTCCTCGCGGCATCCCAGATGACCGAGGCTGCGCTCGCCATGACGTTCGCCGGGTTCTCTGGGCTCCATTCGGCGTCACTGCCGAGCAGGGAGATCAGTGGACCGTCCGAGGCCTCGACCCTTCGCATTTGATCGTTGGCGCTCCGGAACACCAGACGCAAGGACACGGGCCCCTGCACCTCGACGCGTTCCTTCGTACCCGCCCTCACCGCGTGCGCCCCCATGGTCGGCGCATGGATGTCCACGAGGAAGGCTCGTGCGTGCCACGCCTTCGGACGGGCAAACGGCGACGTCGTCACGTCACCACCTGCTGGGAGCGTCTGGGCGGATCGAGGTCTTCGCGGCAGAGGCGCCGACGGTGTCCGCAGCGGCCAATCCTCTCCGCCAACGAAAGCCGTGCATACGATCTGAGATCTGCTGCCGATGGGCAAGTGGCATGCCACGAGCGGCTTGAATCATCCGAGGCACGCTCCGACGCCGTGAGAGGGCGCCGGAGGCTGTGACGCGCGTGGGATACCGTGTGAGCCGGACGCCCGCTGGGACGTCCAACACGTCGTCGTGGGAACTCTGTTGCGTTCCGGCCTGCCGTCGCGGTGCACGGTGCGCTGCGCGCTTCATCCACTCGAAGGACCGACGATGGCCCTCCCCTGACATGAGCGTCCCCGCCGCGCTCGAGGACCCCGAGGGCTCGGGGGCGCCGAGTCTAGCACCAAAACTCCTCCTATAGGTGTCTTTCGACGGAGAGACATGCCCGGCGACATGATGGTCCACACCGGCACCTGTCGGCCCAAACGGCCCGATTGACCGTCACGCCTCCTCCCACGGGAATAGAGCCCTCTGGGGGCGTACGCTGGGACTGATCGGCGCTGAGGCGCCCCCGGGAGGAGCCTATGCAGAAGGGCGCGATTCGCTTCGCAAGGATCGGTACGGACGTGTACACGGCGACGTTCGAGACCGAAGACGGGCCGCCGCTCGGACCGCGCACTCGCACGTTCCCCAGCCTGGCGGATCTCGAGATCTTCCTGCACCTCGTCCAGCTACCCGTCGAGCGCGTCGTGGCAGCGCTCCGAGCAGCCACCGACGGCCGCCAGACCATGACGCTGTCGGGGGTGGTTCTCTGTGATCACGAGCTACTCGACTTCTCGCCGATTCAGCCGGCCCCGAGCGCGAGACGAGGCGAGCGAGGACCGCGGCGCCGTGAGCCGGCGCCTGATCACGCGGCGTGACTCCTGTCGCTGGCAGGTCGCTTGCGGCCAGGAAAGCTAGGACGGCCCGCAAGGAGTAGAAGCATGAGAACGTCCCAGGTGCTCGTCACCGTGATCGTGGTGGCTTCGTTGGTCCTCGCGACCGAGGCGCCGGCCCAGTCAGATGCTTCCGCGGGCGGCCAGGGCTCGGCAAAGACGCCGTACTATGCGCCATTCCGCTGGTCGCCCGTGCCGGCCGGGGAACGAGTCATGACCCATCCGGCCGTGGTGGAACCGTCGACATCGCCGCCTACGGATCCGAGGCTCTCCACCACACCGACTAGGGAGCTTCGCCGCGACTCAGGGCCACGCTACGCGCCATTCCGCTGGTCGCCCATGCCCGCCGTCAGGGCCGGCGAGCCCGCGTACTGAGCCTCCTAGCGAGCCGGCCGCTCTTGGAAGGTTGACGTTTCTACGTCAGCAGGCGGGGAATGCGCGCTACCGGAGAATGCACAACCCCTGGGCCTCGATGCCGAGGGCGGTGTTGAACTTGCTGCGGAAGTTCTCCAGGGCGATGGCGGCGGTGAGCTCGACGATCTGGGCCTCGCTGAAGTGCGCGCGCACGCGCGCGAAGAGCGTGTCGTCCACGCGCTGGCCGGTGACCGTCATCGCTTCCGCGTAGGCGAGTGCGGCGCGCTCGGCCTCGTCGTAGAGGGGGCTGGTGGCCGCCTGCTCCACCGCCCGGATCCGCTCCTCCGTCACTCCGCTCTGCATCCCCCGGGATGCATTGATGTCCATTCAGAACGGACACCCGTTGAGGATGGCGACGCGCAGGTAGACGAGCGCCAAGAGCTGGGGTGGCAAGAGCCCCGAGCGCTCGACGGCGACCGAGAGCTGCTTGGCCGCCCTAAGAATGCCGGGGGTGTGGGCCTGGATGCGGGTCGGATTGAGGGTGGCGCCGAAGAGCTGCTGCTCCCGGGCCCAGATCTCCTTCAGGATCGGATCGTCGCCGGGCTCGTCGATCTCCCGCACGCGTGGCATGGCGGGATTATTTCACGGGCGTCCGCCCTGCCGCGAGAGGTAGTGCTCCACCGAGGGCAGCGCCTCGAGCAGCACGTCGCCCACGACGGTGAGGCTCGCGGCCGAGACCTTGTCGATGGTGTCCTCGGCCGTGTGCCAGGCCGGGAAGTCGAAATCAATGAGCAGCGTGGCCGGCACGCCGGCCCGGAGGAACGGGACGTGATCGTCCTCGACCGGGATCGTGTCGCGCAGGAAGTAGCGCCCGTACCCGAGGCGGGCCGCCGCCTCCCAGACGATGTCGGTCAGCCACCCGGCGGAGTGCGCCTCGCGGCGGATGGTCAGATCGCGGTCGCCGATCATGTCGACGAGGATCATCGCCCGCGGCAGCTGACGGGCCCGCGCCAGGTCCGTGACCAGGCGGCGGGAGCCGTAGAGGCTGTCGCGCTCGGTCCACGTGCCGAAGGCCTCCTCGCCGTCGAACCACACGAGCCAGTACGTGTACTCGCGCGGGCCCGCGGCGAGGCGACGCGCCAGCTCGAGGAGGAGCGCGGTGCTGGAGCCGCCGTCGTTGGCGCCGACGAACGTGAACGTCTTGAACAGCTTCGTGTCGTAGTGGCCGCCCACCATGATGACGTCGGGACGTCGGCCCGGCACCACCGCCACGACGTTGGCCATCGCGGTCTTGCCGTGTGGGGCGTCGGCCTCGAAGGGCTTCACCTCCACCCGCACACCGGGGATGCGCTTGAGCTCACCGACGATGTACTCCCGTGCCCGCACGCCCCCGGCCGTGCCGGCCACGCGCGGCCCGATCGCCACCAGCCGCTCGACGTGGCGCAGCGCCGCCGCCCCGTCGAACTTGGGGCGATCGGCCGCAACGCCAGCGAGCGCCGAGGCGACGACGAGCAGCGCCGCGAGCGCCGCGCGCGCGGCGGCACGGCTCAGCACGGCGTGCCGCCGACGGCGCCGTAGTAGTTCATCGTGAACACGAACGCCCCGGCCGCGACCAGCGCGGTGAAGCCGTCGAGCCAGCGCTGGGCGGTCACCGCCTCTGCGAGGCCGAAGCGCACCGCGTACTCGGCCCGGCGCTCCAGGAAGGTCTTCGTCCACGGCTCGAGCGTGGTGTCCTGGAAGACGTCGGTCAGCAGGCGCACGTCCTCGAGACCGGCCGCGCGGAGCAGCCCGGGCAGCCGTCGGCCGCTGTACGGCTCCTCGTAGAGGTGCCGTACGACGCCGGTCAAGATGCGATCAGTGAGCTCGGGATCCGGGTGCGTCACGGCGACCATGCCGAAGTCCTGGTCCTGGAGCCCGACACGCCCGCCCGGCCGCGTCACCCGCGCCATCTCACGGACGACGCGGATCGGATCCGCCACGTGCAGGATCATGGTGACGCCGAGCGCGACGTCGAACCGCCCGGCGGCGAAGGGCAGCCCGGCGCCGTCGGCCACCCGCAGCGCGATCCGTCCGCGTCCGCGGGCCGGCCGGCAGAGGCGCCGGGCGGCGGTGAGCACCGTGCGGCTGGTGTCGACGCCGACGACGGCGCCGCGCCGGCCCACCATCGCCGCCAGGTCCCGCACGACGACCCCCGAGCCGCAGCCGACCTCGAGCACGCGCTGGCCGGGACGCACGGGCACGAAGCGGAGGAATCGTCGGCGGAGACGGGCCTGCGTCGCGGTGGCGCCGCGTGCTTCGAGACCCGCGATGAGCGCGGCGACGTTGGGCTGGGCGTCGAGGGCGCGCCAGGGATCGGGAGAGACCACGGAGCGGGCGGGGGTCAGCCGGCGAAGCGGCCGGCGCACTCGGCGCTGCAGAAGTAGCGCGACCCGTCGGCCGCCGGGCGACTCACCGCGCGCGAGCGCACGATGTAGGTCCCGCAGACCGGATCCTTCACCAGCTCGTCGCTGGTGATGCGCTGGCGGGCACCCGTCGTCGAACGGCGACGGAGGAGGGGCACGAGGGCGATGACGACGATCGCGATCCAGAACGCCAGGATCGCCAGCCGCACCCGCTCACCGCTCCGGCTTGATCGACACCGCCCGCAGGAACTCCTTGTCCTGCGGCGTCAGCTCGGCCGAGAACGCGCCGCGGCTCTTGGCCCCCGCGAAGAAGATGCCCGTGTCGGCTCCGCGCTTGAGGATCTCCTGCACGGCGTCCCGCGCGGCCTCGGTGGCGGACAGCGAGGCCTCGATCGCCTGCACGAGCTTCTTCATGAGTGTGTCGACGTGTCGTTCCTTCGGCATGGGGCTCTACGATACCATACGGCCGCGATGGCCTCGTGGGCTCCGCTCGGCTCTGCGGTCCGTTACTCGCGCGGCAAGCTCGCGCTGCGCGAGGACAGCTGGCGGCTGCCCGACGGCACCGAGCGCGTCTATCCCGTCCTCGTCGTCGGCGTCGCGGTGGGCGTGCTTCCGTTCGTCGAACCCGATCGCGTGCTGCTCGTGCGGCAGTACCGCCACCTGCAACGTGCCGCCGCCTGGGAGCTGCCGGGTGGCGGCGTGTTGCCCGGCGAGGATCCGCTGGCGGCGGCGCAGCGTGAGCTCCGCGAGGAGGGCGGCTACCGGGCCGAGCGCATCGAGTTCCTCACCCGCTTCTACCCGTCGGCGGCGTACGTCGACGAGACCGCGCTCTGCTACGTCGCCACCGGCCTCACGCCGGATCCCCTGCCCTCCGACGACGACGAGTTCTTCGAGCGCGCGATCTTCCCGCTCGACGAGGTCGTGCGCATGACGATGGCGGGTGAGATCACCGAGTCGTTCTCCAAGGTCGCCATCCTGCAGTACGCCGTGAGCGCGCGCCGCTGAGCGGGTAACCGGCTTCCCAACCCCTGGCACGGAACCCGCATCCCTGGAGAGCGATTCGACTCGACCCGAGGAGGGCCGGCCATGCTGTGGACCATCTTCGTCATCCTGCTGATCCTGTGGGCGCTCGGGATGGTGAGCTCCTACACTCTGGGCGGCTTCATCCACATCCTGCTCGTCGTCGCGCTGGTCGTCGTGCTGATCCGCGTGATCCAGGGACGACGACCGATTTGATGTGACCTGGCTGGGGGCCCGAGGTGGCCCCCAGACTCCCCACGCGCGGGACGCCGACGGAGCCGTGGCGTCCCTCGACCACTTCGTTCCCCTCAGTACGTCGCCCGGCCCCCCGAGAGATCATGCACGGCGCCGGTGGTGAACGTGCACTCCGGCGACACGAGCCACGCGACGAGCGCGGCCACCTCGACCGGCGTCCCGACGCGGCCCATCGGGATCTTGGCGACGAGCATGTCCACCGTCTCCTTGGTCATCTGCTGGAGGAGCTCGGTGCCGATCACGGCCGGCGCAACGGCGTGTACGAGAATGCCCTTGGTGGCGACTTCTTTCGCCAGCGCCTTGGTGAGGCCGATGACACCGGCCTTGGCGGTCGAGTAGGGCACCAGGGTCGGATTACCCTCCTTGCCGGCGATCGAGGCGATGTTCACGATGCGCCCGGAGGCCCGAGGCAGCATCAGCCTCACCGCCGCCCGGCACACCAGGAACACGCTCGTCAGGTCCACGGCGATCACCTGATGCCAGTCCTCGTCGGTGAGCTCCCAGATCGGGTACGAGCGGCCGGTGATCCCGGCGTTGTTGACGACGACGTCGAGCCGGCCCGCGAGCGCATGCGCCGCCGATACGACCCGTTCGACGTCCGCCGTCACCGTCACGTCGGCCACCAGCCCGCGCGCGGAGGCATCGAGCCGCTTCGCCACCGCCTCGACCTCTCGGTCCCGGTCCACGAGCACCACCCGCGCGCCCTCGGCGGCCAGGCGCTCCGCGATCGCCAGCCCGATCCCTCGCGCCGCCCCGGTGACGAGCGCCGTCTGTCCGTCCAGTCGCATGGTGTCTCCTCCGTGGCGGGCCGAGTTCAGCCGAGGGCCTGCGTCAGATCTTCGATCAGGTCGTCGGGATGCTCCAGCCCGATGGACAGTCGCAGCAGATTCTCGGGCGAGCGCGTCGCCGCGCCCTCCACGGACGCGCGGTGCTCGAGCAGGCTCTCGGTGCCGCCGAAGCTGGTCGCGCACGTGAAGATCCGCACCTTCCGCTCCACGTCGAATGCCGCCTCGCGCCCGCCCTTCACCTGCATCGCCAGCATGCCGCCGAACCCGGTCATCTGGCGCCGGGCGACCTCGTGCTGGGGGTGCGAGCGGAGCCCCGGGTAGTGGACCGCCTCGACCTTCGGGTGCGACGCCAGGAACGTCGCCACCCGGAGCGCGTTCTCGGAGTGCGCGCGCATGCGCCACGGCAGCGTGCGGATGCCGCGGCGCACCAGCCAGCAGTCGAAGGGCGACGGCACCGCGCCTCCCGAGCCCTGGATCGCCCGGATCTGCTCGAAGAACGGGTCGCGCGCGCGGGCCACGACGGCGCCCCCCATCACGTCGCCGTGGCCGCCGAGGTACTTCGTCGTCGCATAGACGACCAGGTCGGCGCCGTGGGTGAACGGCCGCTGCACGACCGACGTGGCCGCCGTGTTGTCGCAGACGCAGCGGGCGCCGACCGCGTGCGCGAGCGCGGCCACGGCGGCGATGTCGGTCACGCGCCAGAGCGGGTTCGAGGGCGTCTCGATCCACACGACCTTCGTGCGGGGCGTGAGCGCGGCCTTCACCGCGCCCTCGTCCGTCATGTCGACGAAGTCCACCGCGAGGCCCCACGGCGCGAACGTGTCGCGCAGGAGCTTGCCGGTCCCGAAGTAGGCGTCGAGCGGCGCCACCACGTGGTCGCCGGGCGCCAGGGCCTGGAACACCGCCGCCGTCGCGGCCGACGCGGACGCGAACGCGGCCGCCGCGGCACCGCCCTCGAGCTCGGCGAGGCACTCCTCGAGCGCGTCGCGGTTCGGGTTGGCGGTGCGACTGTAGATGTAGCCGCGCGGGGCGGTGCTGTCCGGCTCGTGCTCGAACGTCGTCGCCGTGTGCAGGGCCGGCGCGACGGCTCCGGTCGCCGGGTCCACGCGCAGACCGGCGTGCACGGCGAGTGTCTCGATTCTCATGGTCGGCTCCTCACGCGCGCCTCGCGCGCCGGATGGATCCTGCGCATAGTACCCCGCCGTGCCGCGGCCCCGGTCACGCGCCAGTCGACGGCGGCACGGCCGCGGAAGTCCACGCCTGGGTGCGACGGGTGACCCCGCGCAGCAGGGCCCAGTACACGAGCCGCACGACCAGCCCGACCGCGATGATCAGGACCGACATGGCCGTTGCCTGAGCGCTCTCCCCGGCGTCGTCGAGCAGGAGGACGGCCACCGCGGCCAGCTCCGTCCCCGGCGCCACCAGGAAGACGACGGCCGACAGGGTCACCATCGCGTTCAGGAAGAAGTACATGCTGATGCCGACGATCGAGGGCAGCGCGATCGGCACCGTCACCTGCCAGAAGGTCCGGTAGAACGGTACTCCGAGCGAGGCCGAGACGTTCTCGAACTCGGCGTCCATCTGCTTGAGGGCGGTCGTGGCCGTGAGGAAGGGCACCGTGAAGTAGTGCACGAGGTTCGAGACGACCAGGATGGTCAGCGTGCCGTAGAGGCCGTTGAGCACGCTGCCCGGCGCGTTGAACGCGAAGATGTAGGCGAGCCCGAGCACCATGCCCGGCACCGACACCGGCAGGAGCGCCAGCACGTACAGGACCGTGTTGACGTGCGTCCGGCACTTCTCCACCAGGTAGGCGCCGGCGAAGGTGATCAGCGTGCCCGCCACCGCCGTCAGCGTCGCGACCCACACGCTGTTCACCAGTGCCGTGTACCCGCCGGCGGTGTCGAACCGGTAGTGCTTGAGCGTCAGCGTGAAGTCGTAGGGCCAGCGATTCACGACGGACGAGGCGACGACCACCAGGTAGATCCCGAGCACGCCCGCCGCGATCAGCCCGCAGTAGCCGACGAGCAGGGCCTGGGCGACGCGGTCGCGCCGCGGCTCCAGCGGGCGCGCGGCGGCGGTGATCAGCGCGTACTGTCGCCGCTGCACCAGCCGGTCCACCACGAAGGCCAGCCCCGCCGGCACCAGGAGGACGACCGAGACGGTGGCCCCCATCGTGAAATTCTGCTGGCCGATCACCTGGTTGTAGATCTCGGTGGCCATGACCGAGAACTTCCCGCCGACGACTTTGGGGACGCCGAAGTCCGTGATGACCAGCGTGAAGACGACGAAGCACGCGCTCATCAGGCCGTACTTCACGCCCGGCAGGGTGACGGTGAGGAAGACCTTGAGCCGGGAGGCGCCCAGCGCGGCGGCGGCGTCGTAGAGCCGGGCGTCGGCGGCGGCCAGGGCCGCCATGAGGATCAGCACCGCGTGGGGGAAGCAGTAGAAGACCTCGGCCAGCACGATCCCCTTCGCACCGTAGATGCCCACGTTGACGCCGGTCAGGCGCGTGACGATGCCGTTGTTGCCGAACGCGTAGACGAACGCGATGGCCGAGACGAGCGAGGGCGCGAAGATCGGCAGCATCGCGACGACGCGGAAGAAGCCCCGGGCCGGCAGGCGCGTGCGGGTCAGCGCGTAGGCGTAGACGAAGGCCAGCGCCACCGTCAGGACCATGGCGACCAGCGAGACGGCCACGCTGTTGGTGATCGAGGCCGCGATGGCCGGCGTGCGGAAGTAGCGCACGTAGTTCGCCAGGCCGACGAAGCGACCGTCGTTGGCGAGCAGGCTCCGCCAGAGCACCTGGGCCATCGGCCACACCAGGAAGACGTAGAGGAACACGGCGAACGCGGCGAGGAGGACGTAGCCGACGACGCGCTCGGCGTCCAGGCGCTGGCGGACGACGCGGTCGGGGATCACGGCGGCGCCGGCGGCGCGGCCGGAGACCACCTCAGCCTCCGGCGGTGGCGCCCACGAACGCGCGCAGCGCGCCCGGGGCGAGCGCCACCGGGACCTCGGCACCCTCCGCGACCTCGAGCTCGGCGAGCGCGGTGGCGGCCAGGTCGCACTCGAGCGCGAGGCCGCCGTCGCCCGCCGGCCGCAGGCCGAGCCGAGTGAAGGGACCCTGGAACTGTACGCTCGTCACCCGCGCGGTGAGGCGGTTCTCGACGTCACGGGCGGCGGCCCCGATACGCACCTCCTCGGGCCGGATCCCCAGGGTCACCGGGCCACCCGGTCTCGCGTCGGGCGCGGGTCGGTGGCGCAGGGTGAGCGAGCCCAGCCGGGCCCAGCCGGGCCTCGTGTCGGCGACGGCGTCGAGCAGGTTCATGCGCCCGACGAAGCGGGCGACGAAGAGCGACGCCGGCTCGCCGTAGATGTCGGCCGGCGTGCCGATCTGCTCGACGACGCCGTGGTTCATCACCACAATGCGGTCGGCCATGGTCAGCGCCTCGTCCTGGTCGTGCGTGACCATGATCGTGGTGATGCCGAGCCGACGCTGCAGGGCCTTCATCTCCTGCCGCAGCGCCAGCCGCACGCGCGCGTCGAGCGCGGAGAGCGGCTCGTCGAGCAGCAGCAGCGAGGGGGACGGGGCCAGGGCGCGGGCCAGCGCCACGCGCTGCTGCTCGCCGCCGGAGAGCTGGGCCGGATAGCGCAGCTTGTGGTGCGGCAGGTCGACGAGCGCCAGGAGCTCGTCCACCCGCGCCTCCACCTCGTGGCGGGCGGCGCGGAGCCCGTACGCCACGTTGCGAGCCACCGTGAGGTTGGGGAACAGCGCGTACGATTGGAAGACGATGCCGTAGTTGCGCTGGCTCGGCGGCAGCCGCGAGACGTCGCGGCCGGCCATCCGCACGACCCCGACGTTCTGGCGCTCGAGGCCGGCGACGATGCGGAGCAGGGTCGTCTTGCCACAGCCGCTCGGCCCCAGGAAGCAGACGAACTCCCCGTCCCGCACGGTCAGCGAGACGTCGCGCAACGCGCTCACCGCCCCGAAGGTCTTCGCGATGCCCTCGAGCGCGACCGCCGGGGGACGGTGCTCAGCCATGACGGGAGCCGCCCGCCCGCGCCCGGCGGGTGGCCGCCGGGCGCGGACTAAACTGCGCGTCGCTCACTTCTGGTAGCGCTTCGCCCACTCGGCCAGGATCCGATCGCGGTTCGTCGCCGACCAGTCGAAGTCGTTGGGGAATACGACCTTGCTGACGTCCTTGGGCAGCCCCTCGGGCACCGGGAAGCCGGCCACCGAGACCGCGGCGAAGTATTTCGCGTAAAGCGCCATCGCCTCGTCGGAGATCGCCCAGTCGAGGAACTGCCGGGCGGCGGCGTTGCCCTTGCCCTTCTTCGTCAGGCCGTTGGCCTCGATCTCGTAGCCCGAGCCCTCCTTGGGGATCACCATCTCGACCGGGGCGCCGTCCTTCTTCATCTTCATGGCGACGTACTCGAACGACACGCCGATCGCGCGCTCGCCGGTCGCCGCGTCCTTGCAGGGCTTGGAGCCCGACTTCGTGTACTCCGCCATGTTCTTGTCCAGGCCGTCGAGGTACTTCCAGCCCTCCGGCTCCTTCATGCGCTGCAGGATCGAGGCGACCGACAGGTAGCCCGTCCCCGAGCTGGCCGGGTTGGGCATGACGACCTCGCCTTTGTAGATCGGCTTGGTCAGGTCGGCCCACGACTCCGGCTTGGGGAGGTTCTTCTTCTTGGCGACCTCGGTGTTGAAGCAGAAGGCCGACATGTAGATATCGATGCCGACCCACGACGGGGTCGCGGCCTTGTCGCGGAAGAGCGGCTGCACCCGCTCCAGCCCCTTGGGCGCGTACGGCTCGAGCAGCCCCGCGTTCTTGAACACCATCATGTTGGTCGCCGCCACGCCCCAGACGACGTCGGCCTGCATGTTGTCCTTCTCGGCCATGAACCGGGCGGAGATGTCGCCGGTGGACAGCCGCAGCATCTTGACGTCGAGGTTGGGCAGCGTCTTGTTGACCGCCTTCATGTAGTCGGTGATCTGCTCCGGCTCGATCGCCGTGTAGATCACGACCGTGTCCTTGGCCTGGGCCGGGCCGGCCATCAGCACCAGCGTGAGTACGAGGAGCCCCCAGCGAGTCATGACGTCTCTCCTTTCATGCGAACGACATGGGACCGCGTTGGCGGCCGGCGATCGCCCGGCCGAGCAGGACCGCCCCGCCCGCGAGGGCGAGCAGGACGGTGGCGACCGCGCAGGCGGCTCCAGTGGCGCCGGCAGCGGCGAGCGTGAGCATCGCAAGGGCGGCCGCGTAGCGGCCGGCGCCGGCCACGGCCACGACGGGGCCGATGGCCAGCAGGGCAGCGGCGAACAGATACCCGAAGAGCCAGCCGACCCCGGGTCGCAGTGCCGGCGCGACGAGGCGGGCGAGCGTGGTGGCGCGGCTGGCGCCGAGGCCGACGGCGGCGTCCTCGACCGACCGGTCGTTCCGCACGAGGACCTCGCGCACGGCGCGCGAGGCGACCGGCAGCTCCCAGCAGGCGACGACGGCGATGAGGATCGGCAAGACGGCGACCGCGCCGAGCGCGTCCCCGAACACGAGGGCGTAGCCCACTCCGGCCACGATGCCGGGGACGACGAGGGGCGCTCGGATCAGCGCCTCGAGCACGCGGCCCGGGAACGGACCGCCTCGCTCGAGGCTCCACGCGGCGACGAGCGCGAGCGCCGTCCCGACCACGGCGACGCTCAGGCCGAACAGCACCCCGTTGCCGAGCACCGCAGTGATGGGCGGCGCGGCGAGCGCGCCCCAGGACTCGAGCGACAACCGACCACCGCGCAGGATCGAGCCCAGCGGCACGACCACCCACACGGCGACGAGCATTACCGCCACCGCCCAGGCCGCCGTGCCGAGCGCCCAGCGGCGCGCGGTCGGCGTTGGCCGCTCCAGTCGCGGCAGGCTCGGCAGCCGTCGGGCCACCACGCCTGCGCCGCGCCACGCCCCCGCGAGCAGTGCGACGGCACCCGCCAGCACCGCGAGGAGCAGCGCGGTTGCGGAGCCGGCCTCGCGGTCGACCGGCATGACCGCGACGACCGCCGTCGCGAGCAAGGGCAGGTCGCCGCCCAGGAGCAGCGGCGTGACGACATCGGTCAGGCAGAGACCCAGCACGAGGAGGGCGGCTCTCCGCACCTCGCGGGCGGCCAGCGGCAACGTCACCCGCCGCAGGACGGTCGATCGCGAGGCGCCGAGCACCTCGGCCGCCTGCTCGAGCTCGGTGGGAATTCGCGCCAGGACCGCGACGAGGAGCGCCACCGCCAGCGGCAGAAAGGCGAGCGCCTGCCCGACCACGACGGCGATGAAGCCGCGGGCCGGCGCGCCAGGTCCTGCGAGCACCAGCAGGGCGAGCGGAGCGATGAACGGCGGCATGAGCGCCCCGAACGCAAATATCCGCCACATCAGGGCTCGTCCCGGCACGTCCACCCGGGTCAGCACGAGTGCGACGAGGAGCGCGAGGAGCAGGCTCAGGCAGGACGAGACGAGAGCCACGCCCAGCGTGTGAAGCGCGACGCGCCACGGCCACACGGTGACGGGCACGAGGACGCCGCGCACGAGCACGCCGGCGATCGGCCACGCGATGAAGACTGCCAGCAGGACCGCCACCCCGACGCCGACGCCGCGGACGACGTCGGTCGAGCTGGCGGCCAACGCCGGCACCGTGACCGGGCGCGCCATCCCGCTCAGCCGGCCGTGAATCCGCCGTCGACGACGAGCTCGGCGCCGGTCATGAACGAGGACTCGTCGCTGGCCAGGAACAGGGCGACGTTGGCAATCTCGCGGGGCTGGGCGATCCGGCCGAGCGGGATTCCGGTCTCGAACTCCTTCCGGATCGCCTCCGTAAGATACGGCGCCTGCAGCGGCGTGTCGACGATGCCCGGGTGGATGACGTTGCACCGGATCCGGTCCCGGGCGAACTGGATGGCCAGCGACTTCGTGAGCGAGATCAGCGCGCCCTTGGCGGCCGTGTAGGCGTCCTGCGCGCGGGTGAAGCCGGCCAGCGCCGAGACGGAGCCCATCATCACGATCGAGCCCCCGCCCGCGGTGCGGAGGTGCGGGATCCCGTGCTTGGTGACCCAGAAGACCGACTTGAGGTTGATCGCCATGACGCGGTCCCACCACTTGTCGTCGGTCTCGAGCACCGAGCGGTCCCGGTCCTTCCACAGCACGCCCGCGTTGTTGTAGAGCACGTGCAGCGCGCCGAACCGTCGCACGCCCTCGTCGATCATCCGGCTCACGTCGGCCTCGACCGCGACGTCACCGGTGACCGCGAGCGCCTGACCGCCCGCCTTCTCGACCAGCGCGACCGTGCCCTGCGCCGCGGCGCCGTCGATGTCGGCGACGACGATCCGGGCCCCCTCCTCGGCGAACAGCACGGAGGCCTCGCGGCCCATCCCCATCCCCGCCCCCGTGATGAACGCCACCTTCCCCTTCAACCGATCCGCCATCAGGCCCCCTAGATCCTCTCGAAATTGCGAATCAATTCCCAGTCGGTCACGACCTGATCGAACGCCTGCTGCTCCAGCCGGGCCGTGTGCAGGTAGTGATCGACGACGCGGTCGCCGAACGCCGTCCGGGCGAGCTTCGAGCGCTCCAGCTCCCCGATCGCCTCGCGCAGCGTCTTCGGCACCTGCGGCAGCGTGGCGTCCTCGTAGGCGTTGCCCTCGTAGAGCTTGGGGGCCTTCAGGCGTCCCGCGACGCCGTGCAGGCCCGCGGCGATCGTCGCCGCGAAGGCCAGGTACGCGTTGGCGTCGGCGCCGGGAATCCGGTTCTCGACCCGGAAGGCGCTCCCCTCCCCGCACAGACGGAAGCCGCACGTGCGGTTGTCCCAGCCGGCGGCGACGCGGGTGGGCGCGAACGAGCCGGCCTGGTAGCGCTTGTAGGAGTTGATACCCGGCGCGTAGAAGTACGCCAGCTCGCGCGCCATCGCCATCTGGCCGGCCAGCCAGTGGCCGAAGATCGCCGGCGCCTGGCGGTGACCGCGGGGCGCGGCGAAGAGCGACTTGCGCCCGGCACGGTCCCACACCGACGAGTGCAGGTGGAACGAGGAGCCCGCCGCGCCCATGTCGTACTTGGCCATGAAGGTCAGCGAGCACCCCTGCAGGTGGGCGATCTCCTTGGCGCCGTGCTTGTAGAGCACGGTGCGGTCGGCCATCTCCAGGGCCTCGGCGTAGACGAGGTTGATCTCCTCCTGCCCGCGGCCCCACTCGCCCTTCGAGGTCTCGACCGGCACGTCGGCGCCCTCCATGCCGTTGCGGATGGCGCGGACGAGCGGCTCCTCCTTCGTCGTCTGTAATATGTGGTAGTCCTCGAGGTAGGTCGCGAACGGCGTCAGGGACTGGTAGCGCTTCGCGCGGGCCTCCTCGAACGTCTCGCGGAAGCAATAGAGCTCCAGCTCGGCCGCGGTCTTCACGAGATAGCCCTGCGCGGCGGCGCGCGCGATCTGGCGCTTGAGCACCCAGCGCGGGGCTTCCTCGACCGGCTCGCCGTCCTCGGAGAAGACGTCGCAGAAGACCAGCGCCGTGCCGGGCAGCCAGGGGATGCGCCTCAGCGTGGCCATGTCCGGCACCATCTTCATGTCGCCGTAGCCGCGCTCCCACGAGGTCAGGGTGAAGCCGGGCAGCGGCTCCATCTCCATGTCGACGGTGAAGAGGTAGATGCACGCGTGCACGCCGTCGTCCACCGCGTGCTCGAGGAAGTGACGGGCGGTGAGCCGCTTGCCCATGAGACGGCCGTAGCCGTCGGGGAACACCGTCAGGACCGTGTCGATCTCGCCCCGCCGGACCAGCGCTTCGAGCGACTTGCGATCGAGGCGGCCGGGCATGGGGCGGATAGTAGCGCAACGCGCCAGCACGTGCCATCCTGCCTCCGTGCCCGCCGCGCGCCGACGCACCATCGTCGCCTGGGTCCTCTACGACTTCGCGAACTCGGCCTTCGCGGCGATCGTCCTGGCGACGATCTACCCCGCCTACTACGCCAACCTCGTCGTCGGCAACGCGGAGGGGCGCGGCGACTTCTGGTGGGGCCTCGCCGTTTCGACCTCGATGGTGCTGGTCGCGCTCACCTCCCCTTTGCTCGGCGGCATCGCCGACCACGCCGGGGTGCGCAAGCGCTTCCTCGTCTGGCTGACCCTGGCCGCGGTCGGCGCCACGGCGCTGCTGGCCACCGTCGGCCCGGGCGACGTCGTCCGGGGCTTCGCGCTGGTCGTGGCGGGCCTGGTCGCCTTCGAGACCGCGTTCGTGTACTACAACTCCTACCTGCCGCGGATCGCACCGCCCGAGGCGCTGGGCCGCGTCTCCGCCGCCGGCTTCGCGGTCGGCTACGCGGGCTCGCTCGTGGCGTTCGTCGCCGCCTACCCGTTCGCGGCGGCGAAGTCCTATGCGGGCTGCTTCCTCGTCGCCGCCGCCCAGTTCGCGATCTTCTCGATCCCGGCGTTCGTCGTCCTCGCCCCCGACACCCGCCAGGCGGTGCCGCTCGGGACCGCGGTCGCGCGCGGGGCGCGCGAGACGCTGGCGACCCTGCGCGAGATCCTGCGCGACCGCGCGCGGATCCAGATGCGGCGATTCCTCACCGCGTACCTGGTCTACGAGGACGGCGTGAACACGGTCGTCGCGTTCGCCGGCGTCTTTGCCGCCAAGACGCTCGGCTTTTCGTTCGAGGAGATCATCGGCCTGTTCATGGTCGTGCAGCTGACCGCGCTGCTCGGTTCCGCCGCCTGGGCCGGCGCCACCGACCGGCTGGGGCCGCGCCTCGTCGTCCGCGTGACGCTGGTGCAGTGGACGCTGGTGACCGTCCTCGCCTACTTCGTCCAGACGAAGTGGCAGTTCTGGGTCGTCGCCGTGCTGGCCGGCACCGGTCTCGGCGCCGTGCAGGCCGCCAGCCGCACCTTCATGGCCACGCTGATCCCGCAGGGCCGCGAGGCCGAGTTCTTCGGCTTCTACTCGCTGGTGGGCAAGACCGGCGCCGTCATGGGCCCGCTGGTATTCGGCGGCGTCTCCTGGCTCCTCTCCGGCAACCAGCGCGCCGCGATCGTCGCCGTCGGCCTCTTCTTTCTCGTCGGCTTGGTCCTCCTCGTCCGCGTGCGCGCCGGCGGCCCCACCGCCGCCGCAGAGCCTCGACCCAGCGTCGTGCCCGCGTCAGACTGACCGTCCTTCGAGCGCCGGCTCCGCCGGCGCAATCCCGCATTTTCGCGGGGGAGGCAGGGAGGAGCGCTCCGGAAGGCGCGCGACGACCGTCGGAAGGGGGGCGCAGCCCCCTCCGAGCTCAGATCGGAATCGGCGGAATCAGCAGCGCCGCGAGGATCAGGCAGACCACGCCGAGAAGGCGGCGGCCCCGCGAGAGCGGGGTGAGGTCGTCGAGCGGCGGGCTGTGGTCGAAGCCGACGAGGAAGAACAGCAGGGCCGCCCACACAAACCAGTTCGGCGAGCCCGTCAGAGGCCACATCGCCAGAAGGACCAGCCAGGTCGCCACACCGAGGGCGCGGTGTCGGCGCCCCGACAGCGCGTAGGCGATGCGACCCCCGTCGAGCTGGCCCACCGGGAGCAAGTTGAGCGCCGTGACGAAGAAGCCGACCCAGGCGGCGTCGGCGATGGGATGGGTCATCACGCTCACGCCGTCGACTGCGCCGAACTGCAAGTAGACGAAGAGCCGCGTGAGGAGCGAGAAGCCAAACCCGCCCAGGCTCGAGTCGGTGGCCGGGACGATCCGCGACCACGAGAGCCCCACGATCAGGGCCGGGACGGCCACGACCAGGCCGGCCAGCGGGCCGGCGGCCGCGATGTCGAAGAGCGAGTTCCGGTCGCGGGCCGGCGACCGCATGCGGATGACCGCGCCAAAGGTGCCGAACAGCAGCAGAGGCGCCGGAATGAAGTACGGCAGGCTCACCGACGCGCCGTAGTAGCGGGCCGTGAAGTAGTGACCGAACTCGTGGACGCCGAGGATCGCGAGCAAGGTCACGGCGAACGGTGCCCCGCTCACGAGCCAGCCCGGAAACGGCATCGCGCGATAGGCGTCGAACGTCTCCGAGCCGACGAAGTACGCCGCCCCGGCGAAGAATGTGGACAGCACGGTGAGCGCGAACAGCGTGAGCGCCAGCACGGGCCGCGTCGGCTGGCGCATGTCGCCGAGGGGCCACGCCTGCACGAGGACGCCGTCACCCTCGGCGCGCACGAACGGCGTGTAGCCGAACGGGGCGAAGCGCGCCAGCAAGCTCTGCAACGCGCGCGGCGTGTCGGTCAGGAGCGTGCCGCGGAAGAGGATGACGCCCCCGCGGATCTGCCGGTCGCGCACGACCAGGACGTCCTCGGCGGCGTGGCGCAGCCGTTCCTCGGCGGCCAGCAGATCCTCGGAGGCCAGGGGCACCACCTCGCGGCGCCGGCGCAACGGCCACCATCGCATGGGCTCAGCCTATCACGCGCCCCTCGGCCAGCCGGCCAGCGGGGCCACCACGCGGCGGACGGCGGCGAGACCGCCGTCGAGGTAGAGCGCGCCCAGCACCGCCTCGAACGTCGTGGCCAGGATAGACGCCGTCGCGCGGGCGCCGGTCTGCTCGGCGCCGCGGCCGAGGCGGAGCAGCGGGCCGAGCTCGAGCGTCGCCGCCCACCGGGCGAGCGTGTCGTCGGCGACGAGCGCGGCCCGGTGTGGGGTGAGCCGGCCGACCGAGGCCGCCGGCTCCGCGACCAGGAGGTGCTCGGCCACGACCAGGCTCAGCGCGGCGTCGCCGAGGAAGGCCAGCGGGTCCTGGGGCTCGGCGGGCGGCTGCTCGGCGGCGTACGACGCGTGAGTCAGCGCGCGCACCAGCCGCGCGCGATCGACGAAGCGGTGGCCGAGCCGGCTCTCGAGTGCGGCGAGCGGATCAGCCGCGATAGCGCCGGAAGGCGAGCGTCGCGTTCGTGCCGCCGAAGCCGAACGCGTTGGACAGCGCGTACTCGACGTCGACCTTGCGCGCCTGGTTCGGCACGTAGTCGAGGTCGCACTCGGGGTCGGGTGTGTCGTAGTTGATCGTGGGCGGCAGCAGCCCGTGGTGGAGGGCGAGCGCGGTCGCGATGGCCTCGACCCCACCGGCGGCGCCGAGGAGATGGCCGGTCATCGACTTCGTCGACGAGACCGCCAGCCGTCGGGCGTGGTCCCCGAACACCCGCTTGATGGCGATCGTCTCGAACTTGTCGTTGTAGGGGGTGGAGGTGCCGTGGGCGTTGACGTAGCCGACGACGCCGGGCTCGACGCCGGCGTCGGCGAGCGCCAGCTGCATGGCCCGGGTGGCGCCGTCGCCGTCGGGGTCGGGCGCGGTCATGTGGTGGGCGTCACCGGTCATCCCGTAGCCGACGATCTCGGCGTAGATACGGGCGTCGCGGCGGACGGCGTGCTCGAGCGACTCCAGCACGACGACGCCGGCCCCCTCGCCACACACGAACCCGTCGCGCCCGGCGTCGAACGGCCGCGAGGCCTTCTCGGGTTCGTCGTTGCGCGTGGACATCGCCTTCATCGAGCAGAAGCCCGCGATGGTGAGGGGCACGATCATCGCCTCCGCCCCGCCCGCGATCATGATGTCCGCGTCACCCCGCTCGATGATCTTGAACGCGTCGCCGATGGCGTGGTTGCCGGTGGCGCAGGCGGTGACGACCGAGGAATTCGGCCCCTTGGCGCCGAAGCGCATGGAGACGAGCCCGGAGGCCATGTTGATGATGAGCATCGGCACCACGAACGGCGAGACCCGGTCGACCCCCTTGGTGCGGCGCGTTTCCTCGCCCTCGATCAGCGTCGTGATCCCCCCGATGCCGGAGCCGATGCAGACGCCGAAGCGGGTGCTCTCGACCTTGGCCGGATCGAGGGCCGCGTCCTCCACGGCCATCACGCTCGTGGCGATCGCGTACTTGAGATAGGGATCGAGGCGGCGCGCCTCCTTCTTGTCGACGTACCGTCCCTCGTCGAAGCCGCGGACCTCGCCCGCGATACGCGTCGGGTAGCCGGCGGCGTCGAACCTGGTGATCGGCCCGATTCCGGACTTGCCCTGCTTCAGGGCGGTCCAGAACTCCTCGGTGGTGTTACCCACCGGTGTGAGGGCACCGAGCCCCGTGAGGACGACGCGCCGCGGCTCCACGACTCTACGAGTTCTCCTTGATGTACTGGATCGCGTCGCCGACCGTCACGATCTTCTCGGCTTCCTCGTCTGGGATCTGGATGTCGAAGTGCTCCTCCAGGGCCATGACGAGCTCGACCGTGTCGAGAGAGTCCGCGCCCAGGTCCTCGATGAACTTCGCATTGGGGTTGACGTCTTCCTCCTCGACTCCCAATTGCTCGACAATGATCTCCTTCACCTTCTCCTCGACTGACTTCGCCATGAACCCGTCACCTCCCGAAGAAGTGGTTCCTTACATGTAGAGGCCGCCGTTGACGTGGAAGACCTGCCCCGTCACGTAGGCAGCCCCGTCACCGGCCAGGAATCCTACCATCTCGGCCACCTCGCGGGCCGAGCCGGTCCGCTTGAGCGGCACCTGGGCGAGCAGCGCCTCCCGGGCCTCGGCCGGGATCGCCGCCGCCATGTCCGTCTCGATCAGCCCCGGCGCGACAGCATTCACGAGGATGCCCCAGTGGGCGAGCTCGCGCGCGGTGGCCTTCGTCAGCCCGATGAGGCCGGCCTTCGCCGCCGAGTAGTTCGCCTGGCCGGGATTGCCCATGGCGCCCGCGGCGGAGGCGATGTTGACGATGCGCCCGCTCCGCTGGCGCACCATCAGCTTGGCCACCGCCCGGGTCATCAGGAACGCGCCCCGCAGGTTGGTCTCCATGACGCGGTCCCAGTCGTCGTCCTTCATGCGGATCAGCAGCCCATCGCGCGTGATGCCGGCATTGTTGACCAGGATGTCGACCCGCCCGAACCGCTCCTTGGTCATCTCGACGAGTCGCTCGACGTCCTCGCGCCGCGCGGCGTCGGCGGCGACGCCATGCACGGTGGCGCCGCGCTCCTCGAGCTCGCGCACCGCCCGCTCGAGCCGCTCGGCGTCGCGGCCCGAGACTACCACGGCCGCTCCGTGGTCGGCCAGCAACGCCGCGATGGCGTTGCCGATCCCGCGGCTGCCCCCGGTGACGATCGCGATCTTGCCGCCGAGCGGGGGCGTCGTCACGCCGTCGCCGCCAGCGCGGCGAGCGCCTTATGGAGGCCGGCCGGGTCCTCGACGGCGGCGATGGGCGCGTCGCCGACGATGCGCTTGGCGAGGCCGCTCAGCACGCGCCCCGGCCCCACCTCGACGAAGGCGGTGGCGCCCTCCGCGGCGAGGCGCTGCACGCAGGCCGTCCAGCGCACCGGGCTCGCCACCTGGCGGAGCAGGAACGGCACCACGTCGACGGCGCGGCGGGTGACGTCGCCGTCGACGTTGCGCACGACCGGGATGGTGGGGTCGCTCACGGTCACGCGCCCGAGCTCGCCCGCCAGCCCCTCGGCGGCCGGCGCCATCAGCGCGCAGTGGAACGGCGCGCTCACCGGCAGCAGCACGCTCTTGCGCCCCCCGCGCTCCTTGGCGAGCGCCACCGCGCGCTCGACCGCGGTCCGGTGGCCGGCGATGACGATCTGCTGCTCGGAGTTCACGTTGGCGATGTCCACGACCTCGCCCTTCGCCGCGTCGACGCACACCTGCTCGACCACGTCGGCGCCGACGCCCATGATCGCGGCCATGGCCCCGGTGCCGACGGGCACCGCCGCCTGCATGAGCTCGCCGCGCCGGCGAACCACGCGCACGGCGTCGGCCAGTCGCAGCGCGCCGGCGACGACGAGGGCCGAGTACTCGCCGAGGCTGTGGCCGGCGGCGAGCGCCGGCCGGAGGCCGCGCTCGGCACAGGCGGCAGCCGCGGCGACGCTGGCGGTGAGCACGGCCGGCTGCGTGTTGGCGGTGAGGGCGAGATCCGCCTCGGGCCCCTCGAACATCACGCGGCGGAGGTCGAAGCCCAGCGCGTCGTTGGCCTCCTCGAAGACCTGCTTGGCGGCGCTGGAGGCCTCGCTGAACGCGCGGCCCATGCCGACGGCCTGCGAGCCCTGGCCGGGAAACATGAAGGCGACGGTCATGACACCTACCAGCGCATCAGGACGGCGCCCCAGGCGAAGCCGCCGCCGAAGGCGGCCATGAGGACGAGGTCGCCGCGCTTGATGCGGCCGGCGGCCAGCGCCTCCTCGAGCGCCACGTAGACGGAGGCGGCGCCGGTGTTGCCGTAGCGGTCCACGTTGACGAACACGCGGTCCATGGGCAGGTTCACGCGCTTGCAGGCGGCCTCGATGATGCGCAGGTTGGCCTGGTGCGGGATGAACAGGCTCACGTCGTCGGACGTGAAGCCGTTGCGCGTGAGGATCCGGTCGGCGCACTCGGCGAACATCCGCACGGCGACCTTGAAGACCTCGTTGCCCTTCATCTTGGCGTAGTGCATCCGCTGCGCGACCGTCTCGGCCGTGGCAGGGTTGCGGGACCCGCCCCCCGGCATGTAGAGCAGCTCCCAGTACTGGCCGTCCGAGTAGAGATCGACGTCGATGATGCCGCGGTCCTCGTCGGTGGCCTCGAGCACGGCGGCGCCGGCGGCGTCGGCCAGCAGGATGCAGGTGCCGCGGTCGGTGAAGTCCGTGATCTTCGACAGCGTCTCGGCCCCGATGCAGAGCACGCGCTTGTACTTGCCGGTCTGGACGAACTGGGCGCCGGTCACCATGCTGTAGACCGACCCCGCGCAGGCGGCCATGAGATCGACCGACCCGGCGCGCCGGCAGCCGAGCCGGTGCTGGACGATGTTGCCGACCGAGGGAAAGATCATGTCGGGCGTGGTGGTGCCGACGGCGATGAACTCGATGTCCTCGGGGACGAGGTTGGCGCGCTCCAGCGCCTGCTGGGCGGCCTTGACGGCGAGATCGCTCGTCGCCTCGCTCTCGTCCGCGATGCGTCGTTCCCGGATGCCGGTGCGCTGGACGATCCACTCGTCGCTGGTGGCCACCATCTTCTCGAGGTCGGCGTTGGTCAGCACCCGCTTGGGCGCGTAGGCCCCCACGCCGACGATCCTGGCCCGCGTCATTCCCGGCCCCCCTCTCGCCCGCCCCGCGCGATCTCCGCCTCGAGCGCGGCCTTGATGTGCTCGTTGAGGCCGGCCGTGGCCCACTCCGCCGCCACCCGCACGGCGTTCTTGATGGCCTTCACCGGCGACGCTCCGTGGCAGATGATGGCGGCCCCGTCGATGCCGAGCAGCGGGGCGCCGCCCATCTCGGTGTAGTCCACGCGCTTGCGGAAGCGCGTGAAGGCCGGCACCGCCAGCGCGGCGCCCACCTTGGAGCGGATGTCGCGCGTGAGCTCCTCCTTGATCATGGCGCCGACCATCTCGGCCAGGCTCTCCGAGATCTTCAGCGCGACGTTCCCGGTGAAGCCGTCGGTGACGATCACATCGCAGTTGCCGTTGTAGATGTCGCGGCCCTCGATGTTGCCGATGAAGTTGAGCCGCGACTCCTTCAAGAGATCGTACGACTCGCGCGTGAGGTCGTTGCCCTTGCCCTCCTCCTCGCCCACGGAGAGCAGGCCGACCCGGGGCCGCTCCAGGCGCAGGATGTCGCGCGCGTAGACGTGGCCCATGATCGCGAACTGGAACAGGTGCCACGGCTTGGGCGTGATGTTGGCGCCGGCGTCGATCAAGACCGTGAAGCCGCGCAGGCTGGGGAGCACGGCGGCGATGGCGGGACGGTCGATCCCGCGCAGCACCCCGATGACGAACATCGAGATGGCCATGGCAGCGCCGGTGTTGCCGGCCGAGATGAACGCCGCCGCCTTGCCGTCGCGGACGAGCTCGGCGGAGACGCGGAGGGAGGAGTCGCGCTTACGACGGAGGGCCAGCGAGGGGCTCTCGGCCATCCCGACGACCTCGGAGGCGTGCCGGACCTCGAGGCCGAGGGACTGCGCCCCGAGGCGCTCGAGCTCTGCCTCGACGGCCTGACGATCGCCGACGAGGATGACGGAGGCGCCGAACTCACGTACCGCGGCGACCGCGCCCTCGACGACGACAGCGGGGCCATGGTCGCCGCCCATGGCATCGACGGCGATCTTCATGCGTTCACCGGCTCCGCTCGGTCACGGCCCCCCACACGGGCGGCGCCGCTAGGCCGTCTCGACGGTCAGGACCTCGCGGCCCTTGTAGTACCCGCAATGCGGGCAGATGCGGTGGGGGAGCTTGCTCTCCCGGCACTGCGGGCACACCGCGCGCGTCGGGGCGGCGAGCTTGTAATGCGTGCGGCGCTTGCGGCCGCGCGCACGCGAGTGGCGTCGTTTCGGCAGCGGCATGACGGAGCGTCCTTTCTGTGGGCCCGGAGGGGCTCAGTTGGTGTGCCGCGCGGCGAGGTCGCGCAGGGCGGCCAGCCGCGGATCGGGCGGGTGCTGCGGGCAGGTGCACGCCACGAGGTTGCGGTTGGCTCCGCACGTCGCGCAGAGTCCCCGGCAGTCGGGCCGGCACAGGGGCTTCATCGGAAGCGCCAGCGTGGCCTCGTTGTCCACCACGCGGGCGAGATCGAGCTGATCGTTCTCGTAGAAGTCGACGTCGAGGTCGTCGGCGCCCAGCTCGACGCTGTCGGCGCCGACCGGCTTCGGCACGAACCGGAGGTCGATCTCGGAGTCCACGCGGCCCGGGAACGGCTCCAGGCACCGGCTGCACGTGAGCGAGCCCGTGGCCGACAGCCGCCCGTGCACGAGCACCTCGGCGCCGTCGGGCTCGACCTCGAGCGCGAGGGCGTCCAGACGCCAGGCGGGGACGGTGAGCGCCTCGCGAAACGCCGCGACATCGTCGATCCGAAGCCCCGACTCCTCGAGCTCGGATACGCGGATGATCATGGCTGCCGTATCCTTCGACGGGTCTGTCGCGGACTGCGCGAAGACCCCGTAAGTCTGTGTCATTAAAGATGTTTTCAAGTAAACCGGCTCAGTATAGCGACGGGGTACCGGCAAGTCAAGGTGTTTGACGGTATTTGGACCCTTTGATACGCTCCAATCGTCCAAATCTCAGGGGAGGAACCACGCATGTCCAACGTCTTCAAGACCGCGTTGCTCCTGGCGGTCCTGACCGTGATGCTCGTGCTGATCGGCGGCGCGATCGGTGGGCGCCAGGGCATGCTCATCGCGTTCGTCCTGGCCGTCGTGATGAACTTCGCGAGCTACTGGTGGTCCGACAAGATCGTGCTGGCCATGTACCGGGCTCAGCCGATCACCGAGGCGGAGGCCCCGGGCCTGTACAACATGGTCCGACGGCTGGCCACCAAGGCCGGCGTGCCGATGCCGCGGGTGTACCTGATCCCGAGCGAGCAGCCCAACGCCTTCGCCACCGGGCGCAACCCCCAGCACGCCGTCGTGGCCGTCACCGAGGGCATCACGCGCATCCTCGACGACGACGAGCTCGAGGGCGTCCTGGCCCACGAGCTGGCCCACGTGGTCAACCGCGACGTGCTGATCTCCACGATCGCCGCGACCCTGGCCGGCGCCATCACGTACCTCGCGCACATGGCGCAGTGGGCCGCAATCTTCGGCGGGGGCCGGCACGACGACGAGGACTCGCCGAGCCCGATCGCGATGATGCTCATGGCCATCGTGGCCCCGCTCGCCGCGATGCTGGTGCAGATGGCGGTGTCGCGCTCGCGCGAGTTCCAGGCCGACGCCACCGGCGCCCGGCTGGCCGGCCGCACGTGGGGGCTGTCCAAGGCCCTCGAGAAGCTCGAGATGGCCTCGCACGCCGTGCCGATGAACGCCAACCCGGCCACCGCGCACCTGTTCATCGTCAACCCGCTCAGCGGCCAGGCCCTGATGAAGCTGTTCTCGACGCACCCGCCGATGCAGGAGCGCATCGCCCGGCTGCGCGCGATGCGTCTCCACGGGTAACCCTCCTCCGCTGACCCGCGAGGGCGCTCGCGCCCTCGCGGACGGTTGACGGCGATGGACTGGAGCTGGCGGCCCGGGGTCGCGCTGCCGCTCGCCATCGCCGTCGTCGTCTATGCCGTCGGCTGGGCCCGCCTGGCCCTCCGCTCCCCCGCTCCGCTCCGCGCCGGCGCGATCCTGCGCCTCGCCCTCGCGCTGACCGGCCTCGTCACGCTCGCCGTCGCCCTGCTCGGACTGCACGGGCCGGCCCACGAGCGGTTCCTCGCCCACATGGTCCAGCACGTGTTGCTCATGATGGTCGGCGTGCCGCTGGTCCTGCTGGCCGATCCCCTGCCCGCCGTGCTCTGGGCCCTCCCGGGGCGCGCGAGGGCCCTCGCGCGCGTGGTGCTGGTCCAACGCTCCCCGCTGCGCCGGGTGTGGGACGGGCTCACGCGGACGCCGGTGGCGTGGACGATCTACGCGGTCGTCCTGTGGACGTGGCACCTGCCCGCGGCCTACGACGCGGCCCTGGCCTCGAGCTGGCTGCACGACCTCGAGCACCTGACCTTCGGCCTCGCCGCCGTCGTCTTCTGGTGGCCGGTCATCGGGCCGGCGCCGCGGCCGGCGTCGCGGCCGAGCGCGGTCGCGCGCGTCGTCTACCTCCTGCTCGCGGCGTTCTCCAGCAGCGCGCTCGGCGTGCTGCTCGCCGCGAGCCCGACGCCGCTGTATGCCTACGGCGGCGTCCCCGACGCGCCAACCCCGCTCGACGACCAGGCGTGGGGCGGCGTCGTCATGTGGGCGGTCGGCGGCGCCATCGACATGGCGGCGATCCTCGCCGTGGTCACCCGCGTCATCGCGGGCGAACGGCGCCACGCGTGACCTGTCTGCTTCCTTGACGGTCTCCGAGCCCTAAGGGAAAATAAGCCGATTCGACGCATGGTTGCCGTACCGCTCATCCGCGTAGCCGGTCTCGTCCGCGTCTTCGGTGCCCAGCGCGTGCTCGACGGCGTCGACCTCGACGTCACCGCCGGTGAGGCGGTCGCGTTGCTGGGTCCCAACGGCGCCGGCAAGACCACGCTCCTGAAGATCGTGGCGACGCTGCTGCGGCCCACCCGCGGAACGGCCACGGTGGCCGGATACGACTGCGTCCGCGACGCCGAGGCCGCTCGGGCCGTGCTCGGGGTGGCCGGACACGGCACCCACCTGTACGAAGACCTCACCGCCCGCGAGAACCTCGCGTTCTGGGCGCGCCTGCGCGGCCGGCCCGCCGACGCGGAGGCTCTGGCCGCGGTGCTGGCCGACGTCGACCTCGAGCGCCACGCGGACGTCCGGGTACGCACGTTCTCGGCGGGCATGCGCCGCCGCCTCGCCCTGGCGCGGCTCGAGCTCACCCAGCCGCGCGTGCTGCTGCTCGACGAGCCGTTCGCCGGGCTGGATCAGCGCGCGCGCAAGTGGCTCGAGGCCCGGCTCGAGGCGTTCAAAGCGGCGGGCGGCGCGCTGCTGATGGCCACCCACAGCTTTGGCCGCGAGCTCGGCGTCTCCGACCGCCTGGCCATCCTGGCCGGCGGCCGGGTGGCGCTCGACACACCGCGGGCCGGGCTCGATCCCCAGGACGTGCAGCGGCTCTACGCCGCGCACACGGAGGACGCCTCCTGACCTACGCGCGGCGGGCCTTCACCGTGGCCTGGAAGGACCTCGTGATCGAGCGGCGCTCGAAGGAGACGCTCAACGCCCTGCTGTTCTTTTCGCTCGCGCTGCTGTTCGTCTTCCAGTTCGCGCTGGGTCCCGACCGCGAGCGCCTGGCCTCGGCGTTGCCGGGGCTGCTCTGGCTCGGCTTCATCCTCAGCGGTGTGCTCGGCCTCGGCCGCGCGTTCCTCGTCGAGCGCGAGAACGACTGCTGGGAGGCCCTGTTGCTCGCCCCCGGCGACAAGTCCGCCATCTACCTCGGCAAGCTCGCGGGCAGCCTGGTGCTCATGACGGTGGTGGAGACGCTCGTGCTCGGGCTCTTCGTCGTCTTCTTCGACGTCGACCTCGGCCGGGCCCTCCCCGGGCTGCTCCTGGTCATCGGGCTCGGCACCGTGGGCATCGCCGCCGTCGGCACGCTCTTCGCGGCGATGACCGCGCAGGTCCGCGCGCGCGAGCTGCTCTTCCCCGTGCTGTTGCTGCCGGTGCTCGTGCCGGTGCTGCTCGGAACGGTGAAGGCCACCGAGGCGTTGCTGTTGCAGGAGCCCCTGGCCGCCGTCGCCCACTGGCTCAAGCTCCTGGCGGCGGCCGACGTCGTCTACCTGGCGGTGGGGATCCTCACCTTCGACGTGATCCTGGAGGGATGAGGCGGCGATGACGACACTGCTCGGCTGGCTCGCCGCGCTCGGCCTCGTGGCCGGGCTCGTGATGGGATTCGGCGTGGCCCCCCGCGAGGTCACCCAGGGCAACGTGCAGCGCATCATGTACGTCCACGTGCCCGCGGTGTGGGTCGCCTACCTCGCCTTCGCGGTGGGGCTGGTGGCGTCCATCGCGTACCTCGCGCGCCGGCGCCCCGGCGCCGACCGGCTCGCCCACGCCGCCTGCGAGGTGGGCACGGTCTTCCTCGGGCTCAACATCGCGACGGGGGCGATCTGGGGCAAGCCGACCTGGGGCACGTGGTGGACGTGGGACGCCCGCCTCACGAGCGTGGCCGTGGTCTTCGTGATGTTCCTCGCCTACCTCCTGCTCCGGGGCGCGATCGAGGACCGGGAGCGCGGGGCCCGCTACGCCGCCGTGCTGGGCATCGTGGCGGCGCTGAACATCCCGCTCGTGCACTTCTCCGTGTACTGGTGGCGGACGCTGCACCAGCCGCCCTCGCTGCTCAAGCCGGGCTCGAGCACGATGCCGCCCGTCATCCTGGCCGCGCTGCTGGTGAACTTCGCCGCGCTGGCGCTGCTCGGCGCCTACTTCGTCGCGCGCCGCGCCCGCGTGCTCGCGGTCGAGGAGGAGGCACTCGCCTGATGCCGGACAACTGGGGCTTCGTCGCCGCCGCCTACGCCCTCGCCGCCATCGTCCTCGGCGCCTACTGGCGCATGCTCGTCCGCAAGGAGCGCGAGCTCAACGCCCTCCGCACGGGAGCCGGCCCCGGCCAGACGGGAACGAACGGGAAGACCGGAGTCTCGAACGCGAAGGCAGGAGCGCTACGGCCGTGAAGCCCAAGTTCCTGATCGGGGGGGCGGTCATCGCGCTGGCGCTCGGCTACATGATCTGGGCCGGCGTCACCCAGTCGGTCGTCTACTTCGTGACGCCGTCGGAGCTGCAGGCCGCGCCGGTGGCGGGCAAGGCCTACCGGCTCGGCGGGCTCGTCGCGCGCGGCAGCCTCAAGTGGGATCCGGCCACGCTCAACCTCACCTTCGACCTCTCCGACGGCAAGGCCACCGTGGCCGTCCGCCACCGTGGCACCCCGCCCGATCTCTTCGACGAGGGACGAGGCGCGGTCGTCGAGGGTCAGTGGGCGCCCGAGGGCTACTTCCGGTCGACCCACATCATGGCCAAGCACTCGGAGGAGTACCAGGCGCCGCACGACACGAAGGGGACGCCGCCCAAGCGAATCCTGAAGACGCTCGACGCGGGTGAGCGATGATCCCCGAGATCGGGACCGGCATCCTCCTCGTCGCGCTGGCGCTGGCGCTCTACGGCGCGGTGATGGCGGCCCTCGGCGCCCGACGCGGGCGGCAGGCGTTCGTCGAGTCGGCCCAGCACGCGGCCCTCAGCGTGTTCGTCCTGCTGACGGCCGGCATGCTGCTGCTCGTCTACGCCTTCCTCACGTTCGACTTCTCGGTGCGGTACGTCGCCAACAACACCAACCTCGGCACGCCGTTCTACTACCGGATCACCGCGCTGTGGGGCGCGCTCGAGGGCTCGATCGTGCTGTGGGCGTGGATGGTCGGCCTCTACACGCTGATCGTCATCCTCCGACACCGCACCAGCGCCCGCGAGCTCTACCCGTGGGTCCTGACCGTGATGCTCGGCGTCGTGTCGTTCTTCCTGCTCGTGATGACCGTGCCGGCGCCGGTCTTCGCGCGGATGTCGCCGATCCCCGCCGACGGGCGGGGGCTGAACCCGCTGCTCGAGGACTCGGGCATGATCACGCACCCGGTAGCGCTCTACCTCGGCTTCACCGGGTTCACGGTGCCGTTCGCGTTCGCACTGGCCGCGCTCGTCACCGGCCGCGTCGGCGACTTCTGGATCACCACCACCCGGCGGTGGACGATCCTGGCCTGGTACTTCCTGTCGCTCGGCCTGCTCATCGGCGGCTGGTGGAGCTACCACGTGCTCGGCTGGGGCGGCTACTGGGCGTGGGACCCGGTCGAGAACGCCGCCTTCATGCCCTGGCTCACCGCCACCGCCCTGCTGCACTCCGTGATGATCCAGGAGCGCCGCCGCATGCTGCGGCTGTGGAACGTGGCGCTCGTCATCCTGACCTTCAGCTTGACGCTGTTCGGCACGTTCCTCACGCGCTCGGGCGTCATCGCCTCCGTGCACGCCTTCAGCCAGGGCTCGATCGGCGTCTTCTTCCTGGCGTTCCTGGCCCTGGTGGTGCTGCTCTCGCTCGCGCTCGTCGCCTGGCGGTGGGACACGCTGGGGGCCCAGGGCGAGCTGGACTCGGTCGTCTCGCGGGAGTCGGCGTTCCTCCTCAACAACGTGCTCCTGGTGGCGGCGACGTTCACCGTGTTCTTCGGCACCGTGTTCCCGCTGCTGTCGGAGGCCGTCCGCGACGTCAAGGTGAGCGTGGGGGCGCCGTTCTTCAACCAGGTGAACGTGCCGCTGTTCCTCTCGCTCATCTTCCTGATGGGGGTGGGGCCGCTCATCGCCTGGCGCCGCGCCTCGATCGAGAACCTCAAGCGCAACTTCCTGTGGCCGGTCGTGGTCGGCGTCGCGGCGGCCGCGGTGCTGCGGCTGCTGGGCGTCGGCTCGGTGCTGGTGCTCGTCTCGCTAGGGCTCACCGTGTTCGTGTCGGCCACGATCGCGGTGGACCTCGTCCGCGCCACCCGGGCCCGACGCGCGATGGGCGAGCGGACGCTGCCGGCCCTCGGTGGGCTGATCCGCCGCCACAACCGGCGCTACGGGGGCTTCGTCGTGCACCTGGCCATCCTCGTCGTCGCCGTCGGCGTGACCGGCTCCCAGACGTGGTCGGTGCACACGGAGACCACGCTCAAGCGCGGCGAGCAGGCCGAGCTCGCGGGCTACCGCATCCGCTTCGACGGCCTGCGGGAGAGCCAAGAGTCGAACCACGGCAAGGTGACCGGCACCTTCACCGTCGTCAATGGCCGCGCGGCCGGCACGGTGCTGGAGCCCGCCAAGAAGTTCTACCCGCAGGAGCAGTCGCCGATCGCCTACGTGGACTACCGGCTGGGGTTCATCGACGACATCTACGTCGTGCTCGGCGACTTCGCGCGTGACGGCACGTCGGCGACCGTGAAGCTGCAGGTCAATCGTCTCGTCTCGTGGATCTGGATCGGCGGGCTCGTGCTGACGCTCGGCACGCTGCTCGCCGTGCTGCCGGAGCCGCGGCGGAAGGCGGCGTGACGCGTCGGTGGCGGTGGCTCCTGCCGCTGGCGGCGGTGCCGGTGCTGGCCCTGCTCGCCTACGGCTTCACGCTCAGCCCGCGCGACATCCCCTCGCCGCTGGTGGGCCGACCGGCGGCGGCCTTCACGCTCACCTCCTTCGACGGGGCGCCGGTAACCCTGGACGCGCTGCGCGGCAAGGTCGTCGTGCTCAACTTCTGGGCCTCGTGGTGCTACCCCGCCTGCTACGAGGAGGCGCCGGTGCTGGAGCGGGCCTGGCGCGCCTACCGCGACCGGGGCGTGGTCGTGCTGGGCGTGGACATCCAGGACAAGGACGAGGCGGGTCGCAAGTTCATCCGCGACTTCAGCCTCACCTTTCCGAACGCGCCCGATCCGGCGGGCAAGGTCTCGATCGACTACGGCGTCTACGGCGTGCCGGAGACGTTCTTCATCGACCGTCAGGGCCGGATCCGGCGCAAGCACGTGGGCGCCGTCACCGAGCAGGTCTTCCGCGACACCACCGAGGCGCTGCTGGCCGAGCCGGCGGCGGGCGGCTGATGGCCGGCTCAGCCCCGGGCGTCCGGAATGCGGGCGTCGACGTCGTCCGCGCACCGCTTCAGCGTGACCTCGACCTGTATACGCGCCACGCCAGGGCGGGCCGCGGCCTCGACGGCGGCGCGCGGCAGGTCGCAGTTGGCGACGACGCCGCTCGTCCCGGCCACCGTCACCCGGTACCCGCCGGGCGCCTCGGTGATACCGACCACGGCCGTGTTCGGCGCCAGCTGTCGCACGAGATCCTCGATGAGCCCTCGCGAGTCCATGCCGAGCCTCCTTGCCGGTTGAACGCGGGGCCGAGACGCTGCAACCGGAGGACCATCGAGCGCGGCGTCCGCACCTGGTCCTTCGTCCTGCTCCTCCTGGTCCTGGCCGCGGCGCCGAGCGCCGCGCAGCAGCCGGCGCGGTCGGTCGACGACCAGCAGGTCTACGAGGTCGCGGCCGACCTACGCTGCGTGGTCTGCCAGAACCTCTCGGTCGCCGACTCGCCCTCGGAGATGGCGGGCCAGATGCGCGCGATCGTCCGGGAGCGGCTCGCCGCGGGCGAGACGCCGGCCCAGGTGCGCCAGTACTTCGTCGAGCGCTACGGCGACTGGATCCTGCTCGCGCCGCCCCGCCGGGGCTTCACGCTCGTCGTCTGGGTCGCGCCGTTCGTCGCGCTGCTGGTCGGGTTTGTTCTCGTCGCCCTGCTGCTCCGGAAGTGGACCGGCCGGCGCCGGGTGCCGCCGCCGCCCGTCGACCCCGAGATGCGCGAGCGCATCCGGCGGGAGCTGGAGAGCGAGCCGTGACGTCCACGCTCGCCGTCACGCTCGCCGTCGTCATCGTCGGTCTGCCGGCGATCGCGTTCGTGGTGTGGCCGCTGACGCGTCGCTCGGGGAGTGGCGCGCTGCTGCCGCTGCCGGTCGACGCGCGCGAGCAGCTCGCCGAGGATCGGCGCGCGGCGCTGCGGACGTTGCGCGAGCTCGAGTTCGAGCACGCAGCCGGCCACGTCTCCGACGCCGACTACGCCGACCTGCGCGCCCGCTACGAGGCCGAGACCGCGACGATCCTGGCGGAGCTGGACCGGCTCGGCGCCGCGCCCGCCGTGCCGACCGTCGAGCCCTCGGCGGCGCGGCCCGTCGCCGCGCGAGGGTCGGGCTGGCGTCACCCGGTCGCGATCGCGGTGGCCGCGGTGGCGCTGGTCGTGTTCGGCGTAGGGCTCGGCGTCGGCATCGTCCGCTACACGGAGCCCGACCCGAACGCCGGCGCGCCCATGCCTGGCAGCCGGCCGCTGGCGGGGCCGGAGGCGCCCAGCGCCGCCAACGCGCCGCGCGGCCCGGTGACACCCGAGATGCTGCAGGGCATGCTGCAGGCCGCCCGGGCGAGCCTCTTCGCCCGGCGCTACAACGAGGCGATCGCCGCGTACCAGGCGGTGCTCAAGCGCGACCCCGACAACGTCGACGCCACCACGCACATGGGCCTCATCGCCGTCATCGCCGCCCAGGGTGAGCACGGCCCCGAGATGGTGGACCGCGCGCTGGCGCTCTTCGACAAGGCCCTCGCGAGCGATCCCAACTACCTGCCCGCGCTGCTCTACCGCGGGCAGGTGCTCTACGAGGTCCGCAAGGACGTGCCGGGCGCGATCAAGTCGTGGGAGAAGTTCGTGGCGTTGGCTCCACCCGGCGAGGACCGCGACCACGTCGCCAAGATGCTCGCCGACGCCCGCGCCCAGGCGGGCGGCAAGCGCTAGTCGCTCAGCGCCGCACGGCGGTCGGGACGCCGCCCGTCGAGGCGCGCTTCACGGAGAGCGGCACCGCGAGCACGGTGTCGCCCTGCACGACGATCACCGGGATGGTCCAGGCCACCTCGACGCGCACCGTCTTGTCGTCGTAGTGGGTGACGGCGACGTCGCGGTCGCTCAGCGGGATGCCCGCCTCGTTGGTGGACCGCATGATGCGGGTCTTGATCTCGCCCGCCGGCACCGCGTCGATGCCGTCCTTCGTGATGACCTCGTCGACCGCGTTGTTGACCGCGATCCACGACCACGCGGCGATCATTCCGGAGTACGCCGCGTAGCACAACGCCACGATCACCAACCCCCAGATGATCAGCCTCATGGCGCGCGACCCCCTGGGGCGATTATGAGTCTTTCGGCAGGTAGACCCAAATCTTGCCGGCGGCCGGCAGGCCCAGGGTGATGGACTGGCCGTCCCCGGCGGCCGTCACGGTCCCCGCCCACGGGGCGACCTCCGTGATCCGCAGGCGACGGCCCGGGCGCACGTCGTGGCGCCACAGGTACTCCAAGAGGTTCTTGTCGGCCTCGGCCTCCTCGGTGATGCGCTCCACGATGACCGTCGTGCCCTCGCGAGCCTGCGCGAGGGGGAACGGCTCGAAGCGCACCGCCGGGCGGGCCATGCCGGGGATGGGGTTGCCGTGGGGGCACGTCGAGGGCATGCCGAGCATCTCGGCGAGCCGGTCCTCGACCCGGGGGGACAGCGCGTGCTCGAGTCGGTGCGCCTCCTCGTGCGCGTCGGTCCAGTTGAGCCCCAGCGTGTCGGTGAGCCACCGCTCGAGCAGCCGGTGCCGCCGGGCCATGACCTCCGCGATCTGGCGCCCCTTGGTGGTGAGGAGCAGCTCCTTGCTGCGGCCCATCTTCACGTACCCGCCGCGGCTCATGCGCTGGATTGACTCGGTCACGGCCGGCGCCGAGATACCCATGTGCTTGGCCAGACGGGCGCCGATCACCGGCTTGCCGCTGCCGGCGAGGTCGTAGATGGCGGCCAGGTAGTCCTGGACCGAGGCCGTGGTGTGGTTGGCCCGCTCCGGCCCGGGGGGCCGCTCGCCTCGATTTTTTAGGGTTGACGACCTTGGCATATTAGGTTTACCTAAGTCTCCCATTCGTGACCGGCAGCAGTATACCGAGAAAGGAACGCGTATGCGACGGACATCCCTGCTGGGCGCACTGGCGGTCGCGCTCGGGGCCGCGCTGGCCCTCACCGTTCTCCCCGTCGTCCCGACCGGAGCCCAGGCACCGGAGGTGGTCGTGTACACGGCCCGACACTACGGTCAGGAGGCGGCCTTCGACGCCTTCACCAAGAAGACGGGCATCACGGTCAAGCTCCTCGCGGGCCAGACGGGCGAGCTCTTCGAGCGGCTCAAGGCCGAGGGCGAGCGCACGCCCGCCGATGTCCTCGTCACCGTCGACGCCGGGAACCTCTGGAACGCCAGCCGGGCCGGGCTCCTGGCCAAGGTCGACTCGCCCGAGCTGCTCGCCAACATCCCCGCGCACCTGCGCGACCCGGAGCAGCGATGGTTCGGCCTCACCGTGCGCGCCCGCACGATCATGTACAACGTGAAGAAGGTGACCCCGGTGGAGCTGTCGACCTACGAGGCGCTCGCCGACCCGAAGTGGAAGGGCCGCATCTGCCTGCGGACCTCGTCGTACATCTACAACCAGTCCATGATCGCCACGCTGATCAAGCGGCACGGCGAGCCGAAGGCCGAGGAGATCGTGCGGGGCTGGGTGGCGAACCAGCCGATCCTCATCAGCGGCGACACGAAGATCCTCGAGTCGATCGCCGCCGGGCAGTGCGACGTGGGGCTTACCAACCACTACTACCTCGCCCGCCTCGTCGCCAAGGACGCGGCGTTCCCCGTGGCGCCGTTCTGGGCCAATCAGTCGACGACGGGCACCCACGTCAACGTCTCGGGCGCGGGCGTCACGGCCCACGCGAAGAACCGCGCGAACGCCGTGAAGCTGGTCGAGTTCCTGTCCAGCCCCGAGGCCCAGCAGATGTTTGCCGACCAGTCGTTCGAGTACCCGGCCAACCCGCAGGCCGCCATCAACCCGATCGTGGCCAAGTGGGGCAAGTTCAAGCAGGACGACATCAACATCGCCTCCGCGGGTGAGCTGCAGGCCGCCGCGGTGAAGCTCGCCGACCGGGCCGGCTACAAGTAGCCCTGCCCGCCTCGATCGCCGTCTCCCGGCGGCCGTCGCCGTGGACCCTCGTCGCGCTCGCCATCGCCGCGACGCTGGCCGTGCCGCCGCTCGCCGTCGTCTCCTCGCTCGCCCGGCCGGCCCGGGACGTGTGGGCCCACCTCTGGCGCACGCAGCTCCTCGAGCTCACCCTCAACAGCCTGCTGCTGGTGGCCGGCGTCGGGGCCGGCACGTTCGTGCTCGGCACCGCCCTCGGCTGGCTCGTCACCAGCCACGACTTCCCCGGGCGCCGCGTGTTCGAGTGGGCGCTCGTCCTGCCGCTCGCGCTCCCGGCCTACGTCATCGGCTTCGCCACGCTCGGCCTCCTCGACTACCCGGGGCCCGTGCAGACGATGCTGCGACGCCTGCTCGGCCCGGGTGCCGGGCTGCCGGACCCGCGTGGGTACTGGGGCGTGGTGCTGGTGATGACGCTCGTGTTCTACCCGTACGTCTACCTGCTGGCCCGCACGGCGTTCCGCGAACAGGGGGCGGCGACGCTGGAGACGGCGCGCACGCTCGGTCGTTCGCGCTGGCAGGCGTTCCGCCAGGTCTCGCTGCCGATGGCGCGGCCCTCGCTGGTGGCGGGCGCCTCGCTGGCGATGATGGAAGCGCTCGCCGACTTCGGCACCGTCGCGACCTTCGGCTACCGCACGCTCACCGAGGCCATCTACCGCGTCTGGTACGGGATGTTCGACCGGGTGGCGGCCGCGCAGCTCGCGACCTTGCTCCTGTTGTTCGCGCTCGCGCTCCTGCTGCTCGAGCAGGCGCTGCGCGGCCGCGCGCGCTTCGTGCAGAGCCAGCGGCGCGGCCCCGGCGTGCAGCGGATGCCACTCACCGGCGGTCGCGCGGCGGCGGCCACCGCCGCCTGCGCGCTAGTCCTGACCGCGGCCTTCGTCGCGCCGCTCGGTCGGCTGGTCGTCTGGGCGGTCGGCCTGGTCCCGACTTGGCGCACGGTCATGCCGGCCTTCGGCACCGTGCTGCTCAACACCGTGCTGCTCGCCTCGGCCGCCGCGGTGCTCACGTGCCTGCTCGGTCTCGCCCTGGGCTACGCCGCGCGCCTGCATCCAGTCGCGGCCGTGCGCGTGGCCGTCCGGGTCGCCGGGATGGGGTATGCCCTGCCCGGCTCGGTCATCGCCGTCGGCATCCTGATTCCGCTGGCGCGCCTCGACCACGTCGTCGCCGCCATCACCGAGTGGGCGCTCGGTCGTCCGGCCGGCCTCATCCTCACCGGCTCCGCCGCCGCCCTCGTCGTCGCCTACGCCGTGCGCTTTCTCGCGGTGGGGCTGCAGACGCTGGAGGCGAGCCTCGTGAAGATCCCGCCCTCCTTCGACGACGCCGCGCGCTCGCTGGGCGCCGGCGTCACCGGCACGCTCACACGCGTCCATCTTCCCCTGATGCGCAGCGGCGTCCTCACCGCCCTGGTCCTGGTGTTCGTGGAGACAGTCAAAGAGATGCCAGCAACCCTGCTCCTGCGGCCTTTCGGCTTCGACACGCTCTCCGTCGCCGTCTGGGAGCGCACCGCCGAATCGCAATGGCCGGAAGCCGCTATCCCCGCCCTCGCCATCGTCGCCGCCGGCCTCTTCCCCGTTTTCCTGGCCATCCGTCTCTCGTCCCGTTCGCGCTAGTTGAACTAGGCGCTCCTCGCGCGCGACCGCTGGTGGGGGTGGCCGTTGGCGTCGCTGTCCCCGTGCCGCGCATTCGCTGGCGAGCCGTTGCCGCCGCGCGCGTTCGGGGCGCGACGAAGCGCGCCGCCGACGGGTCGGCTCGTCGCCGACAACCCCCTTGTATCTCTCGTGAGCGGCGCAGCAGTAAGCTGAGCCGGGTGAAGGTGGGCGGGAGCCCGTCACCCCCTGGGTCTCCCAAGACCGTCCCAGAGCTCGGGGCCCCGCCCACTGTTCCATCAT
>Ga0209382_10000052_pt1 | contig 152957 bp, 138 predicted proteins | sample SoiMetdeltSBSDD5_FD_187599 | JGI IMG/M metagenome (GOLD analysis project Ga0209382, IMG submission 187599) | Bulk soil microbial communities from a Populus tree surrounding site in Tennessee, USA - Soil MetaG P. deltoides SBSDD5 (SPAdes) (version 2) | ecosystem: Environmental > Terrestrial >... | reverse complement strand
AGGAGCGTTCACGCCCTGGCTGCGGGGCGCGTTGACATCCTGCGTCCGCGGCGCGTTCACATCCTGGGTCCGGGGCGCGTTGACATCCTGCGTCCGCGGGGCGTTCACGTTCTGCGTCCGGGGCGCGTTCACATCCTGGGTCCGGGGCGCGTTCACATCCTGCGTCCGCGGCGCGTTCACATCCTGGGTCCGGGGCGCGTTCACATCCTGCGTCCGCGGGGCGTTCACGTTCTGCGTCCGGGGCGCGTTGACGTCCTGCGTCCGCGGCGCGTTCACATCCTGGGTCCGGGGCGCGTTCACGTCCTGCGTCCGGGGCGCGTTGACGTCCTGGGTCCGCGGGGCGTTCACGTCCTGCGTCCGGGGCGCGTTCACATCCTGGGTCCGCGGGGCATTGACATCCTGCGTCCGGGGCGCGTTCACACCCTGGCTACGCGGGGCGTTCACATCCTGCGTCCGGGGCGCGTTCACGTCCTGGGTGCGGGCACCCGCCAGCGACCGAGGCGCCTGAACTTCCTGCACGCGCGGCGCGTTCACATCCTGGGTCCGCGGCGCATTCACGTCCTGAGTGCGCGCGCCGGCCAGCGAGCGAGGAGCGTTCACGTCCTGCGTGCGGGCCTGCTGCTGACGCTGCTGGAGCATACTCTTCGCCTGGGCCACCTCGGGGGGGCAACTCGTCTGCGCCGAGCTCACCGTCACCGAAAGCGACGCCAGGAACGCCATGCTGGTTACCGTCGCAAACAGCTTCTTCATTTCACCCTTCCTTTCGCACTCGGTTAACTGCTCACTGAGTTACTGGCCACGGGACTTCGCGACTCAGCAGAGATGCGTTGCAGATGGAGTGCCATCAGGAACCGACCGACAAATACCTTCATAATCAATAAGTTAGCGCCGCTATTCTGCCCCGGAGTCGCGAAACACGGACTTTCTGCCCGAGCCCACAGCCATGCAGCATTTGCCAAACTGCCGCGAGGGTCCCGATCCCGGCCCAACCCCCGCATTGTTGAGAGGGCTCCGGAAGTCTGTTAGGCTCCAAGACGATGAAAGTCCGCCGCGCCGCGCGTTTCATCTGCGTCCTGGCGGCGGTCTTAGTCCTTCCGGCCTGCTCGACGCCCACGCGATCGACCGCGCCCGCGGTGTCCGGTCCCTCACGAGAGGTGCTTCCCAACGGGATGCGCCTGATCGTCCAGGAACATCGAGTGAGCGACGTCGTTGCGCTACACCTTTGGGTAGGTGTCGGGGGCCGCGACGAATTCCCTGGCGAGCGTGGCTTCTCGCACTTCGCCGAGCACATGCTCTTCAAGGGCACCACGACGCGCGGGCCGGGCTTCGTGGACCGGGAGATCGAGGCGGTGGGGGGCCGCACCAACGCCGGGACGTCGTGGGACTATACCTTTTACTACATACTGCTCCCCGCCCAGCGGGCGGCACACGGCATCGAGATCCTCTCCGACATGGTGTTCAATTCCGTATTCGACCCCCGTGAGCTGGCCCGCGAGCGCGAAGTGGTCTACGAGGAGATCCGGCTCGGCGAGGACAACCTGCGGAGCTTTCTGGGACGCCGGCTGTTCAACCTGACCTTCCGCGGCGAGAGCTACGGCTACCCCGTGCTCGGCGAGCGCGAGACGCTGGCCGCCTCCAGCCAGGAAACGCTGCGCGGCTACTACAAGCGGCACTATGTGCCCGAGAATATGACTCTGGTCGTGGTGGGCGCGGTGGAGCCGCAGGCTATCCGCGCCGTCGTCACTCGGGTGTTCGCCGGTGTGCCCGCGGAGGGCTATCGACGCCCCACCCCGCCGGCGCCGCGCCCCCTCGACGCGACCTATCGCGAAGAGCGCCAGCGCCCGGAGCGGCAGGCCTCCCTGGGGCTCGGCTGGCTCGCGCCGCCCCTCGGCGATCGTGACATGTTCGCCACCGACCTCCTCGCGCACATCCTCGGCGGCTCGCAGACTTCAAGGCTGAACCAGGCGCTTCGTGAGCGCCAGCGCCTCGTCAGCTCGGTGCGCGCTTCCTACAGCGCGCTCCAGAGCGCGGGCATGGTGGGCGTGAGCGCGCTGTTCGAGCCCGAAGACCTCGAGAAGGTGGAGAGCGCGGTGCTCGCCGAGATCAAGCGGATACAGGACGAAGGCGTCACCCAGGCCGAGCGCGACCGCGCGGTAACCGCAGCGGAGAGCCGACACGTGTTCTCCATCGAGACCGCGGAGGGACGGGCGTACGCGTACGGGATGGCCGAGACCCTCTGGACCCTCCAGGGCGAGCTGCGCTACCTGGAGGGAATCCGCGCGGTGACCCGCGAGGACATCCAGGCGGCGGCGCGGCGGTACCTTGGCGCCGAGCGGTCGCGTCTGGCTCTCGTTCCCCGGGAGCGGGAGCGATGACCCCGCGCGCCGTCGTCGCCGCTGTCGTCACCATGCTGATCCTCGCCCCGGGCGTGCCAGGCGCCGAGCCCATCGCGCGCGAGCGTCTTCCCAATGGGCTCACGCTCCTCGTGCGCGAGAACCCGAGCGTCCCCGTGGTGGCGGTTTCCATCATGATCCGGGCCGGCTCGCGCTGGGAGCACGGCGACAACGCCGGCATCACCAACCTGCTCCAGCAGGTGCTCGTCAAGGGCACGCGGAGCCGGACAGCACTCCAGATCGCCGAGGAGGCCGAGGGCATCGGAGGTGGCATCAGCGCCTCCGGCGACACCGACAATTCGGAGATCCGTGGGGTCGCGCTCGCGCGCCACTGGCGGCGGCTGCTCGAGCTGCTGGCCGACGTGACCCTGAATTCCACGCTACCCGAGAGTGAGATCGAGGCGGAGCGACGGTCGGCGCTGAGCGCGCTCAAAAGCCGCGCCGATCAGCCCTTCCAGCGCGCCTACGACACCATGATGGGGCGTGTCTACGGCCCTCATCCGTACGCGTTGCGCACGCTCGGGCGCAGCGAGATCGTCGCCCGGCTGGATCGGGCCGCTCTGCTCGACCACTATCGAGCCTTCTATCGCGCGGGCCGCGTGGTGATCTCGGTGAGCGGCGACGTCTCGACCCGCGAGGTCGGCGCCGAGGTCCGCCGGCTCTTCGCCGAGATGCCGGCCGGGGAGGGATCCGTTCCGGCCCCCGCGACGGCGCCCACCACCGCGGGCGGCCGGGAGCTCGTCAATCATCCCGCCGCCCAGGCCCAGGTGATGGTCGCCTTCCTCGGTCCGAGCATCGCGCACCAGGACTACGCTGCTGTGAAAGTGCTCTCGGTCGCCCTCGGGGGAGGCATGGCGGGGCGGCTCTTTACCGAGTTGCGGGACAAGCAGGGCCTGGCGTATTCCACCGGAGCCATCAACCCCTCGCGAGTGGATGCGAGCGTCCTCGTGGCCTATCTCGGCACCGCGCCCGCCAACGCCGACCGCGCCGAGGAAGGCATGCTGCGAGAGCTCGCGCGACTGGCCGCCGAGCGCGTGAGCCCCGAAGAGCTCGCGCGCGCCAAGTCATACCTCATGGGCCAGTTCAACCTCGATCGGCGGACCAACGCGCGGTTGGCCTGGTATCAGGCCTTCTTCGAGTCGGCCGGCGTGGGCTACGACTTCGCCGACCGGTACGTGAAGGCCGTCGAGAAGGTGACCGCGGACGACCTGATGCGCGTGGCCCGGACCTACCTGTCCACTCCCGCCATCGTCAGCCTGCGGCCACCCCCACGCTGAGCCCCGCGCGCGCCCGTGTTTCCGCTGAAGGACGACATCCCCAGCCGGTCATTCCCCTTCGTCACCGTCGGGCTGATCGTCATCAACGTCCTCGTCTTCTTCTACCAGGTCTCCCTGGGGCTGGGCGGGCCCGCCGCCGCCCGCGCCGCGCACGAGTTCATCTCCGAGTTCGGTCTCATCCCGTGCCGCCTCACCGGACAGTGCGCAGACGCCCTCCCGGGCCTGGCCTCACCCTACGCCACCATTTTCAGCTCGATGTTCCTCCACGGCGGCCTGTTCCACGTGGCGGGGAACATGCTCTACCTGTGGATCTTCGGCGACAACGTCGAGGACACCCTGGGCCACATGCGCTTCACCATCTTCTACTTCCTCTCCGGAGTGGCCGCTGCTCTTGCGCAGACCATCGTCGGCCCCGGCTCGCCGATTCCCATGGTGGGAGCCAGCGGCGCGGTGTCGGGGGTGCTGGGCGCGTATCTGATCCTTTACCCGCACGCGCGCATCCTCACGCTCCTCGTGATCGGGTTCTTCGTCCGCCTGGTATACATTCCCGCTCTCGTCGTGCTCGGATTCTGGATCGTCGTCCAGTTCTTCAGCGGCTTCTTGACCCTCGGGCTCGCCACCGGCGGGGAGCCGGGCGGCGGGGTCGCCTTCTGGGCACACGTGGGCGGCTTCGTCGCGGGCATGGTTCTGCTCTTCGTGATCCGCCCCCGCGGCGATCCACGGCGGGCGTAGTTTCGGGGCCGCTGACTCTTCCGCTATACTGAGCGCGCTCCCCAGCGACCGGCGCGGCCCCGACCGCGACCCTCCAAGGCGAGGAGACGGGCATGAAGGCAGTCATCATGGCAGGCGGATTCGGGACCCGACTGCGTCCGCTTACCACCCACATCCCCAAGCCGCTCGTGCCCGTGGGCAACGTGCCGATCATGGAGCACACCGTCCGGTTGCTGAAGCGTCACGGCTTCACCGATCTGCTCGTGCTCCTCTACTTCCTCCCCGAGACCATCACCGCGCACTTCGGCGACGGCAGCCGCTGGGGAGTGCGGATCAGCTACGCGACGCCGACCGCCGACCTCGGCACCGCGGGCGCGGTCCGGTTCGCGGCAGGCGAGCTCGGCGAATCCGTCCTCGTCATTTCCGGGGACGTGCTGACCGACTTCGATCTCCAGGCCGCCGTGCGGTCACACCGCGAGCGCCGGGCGGAGGCGAGCATCGTGCTCACGCGGGTGGACTCGCCTCTCGCGTACGGCATCGTCATCACCGACGAGTCCGGCCGCATCGTGCGGTTCCTGGAGAAGCCCTCCTGGGGCGAGGTGTTCAGCGACACCATCAATACCGGCATCTACATTCTCGAGCCGTCCGTGCTCGAGGCGGTACCGCCCGGCCGGCCCTACGACTTCGGCCGCGAGCTCTTCCCGGCGCTTCTCGCCTCCGGCCGACCCCTGTACGGCCACGTCGCGGAGGGTTACTGGCGCGACGTCGGTGACCTCACCGAGTACCGCACCGCGCATCTCGACCTCCTGCAGGGGCGGGTCGACGTGGAGATTCCCGGCACGCGGAGCCAGGGCCCGGAGCACAACGTCTGGGTGGGCGAGGGCGCGCGCGTGGACTTCCTCGCCAAGCTGTCGGGGTCCGTGATCATCGGCGCGGGCGCCCAGGTGGCGCCCGGGGTGCGACTGGCAAACTGCGTGATCGGTCCCGAGTCCGTGATCGCGGCGGGAGCCGATATCGAGGGGAGCGTCCTCTGGGACCACGCCGACGTGGGGCCGGGCGCGCGCGTCAAGGAGGCCATCGTGGGCACGCGCGCGCAGGTCCGCGCCAACGCGTTCATCGCCGAGGGCGTGGTGATCGGCGACTACGCGCGGATCGGGGAGTCGGCCACGGTCAAGGCGAATGCCAAGGTCTGGCCGTACAAGGAGGTGGAGGACGGCGCCACCCTCGCCATGAGCCTCGTCTGGGCCGACCGGTGGGGCCGCTCCATCTTCGGGCGCTACGGTGTCTCCGGGCTCGCCAACATCGAGATCTCGCCGGAGTTCGCGGCCAAGCTCGGGGCCGCCTTCGGCGCCACCGTCGGCAAGCGGCGGACGATGATCACCAGCCGCGATCACCACAAGGCCTCGCGGATGATCAACCGCGCTCTCATGGCCGGTCTGCTGTCGGTGGGTGTGGACGTGCAGGATCTGGGCGTGGCGCCGGTGGCGGTGGTGCGCTATCAGATTTCCGCGCTGGGACTGGCCGGTGGAGTGCACGTGCGCAAGTCTCCCTACGACCCGCAGCTGATCGACATGAAGTTCTTCGACGCCCGCGGGCTCGAATGCCCGCCCGATCGGGAGAAGTCGGTGGAGCGCCTCTTCTTCATGGAGGACTTCTACCGCGCCCCTATGGAGGAGACCGGCGTCCTCACCTTTCCCCACGCCGGCACCGACCGCTATCGCGACGGTCTCCTCAAGTCAGTGGACGCGGAGGTCATCCGGCGCGCCGGCCTGCGCATGGTCCTCGACTACGGCTTCGGCTCGGCCTCGGCAATCTTCCCCGGGGTGCTCGGCGCGCTCGGGGTCGACGTCATCTCGCTCAACGCGTATCTGGACGAGAGCCGGATCACCAAGACCGCCGACGAGTTTCAGCGCTCCCTCGGCCAGCTCTCGAACATCGTGCGCACGCTCGGCGCCGATCTGGGCGTCCTCCTCGACACGGGGGCGGAGAAGGTCTTCCTGGTCGACGAAAAGGGCGAGGTCCTGCCCGGCGACCTCGCCCTCGCCCTCGTCGCTCTGCTCGTCATGCGCACCCAGCCAGCGGGGCGGGTGGTGGTGCCGGTCACGGCCTCGCGGACGATTGACCGGCTCGCCGCCGAGCACGGCTTCGAGGTCACGCGCTCGCGCGGCACTCCCCGGGCCCTGACCGAGGCCGCGCTCGGCGAGGACGTCGTGCTCGTGGGCGAGGAGCAGGGCGGCCTCATCTTCCCGCGATTCCAGCCCGCCTTCGACGGCATGGCCGCGGTGGTGCGCATCCTCGAGATGATGGCGCGCCTGGACGTGCGCCTGCACCAGCTCACGCGCGCCGTCCCCGAGAGCCACATCGTCCGGCTCGAGGTCCCGTGCCCCAACGAGCGCAAGGGCACGGTGATGCGCCGCCTCATGGAATCGACGAAGGGCGAGGACGTCGAGCTGGTGGAAGGCGTGCGGGTGCGCCGCGAGAACGAGTGGGTGGCGGCCATTCCCGACGCCGATCGTGCGTGCTTCCACGTCGTCGCCGAGGCGGAGGATCGGGAGCGCGCGCGCGTTCTCGCGGAGGAGTTCCGAGACCGCATCAACGGCTGGCGGCGGGAGCCCGCGTGACGGTCGAGGGTGAGCGCCTCACGGTGGCGCGGCGGGCGAAGACGCGCCTGGACGCGACCCTCGTCGCCCGCGCGCTCGCTCCTAGCCGCGAGAAGGCGGCGCGCTTGATCCTCGCCGGCGCAGTGCGCGTGGACGGCCGCCGGGTGGACAAGGCGGGGGCGCTGGTGGCGCCGTCCAGCCGCGTCGAGGTCACCACCGCACCCCGCTTCGTGAGCCGCGGCGGCGACAAGCTCGCTCACGCCCTCGTCGCCTTCGGCGTCGACGCGCGGGACCGTGTGTGCGTCGACGTGGGCGCCTCCACCGGGGGCTTCACCCACTGTCTCCTCGAGGCGGGGGCGGCCCGCGTCTACGCGGTGGACGTCGGGAGCCATCAGCTCGACGGCGGCCTCCGCGCCGATCCCCGGGTCGTGCCGATGGACGGGGTCAACGCGCGGGGCCTCGCCGCCGCCGATTTCCCCGAGGCCCCCACGCTCGCCACCGTGGACGTCTCCTTCATCTCGCTGGAAAAGGTGCTCCCCGCGGTGTTCGGGGTGCTCGCCCCGGGCGGCGAGGTGGTGGCCCTCGTCAAGCCGCAGTTCGAGGTCGGCAAGGGGCAGGTGGGACGGGGCGGGGTGGTGCGCGACCCCGCCCGCCACCGGCAGGTGCTCGAGCGCGTCGCCGACGCCGCCGCGAGGGCGGGGTGGGGAGCGCGTGACGTTACCCGCTCGCCCCTGCGCGGCCCCGCGGGCAACTACGAATTCTTCCTACACCTGGCGCGAGGAGCCAACGTGAGCGATCTCGGCACGCGGATCGAGGCAACGGCGGAGGGCAAGGTATGAGGCGGATCGGGATCGTCGCCAAGACGGACCGCGAGGAGGCGCGGGTGGCCATCCCGCGCCTCCTCGAGTGGTGCGCCACGCGGGGCCTTTCGCCCGTGCTGGAGAAGGAGACGGCCGGCCTCGTCCCCGCCGCCACCACCCCTGCCATCGCCAAGCCGGAGCTGCCCGCGCAGGTCGATCTCTTGCTCGTGCTGGGCGGCGACGGCACCCTCCTGTCGATGGCGCGCCTGGTCGGGGACCTCAACGTGCCCATCCTCGGCGTCAACCTCGGGGGGCTCGGCTTCCTCACCGCCCTCACCGCCGACGAGCTCTTTCCTGCCCTGGAAGCCCTGCTCCGCGGCGAGCTGCTCGTGGAGGAGCGGATGATGCTCACCGCCCGGGTGACCCGCCAGGGCGAGCGGCTGAGCGAGTACGTCGCCCTCAACGACGTGGTGATCACCAAGTCGGCGATGAGCCGCATCATCAACCTGGACGTGTCCATCCAGGGGCAGTTCGCCACCGCGTACCGCGCCGACGGGCTCATCGTCTCCACGCCGACGGGCTCCACCGCTTACTGCCTCTCCGCGGGCGGTCCCATCGTCTTCCCCACCATGGACGCAGTGGTCCTGACGCCCATCTGCTCGCACACCCTGACCAACCGGCCCATCGTGCTGCCCGCCGGCCATCCCATCGACGTGACGCTGCAGTCGGACCAGGACGTGATGCTGACCCTCGACGGGCAGGTGGGCTTCCACCTCAAGCGGGGGGATCGGGTAGAGATCCGCCAGGCCGCCGCCCGCATTCGCCTCCTGCGCTTCCCTCAGAAGCACTTCTTCTCGGTCCTGCGGACCAAGCTCAAGTGGGGCGAGCGGTAAGCATCGCCCCCGGCGTCTCCCGCCGGATACGGCTGGCGTCCGTGATCCCGCCGGTCGTACCATCGAGGCCGCGGTGACCGGCCCATGCTGACCGAGCTCAGGCTGAAGAACCTCGCCGTCATCGAGGCAGTGACGGTGCCGCTGGCCGCCGGGCTCAACGCCGTCACCGGCGAGACGGGAGCGGGGAAGTCCATCGTCGTCGACGCCATCCTTCTCGTCATGGGCGCCCGCGCGCAGCCCGATCTGATCCGCACCGGCGCGGAGAGCGCCGTCATCGAGGCGGTGTTCGAGCTCGGGCCGGACAGCCCCGCCGCCGCGGTGCTCGAGGAGGCGGGCCATCCCGCGCCCGAGGGGACGCTCGTCGTCAAGCGCGAGATCGCGCGCAGCGGCCGGCACCGCGTCTTCGTGAACGACTCGCCGGCCACCGTCGGCCTCCTCGAGCGTCTGGGGGAATCCCTGATCGAGCTTCACGGCCAGCACGAGCATCAGCGCCTCATGGAAGCGGCGCGACAGCTCGACCTCCTCGATCGGTACGCGGACACCCTGGGCGCACGGGCCGCGGTGGCGGCGCGGGTGGGTGAGTGGGAGGCCGCCCGGGACGAGCTGCGGCGCATCGGGGAGGAGGCGCGCGAGGGCAAGCGCCAGGAGGATCTCTTCCGCTTCCAGCTCTCCGAGATCGATGCCGTGCGGCTGCGAGAGGGCGAGGAGGACGACCTCCGCGCCGAGCGCCGGCGGCTTCAGCACGCCGAACGCATCGCCGCCGGCCTCACGGAGGTGACGGCCCTCCTCTACGACGACGAGCGGTCGGCGGCGGCCCGGCTCCGGCGCGCGGGGATCCTCCTGCGCGAGCTCGCGGTCTACGATCCCGAGCTGGGGGCGCCCGCGGAAGCGCTGGGCGAGGCGGACGCCTATCTCGAGGAGGCCATCGGCCGCGCTCGCGCGCTTCGGGACCGCGCGCCCTACGATCCCGGGCGGCTCGCCGAGATCGACGATCGCCTGGACGCCATCGTCCGCCTCAAGCGGAAGTACGGCGAGACCGCCCCTGCGATCGCCGCCTATCGCGACGGCATCGCCGCCGCCCTCGACCGCCTCCAGCGCCACGACGAGATCGTGGCCACGCTGGAGGCGCAGGTGGCGCGCGCCGCCGACACCGCCGCCCAGGCTGCCGTCACCCTCGGCGAGGCCCGGGCAGCGGCGGCTGGGCGGCTCGACCGGTCCATCCAGAAGGAGCTCCGCACCCTCGGCATGGGGCAGGCCCGCTTCCGGATCGCGCTCCGCCGCGGGATCGCCGGCGAGGGGGAGCTCGCCGCGGGCGAGGGACGCTGGCGGGTGGGCCGGCGCGGCATGGAAGTGGCCGAGCTTCTCTTCTCGGCCAATCCCGGCGAGGAGCTGCGGCCTCTCGCCAAGGTCGTCTCGGGCGGCGAGCTCTCGCGCACGATGCTCGCGGTGCGCACGGTCCTGTCGGCGGCGGGCGACGTTCCCACCATGGTCTTCGACGAGGTGGATGCGGGGATCGGGGGGCGGGTATCCGAGGTGGTGGGACAGAAGCTCGCTCAGACCGCGCAGGGGCGCCAGGTCCTCTGCGTGACCCACCTCGCCCCCATCGCGGTGTACGCCGACCACCATCTGCGGGTCGAGAAGACGGCGAGCCGTTCCGCCACCCGGACCACCGTGTCCGCGCTCGACGGCCCCGCGCGCGTGGAGGAGCTCGCGCGCATGCTGGGGGGCGAGCGCATCACCGATGCCACGCGCCGGGCCGCGCGCGAGCTCTACCGCGCGGCCCGGCGCGAGGGCCGGTGACGGGTAGTGGTGTAAGATACACGCGAGATGGTCGGAAGCCTCTTCCGCGCGGTCTTCGGCACCAAGCACGAGCGCGATGCCAAGCGCATGCGCCCCGCCGTCGACGCCATCAACGCCCTCGAGCCCGCCCTGCAGGCGTTGAGCGACGCGGCCCTGCGCGCCAAGACCGACGAGTTCAGGAAGCGCCTTGCCGACGGCGCCGAGGTGGACGACCTCCTCGAGGAGGCGTTTGCGGTGTGCCGCGAGGCCGCGCGCCGGACGGTGCGCATGCGCCACTTCGACGTGCAGCTCATGGGCGGCATGGTGCTGCACGCGGGCAAGATCGCCGAGATGGCCACCGGCGAGGGCAAGACCCTCGTGGCCACGCTGCCCGCCTACCTCAACGCGCTGCCCGGCGTGGGCACCCACATCGTCACCGTCAACGACTATCTCGCCCGCCGTGACGCGCAGTGGATGGGGCCCATCTATCGCGCGCTCGGCCTCAGCGTGGGCGTGATCCAGCACGAGGTGTCCTACCTCTACGATCCCGACTACGCGCAGCCGGACATCCGCCTGGCTTCGCTCCGCCCGTGCTCGCGCCACGAGGCCTACCGCGCGGACATCACCTACGGCACCAACAACGAGTTCGGCTTCGACTACCTCCGCGACAACATGCGTTTCTCCCTCGAGGAGATGGTCCAGCGCGAGCACACCTACGCGATCGTGGACGAGGTCGACTCCATCCTCATCGACGAGGCGCGGACCCCTCTCATCATTTCGGGCCCGGCCGAGGGCTCGACCGACAAGTACTACAAGATCGACCGCGTCATCCCCAAGCTCACGCGCGCCGCCACCATCGTCGAGGGCAAGCTCTCCGAGATCGAGGCGCAGGCGGAGGGCGACTACATCGTGGACGAGAAGTCGCGCGCGGTCTCCCTGACCGAGCAGGGGATCTCGCGGTGCGAGAAGCTCCTCGCGGTGGACAATATCTACGACCCGGCCCAGATGGAGATCCTCCACCACATCCACCAGGCGCTGAAGGCCCATGCCCTGTTCAAGAAGGATGTGGACTACGTGGTCAAGGACGGGCAGGTCGTGATCGTCGACGAGTTCACCGGACGGCTCATGCCGGGCCGACGCTGGTCGGACGGGCTGCACCAGGCGGTGGAGGCCAAGGAAGGCGTCAAGATCGAGTCAGAGAATCAGACACTTGCGACGATTACCCTGCAGAACTACTTCCGCATGTACGACAAGCTCGCCGGCATGACCGGGACCGCCGCTACCGAGTCCGAGGAGTTCGCCAAGATCTACGAGCTGGACGTGACGGTGGTCCCCACCAACCGCCCGCTCACCCGCGTGAACCACCCCGACGTCGTGTACAAGACGGCCCGGGAGAAGTTCGAGGCGGTGTCGAACGAGATCGCCGAGCTCCATACCAAGGGCCAGCCCATCCTCGTGGGCACGGTGTCCATCGAGATTTCCGAGCATCTGTCCAAGCTCCTCAAGAAGCGCGGCATTCCCCACCAGGTCCTCAACGCCAAGTATCACGAGCGCGAGGCCGAGATCGTGGCGCAGGCGGGGCGCGAGAAGGCGGTGACCATCGCCACCAACATGGCGGGGCGCGGCACCGACATCCTCCTCGGCGGCAATCCCGACTTCCTCGCCAAGGAGCTGATCCGGAAGAAGGGGCTCGACCCCGCCACCGCGCCGCCGGCGGCGCGCGAGACGGCCTGGGAGGAAGCCAAGCGCCTCACCGATCCCGAGCACGAACGCGTGGTCGGGCTGGGGGGGCTTCACATCATCGGTACCGAGCGCCACGAGTCGCGGCGCATCGACAATCAGCTGCGCGGGCGGTCGGGCCGGCAGGGCGATCCCGGCTCCTCGCGCTTCTACCTCTCGCTCGAAGACGATCTCCTGCGCATCTTCGGATCCGAGCGCATCCAAAAGATCATGGATCACCTCGGCATGGAGGAGGGCGAGCCCATCGAGCACGGGATGGTGACCCGCGCCATCGGCACCGCCCAGAAGCGCGTGGAGACGCGCAACTTCGAGATCCGGAAGCATCTCCTCGAGTACGACGACGTGATGAACAAGCAGCGCGAGATCGTCTACGGGATGCGGCGCGAGATCCTCGAGGGGGAGAGCCAGGAAGAGACGGTCCTCGAGTGGATTGACGAGGTCGTCGCCGCCACCGTGGCGCGCTACGCGCCGGAGGGCACTCACCCCGAGGCCTGGGACGTGAGCGGATTGAACGAGGCGCTCCACCGGTTGTTCGACTTCCGGCTGCCCGCCGGACTCAATGTGACCGAGATGCGCGAGCCGGCCGAGCTCGTCACCGAGGTGACCGAGCTCGCAGTGAAGGCCTATCGTGAGCGCGAGGGCCAGCTGGGGCCGGAGATGTTCCACCGGCTCGAGCGCTGGATCGTGCTCGGGCTCCGCTGGGAGGACGGCGAGTTCCGCGGCATCGACCAGCTCTGGAAGGACCATCTCCTCAGCATGGATCACCTCAAGGAGGGTATCGGGCTGCGCGGCTACGGCCAGCGCGACCCCCTGACCGAGTACAAGAAGGAAGCCTTCGAGATGTTCCAGGAGATGGTCGACCACCTCAAGGAGGTGGTCCTGGAGCAGCTCTTCAAGGTGCGCATGGTGCGCGAGGAGGCGGCCCCTATTCGCGTCGCCGCCGCCGCGCCCGCGCCCCGCTGGCAGGAGAGTCGCGGTGACGGCGGCGACATCGCGGGCGGTCAGCCCGCGGCGGCGCGGCCCGAGGCGCGCACAGTTAACGGCGCCAAGGTCGGACGCAACGATCCGTGCCCGTGCGGATCGGGGAAAAAGTACAAGAAGTGCCACGCTCTGATGGGTGGCTAAGAGCGGAGCGTCCGCCGACATCTGGTAGGTCCCGCAGATCCCCCCCCCACGCCTGGGGTTTTTTTCTTGGTGGCCCAAGAGACCGTGTGGTAACAGTAAGTAGCCCTCTGCGGGCGCAGCCATGCGGCTTGAACAGATCGTGCTCCACGGATTCAAGTCCTTCGCCGAGAAGACGGAGGTTCGCGTCCTCCCCGGCATCACCTGCATCGTCGGCCCTAACGGCTGCGGGAAATCGAACGTTGCGGACGCGATCCGGTGGGCGCTCGGCGAGCAGAGCCCGAAGACGCTGCGCGGCCAGAAGATGGAGGACGTCATCTTCCACGGGGCCGCCTCCCGGAAGTCCATCGGAATGGCCGAGGTCGGCCTCATCTTCGGCAATGACGGAAGTCTCGGCGTCCCCTGGAGCGAGGTGGCGGTAGCGCGGCGCCTCTACCGGACGGGGGAGAGCGAGTACCTCCTGAACAAGTCGGTGTGCCGCCTCCGCGACATCCAGGACCTCTTCGCGGGCACCGGCGTCAATCCGAAGGCCTACGCCCTGATGGACCAGGAGCGGCTGAATCACGTGCTCACCGCCAAGCCGTGGGAGCGGCGGGTCTTCATCGAGGAAGCGGCCGGCATCGCCCGCTACAAGCAGCAGCGGTCGGAGGCCCAGGGCAAGCTCGACGCCACCCGGCAAAACCTCCAGCGCGTGCGCGACGTGATGGACGAGGTGCGGCGGCAGCTGGGCTCCCTCGAGCGCCAGGCGCGGAAGGCCCAGCAGTACAAGGCGCTGCACGCCGAGCGGCAGGCCCTCGGCCTCGCCATGCTCGCCGCCGACTTCGCGGCGCTGAGCGCGCGGCACGACACCCTCACGCGCGAGATGGAGCGGCTGCGCGTGGAGCAGGATCAACGCGTGGTGCAGCAGGCGGGGCTGGCCTCGCGGCAGGCCCTCCAGAGCGCAGCCATCCAGGAGAGCGAATTCCGCCTCGCCGACCTCCGGCAGCTGGTCCAGAAGATACAGGGCGAGGCGGAGCGCCTCATCGAGCGCCGCGAGCAGCTGACCGTACAGATCCGGGAGCTGGACGAGGAGGATGGGCGCCTGGCCGGCGAGATGCGCGGCATCGGCGAGCGGCGCGTCGCCCTGGATGTCGAGCGCGAGGACAAGATCCGCGCCCTTGCCGAGGGACGCGAGCGGCACGCCGACTGGCTGGCGCGCCTGGCCGATCTCGAGGAGCGGGCCGAGACCGTCCGCGCCGAAGCGGAGCAGCGCCGGGTGCGCCTGGAGGCGTTGCGGCTCGAACAGGTGGACGCGGGCGGGCGCCGCGCGGAGCTCACCCGGGAAGAGGGCGAGCTCCGCGAGCGTGGGCTCAACCGCGAGCGGGCGCTCGCCCGCCTGGCCGCGGAGACGGCGCAGGCGCGGGCGGAGGCGGAGTCGGTGACGCTACGCCGGCTTCGCGTCGAGGAGCGGCGCCGCGCCGCCGGCCAGCAGCTCTCGCTCCTGGAGTCGGAGCGGCGGCAGGTCCAGACGGAGCGTGAGGCCGGCGAGGCAGAGCGCGAGCAGCGCCAGCGCGCGCTCGGGGATCTCCGCCTCGTCCTCGCCACCGGCGAATCCCAGCTCGCCGCGCTGGAGCAGCTCGAGCGCGAGCGCGAGGGCTACGGCGCCGGGGTGCGCGCGGTCTTCGCTTCCGGGAACGGCGCGCTCGTGGGCGTCGTGGGCACGGTGGCTGATCTGCTCGAGGTTCCCTCGGGGCTGGAGGCGGCGGTGGAGGGCGTGCTCGGGGAGCGACTGCAGTGGGTGGTGGTGGAGCGCTTCGAGCACGCGCGCGCCGCCCTCGGATACCTCGAGCGCGAGGGCGCGGGGCCGGCGACCTTCCTGCCGCTGGAGACGCTTCCCGCCAACGGCGCCTCCCCCGACGACTCGGCAGACGTGCGCTGGGCCTCGCGCCTCGTGGGCGGCCCGCAGCCCGGACTACTTCGCTACCTGCTCGGCCGCGTCGGGGTGGTGGAGCACCTCGATCAGGCGGAGCGGCTCTGGCGTCGGAATGGAGTAGTGGCCACGTACGTGACGCCAGCGGGCGAGGTGCTCCATCCGAATGGGCGCCTCACCGGCGGGCGCCGCGACGGAGACCGCGAGATCCAGGATCACTCCCTGCTCCGGCGCAAGCGCGCCATCCGCCAGCTGCGCGAGGAGACGGCAACCGCGCGCGCCGACGTCGAGCGCGAGCGCAGCGGGCTGGAGGCGGTCGAAGCAGCCCTCGCCGCCCTGCGCGGGCGCGAGGCCGCGCTGGTGTCGTCCGTGCAGAGCCGCGAGGCGGAGCGACTCGCCGGCGACAAGGATCTCGAGGCAGCCGGCCACGAGACCGAGCGGCTCGATCGGCACCTGGCCACCCTCGACGTCGAGCGGGACGAGATCGAGCGCGAGCACGCCGACACCACGCGCCGTCTCGCCGAGGTGAGCGCCGCCCTCGCGGCAGCCCGTGAGCGCGAGGCCGGCATGGAAGCGGCGCTGGGTGCCCTGCGGGTCGAGGTCGAAGCGGCCGAGCGCGCGGACGCCGCCCTCGCCGCGGAGATCGGCGACGGCCGGGTCGAGGTGGCGGCAGTCGCCGAGCGCGTGGAGGCCTTCGGCCGCGACATCGAGCGGCTCGAGGCCCTCGGCCGCGAGGCGGTCGAGAGGCTCGACGGGGCGGCGCAGCGCCGCGCCCAGCTCGCCGAGCGCCGCGCCGAGCTCACCGGGGAAGTCGGGCGAGCGGACGCGCGCGCGCGTGACGCCGTCGTCGACCGCGACCGGCTCGAGGGCGAGGTACGGGCGGCCTCCGAGATCCACCAGGCGCAGCTGGCCGAGCGCCAGGCCGTGGAGACCGAGCTGCGCGCGGCGGAGTCCGATCGCCAGCGGCTGATCGGCCGCATCCACGACCTCGAGCTGCAGGACACCGAGGGCCGCGTGCGCCGCGAGGAGGTGCTGCAGGAGGCCCGTCGGAGCCACGGCGTGGAGGGACACGACGCGCTGGTCGCCGCGCACGATCCCACCCGGGAAGGGGACGAGCTTCGCGCGCGTCACGGCGAGCTCGCCCAGAAGCTCGACGCCATGGGGCCGGTCAACCTCGTGGCGGACGAGGAGTATCGCGAGCTGGAGGAGCGTCTCGCCTTCCTCCGCGCGCAGTACGACGACCTGACCGGCTCCATCAAGGATCTCGAGCGCGCGCTCCGCGGCATGACCCGCACCGCCCAGGAGCGCTTCCAGGAGGCCTTCGATCAGGTCAACCGCCACTTCGGGGAGATCTTCTCGCGCCTCTTCGAGGGCGGCCGGGCCGAGCTGCGGATGGTCGAGCCCGAGGAGGGCGACGAGGATCCGCTGGAGCAGGGAGTAGAGCTCATGGCCCAGCCGCGCGGCAAGCGGCTGCAGGCGGTGAGCCTCATGTCGGGCGGCGAGAAGGCCCTGACCGGCCTGGCCCTCCTGTTCGCGATCTTCTACTTCCGGCCGAGCCCGTTCTGCGTGCTCGACGAGGTCGATGCCCCCCTCGACGACGCCAACATCCACCGTTTCCTGCGCGTTCTGCGGGAGCTGTGCACGCAGACCCAGTTCATCGTGATCACCCACAACCGCAAGACCATGGAGGCCGCCGACGTGCTCTACGGCGTCACCATGGAGGAGCCCGGGCTCTCGCGGCTGGTTTCCGTACAGTTGACCGAAGCGTAACTTCGCTTCCCCGTTGACTGTTCCGGCCCCGGCGGCTTACAGTAGCGAGGAGTCACCATGGGCTCTCTCGGCACCTACCTGCGCGAGCTACGCTCGGCCAAGGACGTCTCCCTGGACGAGGTCACGCGCGCCACGCGGGTGGGTCGGGCGCATCTGGAAGCCCTCGAGGCCGAGGATCTCGCCTCGCTGCCCGCGCCCGTGTTCGTCAAGGGGTTCATCCGCGCGTACTGCGAGTTCCTCCAGGCCGACGCCGGCGAGGCGCTCGCCCGCTACCGGGAGCTGATCGGGGATCGAGGCCGATCCACGACGGCAGGCGCGCTGGAGCCGCGCGCCGCCGGCATCGGCCGCGGGCCGGTCTTCGTCAGCGTCATCCTGCTCGTCGTGCTCGGCGCCGCGCTGTTCATCCTGAACTCCGGGCGCAGCTCGTCCTCGCGCTCGGCGCAGCCTCCGGCGGCCGAGGCGCCGTCGACGCCCTCCGCACCCGCAGCGCCCGCCGCAGCGCCGGAGCCCGCGGCCGTGCCCGCTCCCGCAGCCCCCGCGCCGCCCGCCGCGATGCCGCTGCCTGTCGCTGCCCCCGCGACGCCGGCGAGCTCCGCTCCCGCGGTGCCGGCGGCGCGCCCCGCGCAGCGTCTCGTGGTGAAGGCGTTGGAGCCCACATGGATCCGCATCCAGATGGACGGCAGCCGCACCGTCGAGGAGCTGCTGCCGGCGGGCGCGGCGCGCGAGTGGAGCGCGGAGAAGCGCTTCGTCCTCACCGTCGGCAATGCCGGCGGCATCTCGCTGGAGCTCAACGGCCGCGCGCTGCCGCCCGTCGGCGCGCCGGGCGCGGTGATCCGCGAGCTCGTCTTGCCCGCCGACGGCGGCTGAGCGCCCTCCCGTGAGCTTCTTCGGCTCGCTCGCCGACCGCTTCAAGGACGGTCTGAGACGCTCCCGCCAGCTGTTCGATGAGGGCCTGGACTCGCTGCTCGCCGTCGGTCGGCCGGTGGACGAGGCGCTGCTCGAGGAGCTCGAGGAGATGCTCGTCACCGCGGACCTCGGTGCCGCCACCGCGGCCGAGTTCGTCGAGCGGGTGCGGACCGAGGCCGCTCGGGGCCGCGCCACCACCGCGGCCGACGTGCGCACGCTGCTCCGGCGCTTCCTCGAGGAGACGCTCGCCCCCGCCGTCGCCCCCCTCAACCTCGAAGGAAAACCGACGGTCATGCTCATGCTGGGAGTGAACGGCGCCGGAAAGACCACCACCACCGGCAAGCTCGCCGCCGCCCTACGCGCCCAGGGCAAGACGGTCGCGCTTGCCGCCGCCGACACCTTCCGGGCGGCCGCCATCGAGCAGCTCGAGGAGTGGGGACGGCGCGCGGATGCACCGGTGATCCGGCAAGCGGCCGGCGCCGATCCCGCCGCAGTGGTGTTCGACGCGGTGAAGGGGGCGGCCGCGCGGGGCACGGACGTGCTGCTCGTCGACACCGCGGGACGGCTGCACACCAAGTCGAACCTGATGGACGAGCTCACCAAGCTCAAGCGGGTGGCGGAGCGGCAGGTTCCCGGCGCGCCGCAGGAGTGTCTGATGGTACTCGAAGCCCCAACCGGGCAGAACGGCCTCGCGCAGGCCCGCCTGTTCCACGAGGCGGTGGGGCTCACGGGGCTGGTGCTCACCAAGCTCGACGGCACCGCCAAGGGCGGCATCGTGGTGCGCATCTGGCGGGAGCTCGGCGTTCCCATCAAGCTGGTCGGCGTGGGCGAGCGGATCGAGGATCTCCAGCCCTTCGACGCCAAGGCCTTTGCGGCCGCGCTGCTTCCCGAGGCATGAGCTCAGGCGCGGACGATGCGCGCTGGATGGCGCGGGCGCTCGATCTCGCCGCCCGGGGCTGCGGGCTCACCTCGCCGAATCCCATGGTGGGGGCGGTGATCGTCGCCGACGGGCAGGTGGTGGGCGAGGGCTTTCACGCGGGGGCGGGCGGCCCGCATGCCGAGATCGTGGCCCTGGGGGCGGCGGGCGCGCGCGCCCGGGGCGCGACGCTCTACGTGACGCTGGAGCCCTGCAACCATCAGGGCCGCACGCCGCCCTGTGTCCCCGGGGTGATCGCCGCCGGGATCGCCCGGGTGGTGGCGGCGGCGCGGGATCCGAACCCGCGCGTGCAAGGCGGTGGGGCCGCGGCGCTGCGCGCGGCGGGCATCAGTGTCGTCCTGGGCGAGGGCGAGGAGGCCGCCCGCGACCTCAACCGGGCGTTCTTCACCGCCATGACGCGCCTGCGTCCACACGTCACCCTCAAGGCGGCGATGACTCTCGACGGGAAGATCGCCGCGCACGACGGCACATCACGCTGGATCACGGGCGAGGAGGCGCGGGCGGAGGCGCATCGCCTGCGCAGCGAGGTCGACGCGGTGGTCGTGGGGATCGGAACCGCCCTCGCCGACGACCCGGCGCTCGACGTGCGACTCGGGACGCCGTGGCCCCGCGAGCCCTGGCGGGTGGTGGTAGACAGCCGCGCCCGGCTGCCCGTCACCGCGCGGCTCATCGGGGCGGGTAAGCCGGGGCGCGCGCTCGTGGCGGTGACCGACGCGGCGCCCGCCGAGCGAGTCGCCGCGCTGGAGGCGCGGGGCGTGACGGTGGTGGCCTGCAAGGGCGCGGGCGGGCGCGTGGACCTCGCGGACCTCGCGGGACGCCTGCTCGCCCTCGACGTCATCTCCATGCTGGTCGAGGGCGGAGCCGAGCTGGCCGCCGGCTTTCTCGCCGCCGATCTCGTGGACCGCATGGCGGTCTTCGTGGCGCCGCGGCTCGTCGGCGGAGCCACCGCGCCCACGCCCGTCGGAGGACCCGGGCGGACGCTCGCGGACGCGGTGGTCCTCACGCGGCTGAGGGGCCGCGCGGTAGGAGCGGACTGGCTGCTCGAAGCGGACGTGATCCGGGGGGACGCCTAGCCGTGTTCACCGGGATCGTGGAGGAGATGGGCCGCGTGGTCGATCGGAGGGGCGCGCGCCTGGTGGTCGCGGCGGCCAAGGCCCTGGCCGGCACGGAGGGCGGCGGCAGCATCGCCGTCAACGGCGCCTGCCTCACCGTGGTCGAGCGGCGGAGCGACCGCCTCGGCTTCGACCTCGGACCTGAGACGATCGCGGTGAGCGCGCTGGGCGATCTCGCGGTGGGCGACGCCGTGAACCTCGAGCGGCCACTCCGCATGGGCGACTTCCTGGGCGGTCATCTCGTCCAGGGCCACGTGGACGGCATCGGGGTGATCACGTCGGCGGAGCGCTCGGCGGACGCCGCCCGGATCAGGGTAGAATGGCAGGACCCGAGGCTCGCCCCGTATCTGATCTCGAAGGGCTCGGTGGCGGTGGACGGCGTGAGCCTCACGGTGGCGGCGCTGGACGAGGGGGCGTTCGAGGTCATGGTGATCCCCCACACCCTCGCCGTCACCACGCTGGGCGCGGCCGGCCGGGGGCGCCGCGTGAACCTGGAGATGGACATGATCGGCAAGTACGTGCTGCGCGCGTGGAGCCTCGGCGGCCGTCCCGCCGGAGAGTCAGGAGGACATCGTCCGTGAGCGCCGACCACCGAAACGGCAACGTCGGGGAGTTCGCCTCCATCGAGGAGGCCATCGAGGAGATCCGCGCCGGCCGCATGCTCGTGGTGGTGGACGACGAAGACCGCGAGAACGAGGGCGATCTCGTGATGGCTGCCGACCGCATCACCCCCGAGGCCATCAACTTTATGGCCCGCTACGGGCGCGGCCTCATCTGCGTGCCCATGCTCGGCGAGCGCCTGGACGAGCTCGAGATCGGGCTCATGGTGCGGGACAACACCGAGCCGCACGGCACCGCGTTCACGACCACGGTGGACGCGCGGCGCGGCGTCACCACCGGGATCTCCGCGTACGACCGCGCCGTCACCATCCGGACCCTGGTGGATCCGGCCTCGCGGCCCGAGGACCTGAACCGGCCCGGCCATATCTTCCCCCTGCGCGCGCTGCCCGGCGGCGTGCTGCGGCGTGCCGGCCACACCGAGGCGGCGGTGGACCTCGCGCGGATGGCCGGCTCGGCGCCGGTGGGCGTCATCTGCGAGATCCTGGACGACGAGGGCGGCATGGCGCGGCTGCCCGAGCTGTTCAAGACCGCGCGCACGCACGGCCTCAAGGTCATCACGATCAAGGACCTCATCGAGTACCGGATGCAGAAGGAGAAGCTCGTCCGCCGCGCGGCGGAGACGCGGCTGCCCACCGAGTTCGGCGAGTTCCTGTGCATAGCCTACGACACCACCGTGGATGACCGCGTGCCGGTGGCCCTCGTGATGGGGGACGTGGCGGGTGACGCCCCCGTGCTCATGCGCGTGCACTCGGAGTGCCTGACCGGCGACGTGTTCGGCTCCGAGCGCTGCGACTGCGGCTCCCAGCTGCATCGGGCGCTCGCGATCATCGCGCGCGAGGGCCGCGGCGTGCTCGTGTACATGCGGCAGGAGGGGCGGGGCATCGGACTGGTGAACAAGCTCCGCGCCTACGAGCTGCAGGATCAAGGTAAGGACACGGTGGAGGCCAACCACGCGCTCGGCTTCGGGGCGGACCTGCGCCACTACGGCATCGGGGCCCAGATCCTGGTGGACCTCGGCATCAAGAACCTCCGCTACCTCACCAACAACCCCAAGAAGATCGTCGGCATCGAGGGCTACGGCCTGCGGGTCGTCGAGCGCGTGCCGCTCGAGGTTCCGCCCACGGAGGCCAACCGCCGCTACCTCGCCACGAAGCGCGAGAAGATGGGCCATCTCTTCTCGGCCTTCCCCGACTGAGATGGCGGGCCGCGCCCCCACGCCCCGGCCGCGCGCGGGCGTTCCCGGCGGCTCGCCGACCGCGCGCTTCGCGGTCGTGGCGGCGCGCTTCAACGAGGCCATCTCCAAGAAGCTCGCGGACGGCGCGGTGTCGGCCTTCACGGAAGCGGGGATCGCGGCCGGGCGCGTCGAGCTGCACTGGGTGCCGGGCTCTTTCGAGCTGCCGCTGGCCGCACTCACGCTGGCAAAGTCCCGCCGGGTCGCCGGCATCGCCTGCGTGGGGGTGGTCATCAAGGGCGGCACGCCCCATTTCGACTACATCTGCCGCGAGACGGCGGCCGGCATCCGCGAGGCCGCCCTCGCCACCGGCGTCCCCATCGGCTTCGGCGTGATCACCGCGCTCACCGAGGAGCAGGCCTGGGAGCGCGCCGGCGGCGCCGTGGGCAACCGCGGCGAGGAAGCTGCCCTCGCCGTGCTCGAGATGGCGGGCTGGCTGCGGGCGCAGCGACGCTCGGCCCGGCGCGGCTGAATGGGCAAGCGCCGGAAGTCGCGCGAGCTGGCCCTGCAGCTCCTCTATCAGCTCGACCTGCAGGAGGCGGCGAGCGCCGAGCCGTACCTCGACGAGTTCTGGGCGCGCCACCCGGTGGATGCGGAGGTCCGCACCTTCGTCGAGTCGCTCGTGCGCGGCACCAAGCTGCACCAGGAGAAGATCGACGAGGTCATCGTCCAGTTCGCCGAGAACTGGGAGCTGGATCGCATGGCGGTGGTCGACCGCAACATCCTGCGCGAGGGCGTCTTCGAGCTCCTCTGGCGCGCCGACATTCCCCCCAAGGTCGCCATCAACGAGGCCCTCGAGGTCGCCAAGAAGTTCAGCACGCGCGAATCCAGCCGCTTCATCAACGGGCTCCTCGACCGCGTGCACAAAGAGCACCGTCCCCCCGAGTAGCCGCCGCACGGTCGCCGCCATCCGCTACGCGGTCCTGTCCGACATCCACGCCAACTATCCCGCGCTCGAAGCCGTCCTCGCCGACGCCGCGGGCGAGGGGGCGCGGGCGGTGCTCTGCCTGGGCGATCTCGTCGGCTACGGCGCGGATCCCGGCGCGTGCGTCGACATCGTAGGCGAGCGCGCGGTGGCACTGGTGGGCGGCAATCACGAGCACGGCGCGGCCGGGCTGATGAGCCTCGAGTGGTTCAACCCGGTGGCGCGGACGGCCGCGCTGTGGACGCGCGGGCAGCTGCCGCCCGCCGCGCTGGCCTGGCTCGGCGCCCTGCCCCTCACCGCCGTCGTCGGCGACGCCACCCTCGCGCACGCGAGCCCGAGCCATCCGGAGGAGTGGGACTATCTCCTCTCCGCCGAGGACGGCTTCGGCGTGTTCGGCGACTTCGAGACACGCCTCTGCTTCGTGGGGCACTCGCACCGGCCCGGCGTGTGGTCGCTCGGCTCCAGCGGGCCCGAGCACGCGGGCCGCTTCACCGCCTGGCCGGCGGAGGTGCCCCTGGAGGACGGGCGCCGCTACCTCGTCAACGTGGGCAGCGTGGGACAGCCGCGTGATCGCGACCCGCGCGCGGCCTACGCGGTGTGGGACCTCGAGGCGCGACGGGTGGAGATCCGCCGCGTCGCCTACGACCACCGCGACGCCGCGCGCCGCATCCTCGCCGCGGGGCTGCCGCGCCTCCTCGCCGATCGCCTCGCCAGTGGCTCCTGATCGGCTGGGCGCGCTCGCGCCCGCGGCAACCCGCGTGCCGCTCCTCATCGCGGGCGGCGTGCTCGGCGCGCTGGCCTTCCCCGTGACGAACTGGTGGCCGCTGGCGTGGATCTGGCTGTTGCCCGCGCTGCTCTCCGCGCTCGTCCTGCCGCCGCGGGCGGCCTTCCGCGACGCTTGGCTCGAGGGCACGGTGTTCTTCGTCCTGCTGCTGCGGTGGCTCGATCACACCTTCCGCCACTACAGCGCCATCCCGTGGCCGCTCACATGGCTGCCCATCCTTCTCCTCGCCGCGTACTGCGCGCTGTACGTCGGCCTGGCCGGCGCGTGGGTCGCGTGGGTGCGGGCGCGCCGCGGGCCCGGCCTCGCGCTGGCGACGGTGGCGCCGCTCTGGGTCGCGGGCGAGTGGCTGCGCGGCTGGCTGATGGACGGCTTCCCGTGGGGCCTCGCCGGCTACTCGCAGCACCAGGTGCTGCCCATCATCCAGATCGCCGAGCTGACCGGCGTCTACGGTGTCTCGTTCCTCCTCGTGGCGGTGAACTGTGCGCTCGCCGCGCTGCTCGCCCTCGGCTGGCGGCGCGCGCTGCCCGGGCTCGTGGCCGCCGGGGCGGGCGTGCTCGCCGTCCTCGCGTTCGGCTGGAGTGCCCTCGGGCAGACGGGGACGCCGGGCGGGCAGGCGCGGCTCGCGGTGATACAGCCGAACATCGCCCAGACGCTCAAGTGGGATCCCGCGCGCCACGCCGAGATCATGGACGTCTACGAGGCCCTGACGCGTGAGGCGGCGCGGCCGGTCGAGGTGGCCGACCCGACGTCGCGGCCGTTGGCGGTGATCTGGCCCGAGACTGCGGCCACCATCTTTCTCCGCGGCGACCCCGCGCTGCTGGGGCGGCTGGAGCGGCTGTCGGCCGAGCTCCGGATGCCCCTCCTCGTCGGCTCGGTGGACCGGCGGGAACAGCCCCGCGCGCAATTCCTGAACAGCGCATTTTTCCTGACCGGACAAGGGATTACGGGCAAATATGATAAGATCCACCTGGTGCCGTTCGGGGAGTATGTCCCGCTCGCCTGGCTGATCGGATTCGTGCGCAGCTGGGCCGAGTTCATCTCCGATTTCGGGGCGGGAGACAGGCCGACGATTATGCCGCTTCCGGGCGCCCCGTTCGGCACGGTGATCTGCTACGAGGTCATCTTCCCGGATCTGTTCCGTCGGGGGGTGATCGCGGGCGCGGCCTTCATGGCCAACATCACCAACGACGCGTGGTTCGGCGAGACGAGCGGGCCCTGGCAGCACCTGGGCACGGTGCCGCTGCGCGCGGTGGAGAATCGCGTGGCGATCGCGCGGGCGGCGAATACGGGGGTGTCCGCCTTCGTCGACCCGAGCGGCCGGGTGCGCCGCACGCTGGCGCTGGGCGAGCGCGGCGTGCTGACCGACCGGCTGCCCCTGCGCCACCGCGAGACGCTCTACGCGCGGTGGGGCGATTGGTTCGTGTACGCGTGTCTGGCGCTGGTCGGAGCGACGGCCGGCTTCACCCATTTCCGGAGGTAGGCGTGCTGAGCGAGCAGAAGCGCGACGTGGCGGACGTGGAGCGGCGCCTCGACGACCTTCGAGGGCATCTTTGACCTCCCCGCCAAGGAGACCCGTCTGGCCGCCATCGACGCCGAGATGGCGCGCCCCACGTTCTGGGACGACACCCGGCGCGCGCAGAGTCTCGTCCAGGAGCGGGCGGAGCTCAGCCGCACGGTGACGCGCTTCTCGGAGCTGGCCACCCGGGCCGAGGAGGCGCGGCTGCTCTGGGAGATGGCCACCGAGGCTGGCGACGAGAGCCACGGCGCGGAGATTGCCGAGAGCCTCGCGGCGCTCCGGGACGCCATCGAAGCCTTCGAGATCAAGGTCATCCTGTCCGGGCCTCAGGACGCGAAGAACGCGATCCTGTCCATCCATCCGGGCGCGGGCGGCACCGAGTCGCAGGACTGGGCGCAGATGCTCGTCCGCATGTACCTGCGCTGGGCGGAGCGCGAGGGGTTCAAGGCCGAGGTGGTGGACCTGCTGCCCGGCGAGGAAGCGGGCATCAAGTCCGCGACCGTCACCGTGACCGGCGAATACGCCTACGGCTATCTCAAGAGCGAGATCGGCGTGCACCGGCTCATCCGCATCTCGCCGTTCGACGCCTCGAAGCGCCGGCACACGTCCTTCGCGTCGGTGGCGGTGATCCCCGAGGTGGAGGATGTCGAGGTGGTGGTGCGCGACGACGAGATCCGGGTGGACGTGTACCGGTCATCGGGCCCGGGCGGGCAGGGGGTCAACACCGCGGACTCCGCGGTGCGGATCACGCACCTGCCCACCGGCATCGTGGTCGCGTGCCAGAACGAGCGCTCGCAGCTGCGCAACCGCGACACCGCCCTGCGCATCCTGCGCGCCCGCCTGTACCAGGTCTACGAGAAGAAGCAGCGGGAGGAGCTGGCCGAGCTCACGGGGGAGAAGAAGGAGATCGCCTTCGGGAGCCAGATCCGCACCTACACTTTCCATCCCTACCAGATCATCAAGGACCACCGGACCGGCGTGGAGATCGGCAACGTGGAGGGCGTGATGGACGGCGACATCGAGCCGTTCATCCGGGCCTTCCTCACCGGCGCTCGGCCCGCGGCGCCGGGCAAGGCGGAGGCGTGATGGCGCAGCCTCCCGGCCCCGGGCCCGCCCGCGACGCCAACGAGCTGATCCGGCGCCGCCACGAGAAGCTCGAGGCCCTGCGCGCGCGGGGCGTGGATCCCTTCGGCGGGCGCTTTCCCGCCTCCCACCGGGCGGGGGACCTGGTCGCGCGGTGGAAGGACGCGGGCGAGGACGAGCTCAAGAGCGCCGGGCACGTGAGCCTCGCCGGCCGCATCGTCTCCTTCCGCGACCACGGCAAGACGTGCTTCGCCCACCTGCGCGACGGGACGGGGGCGGCGCTGCAGCTCTATGCGCGCGCCGACGCGCTCGGGGAGCGCTTCGCCCTCTTCCGCGATCTCGACGTCGGCGATTTCGTCGGCGTCACCGGCGAGCTCATGCGCACCCGGACCGGCGAGCTCACGGTGGCGGTGAAGGAGCTCGAGTTCCTCGCGAAGTCGCTGCGGCCCCTCCCGGCGAAGTGGCACGGCCTGAAGGACGTGGAGACGCGCTACCGGCGGCGCTACGTGGACCTCGTGGTGAACCCGCATGTCCGCGAGACCTTCGTGGTCAAGAGCCGGATCATCCGCGAGGTGCGGTCGTTCCTGGACGCGCGGGGCTTTCTGGAGGTCGAGACGCCGATGATGCAGCCCATCCCCGGCGGCGCCACCGCGCGACCGTTCATCACCCACCACAACACCCTCGACATGTCGCTGTACCTGCGCATTGCCCCGGAGCTCTACCTCAAGCGGCTCGTCGTGGGCGGGCTCGACCGCGTGTACGAGATCAACCGCTCGTTCCGGAACGAGGGAACCTCCACCCAGCACAACCCCGAGTTCACGATGCTGGAGTTCTACCAGGCCTACGCGGACTACAACGACCTGATGCTGCTCACCGAGGAGATGTTCGTGCAGCTCGCGCAGACCATCCTCGGCCGCCTCGACCTCGTCTACCAGGGCGAGGCGATCCAGCTCGCGCGTCCCTGGCGCCGCCTGCCGTTCTTCCAGGCCATCGGCGATGCCCTGGAGATGCCGGTGCGGCCCGACACCCCCGTCGCCGCCCTCGCCGCCGCCGCCGCCGGGCGGGGCCTGACGATGCCCCCGGAGGCGACCGCGGTGGACGTGTGGCACGAGGTGTTCGGACGCCTGGTCGAGCCCGGGCTCGTCCAGCCCACCTTCATCATCGACTTCCCGATCGAGCTGTCACCCCTGTCCAAGCGCAAGCGCGAGGATCCGCGTCTGGTGGACCGCTTCGAGCTCTACATCTGCCGGCGCGAGCTCGCCAACGCCTACTCCGAGCTCAACGACCCCATCGATCAGCGGCAGCGCTTCCTCGACCAGGAGGCCCAGCGGGCCCGAGGCGACGAGGAGGCGCAGTGGCTCGACGAGGACTACGTGCGGGCGCTCGAGTACGGCATGCCGCCCACCGCGGGCGAGGGCATCGGGATCGACCGCCTCGTCATGCTCTTCACCGATTCCCCCTCGATCCGCGACGTGATCCTCTTCCCGCTGCTGCGGCCGGAGCGGGGCGCCGAGGGCGGAGAGGCGGCGGTCGAGGACCTCGACGAATGATGGGCGGCCGTGGGCTCCCCTTCGAGCTCTTCATGGGGCTCAAGTACCTCCGCGCGCGCGGCCAGCGGTCGAGCCTCTCCCTCTTCGTGTGGATCGGGATAGGTGGGGTCTTCCTCGGAGTGAGCGCGCTCATCGTGGTGCTGGCCACGATGACGGGCTTCCAGGACGGCATCAAGGACAAGATCATCGCCGCCCAGCCGCACGTGCTCGTGGTGGAGGGAGGCGGGCGCGGCATGGCCGACGGTGCCGCCGTCGCCGCGCGGCTGGCCCCCGTGGAAGGGGTGGTCTCCGCCACCCCGTTCGTCCTCCAGCAGGCACTCTTCACCGCACAGGGGGGCGGCGCCACCGGCGGCCTCCTTCGCGGCGCCGACCTGGCCTCGCCCGCGGTGCGGGCGGGGCTGGCGGGCGCGCTCAAGGCGGGGAGCCTCGACCCCCTGCTCGCGCGCGGCGGCGAGCCCTCCCTCGTCCTCGGCCGCGAGCTCGCCCGCAATCTCGGCGTGGTCCCCGGCGATTCCGTCACGGTGATCAGTCCCCAGGGGGCGATGACGGCGGTGGGGCTCGTGCCCAAGATGCGCCGCTTCACCGTGGCCGGCTACATCGAGATGGGGATGTACGAGCACGACGCCTCGCTGGCCTACACGACGCTGGACGCCGCCCAGGAGTTCGCGGGGCTGGGCGACCGCGTGACCGGCGTGGAGGTCAAGCTCGCCGATCCCTTCGCGGCCAAGACGGTGGGCCGGCGCCTCGCCGCCGCCGCCGGCGGCCCGTACTGGATCCGCGACTGGATGGACATGAACCGGAACCTCTTCGCGGCGCTGCAGCTGGAGAAGCTCGCGCTCTTCGTGATCGTCACCATCATCGTGCTCGTGGCCGGCTTCGCCATCATCGGCCACCTCGTCCTCCTCGTGGCGGAGAAGCGGAAGGAGATCGGCATCCTCAAGGCGATGGGGGCGACCTCCGGCTCGATTGCGGTGGTGTTCCTGTCGGCGGGTATGCTCATCGGCCTGGTGGGGACGCTGGCGGGCAGCGCCTTCGGGCTGGGACTCATCTGGGTGCAGAACACCTACAAGATCATCCGGCTCGCGGGCGACGTGTACCAGATCGACCACCTGCCGATGAAGCTCACGGGCGGCGACTTCGCCCTCGTCATCGGCGCCACCCTCGTCATCTCCTTCCTCGCCACCCTGTCGCCCGCCCGCCGCGCCGCCGCCCTCGTCCCCGTCGACGTGCTCCGCTATGAGTGAGCCGCTGATCGTCGCCGAGGAGCTGGAGAAGGAGTACCGGATGGGCCCAGAGGTGATCCGCGTGCTCCGCGGCGCCAGCCTGGTGGTGAACGCGGCGGAGACGGTCGTGGTGATCGGCGCTTCCGGCGTCGGGAAGTCCACCCTCCTCCACCTCCTCGGCGCCCTCGACCGTCCCAGCGCCGGCCGCGTCCGCTTCGACGGCGAGGACCTCTTCGCGCGCTCGGAGAGTGGCCTGGCGCGCTACCGCCGGACCGAAGTCGGCTATGTCTTCCAGTTCGGCAACCTGCTCGGCGACATGACGGCGCTCGAGAACGCCATGATCCCTGCGCTTCTCCAAAGGCTGCCGCAGCCGGTGGCGCGGGCGCGCGCGCACGAGGCGCTGGTGGAGGTGGGCCTGGCCGACCGCACCGGGCATCGCCCAGGGGAGCTTTCCGGCGGTGAGATGCAGCGCGTGGCGATTGCCCGTGCCCTTGTAGGATCGCCCCGGCTCGTCCTCGCCGACGAGCCCACCGGCAACCTCGATCCGAAGACGAGCGAGGTGATCTGGGAGCTCTTCCTGCGGCTGCAGGCCGAGCGTGGGCTGGCCTTCGTCATCGCCACCCACAACCACGAGCTTGCGCGGCGCGCCGATCGCGGCTACCGACTGGTGGAGGGGCGCGCGCTGCCCTGGCCGTGAGGCTCCGGGGAGGGGGGCTTTCGCCGGGCAGGCCAGAACTTCCGGGCAGATAGAGGCAAAATTCAAGAAAAGGCTAGGCGGCGCTTGGGGCAAGCGCTATACTTTGAACAGGTTTAGGGCGCACGGACACCCACACCTAACCCGGGGAGCGAGGAAGCCAAGTGTTCGAACGATTCACGGAGCGGGCGCGGCGGGTCATCATTCTGGCGCGGGAAGAGGCGGGCCGCTTCCGCCACGATTTCGTGGGCACCGAGCACATTCTCCTCGGGTTGATCCGTGACGGGGAGGGCATCGCAACCGCGGTCCTGCAGCGCCTAGGCCTGCGGCTCGAGACCGTCAAGGCCGAGGTCGAGCGCGCCCTGGCCGGCTTCCCCAAGACCCTGACGTTCGGGGAGGTGCCCTTTACGCCCCAAGCCAAGCGTGTCCTCGAGCTCAGCATCGAGGAAGCCCGCCAGCTCGGGCACAACTACATCGGCACCGAGCATCTTCTGCTCGGGCTCATGAAGGAAGGGCAGTCCATCGCCGCCAAGATCCTCGAGTCGCTGGGCGCGCGCCTGGACGAGGTGCGGCAGGAAACGCTCTCCCTTCTCGGCGACCAGTACTATCCCCGGCCGAAGAAGCGCTCCCAGACGCCTGTCCTGGACGAGTTCGCCCGCGACCTCACCCAGCTCGCCCGCGAGTCCAAGCTGGACCCGGTGATCGGCCGTGAGACCGAGATCGAGCGGGTCATCCAGATCCTCGCCCGGCGGACCAAGAACAACCCCGTCCTCATCGGCGAGCCCGGCGTGGGCAAGACCGCGATCGTCGAGGGCCTCGCGCAGCGCATCGTCGGGCACGAGGTGCCCGACGTCCTTGCCCAGAAGCGCCTCCTTCAGCTCGACCTCGGCGCGCTCGTGGCCGGCACCAAGTACCGCGGCCAGTTCGAGGAGCGGCTCAAGGCGGTGATGAAGGAGATCCGGCAGTCGGAGAACGTCGTCCTGTTCCTCGATGAGCTGCACACCCTCATCGGGGCGGGCGCGGCGGAAGGCGCCATCGACGCCTCCAACATGCTGAAGCCGGCGCTCTCGCGGGGCGAGATCCAGACCATCGGCGCCACCACGCTCGACGAGTACCGGAAATACATCGAGAAGGACGGCGCCCTCGAGCGGCGCTTCCAGCCCGTCATCGTGCGCGCCCCCTCCGTCCCGGAGTCGGTGGAGATCATCAAGGGCCTGCGCCACAAGTACGAGGCGCATCACCGGGTGAAGATCACCGACCAGGCCATTGACGCCGCCGTGAAGCTGGCCGACCGCTACATCACGGACCGCCAGCTCCCCGACAAGGCCATCGACGTCATCGACGAGGCTTCGTCGCGCACCCGCCTCATGGCCCTCATGCCCCCGCCCGAGATCAAGGAGCTGGGCAAGGAGGTCGAGCGGGTCGTCCGCGAGAAGGACATGTACCTCGAGGCCCAGGAGTTCGAGAAGGCGGCGTCGCTTCGCGAGAAGGAGAAGCTGCTTCGCGGACGCGATGAGGAGCTCAAGCGGGAGTGGGACAAGCGCAAGGGCAAGGGCCCCCAGACCGTCGGCGAGGAGGACATCGAGTACATCGTGTCCCGCTGGACGGGCATCCCGCTGTCCAAGCTCGAGGAGAAGGAGTCGGCCAAGCTCGCGCGGATGGAGGAAGCCCTCCACGCCCGCATCGTTGGCCAGCGCGATGCCGTCACCGCCGTCTCGCGCGCCATCCGCCGTTCCCGGGCCGGCCTCAAGGACAGCAAGCGACCGGTGGGCTCGTTCATCTTCCTCGGCCCCACCGGCGTCGGGAAGACGGAGCTGGCCCGCGCCCTCGCCGAGTACCTCTTCGGCGACGAGAACGCCCTGATCCGGGTCGACATGTCCGAGTACATGGAGAAGTTCTCCGTGTCCCGGCTCCTCGGCGCCCCTCCCGGCTATGTGGGCTACGAAGAGGGCGGGTTCCTGACCGAGAAGGTTCGCCGCCGGCCGTACTCGGTGGTCCTGTTCGACGAGATCGAGAAGGCGCACCCGGACGTGTTCAACATGCTCCTCCAGGTTCTCGACGACGGCCGCCTGTCGGACTCCGTCGGGCACGTGGTCGACTTCAAGAATACGATCCTGATCATGACCTCGAACCTCGGGACGAGCTTCATCGGCAAGCGGGTGTCCCCCGGCTTCCTGCCCGAGGGTGACGACGCGTCCCACGAGAAGATGAAGGGGCGCGTCATGGAGGAGCTCAAGCGCGCGTTCCGGCCGGAGTTCCTCAACCGGATCGACGACACCATCGTCTTCCACGGCCTGTCCCGCGAGGACATCACGGCAATCGTGCGGCTCATGCTCAACCGGGTGAATGCCCAGCTGGGCGACAAGGGGATCAGCATCGAGCCCACCCCGGTGGCACTGGACCTGCTGGTCGAGAAAGGCTACGATGCCACCTACGGCGCGCGCCAGCTACGGCGCACGATTCAGAAGCACGTAGAGGATCCGCTCGCCGAGGCCATCGTGCGCGGTCAGATCACGGATGGAGCCCGGCTCGAGCTCGACGTGGAGGGAGATAATTTCGTCTTCCGGGAAGCGCAGGTCGCCGAGACGCCCCTGGCGCTCGCCGAGCACTGATCCGCAGCGCGCGGGATCGGGACACGACGGACCGCTCGCTCTCATGACCCTCATGGGGAGAGTCCTTCTCTCCATTTTTTTTGCCTTCCTGATCCCCCCCGGCCTCGTCGCCGCCCAGCAGAGTCCCGGCGAGCGCCCCATCGTGGTGAAAGACATCCTCGTGCAGGGCCACCGCCGCGTGCAGGAGGCGGTCATCCTGGGGCGGGTGGGCACCCGGATCGGCGGCCAATTCTCGCCCACGCGCCTGGCCGAGGACATCCGCTCGATCTTCGCCCTGGGATACTTCGACGACGTCCAGCTGAAGGTCGAGGACTTCGAGGGGGGCGTGCGGGTGACCTTCCTGGTCGTGGAGCGGCCGTTCGTCCGCGACATCCAGTTCGCGGGGAACAAGAAGGCCGACGCGGTCACCCTCTCTGAAAAGATCGATCTCAAGCTCGGGGGCGTGTACAACCCCGTGGAGGTCACGCGGGCCGCCGAGCGGATCAAGGAGTACTACGAGGAAGAGGGCTACTTCGAGGTCCAGGTGACGCCCGACGCGAGCAAGCTCCCCGATGGTGACGTCAGCGTCACCTTCCGCATCGCGGAGGGGCGCAAGATGACGATCGAGGAGATCATCATCGAGGGCGCCAAGGGTCTCACCCCCAAGCAGATCAAGGAGGTGATGGCGACCCAGGAGCGGCAGTACTACATCCTCCGGGGCACCGTCGAGCGGCAGAAGCTCGACGACGACCGCGACCGCATCGTGTCGCTCTACAACGACCACGGCTACATCCAAGCCCGGGTGGAATCCGCCGATACCATCATCGACCGCGAAAAGGCGCGCGTGACCATCAAGATCGGAGTGGTCGAGGGGCCCCAGTTCCTCGTCGGCGGCGTGGACATCACCGGCAACAACGTGGTCCCGGTGGAGGAGATCCGGCGCCGGATCCGCCTCAAGACGGGCGACGTGTTCTCGCGTAGCAAGGTGCGGGACAGCCTGATGGGCATCCAGGCCCTCTACGGGACGATCGGCCGCGCGTCCGCCGAGATCATCCCCCAGACCGCCCAGGACAACGTCAATCGCCGGGTGAACCTGACCTTCGAGATCATCGAGGGGCCGGAGGTCTTCGTCGAGCGGATCAACATCACCGGCAACACCCGCAGCCAGGAGAAGATCCTCCGGCGCGAGGTCCCCATGGCCGAGGGGGACTTCTTCACCACCGCCAAGCTCGAGCGAGCGCGGCAGAAGCTCACCAACCTGGGGTACTTCGACCAGGTCAAGGCCACCACGACGCCCGGCTCGTCGAAGGACAAAATCGTCGTCAACATCGAGGTCGTCGAGAAGCCGACCGGCCTCTTCTCCATCGGCGGCGGGTACAGCTCGGTGGACAGCTTCATCGCCACCCTCGACCTCTCCCAGCGGAACTTCCTCGGCCGCGGCTGGGAGGTGTTCGTGCGCGTCCGCGCGGGCGCCGAGACCCAGCAGGGCACCATCGGCTTCACCGAGCCGTGGCTCTTCGACCGGCCCCTGTCCGCGGGCTTCGATCTCTTCAACAACCGGCGCGTGTACAGCGACTACACCGTCAACTCCCTCGGCGGCGACATCCGTTTCGGGCATCCCATCGGGGACTACTCCCGCTGGAACCTCATCTACCGGCTCACCCAGGACGACATCTCCGACGTCGCCGACAATGCGAGCACGAGCCTGCTGGAGGAAGAAGGCACGCGGATCACCTCCCTGATCGGCGGCTCGCTCTCACGGGACACCCGCGACAGCGTCTTCGAGGCCACCCGCGGCTCGGTGGCCGCGGTCGGATTGGACTTCGCGGGCTTGGCCTTCGGGGACAGCAAGTTCGTCCGGGGCACCGGCAGCTACGCCGTCTTCCACAACCCGTGGCTCAACCACGTGATCAGCGGGCGCGCGTCGGGCGGCTACCAGGTCGGGTGGTCGAATGACCCGGTGCCTCTGTTCGAGCGCTTCTACATGGGTGGTCCCAATTCGCTCCGGGGCTGGAAGGCGCGCCAGATCTCGCCCATCGACCAGTCGGCCACGAAGGTGGGCGGCACCATCTTCCTCCTCGGCACCATCGAGTACTCCGTGCCGCTCTTCTTCGGGATTCGGGCCGCCGTCTTCTACGATATCGGACAGGTGTACGGGCCGGACACCTCGTTCGGCACCACCTTCGACCTGGCTGACCTGCGTCACGACGCCGGGCTCAGCCTCCGCTGGGCGTCACCGTTCGGGCCGCTCCGTATCGACTACGGCATCAAGCTGGACCGTCGAAAGAACGAGAGCTTCGGGGAGTTCCACTTCGCGGTGGGCGCCCCGTTCTAGAACCAAGGAGGAAGGGATCATGCGTGTGATGTACAAGGTGGCGCTTCCCGTCGTGACGCTCGCCCTCGCCGCCGCCGGCTCCTGGTGGACCGTCGTGCCTGCCGGCGCGCAGTCGGCGGCGCCGACGACCACCCGCGTCGGCTGGATCGACACCAACCGGGTGATGGCGCGCTCCGTCGCGGGGGTGTCCGCCCGCGAGGCGCTCGAGCGGGAGAAGGCGGCGATGCAGAAGCAGGTGGACGGGCTCCAGGGCGAGCTCGCCAAGCTCAAGGACGACCTGGAGAAGAAGGGCCAGCTCCTGTCCCCCGAGGTGCGCAAGGAGAAGCAGGACACCATGGAGCGGAAGGTACGCGACCTCCGGCGGCTCGCCGACGACTTCGAGAAAGATCTCGCCAAGAAGGATCGGGAGCTGATGGTGAGGTTTGCCCGTGACCTCAGCGGGGTCGTCCAGAAGGTGGGGAAGGAGCGGGGCTACTCTCTCATCGTCGATGCCCGCGCGGGCGTCATCTACGGCTCCCCCGAGAGCGACCTCACCGAGGAGGTGATCAAGGAGTTCGACGCCGCCTCCAAGAAGCCCGCCGCGAAGCCGTAAGTGGCCGCCGGCGGATTTACGCTCGGAGAGGTCGCGGCAGCGCTGGGCGCCCGGCTCGAGGGCGATCCCGGACGGCGGGTGCGCGCCGTCGCCCCCCTCGAGACCGCTGGCCCCGAGGAGATCTCGTTCGTGCTGGGGCCGCGCTACGCGGGCCTGGCCGCCCGGAGCCGTGCCGGGGCCATCGTCGCCCCCGAGGGCCTGGCCGATCTGCCCGGCCCGGTGCTGCGGGTCGCGGCTCCCCCTGCCGCGCTCATCGCGCTCCTGCGCCTGTTCCACCCGGAGCCCCCGGTAGTGCCCGGCGCCCATCGACTCGCCTGGGTGGACGAGAGCGCCCGGGTGGATCCGGGGGCGGCGGTGGGGCCCTTTGCCGTCGTCGAGCGCGGCGCCCGCATCGGCCGCGGCAGCCGCGTGGGGGCGCTGTGCTTCGTGGGGGAGGGGGCGGAGCTCGGCGAGGACGTAGTGCTGTACCCTCGGGTGGTGGTGCGCGATGGCGTCCGCATCGGCAACCGTGTCATCGTCCATCCCGGCGCGGTGCTGGGGGCCGACGGCTTCGGCTATACCTTCGACGGGCAGGCGCACCGGAAGATCCCCCAGGTCGGGGGCGTGCGGATCGAGGACGACGTGGAGATCGGTGCCAATACCACGGTGGACCGGGCGACGCTGGGAGAGACGGTCATCGGGCGGGGGACCAAGCTGGACAATCTGGTCCAGGTCGGGCACAACTGCCAGATCGGGGAGGACGTGATCCTGGTTGCGCAGGTCGGCATCTCGGGCTCCTGCCGGATTGGTAGTCGCGCGGTCCTCGCCGGTCAGGTTGGTATCGCCGACCACGTGGAGATCGGCGAGGGCGCCATCATCACCGCCCAATCCGGCGCGACCGGGGGGGTGCCCGCGGGGGAGGTGTGGAGCGGCACTCCAGCTCGGCCCACCATGGAGGCCAAGCGGATCTGGGCGGCCGAGACCCGGCTGCCCGATCTGCTACGCCGTGTCCGCGATCTCGAAAAGCGCCTGGCCGAGCTCGAGAAAGGGGCAAAATAGGTCCCATGCCCGACGAAGCGTCCCTGATCCATCCCGCCGCCTTCGTGCACCCGCGGGCGCGCCTTGGGGCCGGGGTGCGCGTGGGGCCGGGCACCCTGATCGGCCCGGAGGTGTCGCTGGGCGACGGCGTGGAGGTCGGCGCGCACGCGGTGCTCGAGGGCCGGGTGGACATCGGCCCCCGCTGTCGCATCGGGCACGGCGCCATCATCGGCGCGGAGCCGCAGGATCTCAAGTACAGGCCGGGAATTCCCACCGGCGTGCGCATCGGCGAGGAGACCGTCATCCGCGAGTACGCGACCATTCACCGCGCCACCCATGAGAACCGGGACACCCTCATCGGCGCCCGCTGCCTGCTCATGGCCACGTGCCACGTGGCCCACGACTGCGTGGTCGGGGATCACGTGATCATGATCAACGGCGCCGCTCTCACCGGGCACGTCACCGTGGAGGACCGCGCCACCGTCGGCGGGCTCAGCGGCGTGCACCCGTTCACGCGGGTGGGCACCTTCGCCTACATCGGGGGCTGCTGCAAGGTGAACCAGGACGTGCCCCCCTACGTGATGGTGGACGGGGTCCCCGCGGTGGCGCGCGCCGTCAACGTCATCGGCATGCGGCGCGGCGGCTTCGACGTCCGCGGCCGGCGCGAGGCGCAGGAGGCCTTCCGCATCCTCTACCGCTCGGGGCTCGCCACCGGGGCCGCGCTCGCGCGCCTGCGCGCGGAGTTCGGCGAGGGGTCGGTCGGGCGCCGCATGGCCGCCTTCATCGAGGGCTCCAAGCGCGGTGTCGTCTCCGGCGCGGCGGTGGAGCCGGACGGGGCCGATCTCCCGGAGGGCGTCCTGTGAGCCCGGTGGCCGAGCCGCGGCTGCGCGCGGGTGTGGTGGGCGCCGGCCATATGGGCCAGTACCACATTCTCGCGCTCATGGAGCTCTGGGACGTCGAGCTGGTGGGCATCGTGGACGTGGACTTTCCGCGGGCGGAGCGCCTGGCCGCCACCTACGGCACGCGCGCTTTCCGTGACTACCGCGAGCTCGCGGGCCTCGTGGACGTGGCCACGGTAGCCGTGCCGACGGAGCTACACTTCGACGTTTCCCGCGAGCTGCTCGAGGCGGGGGTGCACGTCCTCGTCGAGAAGCCCATGACACCGACGCTCGAGGAGGCCAAGGAGCTCTTCCGCCTCGCCCGCGCGCGCAATCGGGTGCTCCACGTGGGCCACGTCGAGCGCTTCAACGGCGCCGTCCAGGAGCTGCGCAAGATCGTGGAGCGGCCCATCCTCGTCGAGTCGCGCCGGCTGGGACCCTACGCGCCCCGGGTGGCGAAGGACTCCGTGGTGATGGACCTCATGATCCACGACATCGACATCGTGCTGGGGCTGGTGGACGGTGAGCCGCGCAAGGTCACCGCCATCGGGGCCTCCGTCCGCTCCGGGGTGGCTGACGTGGCCAACGTACAGCTCGTGTTCGACGGGGGGGCCATGGCCACCATCACCGCGAGCCGGGCCACCGAGGAGAAGATCCGGACGCTGGCCATCACTCAGCCCGATGCCTACATCATCCTCGACTACCAGGATCAGGACATCCAGATCCACCGCCGCGCCGCCCAGGAATACACGGTGAATCGCGAAGCCATCCGCTACCGCCAGGCGTCCTTTGTCGAGCATCTCTTCGTCCACAAGGACAACCCCCTCAAGCTCGAGCTGCGTCATCTCATGTCGGCGGCGCGCACGGCCCAGGCCACCGGGCGCGTCGACCTCGCCGAGGGAGAGGATCTCCGCTCTCTCGCCGTCGCCCTGGAGATCGAGCGGATGATCCGTGAGGGTCGGGGGGAAACTGCTTGGCCGGAGGATCTCCCGTGGAGCGTTGCCTCGGCCTGATGGCCGGGGCGGGGGTCCTTCCCGGCCGCGCCGCCGCCGAAGCGCGGCGACAAGGCTGGCGGGTGGTGGCCTTCGCGTTCGATGACGCGCCCGGCCTCGCCGACGCCGCCCACCGCGTGCAGACGTCCACCGTCACCGACCTCGGCAGCGTGCTGACCGCCCTCGGCGGCGAGGCGGTGAGCGCGGTAGCCTTCGTGGGCGGCTTCGCCAAGCACACCGTGTTCGCCTCGGCGGGCCGCGCGGACGAGGCGGGGCGGGGGCTCGCGCGCGAGGGCTTCTCCGACGACTCGCTGGGCCGCCAGGCCGCCGCGCTGCTCGCCGGCATGGGCATCGAAGTGCTGGATCAGCGCCGCTTCCTCGCGCCGTGGCTGGTCACCGCCGAGCGCCTCACCGCGCGGGCGCCCGACGAGGCGGAGTGGACGGAGCTGCGCGAAGGCTGGCGGCTGGCGCGCGAGCTCGCCAATCGCGGCGTCGGCCAGACGGTGGTGCGGGCGCGTGGCGTGACAGTGGCGGTGGAGGCGGCCGAGGGCACCGATGCCGCCATCCGGCGCGGCGTCGGCCTATCGGGTCCGGGCGCGGTGGTTGTGAAGGCGGTGGCCGACGCCCACGACTTCCGCTTCGACATCCCCACCATCGGGCTCGCGACCCTCGAGGCGATGGCGGCGGGGGGCGCCACCGCGCTCGGAGTCGCGCGCGGCCGCACCCTCGTCGTCGATGGCGACGCGGTGGCCCGCCGCGCGGAGGCGGCCGGTATCGCAGTGGTGACGCTGGGAGACGAGGCGTGAGCACCATCATGCTCTCGGCGGGCGAGACTTCGGGCGACCTGCACGGCGGCACTCTCTGCCGAGCCCTCCGCGACCTCGAGCCCGAGCTGGGCCTCGTCGGCATGGGTGGCCCGCGCATGGCGGCGGCGGGCATGGAAGTCGTGGCCGACCCCATTGCGCACGCGGTGGTCGGGACCAGCGAGGCGGTCGGCCGGCTGCCCGCGCTCTACCGCGCCTATCGCGCGCTGGTCCGGCGCCTGCGCGAGGCTCCGCCCCGCGCCCTCGTCGTGATCGACTTCCCCGAGTTCAACATGCGGCTGGCCCGCCAGGCGCGGCGCGCGGGCGTGCCCGTGATCTACTTCATCCCGCCGCAGGTCTGGGCCTGGCGCCGCGGCCGTGTGCGCCTCATCGCCCGTCTGGCCAGCCGCGTCCTCGCCGTCTTTCCCTTCGAGCCGGCGCTCTATCAGGCGGCCGGAGTCGCAGTGGACTTCGTGGGCCACCCCATTCTCGACGTGCTGCCGGAGGGACTGGACCGCGGAGGCGCGCGCGCCGTGCTCGGCGTCGCGGGGGATCAGCCGTTGGTCGGCCTCTTCCCGGGAAGCCGGCGCGAGGAGATCGCGCGCTTGCTGCCGGCCATGCTTGACGCTGCCCGCCGACTGGCCGCCTCGTCCGGTGGGGGCGCCCCGCGGTTCCTCCTGGGCCTGGCGCCCTCGGTGGAGCACTCGGTGGTGGACGGGCTGATCGCCGAGGGCCGCGCCGCCGGCGGTCCCCCGGTGGAGATCGTGGCCCAGCGCACGTACGAGGTGATGGCCGCCGCCGACGCCATCCTGATCGCCTCCGGCACCGCCACCCTCGAGGCCGCGCTCCTCGGCGCCCCCATGGTGGTCTGCTACCGAGTGTCCCGGTTCACGGAGGTGATCTCGCGGCTCCTCATCCGGATCCCGTGGATCAGCCTGCCCAACATCGTCGCGGGCCGCGCGGTGGTGCCCGAGCTGCTGCAGGACGACGCTACCGGCGAGCGGCTGGCCGCGGAAGCCCGGCGCCTCCTCTCGGAGCCGGGGGTCGCCGCCGCCCAGCGAGCCGCGTTCGCCGATCTGCGGAGCCGGCTCGGCGAGCCGGGAGTCGGTCGGCGCGCGGCGCGCGCGGTGCTCGCCGCCGCGCGGGCGGCATGACGCCGCCCCCCGCGCTCGCGCTGACGCTCGGGCCGCGGCTAGGCGCGGCCGCGCTCCGGCTCCTCACCGCGACCTGCCGCGTCCGCTTCGCGGAGGGCCGCGCGGGAGAGCGCTGGCGCGCGGGGACCCCGTTCATCTTCGCCACCTGGCACTCGCGTGTGCTCCTGCTACCCGCGCTCTACCGGGGCCGCCGGCTCCGCGTGCTCATCAGCCGCTCGCGCGACGGCGAGCTCGTCGCCCGTCTATGCTCCCGCTTCAACCTGGATGTCGCGCGCGGCTCCTCGAGCCGCGGGGGCGCGGAAGCCCTCCGCGCGCTCGCGCGAGCCCTCGCCGAGGGCACGAGCGTGGTGGTGGTTCCCGACGGGCCGCGCGGCCCGCGCGAGGTGGTCAAGCCCGGCCTCGTCGCCCTCGCCGCGCTGAGCGGGGCCGCTATCGTGCCGGTGGCGCTGGGCGCCTCGTCGGAGTGGCGGCTCGACTCCTGGGACGGCTTCCGCGTGCCCCGGCCCTTCGCGCGCTGCGTGGTGCGCTTCGGCGAGCCGATCGCCGTCCCACGTGGCGGCGATGCCGACGCCCGCGAGGCCGCGCGCAAGGAGATCGAGGCGGCGCTCCACGCCGTGGCGGGCGCCGCCGATCTCGAGGCCGCCGCGTGATCCGCGTCCTCTACACGCTGGCGCTGACGGTGGGCCTCGTCCTCTATGCGCCGGTGGTGGCGCTTCGCCGGCTCTTCCGGCGCGGGCACGCCGTGCAGCTGCGCCAGCGGCTGGGCCACATCGGCGGGGGGCTGCCGCCCGAGCCGCGCTGCTGGATCCACGCGGTATCGGTGGGCGAGGCGATGACGGCGATCCCGCTCGTCGAGGCCCTCCGGCGGCGGTGGCCGGGGCTCTCCGTGGTGCTGACCACGGTGACGCCCACCGGCGCGCGCATCGTGGCCGACCGGCTGGACGGCATCGTCACGCACCGCTACTTCCCCCTCGACCTGCCGGGCCCGGTCCAGCGCGCGCTCGACGGGGTGCGCCCGCACTTCTTCATCGGCATGGAGACGGAGCTCTGGCCCAACTTCCTCAGCGCGCTCGCGCGCCGGCGCATCCCCAGCATGATCGCCAACGGCCGCATCTCGGACCGGTCGTTCCGGCGCTATCGGTGGGTCACCGTGCTGACGCGCCCGATGCTCCGCTCCATCACCGTGCTCGGCATGCAGTCGCAGGAAGACGCCCGCCGGGCCATCGCGCTCGGCGCGCCGCCCGAGCGCGTCGTGGTAACGGGCAGCATGAAGACGGACGCGGTCGCCGACCTGCCGGGGGTGCGCGAGCTCTGGGAGCGGCTGCTCGGGCTCGAGGCGGGGGAGCGCCTCTGGGTGGCGGGCAGCACCCATCGCGGCGAGGACGAGATCATGGCGGACGTTTTCGCGCGGCTGCGCAAGGATCATCGCGACCTCGTGCTGCTCCTGGCGCCCCGCCACCCCGAGCGGGTGCCCGAGGTCGAGCGCGCCCTCCGCGAGCGCGGCCTGGCCGCCGTGCGCCGGAGCCGTCTGCCCGCGGCGCGGGCCGGGGCCTCCATCGTCGTGCTCGACACGGTGGGCGAGCTGGCCCCCCTCTATCAGCTGGCCGAGGTGGTCTTCGTGGGTGGCAGCCTCGTGCCCACGGGGGGGCATAATATGCTCGAGCCGGCGCTGCGGTCGAAGCCGGTGCTCTTCGGCCCGTACACGAGCAACTTCCGCGAGAGCGCGGAGCTGCTGATCGAGGCGGGCGGGGCCCGGCGCGTGGCCGACGCCGCCGAGCTAGAGGCGGCGCTGCGCGAGCTTCTGGAGAAGCCGGAGATCGCGCGGGCCATGGGCGAGACGGGCTATCAGGCGGTGGTGCGCCGTCAGGGCGGCGTGCGGGCCACCCTGGAGCTGGTCGAGCGATATCTGACGGGAGCGGAGGGGGAGCGGGCGGATGGCTAGCGAGCGGATGGCGAGCGGGCGCGCGAGCAGCGAGTCCGTGGTGCGCGCTCGCCGCGACCCGGAGGCCTGGCTGCGGCGCGCGTGGGAGGAGGAGACGCCGCGCGCGCTGGCGGGCGCGCTGGGCCTCCTCTCCGTCGGTTACCGGGCGGCGCTGCTGGCCCGCGGCTGGCTCTATGACACGCGCCTCCTCTCCACCGGGCGCCTTCCGTGCCCGGTGGTTTCGCTCGGCAACGTGACCGTGGGCGGAAGCGGCAAGACCCCGCTCGCCGAGCTCGCCGCCCTCACCCTGGTGGCGCTGGGCGCCGCGCCCGTGGTGGTCAGTCGCGGCTACGGGCGGGCGACGCGGGGCGTGCAGGTGGTGGCCGATCGGCAGGGCGTGCGCCTCGGGGCGCGCGCCGCCGGCGACGAGCCCCTCCTCCTCGCCGAGCGGCTGCCCGGCATTCCCGTCATCGTCGGCGAGAACCGCTTCGACGCGGGCCGGCACGCGGTGGAGGCCCACGGCGCTTCGGTCATCGTCCTCGACGACGGCTTTCAGAACCGCACCATCACCAAGAACTTGGAGATCCTCGTCGTGAGCGCGCGCGCGCCGTGGGGCAATGGACGGCTGTTCCCCCGGGGCCAACTCCGCGAGTCCCTCTCGTCGCTCAGACGAAGCCACTTGGTCGTCGTGACCAATCCCTCCGGCGAGGACGAGGTGGACGCGATCACCCGGACGCTCCGTCTCCAGGATTCACCGGCTCCCGTCGTGACCGCGCGATACGAAGCGCTGGAGGCACGCCGGGCCGTCGACGGCGCGCGGCTGCCGCTCTCGGAGCTGCGCGGCCGCCGGCTGCTGGGCTTCGGCGGCCTGGCCTCGCCCCGTTCGTTCATGGAGACGCTCCGCGGGCTGGGCGTGCCGTTGGCCGGCTTCGTGGAATTCGGCGATCACCACTGGTACGGCGAGGCGGATGTGGCGGAGGTGGCCCGTCGCGCCGGGATGGCGGGCGCGGAAGGTCTGATCACCACGGAGAAGGACGCGGTGCGGCTGCGCGAGCTCGCGCTCCCGCGACTGCCGCTCTGGGTGCTCACCGTGCGGATGGTGCTGGCCAGCGGCCAGGCTGCGTGGGTGGAGGCGCTTCGCGGAGTGGCCGCGCCCGCGCGCGGGTGATCGCATCGTGAGCGCCGCCCTCGTCGTCCGCGCGCCGAACTGGCTGGGCGACACCGTGATGGCTCAGCCCGCGCTGGCGGCGCTTCGCGCCGCTCAGCCCGAGGCGAGCATCACCGTGGTGGGCCGCTGGGCATCGGTGCTGCGGGGGCAGGGGCTGGCCGACGCCCTGCTCGACTATCCGCCTCCCGCCGCGCGCCGGCGCTTCGCGCGGGCGCTGGCCGGCGCCCGCCCCGACCTGGCGCTCATCCTGCCCAACTCCTTCGAATCCGCGCGCGCCGCCCACGGCTGGGGCGCGCGGCGGCGCGCGGGCTTCGACACCGACGCGCGCGGTTTCTATCTCACTCACCGCGTGCCGCTTCCCGAGCCGCGGCAGCATCAGGTGGACGAGTACCGGCTCCTCGTCGAGGCGCTGGATATGCCGGCGCCGCTCGCCGAGCCGCGGCTGCGCCCGCCCGAGGAGGCGGGCGCCGCCGCGGAGGTGGCGGCGCTGCTCGGCAGGGCCGGGCAGGGCAATGCGCGCCCCCCCGTGGGCCTCCATCTCGGCGCCGCCGCCGGGCCCGCCAAGCGCTGGGCCGCAGCCGGCTGGGCCGCGCTCGCCGACCGGCTCGCCGCGGAGAATCGGGCGCCCGTGCTCCTGGGCGGGCCCGGTGACGCGGCGATCGCGGAGGAGGTCGGGCGGCTCGCCGCCAGGCCTCTGCGCTCACTCGTGGGCCGAGACCGACCCGCGCTGCTCCCGCATCTGCTCGCGCGCTTGGGGTGCCTCGTGAGCGCTGACACCGGGGTCGCGCATCTGGCCGCCGCGCTCGGCATCGCCACCATCACGCTCTTCGGGCCCACCGACCCGCGCCTGACCGCTCCCCGGTCGGCAAGGGCACGCGTGCTCGCCCCCGGCGCGCCCTGCGCGCCGTGCTTCCGCGCCGAGTGCCCCATCGACCACGTGTGCATGCGTGCCATCGGCGCGGACGCGGTGGCGGCCGCGGTGCGGGAGGCGCTGGGATGAAGGTGGTGCTCCATACCGAGGCGTCGCTCGGCCTCGGCGGGCAGGAGCTCCGCACCCTCGACGAGGCGGGATGGATCGCCGAGCGCGGCTGGCGCGTGCTCCTCGCCTGTCAGCCCGACAGCCGCCTGCTGGAGCGGGCGCGGGCGCGCGGTGTGCCGGCGGTGGCACTGCGCATGCGCGGGCCCGTGGATGTCGCCGCCCTCCGCGGGATCGTGCGGCTCATCCGCGCCGAGCGCGTGAGCCTCGTCCATACGCACAGCTCGATCGACGGCTGGCTGGGCGGCATGGCCGCGCGCTGGGCGCGGGTGCCGGTGGTCCGCACCCGTCACGTGTCCATCCCGATCCGCCGCGGGCTCAACCCCGTGTATCGTTGGCTCGCCGATCGTGTCATCACCAGCGGGGAGGAGATCCGGCGGATGGTCATCGCGGCGGGCGCGCGGCCCGAGCGCGTGGTCGCCATCCCCGCCGGGGTGGCCCTGGAGGCCTTCGACGGGCCCCGCGCGAGCGCCGAGACCCTGGCCTCGGTGGGGATGGGCCGCGGGCCCGGGGATCCACCGCTGGGGCCCATCGTGGGCTCGGTGGCCATGTTCCGCGGCTCCAAGGGGCACGACCATCTGCTCGACGCCTTCGCCCGCCTGCGCGCGCGCCGGCCGGACGCGCGCCTGCTGCTTGTGGGCGACGGCGGACGGCGCGCCTGGGCGGAAGGGCTGGCGCGCGAGCGCGGGATCAGTGACGCGGTGAGCTTCACCGGCTTCCGCCAGGACGTGCCCGCGCTGCTCGGCGTGATGGACTGCTTCGCGCTGGCCTCGACGCGGACGGAAGGCGTGCCGCAGTCGCTGCTCCAGGCCGCCGCGGCCGGCGTTCCCCTGGTGGCGAGCCGCGTCGGCGGCATTCCCGAGGTGGTGGAGGACGGCGTCACCGGGCTGCTCGTGCCGCCCGAGGACCCCGCCGCGCTGGCCGCGGCGATCGAGCGGGTGCTCGCCGATCCCGCCGCCGCCGCCGCCCGCGCGCGCGCCGCCCGCAAGCGCTGCGAGGAGCGCTTCTCGCGGGAGACGTCCATCGGGCGTCTGCTCGCCCTCTACGACGAGCTCGTTTGAGCGCCTCCACTCCGGCGCGGGTGCTGCACCTGGTCGCCAACCGCTGGTGGACGGGCAGCGCGGATCCGGTCATCCGCCTCGTGGGAGGCCTCGAGCAGCGCGGCCACCGCGTGTGGCTGGCCCTCATCGCCGGCGACCGCTTCGAGACCAAGGCGCGCGAGGCGGGCATCGAGCCGGTCCCGGGCCTCTCCCTCGACGTGAAGGCGATGCCGTGGTCATGGCTGTCGGATCTGCGGCGGCTCCGGGCCTTCGTGCGCCGCGAGCAGATCGACCTCGTGCACGTCCATCACTCCCACGACCACTGGCTGGGGATGGCCTGCCGCGGGTCAGCCGCCCTCGTGCGCACCTTCCACAATCAGCGCGCGGTGCGGCTGGGCCGTGTGGCGCGGGCCCTCTACCGGCGCGCCGACGCGGTGATAGCGGTGAGCGGACAGATCGCGGAGCGGATCCGGATCGCCGGCGTTCCGCCCGAGCGTATCCATCGCGTGGGCGGCGTCGTGGACCTCGCGCGCTTCATGGAGGAGGCCGACCCCATGCCGGTGCGCGCCGAGCTGGGCCTCGGGCCGGGCGGCGCCGCGTCCGGTCCCATCATCGGGTCGGTCGCGCGCCTCGCCGAGAACCGCGGCCACGAGCTGCTCATCCACGGCTTCAAGCGCTTCCTTGGGCGTCATCCACGCGCCCGCCTGCTCCTCGTGGGCAAGGGCGAGGCACGCCCGCGACTCGAGGCGATGGTGCGCGATCTGGGGCTGGAGCGCGAGGTGATCTTCACCGGCTATCGCGACGGCGACCTGCCCGCCGTCCTCCGCGCCCTCGACACCTTCGTCCTCGTGGGAGCGGGCTCCGACGAGTCGTGCCGGGCGGCGCTGGAAGCGATGGCGACTGGTCGCCCGGTGGTGGCGCGGCGGGTGGGCGCCCTGCCGGACACCGTGAGCCATGGCGAGACCGGGCTGCTGCTCGACGAGGAGCGGCCGGAGTCGGTGGAGCGCGCGCTGACGGCGCTTGCGGAGGATCCCACGCGCGCCCGACGCATGGGGGAGGCCGGGCGGCGGCGCGCGATGGCGGAGTTCAGCCCCGAGCGCCACGCCGAGCAGGTCGAGGCGGTGTATCTCGCGGCGCTGGCACGGCGGCGTGCGCGCCCATGAAGGTGCTCCAGATCGTGTCGTGCCGCGGCTGGTCGTCGGACGCCTACTGGGCGGCGCGCGTGAGCGTGGAGCTCGAGCGGGCCGGCCACGAGGTTATCCTCGCGTGCCGGCGCGGGACCGAGGCGCGCGTGATCGACCGGGCGCGGGCGGCGGGCGTGCGCCGCATCGCGACTCTGACCCTGGCCAGCGGCGTGGATCCCGCGGGCGACGCCGCCGATCTGCGCCGGCTGCGCGAGTGGCTGGGCGAGGTCGACGTCGTCCACGCGCATCGCGGCAAGGAGCACTGGCTGGCCGCGCTCGCCAACCGGCTGTCCCGGACGCCGCGGCCCCTGGTACGGACCCGTCACATCGTTCAGCCGGTGCGCGCCCACGCGCTCAATCGCTGGCTCTACGGCAAGGCCACCGCGCTGGTGGTGACGGTGAGCGAGGCCATACGCCGTCAGTATCTGGCCGCCGAGCTCGCCGAGCCCGACCGCGTGGTGGCGCTGCCGGGCGGCGTGGATGCGGTCGAGTGGCGGCCGGACCGGAGCGCCCGCCCCCTGCGCACCTCGCTCGGCGTCCCCGACGGCACCCCGCTGATCGGGCTGCTCGGTGGCTTCCGCGTCATGAAGGGTCACGCCGTGGCCCTCGAGGCGGCGGCGCGGCTGGCCGCGGCCGGCCGCACCATGCACGTCGCGCTCGTCGGCGGGGGCGCCATGGGTCTCACCATCCGGACCCTCCGCGTGCGGCTGGGCCTGGCCGAGCGCGTCTCGATCGTGGACGGCCTCGTCGATCCGGCAGAAGCGGTGGCCGCCTTCGACGTGGCGCTCTACGTTCCCCTCGAGTCGGATGGGATGTCGCGCGTCCTCTTCGAGTATCTCGCGGCGGGCCGGCCGGTGGTGGCGAGCCGCGTGGGCCTGGCCCCCGAGGTGCTGGCCGACGGCGACAACGCCCTGCTCGTCCCCGCCGGCGAGTCGGGCCCGCTCGCGGCCGCGATCGAGCGGCTGCTCGACGAGCCGGCGCTGGGACGCCGCCTGGGCGCGGCCGCGCGCGACCTTGTCGAGCGGCGCCTCTCCGGCGCGCGCGTGGCGGAGGCGCTCGCCGCCCGCTACGCCGGTCTCCGCGCGCGTCCGGCGTGAAGGTCTCGATCCTCTGCTTCGACGTCTCCGACAACGCGGCGGGGCGCGCGCATCTACTCGCCCGCCTGCTCGCACCCATCGCAACCGTCGAGGTGGTGGGCCCCCGGCACGGCGCCGGCGTCTGGCCGCCGGTGTCAGCCGACGGGATCCCGTATGTGGCGGTGCCGGTGGGGCGGCTGCCCCGCTTCGCGATACGGCTGCCCGCCCTGCTCCGCGCCGCCGACGGTGACCTCCTCTACGCCTCCAAACCCCGCCTGGGCTCGGCCGGCGTCGGCTTCCTGAAGCGCCGCCTCGGCCGCCGCCCCCTCCTGCTCGACATCGACGACTGGGAGGTGGGCTTCTTCCTGCGGGGGGGCGGCTGGGGCACGGTGGGCCGGGCCCTCAACTGGGGCAACCCACGGGGACTCCCGTGGACCTGGCTGATGGAGCGCGCCGCGCGCGGGGCGGACGCGATCACGGTGGCCTCGCGCTTCCTGCAGGAGCGCTTCGGCGGCACGCTCATCCCGCACGTGCGCGACACCGACGCGTGGCGCCCCCGCGCGAGCGATCCTCGCGCTATTCGCCGACGCCTCGACGCCGCAGACCGGCGCGTGATCATGTTCCTCGGCACCGCGCGCGAGCACAAAGGCATCGACGATCTCGCGGCGGCGGTGAAGGGCCTCGGGCGCGACGACCTCCTGCTGGTCCTGGTGGGCACCGAGCCCGACGGCGCCGCGGGACGGCGCCTGCGCGCACGCTGGCCCAGCCTGCGCCTCCTGCCCCCCGTCGCGTTCGCGGAGGTGCCGCACTACCTCGAGGCCGCCGACGTCGTGGTGGTGCCCCAGCGCGAGGGGCCGGACACGCGGGGGCAGGTGCCCGCCAAGCTCTTCGACGCAATGGCGCTCGGCCGCCCCATCGTGTCCACCCGTGTCGCTATGATTCCCGAGATCCTCGAAGGATGTGGCCTGCTCGTCGCCCCGGGTGAACCCGCCGCGCTCGGTGACGCCATCGCGCGACTGGCCGACGACCGCGCGCTGGCCGGCGAGCTGGGGAACCGCGCCCGGGCCCGATGCGTCGAGCGATACAGCTTCGCCAGCGCGCGCCGCGAGCTGTTCCCGCTGGTCGACCGGCTGCTCGCGGGCGCGGGGCGCCGGTGAAGCTCGCCCTCGTCTGCCGTCCGTTCGTGTTCCACGGAGGGGTCGAGACGGCTACCGCGGGGCTCGTGGGGGAGCTGGTCCGGCGGGGCCATCGCGTGGACCTGCTCAGCCCGCGCGGGCAGGAGCCCGTTCCCGGCGTCACCATACGCCGGCTGCCGGTGCTCCCGCTGCCCTCGCTGTTGCGGCTGGTCTCGTTCGGGATCGCGGCGCGCGCAGCCGCGCGCGCGGGCGACTACGACATCGTGCAGAGTCACGAGCGGATGACGGGAGCCGATCTCTACCGCGCGGGCGAAGGCACGCATCGGGGCTACCTCGAGGCCATGGATCGCCTGGGCAAAGTCAGTCCTTACCATCGGTATGTTATCAACTTGGAAACACGAATGTTTCAGCTCAAGGGTATCCGTCACGTCGTGGCGATCTCGGCGGGCGGGAAGGCCGAGATCGAGCGCCTCTACGGGACGCCGCCGGACCGGGTGAGCCTCGTCTACAACGGCGTGGATCTCGTGCGCTTCGATCCGGCAGCCCTCGCGCGCCAGCGCGGCACGGCGCGGACCGAGCTCGGCCTGGCCGCGGCAGACTGGGGCGTGCTCTTCGTGGGCTCGGGCTTCGAGCGCAAGGGGCTCGGGCCCCTGATCGAGGCGCTGGCCCGCCACCGCGATCAAGGTGCGCGGCTGATCGTCGCCGGCAAGGGCGAGCGCGGGCCCTACGAGGCGCTGGCCGCGCGGCTGGGACTCCGCGAGCGCCTGACCTGGACGGGCCCGCGAGCGGATGTCGAGCGGCTCTACGCCGCCGCCGATCTCGTGGCGCTGCCCGCCCGCTACGAGCCCTTCGGCAACGTGCACCTCGAGGCCCTGGCCTCCGGGCGGCCGGTGCTGACCAGCGCCCGGGCCGGCGGCGCCGAGCTGATCGAGAACGGCATCAACGGCTGGGTGGCGCGCGAGGTGACGGCCGTAGCCATCGCGGAGGGGCTCGATCGCCTGCGCGGGGCCGACGCCGGGGCGCTGGGTCTGGCCGCCCGGGCCTCGGCCGAGCCCCATACGCATGCCGCTCAGGCGGCAGCCTTCGAGGCGATCTACCGGCGGCTCGGCGCCTGATCCGACCCCGAACCCTCGATCTTCATTGATCGTTCGGGGGTGGGGCATTACACTGCCTCTCGATGGCTGGGCGCCCTGCCGCATTCATCGACCGGGACGGCTGCCTCACCGAGGAGGTGGGGTATGTCAATCACGCGAGCCGCATCCGGCTCCTGCCCCGGACAGCCGAGGCGGTGCGCCGGCTGAACGCGGCGGGCATGCCGGCGGTGATGGTGACCAATCAAGCCGGCATCGCGCGTGGCTACTTCTCCGCGGACGTCCTGCGCGCGGCGAACGAGGCGGTGGAGCGCCAGCTCGCCGAAGGCCGTGCCCGCCTCGACGGCCTCTACGTCTGCACGCATCATCCGACCGAGGGCGCGCCGCCCTATCGGGCAGAGTGCGACTGCCGCAAGCCGCGGCCCGGACTGCTCCTGCGCGCCGCGCGCGAGCTGGACCTCGACCTCGCCGCGTCGGTGATGATCGGCGACCGCATCTCGGACGTGGCGGTGGGACAGTCGGTGGGCGCAGCGGGCGTGCTCGTCCTCACCGGCTACGGGCTCGGCGAGTGGGAGCATCAGCGCCAGGGCTGGGCGCTGAAGCCCGACCACGTCGCCGACGATCTCCTCGACGCCGTCGACTGGGCGCTCGCGCGCCGGCGCCCATGATGTTCCCGGGGCGCGCGACCCTCGACCTCCTCGCCCGCCTGAAGGGCAGGCGGATTATCGTCGTGGGGGATCTCATCGCCGACGAGTACCTCTACGGCAAGCCCGCGCGGATCTCGCGCGAGGCCCCGGTGCTGATCCTTCGCTTCACCGATCGCGAGGTCCGGCTCGGCGGCGGCGCCAACGCCGCCCACAACGTGCAGGCCCTGGGGGCGCATGCGGTGCCGGTCGGCGTGGTGGGCGACGATGAGGCGGGCAGGGAGGTCGTGGCCCTCTTCGAGCGGGCGGGTATCGCGCCCGACGGGGTCGTGCGCGCGGCGGGCCGGCGCACGCCCGTGAAGACGCGGATCATGGCGGGCGGCTACGAGTCGACGCGCCAGCAGGTGGTGAGGCTCGACCGCGAGCCCGAGCCGGTGCTTCCGCCGGACGTGGAGGAGCGGCTGCTCGAGCGGCTTGCCGCGCTCGGCCGGGATGCCGAGGGGTTCGTGCTGTCGGACTACGGCTACGGCGCGCTCTCGCCGCGCGTCTTCGAGCGGGCGCGCGAGCTGGCGCGCCCGCGCGGGGCGCCCGTCTCGGTGGACAGCCGCTACGATCTCCTCCGCTTCCGCGGCGCCACCGCGGCCACGCCCAATGAGCCAGAGGTGGAGGCCCTCACCGGCGCCGAGCTCGGCGACGAGCGGGCCATCGAGAAGGCGGGACGCCAGGTGCTCGAGCGGCTCGAGGCGCGGCTGCTCCTGGTGACGCGGGGGAGCCGGGGGATGGCGCTGTTCGAGCGGGACGGGCCGGTGACATTCATCCCCATCCACGGCAGCGATCAGATCGCCGACGTCACCGGGGCGGGGGACACCGTCATCAGCGCCTTCACCGCCGCTCTCGCGGCGGGCGCGCCCGCCGCGCACGCCGCCTGGCTCGCCAATGTCGCGGGCGGCGTGGTCGTGATGAAGCGCGGGACCGCGAGCGCGACGCCCGCCGATCTCGCGCAGGCGCTCGGGTCCGAGCCGGGGAGTGATGGCGCCCGTTCTCGGTCCTGAGGAGGCCGCCCGCTGGGCGAGCACCCAGCGTGAGATGGGCAAGACGATCGTCCTCGCCAACGGCTGCTTCGACTTGCTCCACGTGGGCCACGTGCGCTATCTGGTCGCCGCCCGCGCGCTGGGCGACGTGCTGGTGGTCGCGCTCAACTCGGACGCCTCGGTGCGGCGCCTCAAGGGCGCGGGCCGGCCGCTGATGGCGGCGGAGGAGCGGGCCGAGCTCGTCGGGGCCCTCGGCGTCGTCGATCTCGTGGTGATCTTCGAGGAGGACACGGTGGATCGGCTGGTGGGGCTGCTGCGGCCCGCCGTGCAGGCCAAGGGCACCGATTACAGCGAGGCCACCGTGCCGGAGCGGGCGGCGGTGCTCGCCGCGGGCGGGCGCGTGGCCATCGCCGGCGATCCCAAGGACCACTCCACCCGCGATCTCATCCGCACCATCATCGAGCGCTTCGGGGGCGGGCGGTGAAGGTCGCCATCGTCAAGCTCTCGTCCCTGGGCGACGTGATCCACGCGCTGCCGGTGGCGCGCGCCCTCCGGCGCGCGCGGCCCCACGCGCAGATCACCTGGATCGTGGAGGCGCGCGAGTACGCCATCCTGCGCGACCACCCGGACCTCGATCGCGTGATCCCGGTGGACACCCGGCGGTGGCGGCGGCTGATGCGGCGGCCGGCCGGCGCCCGCGAGGTCTGGGACAAGGTCGGGCGGCTGCGCCGGCACGTGCGCCTGGCCGGCTTCGAGGTGGCGCTCGACCTCCAGGGGCTCATCAAGAGCGGCCTCCTCACCGCGTACACCGGCGCGCGCGTGCGCATCGGCTTCAGCCGCCCGTATTGCCGGGAGCGGCTCAATGTCCTCTTCACCAACCGCCGCGTGACGCCGCCGCCGACCGCCGTCCACGTGGTTGAGCAATACCTGGCTCTGCTCGGCCCTCTCGACATCACCGCCGGGCCGCCCGAGTTCCATCTCCCCGCGTGGCCGGCCGCCGAGGAGAAAATGGACGCCGCCCTCGCCGAGGCCGGGCTCCGGACTGGCGACCGCGTCGTCGCCCTCAACCCGGGCGCGGGATGGCCGGAAAAGCAGTGGCCGGTGGAGCGATTCCGCGCGCTCGCCGAGCGCTTCAGCGCGGAGGCCGACACGCGGGTGCTGCTCCTCTGGGGACCCGACGAGCGGGAGATGGCGAACGCGATCGGCGCCGGCCTGTCGAGGCCGGCGGTGCTGGCTCCGCCCACCGATCTCCACGAGCTGGCCGCCGTGCTCCGCCGCGTGAGCCTGCTGGTGGCCGGCGACACCGGCCCGCTGCACCTCGCCGCCGCCCTCGGCACACCCGCGCTCGGTCTCCACGGGCCCACACGCGCGGAGCGCAACGGCCCCTACGGGCCGCGCTGCCGGGGGCTCCAGAGCCCGGACGGCACCATGGGCGGGCTGTCCGCCGACACCGTCTTCGGAGCGGCCCGCGACCTCCTCGCGCGGAGCGCGGTGCGATGACCCGGCTCTCCGTGACGATCGTGGCGTGGAACGAGGAGGAGCGCCTGCGCGCCTGCCTCGAGAGCGTGACGTGGGCGGACGAGATCGTCGTCGTGGACGCCGAGTCGACGGACAAGACGGTCGCGCTCGCCCGCGAGTTCACCGACCGGGTCTGGGTGCGACCCTGGCCCGGCTTCGCCGCCCAGAAGAACTTCGCCCTGGAGCAGGCTACCGGCGACTGGGTGCTATCGCTGGACGCGGACGAGCGCGTCACCCCCGAGCTGCGCGCGCGCGTGGCGCGCGTCCTCGCGGAGGACGGGCCCGCCGACGGCTACTCGGTGCCCCGCCGTAACGTGTTCTGGGGGGCCTGGGTGCGGCACGGCGGGCTGTATCCCGACTATCAGCTGCGCCTCTTCCGCCGGCGGGCCGGGCGCTTCCTCGCCGACGCCGTCCACGAGTCCGTGCGCGTGGAGGGGCGGGTGGAGATCATGCGGGAGGCGTTGCTCCACCACTCCTACCGGAACCTCGAGGACTTCGTCCAGCGGTCGAACCGCTACTCCACCCTCGCCGCCGGCGAGTGGATCCGGCGGGGGAAGCGCGCCGGGCTCGCCGACCTCATCTTCCGCCCGCTCGGCCGCTTCCTCTCGATGTACATTATCCGGCGAGGCTTCCTCGACGGCTGGCGCGGGTTCGTGCTCGCCGTCCTGTACGCCGACTACGTCTTCCTGCGCACGGCCAAGGCCTGGGAGGCCCGGCTGACGCGGGACGAGCGCCGAGGAGCGTCATGACGGGAAACACGCAGCGGGTGCTCTCGGGTATGCGGCCGACCGGGCGGCTGCATCTCGGCAACTATCTCGGCGCGCTGGAGAACTGGGTGCGCCTGCAGGCGGACTTCGACTGCTTCTACTTCGTCGCCAACTGGCACGTCCTCACCACCAGCCCGGAGGCGAGCGCGGAGGCGGGGGCCAGCACGCTCGAGATGGCGGCGGACTGGCTGGGGGCCGGCCTCGATCCGGAGCGATCGACGCTGTTCATCCAGTCGCGGGTCCCCGAGCACGCGGAGCTCCACCTGCTCTTCTCCATGGTGGTCCCGGTGGGCTGGCTCGAACGCGTGCCCACCTACAAGGAGATGGTGGAGCAGCTCGGCATCGCGGCGCCGTCTTACGGTCTCCTCGGCTATCCGCTGCTCCAGTCCGCGGACATCCTGATGTACAAGGCCCACTGGGTGCCGGTGGGGGCCGACCAGGTACCGCACATCGAGCTCACGCGCGAGGTGGCGCGCCGTTTCAACCACACCTGGAAGGCGGTGTTTCCCGAGCCGCAGGCCAAGCTCACGCAGATCCCCAAGGTGCCGGGCACGGACGGGCGCAAGATGTCGAAGTCCTACGGCAACGCCATCGAGCTCGCCGACTCTTCGGAGGTCATCACCCAGAAAATCAGGCCCATGGTGACCGATCCCGCGCGCAAGCGCCGCAGCGATCCCGGCGATCCGGACGTGTGCCCGGTGTTCGACCTGCACCGCATCTTCACGCCGGAGGGGCCGCGCGAGGAGTGCGCGCGCGGCTGCCGGACCGCCGCCATCGGCTGCCTCGACTGCAAGGGCGTACTGCTCCAGCACATGCTGCCGCCGCTCGCCGCCATTCGCGAGCGGCGCGAGCGGTGGGCGGCGCGGCCCGCCGAGCTCCTGGAGATCCTCCACGAGGGCTCCCGGCGCGCCCAGAAGATCGCGCGGCAGACCATGGACGAAGTGCGGGACGCGGTGAGGCTCGAGCCGTGACCGAGGTGGCCGCGCCCGCGCTCACCGTCCGAGTCGAGTCGTTCGAGGGGCCGCTCGACCTGCTCCTCCACCTCTGCCGCACCAGCGAGCTCGACCTCTCGCGGCTACCCATCCGGACGGTAACCGACCAGTACCTCGCGCATCTCGAGGCCGTGCAGTTCCAGGACCTCGACACCGCGGGCTCGTTCATGGTGATGGCGGCCACCCTGATCTACTTGAAGTCCAAGCTTCTGCTGCCCAGCACCGGCGAGACCCCCGAGGACGACCTCGACCCCGAGGGCGAGCTGCTGCGCCAGGAGCTGGCCGCGCGCCTGGCCGAGTACGCGCGCGTCAAGGCGTTGGGGGCGTGGCTGGGCGGGCGCGAGGCCGAGCAGGCCCTCCTCTTCGGGCGCACCACCGCGGAGCTGCCGCCGCCCGAGGACGTCCCGCTCCAGGATCTGTCCGTCCACCTCCTCGTGCGCGCGATCAATCGCCTGATCGACGACCAGCGCCGCGAGCGGCCCCGTTCGGTGGAGGTCGACCCCATCTCGGTCGTCGAGCGCATGAGCGAGATCGTCTCGCTGCTGCGCTCGACGTGGTCGCTCCTGTTCTCGTCGGTGGCGGGCGGGGAGCGCGTCCGCACCGAGTGGGTGGTGACGCTGCTCGCGCTCCTCGAGCTGGTGCGGCTCGGTCAGGCCCGCGCCCGGCAGACCGAGCTCTTCGGCGACATCGTGATCGAGCGCGGCGCGGGCGGCGCCGCCGCGGAGGGGGACGTCGCTGTCGCCGCCCCCGCTCCCCAGGGAGGCGGCGAATGACCGAGCCCATCGACATCCTGGAAGCCCTCCTCTTCGCCTCCGACACGCCGGTGGAGCTCGTGACCGTTCGAGAAGTTCTGGAGCTTCCGTCGCCGGACGCCGCGCGCGATCTCGTCGAGGCCCTCGGCGCGCGCCTGCGCGCGGAGGGGCGGGCGCTCCAGCTCATCGAGGTGGGCGGCGGCTTCCGTCTCGTGACGCGGCCCGAGGTCGCGCCGTGGCTCGTCAAGCTCGCGCGGGCCCGCACGCGGCAGCGACTGTCGCGGCCGGCGCTGGAGACCCTGGCCATCATCGCCTATCGCCAACCGGTGTCCCGGCCCGAGGTGGACGCGGTGCGCGGAGTGAACTCCGAGGGCGTGCTCGACAATCTCCTCGAGCGGCGGCTCGTCCGGATCGCGGGGCGGAAGGATTCGCCGGGACGGCCGTTCCTCTACGAGACCACGCGCGATTTCCTCGTGGCGTTCGGCCTGCGCGACCTCGCCGACCTGCCCAAGCCGGAGGGCGAGCTCATCATCCCCGAGCCGGCCGCGCCCGGGGACCCCGCCCAGGGCGACCTCGACAAGGAGCTGGCGGCTGCCACCGATCCGTCTCAGCAAGATTCTGGCCCAGGCGGGGCTGAGCTCGCGCCGCGGGGCTGAGGCCTTCCTCGCCGCCGGCCGCGTCACCGTCAACGGCCGGGTGCGGGTGGAGCCGGGCGCGCAGGCCGATCCCGAGCAGGACGTCATCACGGTGGACGGCCGGCGGCTCGAGCCGGCGGCGGCGCGCACCTATCTCGTCCTCAACAAGCCCCGCGGCTACGTGACGAGCCGCACCGATCCCGGCGGCCGCCCAGTCGTGCTCGATCTGATTCGGCACGTGCGCGCCCGCGTGTTCCCGGTGGGCCGCCTCGACTACGACACCGAAGGCCTGCTGCTCCTCACCGACGACGGCCCCCTCACCAACTATCTCCTTCATCCGCGCTACGAGATCCCCCGTGTGTACGAGGCGGAGGTGGAAGGGCAAGTGCGCGACGCCGATCTCCCGCGCTGGCGGCGCGGCGTCACGCTCGCCGACGGCGCCGCCATGCCCAAGAACGTGAGTGTCCTCCGTCGCGGAGCGGCCACCACGTGGCTCAGCCTCACCTTCGCGGAGGGCCGCAATCGCGAGGTGCGCCGCTACGCGGACGCCCTCGGCCATCGGGTGGTCCGGCTCCGGCGCGTGGCCTTCGGGCCGCTCCTGCTGGGGGACCTGCCTTCGGGGGCGAGCCGGCCGCTGCGCCCGCGGGAGCTCGCCGACCTCAATGGCTTGCGCGGGTAGGGGTCGTACCCTATAATGCGGAGGCTTTAGAGACAGTCGGGCATCAGGAGCCTCTATGAACCTGGACGATTGGCGATCCAGGATCAACGACCTCGATAACGAGATCCTCAACCTCCTCAATCAGCGCGCAGACGCCGCCCTCCACATCGGCGAGCTCAAGAGGCAGCAGGACCTCCCCTATTTCGTTCCGGAGCGCGAGGTCCAGGTTCTCGAGCGACTGATCACCCAGAATCGCGGGCCGCTGCCTCCGGAAGCGCTGCGGGTCATCTGGCGGGAGATCCTTTCCGCCTCGCTCGCGCTGGAGAACCCGCTCCCTGTCGTGTACCTGGGGCCGGCCGCCACCTACACCCATCAGGCGGCGCTGGCGCGCTTCGGCTCGTCCGCCGCCTTCCGTCCGGTGCGGAGCATCGCGGAGGTCTTCGACGAGGTCGAGCGCGGCCGCGCCGAGTACGGCGTGGTCCCGGTGGAGAACTCCACCGAGGGGCCCGTCAACGTGACGCTCGACCGGCTCATCGACTCCGACGCGCTCATCACCGGCGAGATGACGCTCGAGATCAGCCACTATCTCCTGTCGCGGGCGGGGGACCTCGGCGAGGTGAAGAAGGTCTGCTCGCACCCGCAGGGGCTGGCTCAGTGCCGCCAGTGGCTCAACGCCAACCTGCCCGACGTGCCCACCGAGGAGACTTCCTCCACCTCCGCCGCCGCCGAGCGGGCGAAGGACGATCCGACGGTGGCGGCCATCTCGTCGGAGATGGCGGGGCGCCTGTACGACGTGCCCGTGCTGCGCCGGCGCATCGAGGACAATGCCTCCAACTCGACCCGCTTTCTCGTGCTGGGCCGGCGGCCCATGCCCGTCACCGGACGCGACAAGACCTCCATTCTGTTCTCCATGAAGAACGAGCCCGGCGTGCTCTTCAGCATCCTGCAGCCCATCGCGGAGCGCGGCCTGAACCTGACCAAGATCGAGTCTCGACCGACCAAGCGGCGGCCCTGGGAGTACGTGAACTTCGTCGACTTCGAGGGCCACCGGGACACCGAGATCGTCGCGGGCGCGCTCGCCGCCATCGGCGACCGCTGCCAGTTCCTCAAGATCCTCGGGTCCTATCCGGCCGCCTAAGGAGCCCCGCATGTCCGTGTCATGGGAATCGCTCGCCAACGATCACATCCTGGGGATCGCCCCGTACGAGCCCGGCAAGCCGGTGGAGGAGCTCGAGCGCGAGCTGGGAATCCACGACGCCATCAAGCTCGCGTCCAACGAGAACCCGTTGCCGCCCTCGGAGCGGGTGCAGAAGGCGGTGGCGGCGGCGATCGCCCAGCTCAATCGCTATCCGGACGGCAGCGGCTACTACCTGCGGGAAGCCCTCGCCCGGCGCCACGGCGTCAGCGCCGATCACCTCATCCTCGGCAACGGCTCCAACGAGCTGATCGAGCTCCTCGCCCGCGCCTTCATGCGCCCGGGGGACGAGGCGGTGATCCCGCACCCGTCGTTCGTCGTCTATCCCATGATCGTGCAGGCGGTGGGCGGCATCCGGGTGGTGGTGACCCTCAAGGAGCACCGGCTGGACCTCGAGGCGATGGCGCGGGCAATCACGCCCATGACCAAGCTCGTCTTCATCGCCAACCCCAACAACCCCACCGCCACCATCGTCACCGCGTCCGAGGTCGAGGACTTCATGGCCCGCGTGCCCGACCGGGTCATCGTGGTCTTCGACGAGGCGTACTACGAGTTCGCCCAGGGGCCCGACTTCCCCGACGCCCTCGGCTATCTCCGGCAGGGCCGGAAGGTCGTGGTGCTGCGCACATTCTCCAAGGCGGCGAGCCTCGCCGGCCTCCGCGTTGGGTACGCGGTGGGCGATCCGGACTGCATGAGCCTGCTCAACCGCATCCGGGCCCCCTTCAACGTGAACTCGCTCGCCCAGGCCGCTGCCCTGGCCGCCCTCGAGGACGACGCCCACACCGTCGAATGCCGCCGCATGATCGAAGCGGGCCGGGCCTTCCTCGTGGACGAGTTCACCTCGCTCGGCCTGCGCTTTCCGCCCTCGCGGGCGAACTTCATCCTGGTCGACGTCGGCCGTAACGCTCTCGACGTCTATCAGCGCCTTCTCCGCGAGGGCGTGATCGTGCGGCCCATGCTCTCCTTCGGCATGGAGAGTACCCTGCGCATCAGCATCGGCACGCCGGAGGAGAACCGCCGCCTCATGAAAGCGCTCCGCAAGGTCCTCCAGGAGGCCAAGCGCGCGTGATCCGTCGGCTCTGCGTCGTCGGTCCGGGGCTCCTCGGCGGATCCGTGGCCATGGGCGCCCGCGCGCGGCGCCTCGCCGGGGAGATCGTCGCGGTGGGCCGGCGCGAGGCGAGCGTGGCTCCGGCTTTGCGTGCCGGCGCGGTGGACCACGCCACCACCGATCTAGCCGCGGCGCTCCGGGGCGCGGACTTCTGCGTGCTCGCCACGCCGGTGGCCGTGCTCGAGAGGCAGCTCCAGGAGGTGTGGGCCGCCGCTGAGACGGACGTCCTCATCACCGACGTCGGGAGCACCAAGGGCCGCATCGTGGCCACCGCCAAGCGGCTCGCCGCGGGACGGCCGCTCGCCTTCGTAGGCAGCCATCCGATGGCGGGCTCGGAGCGGGCGGGCTTCGCGGAGGCACGCGCGGATCTATTCGAAGCGGCGACCGTGATTGTCACCCCGACGGAGGGCACCGACCCGGCCGCGCTCGCGCGGGTGCGGGCGTTCTGGGAGGCGCTGGGGGCCCGCATCGTCATGCTCGATCCCGTCACCCACGACCGCGCCGCCGCCGCGGTGAGCCATCTCCCGCACCTGGTGGCGGATGCTCTCGTGGACGCGGTCCTGCGCATGGATCCCGCGTTCCTCGATATCGCCGCGCGCGGCTTCCGCGACACCACCCGCATCGCCGCGTCGAGCCCTCCGATCTGGCGGGAGATCTTCCAGGACAACCGCGTCGCCCTCGCCGAGGCGGTGGCGGCCTTCCGGAAGTCCCTGGACCATCTCGAGGGCGTGCTCGCCGCGGGCGACGCGGCCGCGGTGGAAGCCGAGCTCGAGCGGATCAAGCAGCACCGGGAACGGCTGGGATGAGGATTCGCGTCTCGCCGGTCCGGCGGCTCGCCGGCCGCGTGGTGGTGCCGGGCGACAAGTCCATCTCGCACCGCGCCGCGCTCTTCGGCGCGCTCGCGAGCGGGCGCACCGAGATTACCGGATTTCTCGAGGGTGAGGACTGCCTGGCCACGCTCAAGGCCGTCCGCGCGCTGGGCGCGGAAGTCACGCGAAAGGGCTCGGGGCACTACCTGGTGGACGGGACGGGGCTCGACGGCCTCACCGAGCCCGAGGACGTCATCGATTGCGGGAACTCAGGTACCGGCGCGCGCCTCCTCGTCGGCGTCCTCGCCGGACAGCCCTTCTGGACCGTGCTCACCGGCGACGAGTCGCTGCGCAGCCGGCCCATGGATCGCGTGGCCGAGCCGCTGCGGCGCATGGGCGCCACCGTCGTGGGCCGCCGCGAGGGAAGCCGGCTGCCGCTGGCCGTGCGCGGGACCCGGCCCCTCAAAGCTCTCACCTATGCGTCGCCGGTGGCCTCGGCCCAGGTCAAGACCGCCCTGCTCCTGGCCGGGCTCTGGGCGGATGGGCCGGTGACGGTCCGCGAGCCCACGCTGTCGCGGGATCACACCGAACGCATGCTGTCCGGCTTCGGCGCTCGGATCGAGACGGGGCCGCAGGGGATCACCCTCACCCCGGGGGCGCCGCTGAGGGGACAGCCCGTCTCCGTGCCGGGCGACATCTCCTCGGCGGCTTTCTTCCTCGTGGCCGCCGCCGCCATGCCCGACGCCGACGTCACGGTGGCGCACGTGGGCACGAATCCCACGCGCACGGGCGTCCTCGAGGTGCTCGAAGCCATGGGCGCCGCCATCCGGGCCGAGACGCCGGGAGGCCCCGGCAGCGCCGCCGAGCCCGCCGCCGACCTCGTAGTGCGTGGCGGCCGCCTGCGCGGCACCGGCATCGGCGGCGCGGTGATCCCGCGGCTCATCGACGAGGTGCCGATCCTCGCGGTGGCGGCCGCCCTCGCCGAGGGCCCGACCGAGGTCCGCGACGCCGCCGAGCTGCGCGTCAAGGAGTCGGACCGCATCCGCGCCATCGCCTCCGAGCTGGGCCGGATGGGCGTGACCATCGCCGAGCGCCCCGACGGCCTCCGCATCGAGGGCGGCGCGCGGCTGCGCGGCGCCCGCGTGCACAGCGGCGGCGACCACCGCATGGCCATGTCGCTCGTCATCGCGGGACTGCTTGCGGACGGCGAGACGGTGGTGGAGGATACGGACTGCATCGCCACCTCCTTCCCGGGCTTCCTCAACGCAGTCAACCACCTGGCGGGATCTCCGGCGGCGAGGGCGGAAGCGTGACTTGTGACGGCCGGCGGGAGCCCGTGATCACCATCGACGGTCCGGCGGGGGCGGGAAAGTCCACCGCGGCGCGCGCGCTCGCGCGCCGGCTCGGCTTTCGGCTGCTCGACACCGGCGCCATGTACCGGGCGCTCGCGTGGGCGGTGCGCGAGGCGGGGTTGCCCCCCGAGGACACCCCGGCGCTCCGCGCCCTCCTGGATCAGACGTTGGTCGTACTGGACGGCGACGCCGTCCTGGTCAATGGTCGTGACGTGACCGGCGAGATCCGAAGCCCCGCCATCGGCGAGCTCACCTCCGTGCTAACCATGCTCCGGCCGGTGCGCGACAAGATCACCCCGGCGCAGCGCGCCCTCGCCTCGCCCGGCGGGGTGGTGCTCGAGGGCCGCGATACCGGGAGCGTGGTGTGTCCCGACGCCGAGGTGAAATTCTACCTGGACGCGACGCTGGAGGCGCGGGCACGGCGCCGGCGGGAGGAGCTGGCCGAGCGGGGGATCGCCGCTGAGCTCGCCACCGTGCGGGAGGAGGTCGCCCGGCGCGACCGCCAGGACATGGGGCGGGCCATCGCCCCGCTCGTGCGCCCGCCGGACGCGGTGTTGATCGACACGACGGGGCTCGACGGGGACGAGGTGGTGGAGCGGCTGGTCGACGCGGTGGAGCGGGCCCGGTGCTCTACGAGATCTTGAAGCCCTTCGCGGTGCTGCTGATGCGTCTGTACTTCCGCCTCGAGGCCCGCGGCACCGAGCACGTGCCGAGCTCGGGCGCGCTCCTCCTCGTGTCGAACCACTCGAGCGTGCTCGATCCCCCGCTGGTCGGGGGCGCCGCGCCGCGGCAGCTCACCTTCCTCGCCAAGGCGGAGCTCTTCGACATCCCCCTCTTCGGCCGCTTCATACGCGCCATCAACGCACGCCCGGTGCGCCGCGAGGGGAGCGACGCGCGCGCCCTCAAGACCGCGCTCCGCGTGCTCGAGGAGGGCAAGGCCCTGCTCGTCTTCCCGGAAGGGACGCGGGGGCCCGAGGGCACGCTGCGCGAGGCGAAGCCGGGGGCGGGAATGCTCGCGGTGCTGAGCGGCGCCATCGTGGTGCCCGTCCTCATCACCGGCAGCGGGGCGGCGCTGCCGCGCGGCGCGGTGCTGCCGCGCCCGCGCAAGGCCATCGTGCGCTTCGGGCCGCCCCTGCGCTTCAAGCCGGAAGAGGACGGCGGCGCGCGGACGGCGGAGGCACGCAAGGACGCGTACCGCGCCGCCACCGACGAGATGATGCGCGCGATCGCTCAGCTCCAGGGCCGGGCCGCGTGAAGGAATCCAGGCACGGAATCACGCAGCACTATATAGATAGAGGGACAAAGGAGGCAGTAAGGACTTATGGCGACGGATGAGCGGAAGGTGCCGGGCCTCGCGGGGGCGCAGCGTGAGATGGACACGCCCCCCGAGGAGACGATGGAGTACTGGCTGTCCCGCAGCGTGGGGGACATCGAAGAAGGGGAGGTGATCCGCGGACGCGTCGTGGAAGTGCGTACCGGCGACGTCATCGTGGACATCGGCTACAAGAGTGAAGGCGCCATTCCCATCGAGGAGTTCCGGCACACCGGGGCCCCGAAGGTGGGTGACGAGATCGAGGTCTTCCTCGAGGCCAAGGAAGACTCGGAAGGGCTCATCGTCCTGTCCAAGGACAAGGCCGACAAGATCAAGGTCTGGGACCAGATCTCCAAGGCCTTCGACGCGGGCTCGCCGGTGGAAGGGCGGGTGGTCGAGGTCGTCAAGGGCGGCCTGGCGGTGGACGTGGGCGTGCGCGCGTTCCTGCCCGGCTCCCAGGTCGATCTCCGCCCCGTGAAGAACCTCGGCTCCATGATGGGGCAGACGATCCGCGCGAAGGTCATCAAGCTCAACCGCCGGCGGGGCAACGTGGTGCTGTCGCGGCGGGCGGTGCTGGAAACCGAGCGGGAGGAGAAGAAGAAGCACACCCTCGCCGTGCTCACCGAGGGTATGGCGCTGACCGGGACCGTGAAGAACATCACCGACTACGGCGCCTTCATCGATCTCGGCGGCATCGACGGCCTGCTCCACGTGACCGACATGTCGTGGGGCCGCATCGGGCATCCGTCCGAGATCTTCCAGGTGGGCGATCAGGTCGAGGTGGTGGTGCTGCATTTCGATCGCGAGACGGGCCGCGTGTCCCTCGGCTACAAGCAGAAGTCCTCGGATCCGTGGGCGGTGGTGGATCAGCGGTTCCCGGTGGGCGCGCGCGTCCAGGGCCGCGTGGTGAGCCTCACAAACTACGGGGCCTTCGTCGAGCTGGAGCCCGGCGTGGAGGGGCTCGTCCACGTCTCCGAGATGTCCTGGACGCGGCGGGTGCGGCATCCCTCGAAGATCGTGAACGTGGGCGACACCGTCGAGGTGCAGGTGCTGGACGTCAACAAAGCGACCAAGCGGATCTCCCTCGGCATGAAGCAGGTCGAGGCGGATCCCTGGGACACCATCGACGACCGCTACAAGCCGGGCATGCGGGTGCAGGGCAAGGTGCGCAACCTCACCGACTTCGGCGCCTTCGTGGAGCTGGAGCCCGGCGTGGACGGCCTGCTGCACATCTCGGACATGTCGTGGACGCGGAACATCGGGCACCCGTCCGAGGTCCTGAAGAAGGGGCAGCCGGTGGAGACGCAGATCCTCAACGTCGACCGCGACAACAAGCGGATCTCGCTGGGCCTCAAGCAGATACAGCCCGATCCCTGGGAGACGGTGTCGCAGCGGTTCCCGATGGGGTCGCGCGTCACCGGCAAGGTGGTGCGCCTCACCGACTTCGGCGCCTTCGTCGAGCTCGAGCCCGGCGTGGACGGCCTCCTGCACATCTCGCAGATGTCCAACCGGCCCATCGCCTCGCCCGCCGACCTCGTCAACGTGGGCGACGAGCTGACCCTCCTGGTGATCCGCGTGGATCCCAACGAGCGGCGGATCGGGCTCAGCCTCAAGGAGCTGGCGGCGGCGGTGATGATGGACGAGCCGGTGCAGTCCGAAGGAGGAGGCCGCGGGCGCGGGAAGGGACGCAAGCGCCGGGCGGACGACGACTTCGACGACGAGGACTAGGGCGCGGTGGCATCGCGGGCGCGGACCCTCCTGCTGGGCGCCGGCCTGGCTGCGCTCCTGCTCGTCGTCTTCCTGGTCACCGTCTGGGTGCTCATGGCCGTGCTCGAGGACGGGGCGCTGCCGGGGGGCCCGCGCGTCGCCGTCGTGGAGCTCGAGGGCATCATCGTCGACGGCGACCAGGTCGTGCGCGATCTCCGGGAGCACGGCGAGAACCCGGCGGTGAAGGCGATCGTGGTCCGCGTCAACAGCCCCGGCGGGGTGGTGGCGCCCACCCAGGAGATCGTCTCGGCGATCCACCGAGTGCGGAAGGCGGGCAAGCCGGTGGTGGCGTCCTTCGGCGCGGTGGCGGCCTCTGGTGGCTACTACGTGGGCACCGCCGCCGACCGCATCTACGCGAGCCCCGGCACCCTCACCGGCTCCATCGGCGTGGTCATGCAGATGGCCAACATCGAGGGGCTGCTCAAGAAGGTGGGCGTCGACTACGTCGTGGTGAAGGCCGGCGCCTACAAGGACGTGGGCAACTTCGCCCGCCCCATGACCCCCGAGGAGCGGCGCATCCTGCAGGCCCTCCTCGACGACGTGCACGGCCAGTTCATCACCGCGGTGGCGCAGGGCCGCAATCTCGACACGAATACCGTACGGGGCATCGCCGACGGGCGGATCTACTCGGGCCAGCAGGCGCTCGCCCTGAAGCTGATCGACACACTCGGCGGTCTCGAGGACGCCATCGAGGGCGCGGGGCAGCTGGCCGGCGTGCCCGGCAAGCCGAAGGTCATCCTGCCGCGCCGGCGATTCTCCTTCACCGATCTCCTGCGCAACGAGCTCGGCTTGGGTGGCCCTTCGGGGCTCCTCCCCGCGCTGCCCTCGCTCCGGACGCCCCTCTACCTCATGTACTAAGGGGGGGAGGGGGCGGACGAGTGACCCCTAACCCCTCAACCTTCTTGACAATCTTTCGAGCAGCGTGCTAGCGTGTCTCGAAGGTGACACCGCCTGACCGTCGGATGCGGTCGGGTGCGGCTCAAGACGGCGGGGGCTACGGAGGGAGTCAGGTATGACAAAAGCGGATCTCATCGACGAAGTGTCGAGGGTGTCGAGCCTGACCAAGAAGGAGACGGAGCTCATCGTGAACACCGTCTTCGACAACATCACCGAGGCTCTCGCCAAGGGGGACAAGGTGGAGTTGCGAGGGTTCGGCAGCTTCCGGATCCGGCACCGGAACTCGCGCAAGGGACGCAATCCCAAGACGGGAGACTCGGTGAGCGTCCCCGAGAAGCGGGTGCCCTTCTTCAAGGTGGGGAAGCGGCTGCGCGAGCTCGTCAACACCTAGTCCGCCCCGAGTGGATCGTCTCTGGGCTCCATGGCGGATGAGTTACGTGGCCTCCGCCGGGGCGCCTGATGCTTCGTGTGTCTTCTGCGCCGCCCTCTCCGCCGGTGATGATCGCCGCGCGCTCGTTCTCGAGCGCGGCGCCCGCGCCTTCCTCATCCTGAACGCCTACCCCTACGCTTCCGGCCATCTCATGGCCGTGGTCACGCGGCACGTCGCGACGATCCAGGAGGCCACCGTCGAGGAGCTGGCCGACACGATGGCCCTCGTGCAGCGCGGAACGCAGGCGCTCGCGGCCGGCTACAAGCCCGACGGCTTCAACGTCGGGCTCAACCAGGGGCGCGTGGCGGGAGCGGGGGTGCTCGGCCACCTGCACGTGCACATCGTCCCGCGCTGGAACGGCGATACCAACTTCATGGCGACGATCGCCGATACCAAGGTGCTCCCCGAGACGCTCGAGACCACCTACAACCGCCTGACCGCCCTCCTGCGCGCGTGACGGATCCCGGCGGCACCGGGCTGACGCCCATGATGCAGCAGTACCGGGAGCTCAAGCGCCGGTACCCTGACTACCTGCTGCTGTTCCGACTGGGCGACTTCTACGAGATGTTCTTCGAGGACGCGCACCTGGGGGCGCGGCTCCTTCAGATCACCCTCACCGCGCGGCAGGACGCGCCCATGGCGGGCATCCCCCATCATGCCGCCGACACCTATATCGGGCGGTTGATCCGGCAGGGCCAGAAGGTCGCGGTGTGCGAGCAGATGGAAGCCCCCGCCAAGGGCAAGAAGCTCGTGCGGCGCGAGGTCGTGCGGGTGATCACACCGGGCACGCTCACCGACACGCAGTATCTCGACGGGGCCTCCAACAACTACCTGCTCGCCGCGCATCGCGCTGGCGGGACGCTCGGGCTGGCCCTGGCCGACGTGTCGACGGGGGAGTTCTGGGTGGGGGAAGACGCGGGCGGCGCGGAGGGCCTGCTCGAGGCCGGCCTCCTGCGCCGCCCCGCCGAGCTGTTGATCTCCGCCGAGGGCGACGCCGCGCTTCGCGGGCGGCTGGCCGCCCTCGGGATCCCGCTCACGATCGGCGACGCGGCGTGGTTCCGGAAGGACGGCGCTCAGGGGAGCCTCCATGCCCACTTCCGGGTGACCGACCTGGAGCGCTTCGGCCTGGGCGGCATGACGGTGGGGCTTCAGGCAGCCGGGGCCGCCCTCGCCTACCTGCGCGAGACCCAGGGGGACCGGCTCGGGCACCTGAGCGCGCTCCTCCGCTTCACCGCGGGCGACGCGCTCGTGCTCGATCGGACCGCGCTCACCACCCTCGAGCTGTTCGAGACCGCGCAGGAGCGCTCCGCGCGCGGCTCCCTCATCGGCCTCCTCGACACCACCCGCACCGCCATGGGCGCACGGTGCCTGCGCCAGTGGCTGCTGCGCCCGCTCCTCGACGTGGCCGCGATCGGCCAGCGCCAGGACGCGGTGGGCGCGCTCGCCGAGGCGCCCGCGGCACGGGCGGCGCTGCGCACCCGTCTCGAGCGGATCGGCGACATCGAGCGCCTCGCGAGCCGCGCCGCCCTCGGCGTGGCGCACGCCCGCGACCTGGTGGCCCTGCGCGGCTATCTCCGCGAGCTGCCCGGCGTCCGGGACGACCTGGGCGGCATCGCGGCGCCGCTCTGCGCCGGCCTCGCCACCGACATCACCGCCTTGCCCGACCTCGCGCGCGTCCTCGACGAGGCGCTCGAGGACGATCCGCCGCGTGACCTCCGGGACGGCGGGCTCATCCGCGAGACGTGGAGCCCCGAGCTCGCGGAGCTGCGGCGCGCGGCCGGCGAGGCCAAGGCCTGGATCGCCTCGCTCGAGGGCCGCGAGCGGGCCCGCACCGGCATTCCCTCGCTGCGCGTGCGCTTCAACCGCGTGTTCGGCTACTCCATCGAGGTGAGCAACGCCCACGCCCCCAAGGTTCCCGGCGAGTACGTGCGCCGGCAGACCCTGGTCGGCGCCGAGCGCTACGTCACCACCGAGCTGAAGGAGCACGAGAGCCGGGCCCTCGGCGCCGAGGAGCGTATGGCCGCCCTCGAGTTCGAGCTCTTCGGGGAGATCCGCGCGCGGGTCGCCGCGGAGGCGGGGCCGCTGCTGCGCACCGCCCGCGCCCTGGGCATCCTCGACGCCCTCGTAGCCCTCGCGGAGGGCGCGCATCTTCGCGGCTGGACGCGGCCCGTCGTCGAGGACGGTCGCGGGCTGGAGATCACCGGGGGGCGGCATCCCGTGCTCGACGCCGCCGCGGGATCGACGTTCACCCCCAACGATATCAGCCTCGATCCGGAGACCGCCCAGGTGATCATCCTCACCGGGCCCAACATGAGCGGCAAGAGCGTGTACATGCGTCAGACCGCGCTCCTGGTGATCCTGGCCCAGATGGGCAGCTTCATCCCCGCGCGCGCCGCCCGCATCGGCCTCGTGGACCGCGTGCTCACGCGGGTGGGCGCGCAGGACAACGTGGCGCGCGGTCAGAGCACCTTCCTCGTGGAGATGGTGGAGACGGCGAGCATCCTCGCCAACGTGACGCCGCGCAGCCTGGTGCTCCTCGACGAGGTGGGGCGCGGCACCTCCACCCTCGACGGGCTCGCCATCGCGTGGGCGGTGACGGAGGCGCTGCACGACCGCGGGCGGGCCAAGGTCCTCTTCGCCACGCACTACCACGAGCTGACCGCGCTGGCGGAGCGCTTGCCCCGAGTGCGCAACTTCCACGTCGCCGTGCGCGAGTGGAACGACGAGATCGTCTTTCTCCACACGGTGCGCCCGGGTGGTACCGATCGCTCGTACGGCATCCAGGTAGCGCGGCTGGCCGGCCTGCCCGCCGCGGTCATCGCCCGCGCCAAGGCCATCCTCGCCGAGCTCGAGAGCGAGCGCGCGGCCCTCGCGGCCGCAGGAGGCGCCGCGCCCGCCGAGCCCGTGCAGATGGGCCTCTTCCCCAGCAGCGGGCATCCGGTCCTCAAGGATCTGGCCGCCCTCGACGTGGGCTCCACCACACCGCTCCAGGCCCTCAATCTCCTCGCCGAGTGGCAGCGCCTGCTCCGGGAGCGGTAGGGTAGGGCGCATGGGGAACCGCGCGTGAGCCGCATCCGGCCGTTGCCCGAGCATCTCGTCAACAAGATCGCCGCCGGCGAAGTGGTGGAACGCCCCGCCTCCGTGGTGAAGGAGCTGGTCGAGAACGCCATCGACGCGGAGGCCGCCCAGATCACGGTGGACCTGCGCGACGCGGGCCGCCAGCTCATCCGCGTGCGCGACGACGGCATCGGCATGACGGCGGAGGAGCTGGGCTGGGCGCTCACGCGCCACGCCACGTCCAAGATCGCTTCCGACGCCGACCTGGACGCCATCCAGACGCTCGGGTTCCGCGGGGAGGCCCTGCCCGCCATCGCGGCGGTGAGCCGCTTCTCGCTGCTCTCGTGCGCGAAGGGCGCGGTCGAGGGGGCGCTGGTGCGGGGCGCGGCGGGCGTCGCCGATCCCGTCGTGGCGGTCGCGGCGCCGGCGGGCACCACGGTGGAGATCCAGGACCTCTTCTTCAACACCCCCGCGCGTCTGAAGTTCCTCAAGGCCGCGCGCACCGAGCTCGCGCTCGTGCTGCGCCTCTTGCAAGCCGTCGCCCTCGCGCATCCCGAGCTCCACCTCGCCGTCACCCACGACGGGCGCGCCGTCCTGACCGCGCCGCGCGCGCGGCGCCTGCGGGAGCGGGTGGGCGCCCTGTACGGCTGGGAGCTGTCTGCCAAGATGCTCGACGTCCGGCGGGCCGAGCATGGGCTGGCCCTGGTGGGTCTCGTCGCGCCGCCGCAGCTCGCGCGGGCGAGCCGCGAGGAGATCACCTGGGTGGTGAACGGCCGCCCGGTGCGGGACACCGCGCTCACCCAAACGCTGCTCGACGCCTACCGCCCGATGCTCGCGCGGGACCAGCATCCCGTCGCGGTGGTCTGGATCGACGCGCCACCGCAGGAGGTGGACGTCAACGTGCATCCCGCGAAAGCGTGGGTTCGCTTCCGGGCACCGCGGCTGGTGCAGGAAACTCTCTTCGTGGCCGTGCAGGAGGCCTTGCGGGCGGGTGAGGTCGTGCAGCGGCAGGGCGGCATGGCGACGGCCGGGGTCGGGTCCGGCGGCGGGGAGACCTTCACCCCGCCCACGGGACAGCTCCCGGCGGGCGCCCAGGCGGGGCTCTTCCAGGAGGCACGGGCGCCCTGGGACGGGGAGCGCTTCGGCGCGGTGGTGGGCCAGCTCCAGGACACCTTCATCGTCGCCGCCACGGACGAGGAGGTGTTCTTCATCGATCAGCACGTCGCCCACGAGCGCGTCGTGTTCGAGCGTCTGGAGACCGAGCTCCAGGCGGGCCCGCTCGCCTCCCAGGAGCTGCTCTTCCCCGCCACGGTGGATCTGCCCCCCGGCCAGCAGGGCCTGCTCGCCGAGTGGCGCGCCGCGCTCGAACGCCTGGGCTTCACCCTGGAGGGCTTCGGGGGCGGCACGAGCCTGGTGCGCGCGGTGCCGGCCCTCCTCGCGCGGCGGGAGCCGCGGCGCCTGATCACCCGCATGCTGGAGGAGCTGGCCAGCCCCGGCAAGGACGGCCAGGCGCCCCTCCTGGAGCGCGCGCTCGCGTTCGTGGCCTGCCGCGCCGCCATCAAGGCGCCCGCCCCGCTCGAGCGCGAGGAGATGCGCCGCCTCCTCGCCGACCTCGCCGCCACGCGCACGCCCTTCTTCTGCCCGCACGGCCGGCCCATCGTCTCCCGCCTGTCCCTACGGGAGATTCGTAAAGAGCTGCGGAGAACATGGTAGAACCCCTCCTCGTCATCGTCGGCCCCACCGGCGTGGGTAAGACCGCCGTGGCGGTGCGCCTGGCCGCCCGCCTGTCGCTCGAGGCAGTCAATGCCGACTCGCGCCAGGTGTATCGCGGCATGGACATCGGCACGGGCAAGCCGGGGCCCGCGGAGCGCGCGGCGCTGACGCACCACCTCGTCGACGTCGTGGACCCGCCCGAGCGCTACCACGCCGCGCGCTTCCGCCGCGAGGCCCTGGACGCCATCGCGGCCATCCGCGCACGGGGGCGGCTGCCCGTAGTGGTGGGCGGCACCGGCCTCTACGTGCGCACGCTCCTCAAGGGCCTGTATCCCGCGCCCCCCGCCGATCCGGCGCTGCGGCGCGCGCTCGAGGCCTCGCTGGCCGCGCAGGGCCCGGAGGCGCTGCACCGGCGGCTGGCCGCGCGCGACCCCGCCACCGCGGCGCGCCTGCATCCCCGCGACCGCGTGCGCATCGTGCGTGCGCTCGAGGTGGACGAGCTGGGCGGGCCTGGACCCGCGACGCCCTCCTGGACCGCGGCGGTGCCGCCCTTCCGCCTCCTCATGGTGGGGCTCCGGCAATCGCGCGAGGCCCTGGCCCGCCGCATCGCCGATCGCGTGCGGGACATGGTGGCCCGTGGCATGATGGATGAAGTGAGACGGCTGATCGCGGCAGGCTACGACGACACGCTCCCCGCCATGGGCGGCATCGGTTACCGGCAGTTCGGCGCCGTGCTCCGCGGCGCGATGTCCGAAGCCGAGGCGCAGCGGCTGATGACCCGCGACACCGTGCGCTACGCCAAGCGGCAGATGACCTGGTTCGCGCGCGATCCCGAGATCCGCTGGCTCGACGTCGACGACGCGGGCGGTCCCGCGGGGACGGCGGCCACCATCGAGGGTTGGGTACGCGAGGAGAAGCTGACCGAGTGAACGCGCGCGAGAAGGCGGTCCTGGCCGCGCTGCGGCTGCCCAAGCAGCCGCGCTTCGAGGTCGACGAATCGCTCGACGAGCTGGGTCGCCTGGCCGAGTCGGCGGGCGCCGAGGTGGTAGGGCGCATGACGCAGGATCGGCGGGCGCCCACGCCCGGTCTCTACTTCGGCAGGGGCAAGATCGAGGAGCTGCGCGAGTGGTCCCGCGAGCAGGGGGCCAACCTCATGATCTCCGACGACTCGCTCTCGCCCATCCAGGAGCGCAACCTCGGGGGCAGCCTCGGTCTGAAGGTCATCGACCGCACCGCGCTGATCCTGGACATCTTCGCTCAGCGCGCGCGCACCATGGAGGGCAAGCTCCAGGTCGAGCTGGCCCAGCTCTCCTACCTCCTGCCGCGGCTGGTCGGGCAGTGGAAGCATCTCGAGCGGCTCGGCGGCGGCATCGGCACGCGGGGACCCGGCGAGACCCAGCTCGAGTCGGATCGGCGGATTATCCGCCACCGCATCCAGAAGCTCCGCGAGGAGCTCAAGCGCGTGCGGGTGCATCGCCGGCTCGTGCGCGATCGCCGGCAGGCCACCGGCTACCCGGTGGTGGCCCTCGTCGGCTATACCAACGCGGGGAAGACCACGCTGCTCAACCAGCTGACCGGCGCCGGCCGGGTGGCCGCGGACCGGCTCTTCGTGACGCTGGACCCGGCCGCGCGCCTCGTGACCGCCCCCGGCCACGCGCCGTTCATCCTCACCGACACCGTCGGCTTCATCCGCAAGCTCCCGCATCAGCTGGTGGCCGCGTTCAAGGCCACCCTGGAGGAGCTGGCCGAGGCGGACCTGCTCGTTCACGTCGTGGACGCGAGCCACCCGGGCCTCGAGGACCAGATGACCGCCGTGGAGAGCCTGCTCGCCGAGCTCGAGCTGGCCGGCCGCCCTACCATCGTGGCGCTGAACAAGACCGACCGCCTCGAGGGCGACGGTGCCCTCCGGGCCCTCGCCGTCCGGTTCAACGCGGTCGCGCTGTCGGCACGCACGGGCGACGGCGTGGACGCGCTCCTCGAGCGGATCAGCCAGCAGTTCCGCCCGCGCGCCGAGCGCATGCGGCTGCTGATTCCCTACCGTGACGGCCCCGCGCTCGCCCTCTGCTACGAGCGCGGGCGCGTGCTGGACCGGACCGACCTCCCCGAGGGCATCCGTGTCGAGGTCGAGGTGCCGCGCCGCCTGGCCGGCCAGCTCGAGGCCTATCGCGAGAGCGACTGAGCCGGCCGCCGCCACTCGCGGAGGGGCGGCGCCGCCGGTGTTACAATCGTTCGGCTGACGCCCCGACACATCCATGGGACTGGCAAACTGGCTGACCATCCTCCGGATCCTCCTGATCCCGGTCTTCGTCACCCTGCTGGTGTATCGGCGGGCGGGGGAGGCCCTCGTCGTGTTCTGCCTGGCCAGCTTCACCGACATGCTGGACGGCTACATCGCCCGGAGTCGCGGCAGCCAGTCGCGCCTGGGCGCCTTCCTCGATCCCCTCGCGGACAAGCTCCTGCTCACCTCCGCGTTCGTCACCCTGACCTATCTCAAGGTGATCCCGTTCTGGCTCACCGCAGTGGTGGTGAGCCGCGACCTCATCCTGTCGGTGGGCGTGCTCGTCATTCACGTTGCGGGCGGCACCGTGCATCCCGCGCCGACCTGGATCGGTAAGACGTCGACGGTGTGCCAGATGGCCGCCGTGCTCTCGGCGATGCTGTTCTTCTACTTTCACGTCCCCGCCGTCCCCCGGGCCTTCGCGTGGCTCGCCGCGATCTTCACCATCGCGTCGGGGCTGCAGTACCTGATACAGGGCCTCAAGCAGCTGAATCCCGCCGCTGAAGTGGCCGGCCGGAGCTGAGCGGTGGCGCGGCGCAAGAGCGAGGAGGCGGAGGGCGTGGTGGTGGCCGCGGTGGCGGCGGGCGGCGACGCCGGCCGGGCGGGTCTCCGCCCGGGCGACCGAATCCTCGCCATCAACGGCGAGCCCGTGCGCGACGTGATCGACTTCCACTTCAACTCGGGCGACGCGCGGCTGGTCTGCGCGGTGGAGCGCGGCGGCGCCGCCACCGGTCTTACCGTGGAGCGGCGCGGGCGCGACCTCGGGCTCGAGCTCGTCGCGCCCACCCCCTCCGAGATCTCGACCTGCGCCAACAAGTGCGTGTTCTGCTTCATCCATCAGCTGCCGCGCGGGATGCGCAAGAGCCTCTACGTCAAGGACGACGACTATCGCCTCTCGTTCCTGCACGGCAACTACATCACCCTCACCGACCTCGAGGAGACGGAGCTCGAGCGCATCGAGACCCAGCGGCTGTCGCCGCTCTACATCTCGGTGCACGCGACCGACCCCGCGCTGCGCCACCGCCTCCTCGGCGAGCCGCGGGTGCAGCGGGACCTCATGCCCATCATGGCGCGCCTGGGGCGGAGCGGGATACGCATGCACGCGCAGATCGTGCTGTGTCCGGGCTGGAACGACGGCGCCCACCTCGAGCGGTCCATACGTGATCTCTCCGCGCTACACCCTGCGGTCGCGACGACCGCGGTGGTTCCCGTCGGGCTAACGGCACACCGGGAGCGCCTGCCGCGCCTGCGCACGCTCACGGTGGACGAGGCCCGCGCCCTCGTGCAGACCCTCGCGGGCTGGCAGGCCGAACTCCTCGCGCGCTTGGGAACACGTTTTGTTTGGGGCGGCGACGAGCTCTACCTGCAGGCGGGGCTGCCCATCCCGCCGCGCCGGGCGTACGAGGGCTTCCCGGTGGTGGAAGACGGGATCGGGCTCGTGCGCCGCTTCGAGGACGACTGGGCGCGCGCGCGCCGGCGCCTCCCTCCGCGGCTCCCGCGACCGCGGACGGTGACGGTGGTCACCGGCGAGATGTACGCGCCGCGCCTCGCCCGCCTCGTCGCGGATTTGTCCGTCGAGGGGCTTGCCACGCGCGTTCGAGCAATCCGTAATGATTGGTTCGGCGGCAGCGTGCAGGTCGCCGGCCTGCTCACCGGCGCCGACATCCAGCGCCAGCTCGCGGGCGGGCCTCTGGGCGACGCGGTGCTCGTCCCCGCGGTGGCGCTGCGCGACGGCGCGGGCGTGTTCCTGGACGACCTCACGCCCGCCGATCTCGCCGCCTCGCTGGACGTTCCCGTCCGACCCGTCGAGCCCGACGCGCGCGCGCTCCTCGACGCGCTCGTCGCCGCCTGAGCCGGAGGCCGCGAGCCCGACCATGCTCCGTCCCGTCATCGCCATCGTCGGCCGCCCCAACGTGGGCAAGTCCACGCTCTTCAACCGGCTCGTGGGACGCCGGCAGTCCCTCGTCCGCGACGTGCCGGGCGTGACGCGCGACCGCCTGTACGGCACCGTCACCTACGAGCGGTGGCAGGGCACGGTGGTGGACACCGGAGGCTTCGAGCCCGGGTCCACCGACGACCTCGTCGCCGCCATGCGCGCCCAGATCATGCAGGCGATCGAGGAGGCCGATCTGGTCGTCTTCACGGTGGACGCGCGCGAGGGGCTCACACCCGTCGACGAGGAGATCGCCCACATCCTCCGCCGGAGCGGGCGGCCCATCGTGGTGGCGGCCAACAAGGTGGACGGCGCCGGCCAGGAAGCGATGGTGGGCGAGGTGCACCGACTGGGCTTCCCGCGCGTGCTCCCTGTCTCCGCCGAGCACGGCCGGGGCGTCGCCGAGCTGCTCGAGGCCGTCCGTGATGACGCGCCCGCCGTGACCGCCGCGCCGGGCGTCGAGGGAACCCGCGTGGCCATCGTGGGGCGGCCGAACGTGGGGAAGTCCTCGCTCGTCAACGCCGTGCTGGGGCAGCCGCGCGTGCTCGTCCACGCCGCCCCCGGCACCACGCGCGACAGCGTCGATACCCCGCTGTCGTTTCGCGGCCGCTCGTACGTCCTCATCGACACCGCCGGCATCCGGCGCAAGGGCAAGGTGTCCGAGGCGCTCGAGAAGCTCTCGGTGGTCATGGCGCTCAAGAGCCTCGAGCGGTGCCAGGTCGCGGTGCTCGTCGTGGACGCCTCCGAGGGCATCACCGCGCAGGACGCCCACATCGCCGGCTACGCTCACGACGCCGGCCGCGCGCTCGTGTTGGCGGTGAACAAGTGGGATCTGGTGCCGCCCGACCTCGTCACGCGCGCCGACGTGACGGGTCAGATCCACGACCGGCTGCCCTTTCTCGACTACGCGCCGGTCTGCTTCACCTCGGCGGTGCGCGGGAGCGGACTCGGCGATCTCTTCGACACCGTGGACAAGGTCGCCGCGGAGGCGCAGCGACGCGTGCAGCCGGGCGAGTTGCTCGCACTGTTCCGCGCGGCCCTCGAGCGCCGCCCCATGTCGTGGGGCGGCACGCCCCTGCGCATACAGTCCGCGCAGCAGGTCGCGGTGTCGCCCCCCACCGTCGCGCTCCGAGTGAACCTGCCCGACAAGATCCACTTCTCCTACGAGCGCTATCTGATCAACTCGCTCCGGCACACGCACGGCTTTGCCGGCTCGCCGGTCCGGCTGCTCTTCCGGCAGAGCGCCGGTCGGAAGAACGCCTCGCCGCGCGCCGGCCGGGTGCGCCGCTAGAGGCCTCTAATTCGTTTGGTGCCCGGGGCGGCTGTGCTAAGATGGCGCAGCAGTTGACAAATTCTCGTCGAGGCGTGCGGCTATCGTGAGCCCGGATCGGGACGACTACCTGGACGACGACGACGCCACGGACGGCCGGGCGGCGCGGCGAGGCATCCTGGCGGCCGGCTGGCTGCGTGCGTTGCTCGTGCTTGCCACGCTCGCGGTCGTTCTCGTGATCACCGTGCCCTATGTGCTGGAGTGGCTGGCGCCCGAGCCGCGTCCGATGGCACGGCCCTCGCTGATCCAGGCGCCGAAGTCGGAGACCGCGATGACCCAGACGCAGGCGCCGGTTGCGGCGCCCGCGGCCCCCGTCGCGGTCGTGACCCCGCCCGCCGCGAGTCCCGAGCCCGCGGCCAAGTCGGAGCCTGCGCCCAGGAGCGAGGCGGCGGTGAAGCCGGAGGCGCCCTCCAAGAGCGAGCCTCCCGCGAAGCCCGAGGCGGCGCTCAAGGCCGAGCCCGCGACGAAGGCCGAGCCCGCGCCGAAGCCGGCGGTCGCCCGCGCCGCCCCGCCCGCGCCCTCGACGAAGCCCGCGGCGGCGGGCGGTGAGTACTGGGTGCAGGTGGGCCTCTTCGCCAGCGGCGACAACGCCGAGCGGCTTGCCAAGGAGCTGCGTGACGAGCGCTTCTCCGTCGAGGTCGCGCAGACGACACGCGGCGGCGCCGCCGCGCCCGTGAGCCGGCACGAGGTCCTTGTGGAGGGCGCCAGCGTCGAGACGGTCAACGCGGCGCTCAAGGGCTCCGGCACCGCCGAGACCGCCGCGGGCGCGGTGGTGGTTCGCCCCGCCATGGACTTGAAGGACGCAGTCACGCTGTCGCGCCGGCTTGCCGCCGAGGGGCTGCAGGTCCGGATCCGGCGGGTGGGCGAGCCGTCGGGGGCGGGCAGCACCGTGTATCTCGTGCGCGTCGGGGGGTACCCCACGCGGGATGCGGCCGCCGCGGGCCGGCGCGAGCTCGCCGCCAAGGGCGTGGGCGGCTTCGTCACCCAGGGTCCCGTCAAGTGATCGGGGCGCGCGTCGTGCTCGTCACCGCGCCTTCCGCGGAGGCCGGGACCGCGATCGGACGCACCCTCGTCGACGAGCGCCTCGCCGCCTGCGTCAACGTGGTGCCCGGGCTCACCTCGATCTATCGCTGGCAGGGCCAGCGCGAGGAGGCCTCGGAGTGCCTGCTCGTGATCAAGACGGACGCGGCACGCTACGCCGCTCTCGAGCGGCGGGTGCTCGAGCTGCATCCGTACTCGGTGCCGGAAGTCCTGGCGCTGCCGGTCGAGGCCGGCGCGCCCGCCTACGTGCAGTGGATGACGGAATCGGTGACGGTCGAGGGGAGGTGACGGCGCTGACCAAGAACGACCTGATCAATGCGGTGGCCGCGCACGGGCTGTCGAAGCGTCAGTCGGCTTCGGTGGTCGAGTCGCTGTTCGACATCATCTTCAACTGCTTCGAGCGCGGCGAGGACGTCAAGATCGTCGGCTTCGGGCATTTCCGGATCCGCCGGAAGGCCTCCCGCCGCGGGCGCAACCCGCAGACGGGCGACAGCATCGAGATCACCGCGCGCAAGGTGCTCACGTTCAAGCCGAGCAAGGGGCTCAAGCTGCGGCTCAACCAGTAGGCCCCGGGGGACGCGTGACGGAGACGATCCCAGACAAGCTCTACTACCGGATCGGCGAGGTCGAGTCGATCACGGAGGTTCCGGCGTACGTGCTGCGGTACTGGGAGTCGGAGTTCAAGCTCCTGCGCCCGAAGAAGAACCCCGCCGGGCAGCGGCTGTATCGGAAGCGGGACCTCGAGCTGGTGCTGCGCATCAAGCACCTGCTCTACACGGAGCGCCTCACCCTCGAGGGCGCCAAGAAGCGGCTCCTCGCCGAGGCGCGCGGCACGCACCAGATGGACCTCGGGCTCAAAGGCATGACCATGGAAGACACGCTCCGCCGCACGCGGGATCGCCTCCGCGCCCTTCGTGATCGCCTGGTACCCGAGCGAAAGTGAGCGCCGGCCTTGAGTTTTTCCCGCTGTCTCCGTACAATGCGACGTGGGTCGGGGCGTGGCGCAGCCCGGTAGCGCACTTGACTGGGGGTCAAGGGGTCGCTGGTTCAAATCCAGTCGCCCCGACCATTTTCAGAGACGTTCATGGCGGGTGTGATCCTCGTTACCAACGATGACGGGGTGCACGCCGCGGGGCTCGCCGCCCTCGCGAGGGCACTGGAGGCGCTGGGCGAAGTCCACGTGATCGCGCCCGATCGCGAGCAGAGCGCGGTCGGCCACGCGCTCACGCTGCATCGGCCGCTTCGGGTGGAGCAGGTGGGCGAGCGGCGCTTCGCGGTGAACGGCACGCCGTCGGATTGCGTGAACCTGGGCATCCTCGGGCTCTTGCCCGAGCCGCCCGTGCTCGTCGTGTCGGGCATCAACCACGGCTCGAATCTCGGCGACGACGTCACGTACTCCGGCACGGTGTCGGCGGCGATGGAGGGCACGCTCCTGGGCGTCGCCTCCATGGCGGTGTCACAGGCGGAGCCGGTGGCGGACGGCTTCGACGCGGCGGGGGAGGTTGCCCGCGCGGTGGCCACGCGGGTGCTGGTGGAGGGGCTGCCCCGGCAGACTCTCCTGAACGTGAACGTGCCGCCGGGCAAGCCGCACGGTATCCGGCTCACGCGGCTGGGCCATCGCGTGTACAGCGCGAAGGCGATTCGCGAGGTGGATCCGCGGGGCCGGCCGTACTACTGGATCGGAACGGGCGCCGCGGAGTGGGCGGAGGACGAAGGGACGGACATCACGGCGGTGCACGCGGGCTGGGCGGCGGTGACCCCGCTGCACCTGGACCTCACGCATCACGGGGCGCTGCGCGGCATGGCCGGCTGGGAGTCGAGCCTGAACGCGCTGCTACGGCGGCGTGGGCGATGATCTGGCGTCAGTCGGCGTCGGCGCCGGACACGCACGACCGGACGGCGGCCGCGCGCGAGCGTATGGTGATGGAACAGGTGGCGGCGCGGGGGGTGACGGACGCGCGCGTGCTCGACGCGATGCGGCGGGTGCCGCGGCACCGCTTCGTGGAGGAAGCCCTCCGCGAGCGGGCGTACGGTGATTACCCGCTGCCCATCGGGGAAGGGCAGACGATCTCGCAGCCCTTCATGGTGGGCCGGATGACGGAGCTCTTGCGGCTCACCGGGCGGGAGAAGGTGCTGGAGATCGGCACCGGCTCGGGGTATCAGGCGGCGGTGCTCTCGCTGAGCGTGGCGCGGGTGTGCACGGTGGAGAGGCTGCCGCGGCTGGCGGCGCGGGCACGGCAGACGCTCGAGGAGCTGAGCTACTCGAACGTGTGGGTCCGCACCGCCAACGGGACGTTCGGCTGGCCCGACGAGGCGCCGTTCGACCGGATCCTGGTGGCGGCGGGCGGGCCCACGGTGCCCCCGCCGTTGTTCGAGCAGCTGATCGAGGGCGGGTTGATGATCATGCCGGTGGGCGGAGCGGACGGTCAGAAGCTCCAGCTCATCGAGAAGGTACGGGGCGAGATGCGCGTCACCGAGGACTCGGGATGCGTGTTCGTGCCCCTGATCGGAAAGCACGCGTGGCAGGGATGAAGCTCCCCCACGCGAGGACGGGGCGTAGCGCAGCTTGGTAGCGCGCCTGCTTCGGGAGCAGGAGGTCGCTGGTTCAAATCCAGTCGCCCCGACCATTTTCCCGCCGGAGGGGACGTCCCGAGTCCCCGCCACCATTCCCCACGCGGTCGGTGCGCGATGAGCCGCGAGCTGCGCACTGCCGCCGAGATCTTCGTCGACGGCCGCGTCCAGGGCGTGGGCTATCGAAACTTCGTCGAGCGGAAGGCTTGTCAGCTCGGCCTCGCCGGCTTCGTCATGAACCTCAAGGATGGCCGCGTTCGGGTCCGGGTGGAGGGCCATCGCGGCCTCATCGAAGAACTGGCCCACGAGCTGGAGAAGGGCCCGCCGTTGAGCCGGGTGGAGCACGTGGAAGTCACCTGGCGACCCCTCACGGGGCGTTTCCACTCCTTCGGCATCCGCTACGCGGAGTTCGACGCGTGAGCTGGCGCCGGCGGCAGGCTCGGCACGTGCTCGGCGTGGGCCTGCTCCTGCCGGGCCTCATCCTCACGCCGCCCGCCGAGGCTGCGGAAACCGCCTCGAAGCCCGCGGCGAAGCGTCCGGACCCGAAGCCGCGCACGGCGGAGAAGAAGGCCGCCGCGCCGGCCGCCGCCGAGCCCTGCGTGCACGTCGTGCGCAGCGGGGACTCGGTGAGCCGCCTCGCCGCGCGTTACCGGGTGCCCCGCAAGCGCATCATCGACGCCAATCGGCTGGAGCGGCCCGAGGTGCTGCGCGTCGGCCAGCGGCTGATCGTCCCCGGCTGCGATCCCGGCCGCGCGGCCGCGGTGGTGGCGATCACTACGCCGGTCACGCAGCCGGACGGCTCCGTGCTCGCGGTGGTGGGCCCGCGTCGCATTCCCACGCGTCTCTTCATGAACGCGCCAGAGTTCACCGCCGATGAGGCCGTGGACTTCGTATGGCCCGTGATGGGACCGGTCGTCTCGGCCATGGGTCCACGCCGACGCGTGTGGCACGCCGGCATCGACATTCGCGCCGACATCGGCACCCCCGTCTATGCGGCCGCGCCGGGGAGCGTATACTTCAGTGGATCGGCGCGCGGTTATGGGCGCGTCGTCAAGATCGAACATATGAATGGATTCATGAGCATTTATGCCCATAACCTTCAGAACCTGGTCAATGTAGGAGACCGGGTGGAGACGGGCGCCGTGATCGCCACCGTGGGACGGAGCCTGCGTAGCGTCGCCACCCATCTGCACTTCGAGATCCGTCGGGACGGTGCGGCCTACAACCCCCTCTTCCTGCTCCCGCGTCGCGACGCGGTCGTGGCCCAGACCGACGAGATGCAACAGGACGCGGCGGCCGAAGACGATGAGAACGACTGAGGCCGAGGAGCCCGAAGGCGTCGAGGACGTGGCGTCCTCACTGGAAGGCCTCCTCGCCGCGCGCGATGAGGACCTCGCCGGGCCCCGCGCCACCCCCGAAGCGGCCGAGAAGCAGCGCGCGCTGCTCGGGGTGTACCTCGACGAGATACGGCGCATCAAGCTCCTCGACGCCGCCGGGGAGCAGGCGCTGGCCCGCCGCGCCCGCGCGGGCGACGCGGAGGCCGAGCGGCAGCTCATCGAGGCAAACCTCCGCCTCGTGATCAGCCTCGCCCGTCGTTACGTGCACCGCGGGCTGTCGCTCCTCGACCTCATCGAGGAGGGCAACGTGGGGCTGCTCCACGCCGTCCGCAAGTTCGATCCCGACCGGGGCACCCGCTTCTCGACCTACGCCACGTGGTGGATCCGGCAGGCGATCGTGCGCGCCCTCGCCAATCAGGCGCGCATGGTGCGTCTGCCCGTGCACGTCGAGCTCTTGCTGTCGCAGCATGCCAAGGCGCAGCGCGCGCTCGCGCAGGAGCTCGGACGGGCGCCCACCGCCGCCGAGGTGGCCGCCCGCCTCGGTCGCACGGTGGAAGAGATCGAGAACCTCGAGCATCTCCGTCAGCAGCGGACGCTGTCCCTGGATGCCCCCGCCGGCCACGCGGGCACCGGCAGTCTCCAGGACGTGATCCCGGATCCGGAGGGCCCGCCGGGCACAGGCCTCGCCTCCGCCCTCCGGGCCCGAGCCGACCTCGCCGGCGTCCTGCAAGACCTGTCGGACCCGGAGCGCCGGGTCATCACCGGACGCTTCGGCCTCGGGGGCGAGGAGCCCATGACGCTGGAGGCCATCGGCAAGCAGATGGGTGTGACTCGCGAGCGGGTGCGCCAGATCGAGGCCGCCGCCCTCAAGCGCCTCGGCGTGTTGCTGGCCGCACGGGGCGTTGATCCCTCGGACCTTTTCTAAGGGGAGACCATGGTCAAGAAGAAGGTCGTGCCGTCCAAGCCGCCGCTGCCGTCCAAGCCCATGACGTCGAAGCCGCGCGCGGCCGGCCCCACTCGCATCGCCAAGAAGGGCGGGCCCGCGCCCAATGTCCTGTTCATCGTGGCGGTGGACCAGCTGCGCGTGTACCAGCATCTGGAGCAGGAGATCGCCAAGCTCAAGAACGTGGAGCTGATCACGGATCGACGTCGGAAGCCGCGGCGGCAGCGCGATGTGGCGACGCCGGTGGACCGGCGGAAAGAGGATCGGCGGAAGCGGCCCGACGTGGAGCGCCAGCTCAAGCAGCTCGGCTGGTCGCTCGTCCGCACGGTAAAGATCCCACCCGCGCCCCCACGCTAGGAGGTCGCCATGAGCGAGCCCACCATGGAGGCCCTCGTCCGCCGGATCGACCGGCTCGAGCGCGAGACCCGGTGGTGGAAGCGCGCGACCGGGCTCGGGCTCGTGCTTCTCGCCGCCATGGGCGTCCTCGGGCAGGCGCCCGGGCTGGGCACCGCCAAGGCGCTGGACGCCGAACGGTTCAATCTCCGGGACGCGGCCGGCAACCTGCGCGGCGTCCTCGGCTCGAGCGCTGACGGCGCGACCAGCCTCCTCCTCTACGGTCCTCCCGGCGTGCACCAGGCCGGCCTCGCCGTCATGCCCGACGGCTCTGCCAGCCTCTTCCTGGGCAACCCCGCCGGCCGCACCGTGACCGAGCTCACCCTCTACCGCGACGGCACTCCGACGCTCGTCTTCCGGGACCGGGCAGGGAAGACGCGCAGCCTCGTCGGTGCCTCCTCGGACGGCGCCCCCTTCGCCTATTTTCTCGATGCCGCGGGGAACAACACCTGGAAGGCGCCGTAGGGGAGGGACTACACTGGCCATGCACCGTCGCGGTCCTGAGTATGCCCCCGTAGCTCAGGTGGATGGAGCTACAAGAGCGGCGCGCGCGTAAGCAGAAAATGGGCCTCCGCGTGCGGACTGCCTAGGAACACTAGACCCGCCGCGCCCAAGTCGGGCCTGAGCCTGAGTCCTCAGACACCCCGGCGACTGACGTGAACTTACGTTTGTCGTCTCGAGGTGTCGCATGGATTCAGGCATTGTTGTTTCAGGGCCCGCACCCCTCCTCCGACTGACCGACGTCGCCGCCTATCTGAAGCTCGCTCCCGCAACGCTCTATTCCGTCTCGTGGCGACGACGCCACCACATCCCAGCGCCCATCCGCGTCGGTGGTCGGCCGCGGTGGCGTCTAGAGGATCTCGAACGCTTCATCCGCGAGCAGGGCGCGGCGTGAACGGCAAGGGTGCAGCAGCAGCAGCTCCGCCCGCTTTACGCGAAGTCAGACGGGGCGAGTCGGCCGACGAGCTCGAGTTGATCGACTCGGCGGGCAACGTGGTGCTCTTGCGCGCGCATGGCGTGCATGACGACGAGCGGTTCCGCACCCGGGAGCGCTGGTCGGTCGCCTGCTCCATCGCTGCCTGATGCGCGCCGCGCGCGGAGGGGCTGCGTAATGGCTGCTTCCGGTATCGCGATTGCCGTCGTCACCACCCTCGTGATGGCCTTGAGGCTCCTGCATTGGAACCGGGGCGAGGTCACCTGGCCGGTGGCGTGGCTGCTGTGACTCCGCGCGGTGCCGTTCTGGTTCGATTCCAGCCCTTCCAAGGCCAAGAGTAGGGTCGGACATGTCTTCCATCGAATCCACGCCGCCAACCGGCTCAGAAGCCGCACGTGCGCCCGCTAGAGGGGCCGTGCTAGCCTCGCGGCTGTGCCCGATCTGCCAGAAGGCTCCGATCCACACTGGCCAGGAGGTATGCAGCGGCCGCTGTCGGGCCGCCCGGAGCCGGCAGCGGCAGGCCGAGGCCCGGCGGGAGCGCGACGCGGAGAGTCGGGCGCTGCTCGCGGCGGCACTGGAAAAGCTAAGGGAGGGCCCGTGATGGAGCGCCGCACCTTCCTAGCGATGGTTCCAGCGAGTCTGCTCGCCGCGCCGCTGGCTGCCGAGGCGGAGCAGGGGAGCATTCCCCGGATCGGGTTCCTGCATTTCAGCTCTCCCGGACCTTCGGTAGAGGTCGACGCATTCCGGCAAGGGTTGCGCGAGCTCGGCTACATCGAGGGGCAGAACATTGCCCTGGAAGTCCGGTTCGCGAGCGGGTGGGTCGAGCGATTGCCCGAGCTTGCGGCTGAGTTAGTCCGTCTTAAGCCGGACGTTATCGTCACCCCAGCTACGCCACCGTCTCTTTCCGCGAAGCAGGCGACGCGGACGATTCCCATTGTCTTCGCGGGCATTGCCGATCCGGTTGGCGCCGGGCTCATCACCAACTTCGCGCGACCGGGCGGGAACATCACGGGGGTGGCAAGCATCAGTGCCGAATTAGGCGGGAAGCGGCTGGGACTCCTCAAGGAAGTTACCCCCAAAGCATCCCGCGTGGCCGTCCTCTATAATCCGGCCGACCAAGCGAATGTGCTGATCCTCAAGCAACTGCAGGAGTCGGCCCCGGCACTGGCCCTAACACTGCAACCGGTTGAGGTGCGAGGGCCTGGGGAGTTCGACAGCGCCTTTGTCGCGATGACCCGGGAGCGTGCCCACGCGTTGTTCGGGGCTCCGGGTGTTTTGACCTTTGAGCATCGTAAAACCATCGTGGACCTTGCGGCCAAGCATCGGATGCCGACGATGTGGGGCCATCGTCAGTTTGTCGAGGCTGGCGGTCTCATGTCTTATGCGGTGAACTTCTACGACCAGGTACGGCGTGCCGCCACCTACGTGGACAAGATCCTCAAGGGCGCTAAGCCCGGTGACCTCCCCGTGGAGCAGCCGACGACGTTCGAGCTGGTCATCAACCTCAAGACCGCGAAGGCGCTCGGCCTCACGATCCCGCCGTCGCTGTTGGCGCGGGCGGATCAGGTGATCGAGTAGTGGACCGCCGCCGCTTCCTGCTGACCTCGCTCGCTGGTGCCCTGGCCGCACCGCTCGGTGCCGAGGCGCAGCAGGCGGCGAAAGTGAATCGGATAGGCCTACTCGGGGGTTCCCCGCCGAACAGCCCGGGTGGCCGGCGCGCCTGGGACGGTTTCTTCCAAGGGATGCGGGAGCTGGGATACGTCGAGGGCCAGAACATCCTCATCGAGGGCCGATTCTACGGGGACTACACTGAACGACTTCCCGCCCTGGCGGCCGAGCTTGTTCAGCTCAAAGTGGACGTCATCGTCGCGGGGGCCGCACCCGCTCCCGAGGCGGCCCAACGCGCCACGTCGAAGATCCCCATCGTCATGGCGATTCATACCGATCCGATCGGGAGCGGGCTCGTGGCCAGCCTAGCGAACCCGGGGAAGAACGTCACGGGAGTGTGCACTCTCGGACCGGAGATGGCCGGCAAGCGGCTGCAGCTGCTCAAGGAGGCGATTCCTGGAATCTCCCGCGTGGCCGTGCTTTCGAACCCGACCGATACGACCCAGGCGCGTCTGTTGAGAGAGGTACAGGTAGCGGCGCGTTCGTTGAAGGTGCATCTCCAAGTCCTGGAAGCGCGAGCTCCCAGCGACTTTACCGGTGCCTTCTCGGCGATGACGAAAGAGCGGGCGGGCGGAGTCATCATCCTCGCTTCCTCGATGTTCTATGACCAGCGAAGACGGATCGCTGAGCTTGCAGTCCGGAGCCGCCTGCCGGCGATCTATTCGGTGCAGGACTATGCGGAGGCCGGTGGTCTCATGGCATACGGGGTCAATCTTGGCGAGAGCTTCCGGCGCGCCGCGACCTACGTGGACAAGATCCTCAAGGGCGCTAGACCTGCGGACCTGCCCGTGGAGCAACCCACCAAGTTCGACCTGGCCATCAACCTCAAAGCCGCCAAGGCCCTCGGCCTGACGATCCCGCCGTCGCTGCTGGCGCGGGCGGATCAGGTGATCGAGTGACTGAGGGCACAAGACCGCCTGCCCGTCGTGGTCCGAGTTGGAGGCCTGGCTCGCGCTCTTCCTCATCGCTGGTTCCGTCTGGTGGGGGTGGCTCGGCGGCCGGCGATGACCCCGCTCGAGGCCGGGGCGCGGCTGCTCGAATACCCCGGGTGGGCGCTGTCGGTCCGGCCGCGACGAGATTGAGAGGCAGCTGACGATGGTGATGGACCGCCTGGACCGCCCCGACTAGATGCAAGACGCCCCCGCTGGCGCGCGAACACCGACGAGGGCTTGGCCGATTAACCCTAACTGGCTAGGCGAGAATCAATGGCGACCGCGACGGAGCACGCTCCCACCCGCGGTCGCGCAAACTCACCAAGGCCCTCGGGGGAATCGGGTGAATGTCAACCTGCACCTTCTGTGAGAATAGCGAGCCGTTCGATTTTGAGGGCGCATGTCTCGTACGATGCGCAGGAATACGCGCCAAGATTCGCGATAGGCTCCGCCGTCGCCTCCTCCCGTACTACTCCCAGCGCGAAGTGCGGCCGCTAGGCAACGCGCTTCCCGACGTGTACGTGCAATGCGCGGCCTGCGACGTTCCAATCATTGGACCAGCGACCGCAATCCCCGCTTGGCTTTCGAAAGAGAAAGGCTTTCGAAGGAGAAAGGGGGAGAAGAGAGACATCGCCCTTCACGACATCTGTCACGTCATCTGGCGTAGGGAGGCCGCACGGTGACCTGACCCCCGACGCCCGCGCGCTTCACCACCGCGAGCGTGCGCGAGCTGCTCGAGACCGCCCGGCTCGAGGCGCAGGCCGGCCCGATGAACGAGGACCAGCTCGAGCGCCTCATCTTCCGCGCCGCCACACCCATCGTCCACAGCGTGGCGGCGTTGACCGACGCGCAGCGCGACGAGCTGCTCCCGAACCTCGTCCGTGTGATGTTGGCGGCCTTCCTGGAGGAGCAAGCGCGATGACGGGCCGAGAGTACGGGAGGCGACCATGACGCCCCTACTTCTTCTCGCGGGCGCGTTTCAGGGCCGCATCGATGGCCGGGAGCGACTTCGGCGCATGCGCGACGGCCAGGGCGCGGAGTGCGAGGCCGTCGGTCGCGTAGCCGGTGACGACGTGGGCTCCGTCTTTCCCGATCGGCTCCGCCCCGGTCAATCGTCGTGCCGCCGGAGACTGGGCGCGCGCGTGCTTGAGGAGGAGCAGCTAGTCGGCCTCTTTCAGCTCAACCGAGAAAGGGAAGCGTCGTGCGGAGTCGTCAGGCCTGGGAGCGCCCTTCCGCGGCTTGGCGGGCAACGCGCTCCGCAAACCGGCTGAAGGATGCCGAGCACGGCAGGGTGCGGAAGCCCGCCGATGCCACATGGGCACAAAGTGCTAGAATCAGCCCCGGCGGCGAGAGAGCGCCTCGCAAGTCCGTGGAATCTGGGCACGCCCCCGTAGCTCAGTTGGATAGAGCAACAGTTTCCTAAACTGTGGGTCGCCTGTTCGATTCAGGCCGGGGGCACCAATTCTGTTGTGTTCGGTTTCGTGACACGCCGGTCCGCGCGGCACGGAGCCATTGACCTTCCTTTCAATCGAAGAGTGAGACAGCCATCGCCGCTGAGGAGACTTGGGGCCCCATCTATGCTGGAGGGTTGACGATCACTTCACGCTGTTGACGATCACTTCACGCTGGATGGTGACCGGCGTGCACAGCGAGTAGCCCGGGTTCTTCTTTCGATACTGATCGCAGAATTCTTTGGTGTTCACGGCCGCTCCGTATCCGGGCCCCAGCGTGGTGCCCCACCACGATCCGCCCTCCACGACGGTCATCGGCTGGCAGATGCCGAACACGATGGTGAAATCGGATCTCTTCTGCTGAGTTCTCTTCGTGTCTGTCGCTAGAGCAGCCTCACAGGTCTGGATAGATGGCATCCACGAGATTGCTTCTACACTCGGCACCTCCACGACCGTGACTCGATACCCCCACATGGTCGGGGTCTGTGGAAGTTGCGCAGTCGTCGTGCATCCGGCTAGAAGCAACGCCACCCCCATGGTCGTGCACGTCCCAGCAAGCCCTCTCATGGCAAGGCCCTCCCGTTTGCCAGGCGGGTGCAGAAATCGGGCCAGGCAGAGCACCTATGAATCCAATGATTTGGAGAATTTGGCCCTGCCACCAACGCCGTCCGATGTCAGGGTGGATGCCAATATGTGGTGGGCGGAAGATGGTCGTTCTTTGGTCCTGTGAACCCTTCGGTGCTCAATCTCTGTGCGGAAAGATGCCGAACGTGTGTGCTGATCGCCTCGACTCGCCGTCAGCCGCATTGAAGAGACCGGATTAGGTATGTGGCGGTTCCTTCGGCGCGGAGCCCTAGGCCTCCTCCTGCTTGTCGGCGTAGTAGCCGCGAACGGGCTGTGGCAGGCGGCTACCGAGCCGCCCCCGGAAGCCGGGACTCTTCAAGGTCGTGCGCGTCGTAGACGGCGACACGATTGAGGTGGCCTATGGCGGACACACGGAGCGCGTCCGCTACATCGGCATGAATATCCCCGAGGTCCACCATCCCACCAAGGGGGAGGAGCCGGGTGGCCGCGAAGCGGCCGAGGTCAACCGGCAGCTCATCGCGGGCAAGTGGGTCCAGCTTGAGCCCGATGTCCAACTCCGAGACCACTACGGCCGGATGCTGGCTTACGTCTGGATCGCCCAGAAGGACGGGTCGCGCGTGATGGTCAACGCCGAGCTACTACGCCTCGGCTATGCACAGGTGATGAAGCGCCCTGTGGCCTACGCCCTCACCGGGGCAGGGAACCAGCCTCGAACCGGGATCACCCAGCGGGGCTCCCCACCTTCTCCAATCCCGCCCGGGGGCACCACTCATGACCCAGGTGTGAGGGACCAGCGCGGGCCCGCGGGCGGCCCCCTGCCCGAAAATCCGTGAATCGTGCCGGTGTCAGTCACATGACGGCAACCGGACCGTAGGGACATCTAGCAAGCTATCGATTCCGTGGGTTTTTTCTTATTGGCCTCCACCTTGCTACTATTGATGGCATGACGTGGGTGAGGATTCGGAGCCGGAATCCAGCACGCTTGGTCGCGCGCTGCCTCGCGCACGCGATCCTGGCCTTGAGCCTGGGGATCGCGGGCGTGGCCAGCGGCACCATCGCCGCCCTCGAGGCCCGTGACTCGCTGGCGGGACGGGTGGTGCGCGTGATGGACGGCGAGACCATCGCGGTGCGCATCGACAAGCGCGTCCTGACCGTGCGCTACATCGGGATCAACACGCGAGATGCGCGCATGCCTGCCGACGGCATGATCGCCGGCCCCGCCGAGGCGGCCGAGTTCAATCGCGCGCTGGTGCTGGGGCAGACGGTGCGCCTCGAGCTGGACGCTCAGGAGAAGGACGCGCAGGGGCGCACGCTCGCCTATGTCTACGTGGGCGATCTCATGATCAACGCCGAGATGGTCGCCAACGGCTACGCGTCGGTGGCGATCACGCAGCCCAACGCCACCCACGAGGAGATGCTGCAGCAGCTTCAGCGCCAGGCGCGGCTGCTGAAGGTGGGGCGCTGGCGCGACACGCCCTATCTCTCGCGCGAGCCCACGCGGCGGGCCACGCCGCCGGGTCAGTCTGCGTCGGCCGGCGGCTCGCGCCCCGCGCAGACACCGCGCACCTACGGCACGGTGGACCGCCCCGGCGCGGAGCCGCATGATGCCTGGACGTGCCCGATCTCCCACCCGGTGAAGGGCGCGCTCCTGGCCGGGAAGAACGACCGCGTCTTCTACATGCCGGGGGGCGAGGGCTACGCCAAGACGCAGCCGGAGCGCTGCTACGCGAACGCCGAGGAGGCGCGCGAGGACGGCGGCCGGCGCGCCCAGCGCTGACGGCTCAGGAGCCCGGAGGCCGGTAGCCGGCTCCCTGCGCGAGCAGCATCGCGTCGAAGCCCTCATCCGGCGCCATGAGCGGCGTGGTCTTGATCTCCTTCACGGCGCCCCCGGCCGCGACCGCCATTGAGACGGCGGCGGCATTGGTGTTGTCGGGGACGTCGAAGAGCATGACCACGTCGTAGTCGCCCCAGCAGTAGTACCAAGCGTGGAGCTTGCCCCCCAGCTTCTCGATCACCGGACGCATCGCTTCCATGCGGTTCTCGGGCCGCTGCACCAGCTTGCCCCACGCGCTGCTCGTGTAGGCCGCCTGCACCATGTAGGTGGGCATGCGCTCCTCCTTCTCCCGGCCTGGACAGAAAGCGTGGCCGCCGGGGAACGTGGGCTCACGGTAGTCCCGCCGCCGGGGGCGGTCAAGGACCGCGCGAGGCCGTGGAGTGCCGGGGGCGGTACCGGGGGGCCGGGTCTCACGTCGGATAACTTTACGGCTGGATGACGACCCTGGGGGTCAGCGGGGCAACTGATTGACTTCATTAAGATCCCCTCTCGGCATCAATCGTGCAGCAACACGCGTCGGCATGGCGCGCAGCGCGTGGCGTAAGTGACCGATAGGTTGCAAGGGTGGGAAATGGCCGAGCTGCTCTTTCTAGTGGCGCGCGATCACACGGATCTCGTGACCCACCTCAGCCACGAGTTCTCCGGCGGTGACGTGCACGTCCTGCTCGACCGTCGTGAGCGCGAGCGCCGCCGGCGAAACGGCGAGCGACAGCCCGGCCTCGACCGTCGGAGTGGCGACCGGCGGGCGCGCCGGGCGACCGATCACGAGCTCCGGTCGATCGGCTACTCGATCGTCACCTTCGAGGACATGGTCGGGGGCCACATCGAGGAGCCGCCGCCGGCGAATCCCACCTCGGTGCGCGAGGTGGCGGGCTATCTGCGCGAGCAGTTCCGCTTCTTCACGCCCATCCCGTCCTGGGACATCCGCCGCGAAGGGCAGGCCTTCGTCCTCCTGAATCGCGAGGGACGGCCGGCGCACCGCCTGCTCTTCGCCAAGGAGTTCCTCGACCACTACGGCCATCACGGCGCCGACCGCATCGGCCGCCTGCTGGACGAGTGGAAGCTCGTCCAGGCCGTCGAGATGGCCGGGCTCGACGTCGTCCTCGTTTCCTCCTACGGGACCCGCACCGGCGACTGGTAGCGCCGCGGGGCCGGCGCCCCGCCGATCAGCGAGCGCAGGTGTTGTGCCGGCCCCCGTCCACGAACACGCAGTTCCCGGTGATCATGCCCGCCCGGTCCGAAGCGAGGAAGCAGATCATGTCGGCGACCTCCTCGGGCTCGCCAATGCGGCCGATGGGGTGCGTGGTCCGGCTCCGCTCGACGAAGGCCGCGTAGTCCGCCTCGCTCATGCCGCTCCGCCGGTGGAGATTGGTCCGGGTGACGCCGGGATTGACGGCGTTGATGCGGACCCCCTTGGGCGCAAGCTCCAGCGAGGTGCACATCACGAACTGGTCCACCGCCGCCTTGCTGCAGCAGTAGGCGAGCACGTTGGGAAAGGCCCGCTGACCGTTGACGCTCGAGACGACGACGATGCTGCCCTTGCGGAGGGTGAGGGCGGGCAGGGCGAGCTGGACGAGACGGAAGACCGAGCGCACGTTGACCGCCATCATCTGGTCCCACAGCTCCGGCGAGGTCGTCTCGATGCTCCCCATGCCGATGACGCCGGCGCCGCACACGAGCACATCGAGCCCACCGAACGCCCCCACCACCTCGTCCACCGCGCGCCGGACGTCCTCCTCGCGGGTGACGTCGGCCGCGACGGCCAGCGCCCCCTCTGCGGCGCTCCCCATCGTGGCCCGCGTGGCCGCGAGGGCGGCGCGATCGCGCCCGACGAGGGCGACCCGCGCGCCCTCCGCTCCGAACCTGGCCGCCGCCGCGCGGCCGATACCGCTGGTGGCGCCGGTGACCAACACCGTCTTGCCCGCGAAGCTCATCGGTCTCTCCTCTCACCTTCCGTGGTCGATTGAACGGCCGCCGCCGGCCCCGCCGGGCGCGTCCCGGGGGAGCCTAACACGTTCGCGGGGGCGGGCAGGGGGGCCGGAGACGCCCGCATTTCTTGACTCGCGCCGCGCGCAACGCCTAGCATACGGACATGATGTGCATGGAGCGTCGGTGATGGGCGTGGTGCGATCAGCGCTCGGCTATTTCGGCCTCAACGGCGGCGAGCACGTGCGGCGCGCCGATCCGGTCGAGCGCGGCGCCGGCACCGCACGCGGCGCGCGCACGGCGCCCGACGGGCCCGGCATCGGTGCCCGCCTCGTGCTCCGGGGCGAGGTGAGCGGCGAGGGTGACTTCCACGTCCTCGGCAAGTTCGAGGGCGAGATCAACGTCACCGGTAAGGTGTTCGTCGCCGAGGGCGCGCAGGTCGACGCCAACATCAATGCCGCCGCCATCCAGATCGGCGGCATCGTGCGCGGCAATCTCTCCGCCTCCACCCGCGTCGAGATCCTCCCGTCCGGCGTGCTCACCGGCACGCTCAAGACGGGCAGCTTCTCCGCCGCCGACGGGGCCTCCGTCAAGGGCGAGATCTGGGTCGAGCGCGCCGGGCTGGCTCGTCCCGTCGAGCTCCGCAGCGGAACCTGATACTCTAGGGGCGTGCTCGATTCGCTGCGCGCCCTACTCGCCGAGTCCCGTCTCGCCCGCCTCGGCCTGATCGCCCTCGGCGTCCTCATCGTCGGGGGCGCACTCGCCTTCGGCGGCTGGACGTGGTGGCAAAGCCAGCAGGCCCAGGGCGCTCTCGCCCTCGCCGCCGCCGGCGAGATGGCCCAAACCGCTCAGGCGCCCGGCGCGCCGCCGGCCGCGCGGGCCGCCGCCATCCAGGCGCTCGAGAAGGTCATCGCCCAGCACCCGCGCTACGCGGGCCTGCCCGAGGCCGCCTACCGGCTCGGCAATCTCCGCTACGCCGCGGGCGAGTACGGCGCCGCGCGCGGCGCCTATCAGGTGGCCCTGGCTCAGGGCGCCAAGGGCACCGTTCGCACGCTCGCCGCCGTGGGAATCGGGTACACGTGGGAGGCCGAGAAGGATCACGCCAAGGCCCAGAACGCCTACGAGGCGGCCCTGGCCGGGCTGGGGCCCAAGGACTTCCTGTACGAGGGCATTCTGCTGGATCTCGCGCGCGCCCAGGAGTTCGGGGGGCGCCGGGACGCGGCGATCGAGACGTACCGACGGCTCCTGAAGGACGTGCCCGAGAGCCGCCGCGCCGACGACGTGCGCACCCGCATCGCCACGCTGCAGAGCCCCGCCAAGCCGTAGCGCCGGCACACGCCGAAGCCTCGCGATCGACGTGCGTCGCTCTCGGCTGAATCTTCCGATAAGGGGTATTATGTCAACTAATCGGCCCTGGCTACTGGATCGTGGCCAGCAGCGTGATGCCGATCTCCGAGGACCCCTGCTCCTCGCGCACGCCCAGGATCTGCCGCGTGACCGAGTGCATCCCCGCGGTATCGCCGCCCAGCGATACCCGACGGCCGTTCGGCACGACGATCTCGGTCGAGGCTTCCACCAGCTCGATGGTCCCGCTGCCGCCAGGCGTGAAGTAGCTCAAGGACGGCGTCAGCCGCAGGCGGATTTGCTTGTCGGACAGGATGGTGGGGCGAACGATCAGGCTGGTGCCCACCTGCTGCCAGGCCGTGCCCTGGGCCACGTAGCCCATACCAAGGGCATAGTCGTGGTAGTACGCGACCTGGGTGTAGGGGACTTCCTGCGCCACGAGCACGCTGCCCGCCCCGCCGTCCATCACGAGCACGAACACGCCCGCGGTACGCGTGGTGCGGGTGGTGGTGTCCTCTACGCCGAGCCCGCCGCGGGCGCGGGGAGTGCCCCCCTGGACGATGACGCCGCCGCTCCCCTGCACCCCCTGCCGGCTCTGCGCCCCCTGCTGCCGCGTCTCCACCACCACCTTCACCATCCGCCCCGCCTGCGCTTCCGCCGCAACAGACGGCGCGAGCAGCGCCACGAGCCACGCCAGCACGAGGCATCGGGTCGCGGCACGCATCGGCCCCGCTACCCGGGGATCTGGGCTTCTTCGGGCAGCCGGTCCCACTCCGGCTTCCACTCCGGCACCTTCAGCCCCGCCGCGCCCGCCAGCGTCGTGACCTCGGTCGCGAACGCTCGGCGCACCTCGTCGTTGTCCCGGACCTTCAGCCGGTACTTCTGGTAGAGGCGGTTCTTGGCCGAGCCGGGCCGGCCGAAGATGTTCATGGTGCGCACGAACCAGCGATCGAGCGCCTGCTGGGCCTCCGCCCGGGTGTCGGGTGCGGCGGTGAGCCGCTGCACCCAGAGCTCGCCGTGCCGGATGTGCATCTTCTCCTCCTTGAAGATGCCCTCGATCGCGCGCACCCACGGGCCGTACGAGCAGTGGCGCACGTCCTCCAGCTGATGCCCCGCCCCGCGGTCCATGCAGAAGTTGAAGAAGATGAAGTCGGCCCAGCGGTCAATCGGGTAGTAGAAGATGTTGACGCGCTTGTCGGCGGCCACACGCGCGGTGCCGATGTCGGCGGCGGTATCGTCGAGGCGCAGGGTGAAGTCGTGCCGAGCCACGTGGGCGGCGACGTCTACCCCGAGATCCTCGAGCAGCCCGTACATCACGTGGGCGTGGCGCACCTCGTCCTTCACGATCTGGGCGACCACGTGCTTCTCCTCGATGCTCGGCGCCTTCATGATCCACGGCACGTAACCGAACGCGCCCGCCAGCTCGGAGTCGGCCTGCATGGTCATGAGGTGAATGAGGCTGGTCCGGTACTCCTCCGTCATCTCCTCGGGCGACTCGATCCGCTCGCCCGCCTGAATGCGGCCTAGCAGCCGCTCCTCCTTGGCGCTCATGGTCATCTCCTTTCCACCACCCGCACCGCCTTTCCCTCGCTGCGGGGAATGGTCTTGGGCGGGACGATGCTGATCTCGGGATTGAGGCCCAGATGCCCGCGCAGACACTCCCCTACCCGGCGGGTGAGCCCGCTGAGCTCCGGCCGCCCCTCGTCGAAGCCGCCCCAGGACCGCACGGTGGCCTCGGCGGGCTCCACGTGCACGGCCAGGCTCGGGAAGCCCTGGGAGCGGTCGACGACGAGCTGATAGTGCGGCGCCAGCTCGCCCATGGTGAGCAGCGCCGCCTCCACCTGGGACGGATAGACGTTGACGCCGCGAATCACCAGCATGTCGTCACTCCGCCCCTTGATCCGCGCCATGCGCACCGTCGTCCGGCCGCAGCGGCACGGCTCGGGGTCGAGGCACGTGAGGTCGCCGGTCCGGTAGCGGAGCATGGGCAAAGCTTCCTTGGTGAGCGCGCTGAGGACCAGCTCGCCTTCCTTCCCGGGCGCCAGGGACGCGCCGGTGGCGGGATCGACCACCTCGGGGAGGAAGTGGTCCTCGTTCACGTGCAGCCCCTCCCGTCCCTCGAGGCATTCCACGGCGACGCCGGGCCCGATGAGCTCGGACAGGCCGTAGAAATCGAGGGCCGAGAAGCCCCAGAGCGCCTCCAGCTGGGCCCGCATGGCCTCCGTCCAGGGCTCGGCGCCGAAGAAGCCGAAGCGGACGCCGAGCGCCCGCGGATCCTGGCCCGACTCGCGCATGGTCTCACCGATGTGCAGCGCGAACGACGGGGTGCACGCAAGCGCCTGGGGCCGGAAGTCCTGAAGCAAGAGAATCTGACGAAGAGTGTTCCCCGACGACACGGGGACGACGGTGAGGCCCATGTGCTCGGCCCCGTCGTGGAAGCCCAGGCCGCCTGTGAACAGGCCGTAGCCGTAGGCGATCTGGATGAGGTGGCCCGGCTCCGCGCCGCCGGCGGCGAGCGAGCGCGCCATGACCTCGCGCCATACCTCGAGATCGCGCCGGGTGTATCCCACCAGCGTGGGCTTGCCCTTGGTGCCGGACGAGGCGTGCACCCGCGCGAGGAGCGGCCGCGGCACCGCGAACAGGCCCCACGGATAGTGCTCGCGCAGGTGCGCCTTCTGCGTGAACCCGAGCGCGCCGAGATCCTCGAGCCCGCGCAGACCCGCCGCGGTGAGGCCGGCGGCGGCGAGGGCGTCACGGTAGAACGGCACGCGCGCGCCCGCCCACGCCAGCGCCTCGCGCAGCCGCTCCAGCTGGAGGGCGCGGCGCGCGGCGGGCGCCATCGTCTCCGCCTCGCGATTCCAGATCATCGCACCACCACCGACTTGAGGAGCCAGGACTGACGCTCGAGGAAGCGCGTGATGGTCTCCAGCAGCCGCGGATCCGCGGACGGGTCCAGCCGGACCCGGTCCGGCAGGACATAGCGCACTTCCGGATACGAGACGAGCACCTTGAGGAGCGTGCGCACCCTGGGGTCGCGGGCGAGCAGGCCGCGCCGGCCGGGATCGCTCGGCCCGGGATCCCAGTCGGTCTGAAAGACGAGCCGTAGGTCCCGGCCCGCGTCACTCATCGCCGCTCGATCAGCGCGGCGTAGCGCGCCACCATCGTCCGCACCTGCTCGTCCGCGGAGAACTGGCGCTCGGCAACGCCCCGTCCCGCCGCGCCCATGGCGGCGCGCCGCGTGGGATCCAACAGGAGGCCGATGGCGGCGTCGGCCAGGTCCTGCGCGTCGGGCTTGGTGAGGATGCCGGTCTCGCCGTCCATCACCACTTCCTCGACGCCCGAGGCGCGCACCGCCACCGCGGGGAGCCCGCAAGCATGCGCCTCGGCGAGGACGAGCCCCTGCGTCTCGGTCTCGGAGGCGAAGAGAAAGAGGTCCGCCGCCTGATAGAACAGCGGCAGCCGCTCGCGGGCCTGGCTACCTACGAGGCGGATCCGGCCGGCGGCCGGGCTCGACGTCGCGCGACGGCGCAACACCCCCGTGTGTGTCCCCTGCCCAACGAGCATCAGCTCGGCGTCCGGCAAAGCCCCCGCGATCAGGGCGAAGGCGTCGATGACCCGCTCCACGCTTTTCTCCCGATCGAGGCGCCCGGCGTAGAGGCAGACGAGGCGGTCGGCGGCCACGCCCACCGCGGCCCGGGCCGCGGCCCGGGAGCCGGGACGGAAGAGCGCGAGAGGCACCCCCGTGGGAATCACGGTAATGCGCGCCCGCACGCCGCGCGCGCGCAGGGTGTCGGCAATGGCGCTGGAGGGCGCGACCACGAGATCGGCGCGGTCGGCGAAGCGACAGGCCAGACGCACGGCGAGGGCGGCGACCACGCGCTCCGGCAGCGGCACGTAGTGCGCGTACTTCTCGTAGCGCGTGTGGTACGTGAAGACGAGCGGAACGCCGAGCCGCCGGGCGAGTCGCCGGCCCGTCACCCCGAGGAGAAACGGGTGCTGGACGTGGACGAGATCGGGCCGAAGCCCCCGGGCCAGGCGCGCGAGGCGCGGCGAGCCGGGCACGGGCACCGCGAAGCCCGGGTAGGTCGGCGCGGGGATCGAGGGGTAGCGAAAGACGAAGGGCGGGTCAGCGGCGCCCGGGGCGGCGGGGGCGAAGATCCAGGCCTGATGTCCGGCCGCGGCGAGCCCGGCGCGGAGCGTCTCGACCGAGGTCGTGACCCCCCCACGGAACGGCAGGTAGTTGTTCGTGAAGAGAGCGACGCGCATCCACTACTCGGCGGGCGCCCCGGGATCCTTGCCGCGCTCCATGAAGTCGCCGGGCTTGATGGACTCCAGCCACTCCTTCACCTTGTCGGGATCCTCGGGCCGGCCCGCCGCCGCCTCGGGCTCCTTGTTGCCCTCGGACATCTGCGCCTTGGCCACCACCGCCTCGTCCACGAAGATGGGCGCGCCCACGCGGAGGGCGAGCGCGATGGCGTCGGAGGGCCGGGCGTCCACGGTGATCTCGGCAGCGCCGAGCTGGAGATGCAGGACCGCGTAGAACGTGTTGTCGCGCAGATCGTTCACCACGACCTTGAGGACGCGGGCCCGCAGCGCCTCGAGAATGCTCTTCATGAGGTCGTGGGTCATGGGCCGCGCGGTCGGGATCTTCTCCAGCTCGTGGGCGATGGCGTTGGCTTCGGCGAGGCCCACCCAGATGGGCAAGGTGCGCTTGTCCTCCTCGTCGCGCAGGATGAGGATCGGCAGCTTGGAGAGCGGGTCGAGCGTCAATCCCTTCACCTTCATCTCGAGCCACATGGCGCGCGTCCCTCCTATGCCAGCGATGCCATCGGCGCGAGCGGCGTCAGCCCGAACGGCGCGAGCTCGCCGCGGAGGCTGTGGGGCAGCGCCTCGGTGATGCGGACGGCCACGACCTCTCCGGTGAGATCACGCCCGGCGCGATCGAAGTTGACGACGCGGTTGCAGCGCGTGCGGCCGCTGGCCTGGCCGGCGTCCTTCCGGGCGGCGCCGTCCACCAGCACCTCCATCACCCGACCCACCAGGCGCCGGCTCCGCTCCGCCCCCACGCGCCCGGCCACCTCGAGGATACGCGTGTTGCGCTCGGCCTTCACCGCCTCGGGCACCTGATCCGGCATCGCGGCGGCGGGGGTGCCGGGACGGCGCGAGTACCGGAACGCGAAGACATTGTCGTAGCCGACCGCTTCCACCGCCTCGACCGTCCGCGCGAAGTCCGTCTCCGACTCTCCCGGGAAGCCCACGATGAGGTCGGTCGAGAGCGCGATGTCCGGCACGGTCTCCTTGAGCTCGGCGATGAGCTCCAGGTACCGCGCCCGGGTGTAGCCGCGGTTCATGCGCTCGAGGATGCGGTCCGAGCCGGACTGCAGCGGCAGGTGCAGGTACTCCACCACCTTGGGCACGTCGCGGATGGCGCGGATGAGCCGGCGCGTCAGGTTGTAGGGATTCGAGGTGGTGAAGCGGATCCGCGCAATACCCGGGACGGCGTCGACCCGCTCGAGGAGATCGGCGAGATCGGTGGGCGGATCGAGATCGCGCCCGTACGCGTTCACCGTCTGCCCCAGCAGCGTCACCTCGCGGCAGCCCCGCTCGGCGAGGCCCGCGACCTCGGCCACCACCGCCTCGGGCGGATGGCTGCGCTCGCGTCCCCGCGTGGTGGGCACGACGCAGAACGTGCAGTGCTTCTCGCAGCCCTCCATCACCGTGACGAACGCCTTGAGGCGCGGGCCGCCGTCCGGCTTCGCGGTGATCTTGACGAGGGGCCCCTCGCCCGTCTCGAGCACGGGCCGCGGCTCGGCTCGCGCCCGCGCCACCAGCTCGCCCACGCGTGCGATGGCGGGCGAGCCGAAGACGAGATCCACGTGCGGGGCACGCGCCTGGATGGCGCCCTGCCGGAGCTGCGCCATGCAGCCCATCACGCCGATGAGCAGGTCCGGCCGGCGAGCCTTCAAGCGCCGGAGCGTGCCCAGCTCGGAGTACACCTTGTCCTCCGCCTTTTCACGAATGGCGCAGGTGTTCAACAGGATGAGGTCGGCATCCTCGGCGGAGTCGGTGAGCTCGTAGCGGTCGTTCTTGAGGAGGCCGGCCACCCGCTCCGAGTCGTACTCGTTCATCTGGCAGCCGTAGGTGATCAGGTGGAGTTTGGGCATGAAATCCCCGCACTTACGATAGCATACGCCCCCGCAGCCCCGCTAGACGGCTTCCTCGAACACGCCGATGCGCCGGAACTTGTCGAAGCGATCCTGCACGAGGGCGTCGCCCGAGCGCGAGCGCAGGTCGGCGAGCTGCTCGCGGAGCGCCCCCCGGAGGTGGCCGGCGCTCTCCTCCCAGTTCCGGTGGGCGCCGCCCACCGGCTCCGGCACCACCGCGTCGATGACGCCGAGACGCAGCAGATCGGGCGCGGTCACGCGCATGAGCGAGGCGGCCTCGGGCGCTTTGGCGGAGTCGCCCCAGAGGATCGCGGCGCAGCCTTCCGGTGAGATCACCGAGTAGATGGCGTGCTCCAGCATCAGCACGCGGTTGGCCACGCCGATGGCGAGCGCGCCCCCGCTACCGCCCTCGCCGGTGACGACAGCGATGACCGGCGTGGGCAGGCCCGCCATCTCGCGCAGGTTGCGCGCGATGGCCTCGGCCTGGCCCCGTTCCTCGGCGCCGAGTCCCGGGAAGGCACCCGGCGTGTCGATGAAGGTCACGATGGGCTTGCCGAACTTGGCGCCGAGCTGCATGAGGCGCAGGGCCTTGCGATAGCCCTCCGGGTGCGGCATGCCGAAGTTCCGCGCGATGTTCTCGCGGGTGTCGCGCCCCTTCTGATGCCCGAGCACCACCACCGGCTCGCCTTCGAAGACGGCCAGGCCGCCCACGATGGCCATGTCGTCTCCGTAGACCCGATCGCCGTGGAGCTCGATGAAGTCGTCGAGCAAGAGGCGGAAGAAGTCGAGCGCGTGCGGACGCTTCGGGTGGCGGGCGATTTGCGCGCGCTGCCAGGCGCTCAGGCCGCCGTAGACGCGCTGCTGCAGGCGGCGGAGCCGCTCCTCGAGCTTCCCCACCTCCTCGCGCGTGGTCGCCTCGTCCTCGGAGGCGCGGAGGCCGGCGATGCGGTTCTCCAGCTCGAGGATCGGCTTCTCGAACTCAAGCTCGTCCGGCATACTCCACGATGATACTGCCCGGTCCGAGCAAGCGCTCCACTTTCGCGATCAGATCGGGCCCGGCCTCCACCGCCACCGGCGACGCCTTGAGCACCACTTCCTGCTCCGGGAGCAGCACGTGGAGGAAGAGCGGGGTGCTCCCGCGGTGCTCGTCGCAGATCGCCCGCACCGCATCGAGCACTGCGGACTCCGCCGCGGGCTCCCCCGCCCGCACCCGGATCCGGCACGCATGCGCGTGCCGCCCGTTGCCGTCCTCCGCGCGACCGTTCATTCGCCGTCCGCCGCCGTTGGTCAGGAGCGCGTCCTCCAGTGGTTTGACGTCCTCGACGAGCACCACGCGTCCCTTGTCCGTCTCGTCGATGCGCCCCTTCACGAGCACGGGTCCCGGCGCGCGCAGGGCGACGCTGCACGTCTTGAGCGCCTCGGGGAAGATGGTCAGCGCCACCGCGCCGTCGACGGCGTCCAGCGACGCGAAGGCCATCCGGTTGCCGCTCTTGGTGGCGCGCTCACGGAGCTGGCTCACCTGGCCGAGCAGCGCCACGCGGGCGCCTACCGGCCGCGTGGCCACGTCCGCCGCCGAAGCGGTGCCGAGATCGCGCGCGTGATCGCGGTAGCGCTCGAGGGGGTGACCCGAGAGATAGAAGCCGAGCACTTCCTTCTCGTAGCCGAGGAGCTGCTCGGTAGGCCACTCCGGCACGCTGCTCGGAGCCGCCGCCTCCTTCGCGGGCGCGGCGCCGCCGCCGGCGGCCTCGAAGAGGGACGTCTGCCCTTCGTCGCGATCGCGCTGCCGGCGCTGCCCCGCCTCCATGGCCTGATCCAGGCCGGCGAGCAGGCCCGCCCGCGAGGCGCCGGCGCCGTCGAAGGCGCCCGCCTTCACCAGGCTCTCCAGCACGCGCCGGTTGAGGAGGCGCAGGTCCACGCGTCCGCAGAAGTCGACGAGCGAGGCGAAGGCGCCCGCCTCCTGCCGCACCCGGACGATGGACTCGATGGCCGACTCGCCAACGTTCTTGATGGCGGCGAGGCCGAATCGTATGGTGTCGCCGTCCACCGTGAAGCGCGCGCCCGAGCGATTCGTGTCGGGCGGCGCCACCCGCAGGCCCATCGCGCGGCACTCCTCGATGTACTGGACGATCTTGTCCGTCCGCTCCATTTCCGAGGTGAGGAGGGCGGCCATGAACTCCACCGGATAATTCGCCTTGAGGTACGCGGTCTGGTACGCGACGAGTCCGTAGCAGGCGGCGTGCGAGTTGTGCACGGCGATGCCGTTGGCGATGAAGCTCCGCGCCACCGGCACCTCGAAATCGTAGGTCGGCTCCTCACCCGCGAGCGTGAAGGCGCGGGGGCGCGACCAGGTCACGGCTCCCTCGGCCAGTGCCTCCAGCGTCGGTGAATCCAGCCGCGTTGCCAGCAGGGCGAGCGTGTCGCGCCGGATCCCTCCCTTGGCGCGGTCCCCGAACATCAAACGATAGGCCAGACCGAGGGCGCGACAGCCCGCGCGGAGGCTCGGGAACGCCTTGGCGATCGCCTCGCGCAGCGGCTGCCGGCACAGCGCGAGCGGCACCACGTCGACGGTGCCGCGCGCGAGCAGGGCCGGCAGCTCGGCCGCTACATCCAGAAGCGACTCGAGCGCTCGTTGCTTCCCATCCAGTAGATACGGCCCTACCTCGGCGGCGAAGCGCGCGAAGGCGTTTCGACCGCCGACGAGATTGACGGTGAATCCGGGCCGCTGAGCGCCCCGATATGAGAAGGACTTGCGGTGTATGGTGGCGGGCAATCCCAGCTTGAGGAGGAGCCTCCTAACGTCCTGAGCGAGCCCCGGGGATGAGGTCGCGTAGTAGATCGATCGCGTCCGCGCGTGAATACAGCCGTCCCCCTGGAAGAGCTTGGCCAGCAGCACGGCCACTCCCGCGCGATCCCAGCGATCAACCCAGGATGGCACGCGTTTGTCGGCCGCGCGCTGGCCTCGGAGCCCACACCGCTCGAAGAGGAAGCTCACCGCCCCGCTCGCCTGGCGCCGATCGCGCCGCGCCGGTCTCACGGAGCCGGCCCGACCATCGCGCCGGCCTTCCACGCGCGCCACCGTGTTCGGGAACTCCTCGAGCACGCGCGCCATGTCGGCGCGCTCCTCCAACTGGCTGGAGTAGAGGTAGAAGTGGCTCGCGTAGCCCAGGCTTCCCTCGGAGAGGGCATATCCAAGCAGGGCGGCGTGGTGCCCGGGAACCGGATCGGTCCCAGTCGGCAGCATCCCGGCTACCGCCACGAAGTCATCGGCGCAGAGCTCCGCCGCGTTGACCCAGCCGCGCTGGGTGAAGATCGGGTGGTCGGGAGTGCATCGCACCGTCATGCCGTTGGCGAGCCGCAGCGTGCCCACCTGCCGCACCCCACTCGGCCGGACTCCGAGCGCCCGGAAGGCGCCGTCCTTGGTGAGGACGCGATCGCCGGCCCGCACCTCGGTGATCGGCTTGCGACTCCCGTCCGCCATCTCGATCTCGGTGTCGGCGGTGAGGCACTTGTTGAACCCGTACCCCGCGAACTTCTCGATGAGATCCCAGATCCGCTCGGCCTTGCGCCCGTCCACCTTGTGGGCCTTGCAGCCCTTCACGAACTCCTCGCGCTGCTCCGCCATGAGCTCGCGGTCCTTCTTGCCCATGGCCTTGCGGAGGATGTCGGCCTGGGCCAGTGAGAAGCCGGCGAGATCGGCGGCCAGGCGCATGACCTGCTCCTGGTAGACCATGATCCCGTAGGTCTCCTGCAGATGCTTCTCCATGGCCGGGTGCTCGTAGGTGATTTCCGCGCGGCCGTGCTTCCGGTTGACGAAGTCCGGGATGAGATCCATCGGCCCGGGCCGATAGAGGGCCACCATTGCGATGATGTCCTCGATCCGCTCGGGGCGCAGGCGCTGCAGCGCGTCGCGCATGCCCTGGGACTCCAGCTGGAAGACGCCGAGCGTGCGCGCTTCGCTGAGGAGCTGATACGTGCGGGGGTCGTCCAGGGGCAGCCGGTCCGCGTCGAGCTCGATGCCCCGCGCCGCCTTCACCAGCGCCACCGCATCGGTGATGACGGTGAGCGTCTTGAGGCCGAGGAAGTCCATCTTGAGGAGGCCGAGCTTCTCGATCGGACCCATGGCGAAGCCGGTGATGAGCTCCGGCCGCTTGGGGTCCTTGTAGAGCGGAACGCGCTCCATCAGGGGCTCGTCGGAGATGACGACCGCGGAGGCGTGCACGGAGGCGTGCCGCGTCCCGCCCTCGAGGGCCTTGGCCACGCTCCAGAGCTCCCCCACCCGCGGATCGCGCTTGACGTTCTGCGCGAGCTCCGGCGACTTCTCCAGCGACTCGTCCAGGCTGATGTTGAGGGGGAAGGTCGGCACGAGCTTGGCGATGCGGTCCGCCTCCCCGTAGGAGAAGCCGAGCACCCGCCCCACGTCGCGGATCACCGCCTTGGCCCCCATGGTGCCGAACGTGATGATGTGGGCCACCCGGTCCTCGCCGTAGCGCTCCACCACATAGCGGATGACCTCGTCCCGCCGGTCGTCGGCGAAGTCGATGTCCATGTCCGGCATGGAGATGCGCTCGGGGTTCAAGAATCGCTCGAAGAGGAGTCCGTACCGGATGGGATCGACGTTGGTGATGCCCAGGCTGTAGGCCACGAGCGAGCCTGCCGAGGAGCCGCGCCCGGGCCCGACCGCGATGCCCTTCCGCCGCGCGTAAGCGATGAAGTCCCACACCACGAGGAAGTACCCCGAGAACCCCATCTTGGAGATGACGGAGAGCTCGTAGCGGAGGCGCTCCACCACCGCGTCGGCCGGGGCGCCGCCGTAGCGGGCGCGCAGGCCGTCGAGCGAGAGGTGCTCCAGATACGAATCCAGGGTGAAGCCGGCGGGCACCTGGTAGTTCGGCAGGTGGAACTTCCCGAATGAGAGCTCCAGGTTGCACCGCTCCGCCACCGCCAGGGTGTTGCGGCACGCGTCCGGCAGCTCGCGGAACACCTCGCGCATCTGGTCGGCGGTCTTGAGATAGAACTCCTCGGTGGAGAAGCGCCAGCGATTGGGATCGGACAGGGTGGTGCCGGTCTGGATGCAGAGGAGGGCCTCGTGGGCCTTGGCGTGCGCAGCCTCGAGGTAGTGCGAGTCGTTGGTGCCGCAGATGGGGGCGCCCAGGGCCTCGGCGATGCGGAGCGTGCCCGCGGTCACCCGCGCCTGGTCATCGATTCCGTGCGACTGGATCTCCATGAAGTAGTGGTCGCGGCCGAAGACGTCCTGATACCAGCCCGCCACCTGCTTGGCCTTGGCGTCCTCGCCCGCCGCGAGGAGCTTGCTGACCTCGGAGTTGAGGCACCCCGACAGGACGAGGAGACCGTCGGCGTGCTGCGCGAGGAGCTCGCGATCCACCCGCGGCTTGTAGTAGAAGCCCTCGAGGTACGCCTTGGACACGAGCTTGACGAGGTTCCGGTACCCGGTCTCGTTGCGCACGAGCACGGTGCAGTGGCTGGCGCCCTCGTAGCCGCCGTCCTGGCTGGAGCGCTCGAAGCGGCTGCCGGGGGCCACGTAGAGCTCGCAGCCCACGATGGGCTTGATGCCTGCCTTCTTCGCGGCGGTGTAGAAATCGACCGCGCCGAAGAGGTTGCCGTGGTCGGTGAGGGCGATGGCCGGGAAGCCGAGCGCCTTTGCGGCGTCCACCAGCTTGTCGAGCTGGGCCGCCCCGTCGAGCAGGCTGTACTCGGAATGGACGTGCAGGTGGACGAAATCGCCGGGCCGGGCGGACTTACCAGCCTCGCTTCGCGAGGCACCCATCATGTATCCGCTCGCCTCGCCTGCGGCTGCGGCTCGCCAATCATTCCCACTCGATCGTGCTCGGCGGCTTGGAGGAGATGTCGAGCACGACCCGGTTGACGCCCTTCACTTCGTTGATGATGCGGCTCGAGATCCGGCCGAGGAGGTCATAGGGCAGCCGGGCCCAGTCCGCAGTCATGGCGTCCTGGCTGGTGACGGCGCGTAGCGCGACCACCTGTGCGTAGGTGCGGAAGTCCCCCATCACCCCGACCGTGCGCACCGGCAGCAGCACCGCAAAGGCCTGCCAGAGGGCCCGCTCGAGGCCGGCGGCGCGGATCTCCTCCTGCACGATGAGATCCGCGCCGCGGAGGATGGCGAGGCGCTCGTCCGTGACCTCGCCGAGCACTCGAATCGCCAACCCGGGTCCGGGGAAGGGCTGCCGCCAGACGATTTCGGCGGGGAGCCCCAGCAGCGTGCCCACTTCCCGCACCTCGTCCTTGAAGAGCTCGCGCAGGGGCTCGACCAGCTTGAAGTCCATGCGGCTCGGCAGGCCGCCCACGTTGTGATGCGTCTTGATGGTGGCCGACGGGCCCTTGAACGAGACCGACTCGATCACGTCCGGATACACCGTGCCCTGGGCGAGCCAGGGGATGCGCCCCAGTTTCCGCGCCTCCTCTTCGAAGAGGACGATGAACTCGTTGCCGATCGCCTTGCGCTTGACCTCTGGGTCCGTCACATCGCGAAGACGGTCGAGGAACCGCTTACTTGCATCCACGTGGATCAGGTTGATCTTGAAGGTATCCCGGAAGGTCTTCACCACGTACTCGGCTTCCCCGGCGCGGAGCAGCCCGTTGTCGACGAAGAGGCAGGTCAACTGATCCCCGATGGCCTTGTGGACCAGGGCCGCGACCACCGATGAGTCGACGCCGCCGGACAGAGCACAGAGCACCCGGTCGCCGCCCACCGTGTCCCGGATCTTCGCGACCGCCGTGTCCACGAAGGAGGTCATCGACCAGTCGCGCTTGACACCGCACGCGCGGAGGAAGTTGGCGAGCACCGTCTTCCCCTGCGCGGTGTGGGCGACCTCCGGGTGGAACTGCACCGCGTAGAGATGCCGGTCGGCGTCCGCCATGGCGGCCACCGGGCAGTTCGCGGTGGAGGCCAGGCTGACGAAGCCCCGGGGCGGCCGCATCACGGTGTCGCCGTGGCTCATCCACACCGTGATCTCGTTGCCGCGCTCCGGCGTCACGCCGTCGAGCAGGCCGCCGGTTCCCTCGAGCCGCAGCTCGGCCGGGCCGTACTCGCGCCGCTCCGCCGGCACCACCTGCCCGCCGAGCAGATAGCCCATGGCCTGCATGCCGTAGCAGATGCCGAGGATGGGGACGCCGGACTCCAGGATGGCCTTGTCGGGCAGCGGCGCGCCCTCATCGTAGACGCTGGACGGCCCGCCGGAGAGGACAATGCCCTGATAGCCGCCGGCGAGGACGTCCGCGGCGGGAGCGGTGCACGGGATGATCTCGGAGTAGACCGACATCTCCCGGATCCGGCGCGCGATCAGCTGGGTATACTGCGCCCCGAAATCGAGGATCGCGATCTTGTCCAGGCCGACCTCCCGCCTAGCGCGGGGTACCCAGCTTCTGGGCCCGCTGGAAGACCTTCCCTTCCGTCTTGATGGACGGCGCGATGATCAGCTCCGTCTGCTGCAGCTCGCGGATGTTCATGGCCCCCACCGAACCCATGCAGGTCCGGATGGCCCCGACGAGGTTGAGGGTGCCGTCCTCGGTGAAGGCGGGGCCGAAGAGGATCTGCTCGAGCGGGCCGGCGACGCCCACGCGGATGCGGGTGCCGCGCGGCAGGTTCGAGTGCGGCGTGGCCATGCCCCAGTGATAGCCGCGGCCGGGCGCCTCGGTGGCGCGTGCGAAGGCGGAGCCGATCATGACCGCGTCCGCGCCGGAGGCGAGCGCCTTGCAAATGTCTCCGCCCGTCGTCATGCCGCCGTCGGTGATGATCGGCACGTAGCGGCCGGTGCGCTTGTAGTAGAAATCCCGCGCCGCCGCGGAGTCCGCCGTGGCGGTGACCTGCGGCACGCCGAGCCCCAGGACCTCGCGGCTTGTGCACGCCGCACCGGGGCCCACGCCGATCAGGAGCGCGTCCACGCCGGTCTCCATCAGCTCCAGGCAGGCCTCGTAGGTGACGACGTTGCCGATGATGAGCGGGATGGCGAGGTTGCGCTTGAGCTTCTTGAGATCCACCGGCGTGTACTCGGTGGCCACGTGCCGCGCGGTGGTGACGGTGGACTGCACCACGAAAAAGTCCGCGCCCGCTTCCTCGGCGATCTTGGCGAAGCGCTCGGCCCGCTGCGGGATCGACGAGACCACGACCGGGCCGCCGCCCTTCTTGATCTCCGAGATGCGCTTGTGGATCAGCTCTTCCTTGATGGGCTCGCTGTAGATACCCTGGATGATCTTGGTGGCTTCTTCGAGGCTGGCGGAGGTGATGCGGTCGAGCACCTCGTCGGGATTCTCGTAGCGGGAGAAGATGCCCTCGAGGTTCAGGACGGCGAGGCCGCCGTGCTTGCCCATCTCGATGGCGAGCCGGGGGCTGACCACACCGTCCATGGCGGCGGCGATGATGGGGATCTGGAAGCGGTGCCCGCACAGATCCCAGGAGATGTCGACCTCGGTGGGGTTGATCGTGAGCGATCCGGGGACCAGCGCGATGTCATCGAACCCATACGCCGCCCGCGCCTTCCGGCCTCGCCCCACCCACATCCCCATGCTGTCGACCCTCCCTCGAGCGCCGCGCGGGCCGGCCGCCCGTCCCCCCCGACATTTAGAGCGCTCTCGCCCGGACCCTACCGTATTTAGTAGGCCCTGAGTATACGGGCGCCCCTCCGACCTGTCAATCGGCTCTGGGCTTCGCGTGCTCCCAGATCATCCGCAGGCCCTCCAGCCGGAGGTCCGGGTTGACGATCTGGATGCTGCGCGCGACCTCGCGCATCTGCGCGGCGAGCCCGCCCGTCCCGATCACCTTGACGTCGCCCTCGATCTCGCGGCGCATGCGATCGATGAGACCGTCGACGAGCCCCGCATAGCCCAGCACCACGCCCGACTGGATGTTCGTCACCGTGTTCCGCCCCACCGCGGTGGCGGGCGCCGTCAGCTCGACTCGATAGAGGCGCGCGGCGCGGGAAATCAGAGCGTCCGCGGCGGTGACGAGGCCGGGAGCGATGGCGCCGCCCACGAACTCGCCGCGCCCATTGACGCAGTCGAAGTTCGTCGCCGTGCCGAAGTCCACCACGATGCAGGGCGCGCCGTACAGCGCGACGGCGGCAACCGCGTTGCAGACGCGGTCGGCGCCCACCTCGTGCGGGTGATCCACCGCGAACGCGAGAGGAACGTTCACCCCCGGCTGGACGGTGAACGGAGCCATGCCGAAGTAGGTCTCCACCATCCACTCGAGCGTGCGCTGGACGGGAGGCACCACGTTGGAGATCGCCACCGCGGTGATGCGCCGCGGCTCGATGTCGCGCGACCGCAGCAGCGTGTGGATGAAGAGGCCGTACTCGTCGGAGGTCTGCTCGCGCCGACTGGTGAGCCGCCACGAGGCGACGAGGCGCCCGCCGTCGTGGACGCCCACGCCGGTGTTGGTGTTGCCGACCTCAAGCAGCAGGAGCACCGGCGATCTCCCCGGAAGCGACCCGGCAAAGCGTGCCGTCGTCGGCGCGCATCAGCAGCGCCCCCGTCTCGTCGACATCCACCGCTACCCCCTCGGGCCCGTCCGCGGCGCGGATCCGCTGGCCCAGCGTCAGGCAGTGCCGCCGCCACGCCGCGTGGAGGGCGCCGTCGCCCGCGCGGAACTCGCGGTACCGCGCGTCGAGCGCGCCCAGCAGCGCCTCGAGCAGCCGCGCGGCGTCCTGGGCGCGACCGGTGAGGAGCCGCAGCGAGGCGGCGCGGGCGGCCACCTCCGGCGGGAACGCGTCCTGGTTCAGGTTCAGCCCGATGCCCAGGATCACGCGCTCGAGGCGCCCCTCGGCGGTGGTGGCGGCCTCGGCGAGGATGCCACAGACCTTCCGGCCGGCCACCATGACGTCGTTGGGCCACCGGATCCCCGCCGCGAGCCCAGTCTCCGCCCGCACCGCGTCCACCACCGCCAGGGCCCCCACCAGGGTGAGCTGGGGGGCGCGGGACGGCGCGATGGCGGGCCGCAGGAGCACGGACAGGAGCAGGCTCTGCCCCGCCCGATCCCACCACGCCCGGCCCAGGCGGCCGCGCCCTGCGCGCTGATGGCGCGCGATCACCACCGTGCCCTCGGGCGCGCCCGCGACGGCGAGCCGGGCGAGCTCGCCCTGAGTCGAGTCGACCTCGTCGAGCGCGTGGATGGCGCCGCCGATGATGCGCGAGGCGGCGCCCGCGCCATCGGCAGAGCTCACGAGAGCGCGGCGAGGCTGGCCGCGAGCTTCTCGCGGAGCGCCCGCTGCTCGGTGAGACGCTCGCGCTCGCGGGCCACGATCTCCGCGGGAGCGCGCTCGACGAAGTCGGGCCGCCCCAGCTTGCCTTCCAGGAAGGCGATCTCCTTGGCGGCCTTGTCGACCTCCTTGCCGAGCCGCTGCCGCTCCGCCGCGAGATCCACGATGCCCTCGAGGCGGACGTAGACCTCCGCGCCCTGTGCGACGGCCAGCGCGGACTGGGGCGGCCGCGACGCGGCGGGGTCCACGGTGATGGTGGCCCGCGCCAGCGCGCTGATGAGCGGCGCCGCCTCGGTGATCGCCGCCTGCGTGGCCGCCGTCGGCCGCACGATGGCCGCCAGCTCCACCGCCGGCGCGATCCGGCTCTCGCTCCGGATCGTCCGGATGGCGCTCACGATGGCGATCAGCGCCCCCATCCGCGCCTCCGCCTCGGCATCGCGGCCCTTGCGCGAGGCCTTGGGGAAGGGAGCGATCATGATCGACGGGGGCGCGCCCGTGGCCCGCGGCAGCCGCTGCCAGATGTCCTCGGAGATGAAGGGCATGAAGGGATGCAGCAGGCGCAGGGTGATATCGAAGGTCTCCACCAGCGTCTGCTGCGTCACGGCGCGCGCGACCCGGTCCTCTTTCTGATAGAGGCTCCGCTTGGCGATCTCGAGATACCAGTCGCAGAGCTCGTGCCAGAGGAACTGGTACACCGCCGACGCGGCGTCGTTGAGCCGATAGGTGTCCAGCGCGCGGCGCACCTCGCGGACGGCGGCGGCGGCGCGGCTCCGGATCCACCGGTCGGCGACGGTGGGCGTGCCCTTGCGGGCCAGCTTCGGGTCGTAGCCGTCCAGGTTCGAGAGGACCAGGCGCGCCGCATTCCAGAGCTTGTTGGCGAAGTTCCGATTGCCCTCGATGCGCTCCTCGGCCAGGCGCACGTCGCGCCCCTGGGCGGCCATCGCGGCGAGGGTGAAGCGGAAGGCGTCGGTGCCGAACTGATCCATGATCGTGAGCGGGTCCACCACGTTCCCCTTCGACTTCGACATCTTCCGCCCCTCCGCGTCGCGCACGAGGGCATGGATGTAGACGTGGTGGAAGGGCACCTCGCCCATCACCTTGAGCCCGAACATCGCCATCCGCGCCACCCAGAAGAAGATGATGTCGAAGCCGGTGACGAGGCATGACGTCGGATAGAAGGTCTTGAGCTCGGCGGTCGAGTCCGGCCAGCCGAGCGTGGAGAACGGCCAGAGCCCGGACGAGAACCACGTATCGAGCACGTCCGGATCCTGCCGCAAGGCGCCCCCGCACTTCGGGCAGGCGCTGGGATCGACCCGCGACACGTGCACGCCCCCGTCCCGGTCGCAATGCCACGCGGGAATGCGGTGGCCCCACCAGAGCTGGCGGGAAATGGGCCAGTCGCGGTATTGCTCCATCCATTGGTAGTAGGTCTTGCTCCAGCCTCGCGGGATGATCTTGATCTTGCCTGAGCGCACCGCCTTGATGGCGGGCTCGGCGAGGGGCTTGATCCTCACATACCACTGCTTGGATACGAGCGGCTCCACCACCGTCTTGCACCGGTAGCAGACCCCCACCGCGTGGCGATAGGGCTCGATATGGTCGATCAGTCCCAGCGCCTGCATGTCCTCGACGATGCGCTTCCGGCACTCGAAGCGGTCGAGGCCGGCGTACTTCCCCGCCTCCGCGGTCATCTTGCCGTCGAAGCCAATCACCGTGCGCACGGGCAGGTGGTGACGCTTACCGATCTCGAAGTCGGTGGGATCGTGGCCCGGCGTCACCTTGATCACGCCGGTCCCGAACTTCGGATCCACCGCCGCGTCGGCGACGACCCGGATGGAGATGCTCCCCTCCACCGAGGGGATCTCGAGGGTCTGGCCCACGTACTTCCGGTAGCGCCGATCCTTGGGGTGCACCGCCACCGCGGTGTCGCCGAGCTTGGTCTCGGGGCGTACGGTGCCGAGTGTGAGCGGCCCGTACTTGATGTAGACGAACTCACCGTCGCGCTCCTCGCGCTCCACTTCGAGGTCGGAGAGCACGGTCTGGCAGCGCGGACACCAGTTGACGATGTAATCGCCGCGGTAGATGAGGCCATCGTCCCAAAGGCGCACGAACACCTCGCGCACCGCCGCGGAGAGCCCCGCGTCCATGGTGAAGCGCTCGCGCTCCCAGTCGCAAGACGCCCCGAGGCGCTTGAGCTGCTTGACGATGGTCCCGCCCGACTCCTCCTTCCACTTCCACACGCGAGCGAGGAAGGCCTCGCGCCCGAGGTCCTCCTTGGTCTTGCCCTCCTCGGCGAGCTGCCGCTCCACGACGTACTGGGTCGCGATGCCCGCGTGGTCGGTGCCGAACTGCCAGAGGGTGTTGTAGCCGTCCATCCGCTTGTAGCGGATGAGGATGTCCTGGATGGTGAAGTTGAACGCGTGCCCCATGTGGAGGAAGCCGGTGACGTTCGGCGGGGGGCAGACGATGCAGTACGGCTTGCCGGACGCCTGGGGATCCACGCGGAAGTATCCCCGTCGCTCCCACTCGGCGTACCACTGCGGCTCCACTCGGGTGGGATCGTAGCGATCGGAGATTTCCGTCATGTTAACGCGTCATTGTAGCACGGGGGCCGCGCCCGCCAGCCGCCAGCCGGTGCCGTGCCGGCTCCACAGTAGGGACCACGGGCGGAGCGCGCCGGCTCCCGGCCTCCCCTGCTCGTCGGTGGCGGCGACGATGACGGTGCTCGGGGTCTCGGCGTTCGCGACGTCGCAGGCCGGCTCCGGCACCAGACGCTCGGGCAGCCGCGCGCGCAGGGTCGGATCGGGCACGAGCTCGGCGAGCGCGCGCCGGTCACCGGTCTCCACCGCCGCGAAGAATCGGGTGACCTCCCGGGCGAGATCGCGGTGCCACGCATTGAAGGTGCGGCGGCGGGCGCTCGCGATGGTGTCGGTGGCCGCCGTGTACCGGAGCACCTCCTCCTGCTCGGCCTGCCCGTCGCATCCCGGCTTCCACCCCGGATAGTGGAGCTCGTAGCGGAGGAGGATCTCGCCTCCGGCCACGCGCCAGCTCACCACGTGGAGCCCCGCGGGGAAGGCCTCCTCGGTGCTCCAGACGCGGGCGAGGCTGCCGCTCCCCACGCGCCACACTTCCAGGCGCAGGGGGTAGCGCCCGGACGGCCCGGGGGCGCCGACCCACGCCAGCGCGAGCTGGGACGCGCCGCCGCGAGTGGTCGGCCACGGAAAGGCCTCGGGCGCGCCCGCGTGCGTGATGGTGCGCGCGAGCACCGCGTCAGCTCCGGTGCCGGTGAAGACCCGCACCGAGCCCGGCCCCTCGACGCCGGTGAGCCCGTACAGCGCCACCGTGACCGCGCGCGCGCCGTCGCCGCCCACCCGCACCACCCGGAAGCGCGCGCCGCCCCAAGCCGAGTTGAACCCCTCGAGGCGGTCCTGGATGATGTCGGGCGACGCGAAGAACCCGCCGCCGGCCAGGCCCGCAAGGATCTCCTCGTCGACGATCCGGTAGAGCGCGGCGACGGCGTCCTCGGTCGGTGCGGGCCCGATCCGCGCGGCGAGGTCCCGGAAGCGCTCGAGCCCATCCTGCGCGACGGCCGGGCTCGCACACAGGACGAGGACGGCCAGCCACCACACGACCAGACGTGCGGTTCCCCTCACCGGGTCATCGTACAATGAGGCGCGATGGGTCGCATCCTCGACCGGTACGTCCTCCGGGAGCTGCTCCCTCCGTTCGCCATGGGCGTGGCGGTCTTCACCTTCTTCCTGGTCATCGACCGGATCTACCACCTCACCGACCTCGTCATCACGAAGGGCGTCCCCTTCCTCCTCGTGCTGGCGTTGCTCGGCTTCACCCTGCCCTCGTTCCTCGCCCTCACCCTGCCGATGGCCCTGCTCGTCGCCGTGCTCATCGTGGGAGGCCGGCTCGCCTCCGACGCCGAGGTGACTGCGCTCAAGGCCTCGGGGGTGAGCCCTGTGCGATTGCTCCGGCCCTTCCTCGCCGCCGGCCTCGTGGTCAGCCTGCTCGTCGCGCTCCTCACCCTTTGGCTCGCCCCCCTGGGCAATCGCGCCTTCAACCAGCAGCTGTTCAAGATCCTCCAGTCCCGCGCCGCCACCGGCCTCAAGGAGCGCATCTTCAGCGGGTCCTTCGGGCAGTTCACCATCTACGTGCAGGAGATCAGCCCCTCGCAGGTCGCGCTGAAAGGCCTGCTCGTGTCCGACGAGCGGAATCCCGAGGTCTCGCGCGTGATCATCGCGCGGGAGGGACGGCTCCTCACCGACGAGGAGCAGGGCCGCATCACCCTGCGCTTCCTCGATGGGCAGGTCACCGAGACCGACGTGGCGGACGGCCGCCGCTCGCGCTTCACCGACTTCAGCCTCTACGACATGAACCTGCCGCTGGAGTCACCGCTGACCAGCTCCTCGCCGAAGGACAAGCCCGAGCGCGACCTGCCGACGAGCGCTCTTCGCGGCGAGGCCCGCAGGCTCGCCGCCCAGGGGCAAATCGTGGCTCCGTACTACGTGGAGTTCCACAAGCGCTTGGCCCTTCCCGCCGCCGCGCTGGTGTTCGTGCTCGTCGGCTTTCCCCTGGGAATCCGGGGCCATCACCGAAGCGGCGCCGGCCGCGGCATCGCCCTCGCGGCGAGCCTGGGGATCGTCGTCGCCTACTACATCATCTCCACGGCGCTGGAGGGCCCTGCCCTCCGAGGCCGCATTTCCGCAGCGTTCGCGATGTGGCTTCCCGACGCCCTCTTCCTTGCGGCCGGGCTGGTCCTCATGTGGGCGAGCACGGCAGGCCTGCCTTCCGGCTGGACGCACTGGCTCTGGCGCGTTCGCGACGGCCTGCGCGTCCGCATCCCCGCGGTCCCGTTTCTCCGGCGGCGCCTGAGCACGGCCGAAGTCTCCGAGCGGAGTCGGCGCGCCTCCACCTTCATCATCGACCGGTACCTGCTCCGCGAGTACGCGAAGTTTCTGGGGATCGGCCTCGCCATCTGCGCGGTGCTGTTCGTGGTCGTCGACTTGGTGCAGACGCTCGACCGGTTCCTGCGCGTGAAGCCCTCGCTGATCTACATCTTTCAGCACTTCGTCTATCGGCTGCCCGGCGGGCTCTACGACGGGCTGCCCATCGTGGTCCTGATGGCCACGGTGTTCCTCTTCCTCTCGCTGACCCGCGCCCACGAACTAGACGCCCTGAAGGCGGCGGGGGTGAGCCTGTATCGGGTGAGCGTGCCCGTGCTGCTCTTCGCGATGGGCCTGAGCCTAGGGGCGGGGCTGTTCCAGGAGGCGGTCCTGCCCGTCATCAACGCGTGGGCGGACGAGGTGGACCGCATCAAGATCCGGGGCAACCTGCCCCGTCACCTCCAGAAGCGAAACCAGCTCTGGTATCGCTCGAGCGAGACGCGCTTCTGGCGGATGGAGCTGCTCGACCCTGTCGAGCGCTCGATCGACCAGCTCCTCGTCCTCGAAGTGGATGCGAACTTCCAGCTGGTGAGCCGGCTGGATGCGCGCACGGCGCGCTACACTCCCGGGGGGTGGGAGCTGTCGCAGGGCTTCCTGCGCCGTGTGCTGACGGGGACCAAGACCGAGACGCGCCCCTTCGAGCACCTGGTCGTGCGGATGCCCGAGCACATCGAGGACTTTACGACCGTGCAGAAGCCGCCGGAGATCATGAGCTTTCGCGAGCTGCGGGCCTATATCGGGAAGCTTCGGGAGACCGGCCATCGGACCGGGAAGTACTTGGTCGAGCTCTACTCGAAGCTCTCGTTCCCGCTCATCCACCTGATCATGGCGCTGGTCGCGATTCCCTTCGCCCTCATCTCCCCGCGCAGCGGTGGCCGCGCCCTCGGCATCGCCATCGCCATCGTGATCTCGGTCGGATACTGGCTCGTCCACTACATCGCGCTGGCCTTCGCCAAGGCCGACCTGCTGCCGCCCTTCCTCGCCGCCTGGACGGCCAACATCGTGTTCGCCGGCCTCGGGACCGCCCTGTTCCTTAGGGCCCGCACTTAGCCCCAGCGCGGCCGGGTCACCCTCGGCGGGGCGGTTAACGGGCCTCGCGCAATTGACGCAGGACCTCCTCTAGCCGCTTCTGCTCCTGTCCGTAGGCCGCCCAGTCGCCGCGCCGCACCGCCTCCTGCCCCTTCTGCCAGGCTTCCCACGCGCGCTGGACGAGGGCGCGCGACGAGGCGTCCGGCGTGGGTAGCGCGGTCGCACCCGGCGTCACCGCGGCGCGCTGCAACTCGTCCCCGCGCACCCGGGCCCCGAATACGCGAGTGAGCGCCTGCTCGAGGGTGGGCTCCATGGCGATCAGGTTGCCGTACGCCACGATGACCCGGCGAAGCTCGGGGAGAGCCCCCTGTTCGGTCGCCGAGAGGTAGAGGGGCTGCACGTAGATCAGCGAGCGCTCGATGGGGATGGCGAGGAGCGAGCCCCGCAGCACGCGCGAGCCCTGCTGGTTCCAGAGGGCGAGCTGCTGCGAGATGACGGGATCCTGGTCGATGCGGGCGTCGATCTGGCGGGGCCCGTACACGAGCTTTTGCTTGGGGAAGACGTAGACGAGGATACCGCCGTAGTTGGGCGCGTCCGCGCGCCCCACCATGATCGCGATCATGTTGTCGCGCCGGCTCGGGTTGAAGGCGCCGAGGAGCGCGAACTCCTCCCGAGGCTCGCCGGGCAACCGCATGACGGTGTAGTAGGGCTCCATCTCGGTCGCCGCCGCCGTCCGACCGTCCTGCGGCCGACGCGGGATGGTCCAGAGGTCCTCCTTGTTGTAGAAGACCTGCGGATCTTCCATGTGGTAGGTGGCGTACATCTGCATCTGCACGGTAAAGAGGTCCTCGGGGTATCTGATGTGCGACTGCAGGTCCTTCGGCATCTCGACGAGAGGGCGCATGAGGCCGGGGAAGGCCTTGCTGTAGGTCTGCACGATGGGATCGTCCGGATCGGCGATGTAGTACGTCACCGTCCCGTGAAACGCGTCCACCGTGACCTTCACGGAATTCCGGATGTAGTTGCCTACCCCCCGGACGGGCTGGGAGTAGGGATACCGCTCGCTCGCGGTGTACCCATCGACCATCCAGATCAGTTGCCCGTCGTCGGTGACCACCAGATACGGATCACGGTCGAAGCGCACGAACGGCGCGGCCTGCCGCACCCGGTCGCGGATGCTTCGGTAGATCATGATCCGGCTCTCCGCGGTGAGATCGTTGGAGAGGAGGACCTTGAACTCGCCGAAGCGGGCGGCGAAGGCAAGCTTCCGCAGCAGGGAGTCCACCGGGATCCCACCCCGCCCGGCGTACTTGCTATAGACGTTCTGATCGCCCGAGGGGTAGTCGAGCTCGGGGGACTGGGTGCGGACGAAGACGTAGTCGTTGCCGGACTCGCCGTAGTACATCTCGGGCCGAGTGATCTTGGGGAACCCCGTCGCCGCCGGGGGAATGTCCTTGACGAAGAACTCGGGCAGGCCTTCCGCGCTGATCCGGTTCACCGGCCCCACCACCAGGCCGTAGCCGTGCGTGTAGGTGAGGTGCTCGTTGATCCAGTTCTGCTGCTGTCCCGGCAGGTGCCGGTACGAGAGCTCCCGGGGCGAGAGCATCACCTGACGGTACTCGCCGTTCAGCGTGTAGCGGTCGTTGTCGACGTCGAGGAACTTGTAGTAGGTCCGGATCTCCTGCAGCTGCCCGTACGTGGTGAGCAGCGGCCGGTGGTCCCAGAGGCGAATGTTCTTGATGGTGAGGACGTTCCGGTCCAGCGCCGCCGCGTTGAGGTTCTCCTCGACGGGGAAGTCCTTCTCCTGCACGCGGTCGAGCCCGAAGGCGTGCCGGGTCATGCGGATGTTGTGCTGGATGTAGGGGCGCTCGAAGACGATCTCGTTCGGCTTCACTCGCAGGCGCTGGAGCGCGGCCGGATAGAGCCCGAGCCCGCCCACCCACACCACCACCAGCACGACGAGGCCCGCCACCGGGAACAGCCAGCCGGGGCGGCTCATCTGGACCAGGCACGCCGCCGCGCACAGGAGGGCAAGCGCGGTGAGCACGTTGTACACGGGCAGCGCCGCATTGACGTCCGCGTAGGAGGCGCCGAAGACGGCCCCCCGGCTCGAGTAAAGGAGGTCGAACCGGTCGAGCCAGAAGCCGACGCCGCGCAGGACGAGCAGCAGTGCCCCGAGGGCGAGGAGATGCGTGCGCGCGGCGGCGGCGAGCCGCGGCCCCCGCGCGGTGAGCACGAGGCTCCGCTGGAGCACATACACCGCGGCGGTGAGCACGAGCGTGCCCGCGGCCAGCGCGATCCCCCACCCGTAGAGGAGACGCCAGAAGGGCAGCTCGAAGAAGTAGAAGCCGAGGTCGCGCCCGAAGATGGGGTCGACGCGGCCGAACGACGTGGCGTTCAGATACTCGATGAGGGTGTCCCACGCCGCGCTCGCCCGCGCCCCCGAGATGAAGGCGATGACGGCGGTGACGGGCACGAGGAAGCGCCGGACGAGGGGCTCGATGCTCGCCCGGCCGGGCAGCCCCAGCTGATCCTCGAGCTCCCAGAGCACGTCGGGCGGGGCGGTGCGCGCGGCGATCCAGAGATTGGCGAAGAGGAAGATCCAGACCGCGAGGCCGAGACCGAGCACCAGCCAGCCCCGGAGGGTCAGGACGGTGGTGAAGACCTGGGCGTAGCCGACCTCATGGAACCAGAGCCAGTCGGTGTAGAGAGGCACCGCCTGACCCACGATCCCCAGAACGAGGAAGGCGAGGAGGAGCCAGATCGCAGGCCGCGGACGCTGCCCGTTGGCCACCTAGACCCTCAGAGGCTCCGCGCGGGGGGGCCGCTCAGAGTCCAGCGTCGTCCCGCAAATCCTTGACGCGGTCCGTGCGCTCCCACGTGAACTCGGGCTCGGTACGACCGAAATGTCCGAAGGCGGCGGTCTTCTTGTAGATGGGCCGCCGGAGATTCAGGTACTTGATGATGCCGGTGGGGGTGAAGTCGAAGTGCCGCCGCACCATCTGCTCGAGTTTGGCGGTGGGCACCTTGCCGGTGCCGAAGGTCTCGACCATGATCGATACGGGGTCGGCAACGCCGATCGCGTAGGCCACCTGCACCTGGGCCCGCTCGGCAAGACCCGCGGCCACGATGTTCTTCGCCACGTGGCGCGCCATGTAGCAGGCGGACCGGTCCACCTTCGTCGGATCTTTGCCGGAGAACGCCCCGCCACCGTGGGGGCACGAACCGCCGTACGTATCGACGATGATCTTCCGGCCGGTGAGGCCAGTGTCGCCCATGGGACCACCCGTGACGAAGCGGCCGGTCGGATTGATGTGGTAGACAACCTTCTTGGGATCGATGAGCGCCGCGGGAATCGTGGGCAGGACGACCTTGGCGACGATGTCCTCGCGGATCCGCTCAAGCGTCACGTCGGGGCTGTGCTGGGTGGAGATGACCACCGTCTCTACCGCCACCGGCTTGCCGTCGGCGTAGCGCACCGATACCTGGCTCTTGCCGTCGGGCCGGAGATAGTCGAGCTCGCCGCGCCGGCGCACCTGGGACAGCCGCTGCACGAGCTGATGGGAGAGCATGATGGGCAGGGGCATCAGCTCCGGGGTCTCCGTGCACGCGTAACCGAACATCAACCCCTGGTCGCCCGCGCCGAGGTTGTCCACGCCCATGGCGATGTCGCCCGACTGCTCGTCGATGGCGGCGATGACACCGCACGTCTCGAAGTCGAAGCCGAACTTGGCGCGCGTGTAGCCGACCTCGCGGATGGTCTCGCGGGCCACCTTGGGGATGTCCACGTAGCAGGACGTCGTGATCTCGCCCGCCACCACGACGAGGCCGGTGGTGAGCAGGGTCTCGCAAGCCACGCGGCCGGTGGGATCCTGGGCCAGGATCGCGTCCAGCACCGCGTCGGAGATCTGGTCGGCGATCTTGTCGGGATGGCCTTCCGTCACCGACTCGGACGTGAACAGGTACTCCTCACGCGCCATCGTGCTCCTCCATGTGGCCGCTGCGCATTCGGACCGCCCAGATTGCGCCCGCGGGTCAATTTCGGTCGTGCTCACGGCACGTTAGCATACCCCCTCGGAGGTCTCAAGCGAAAACCCGCACTCACGCCGACGCAGTCGCCCGGAGCGTCAGCGCGATCCGGAGCTCGCGCGTCTCGCCGGGCGTCAGGCGCAGCGGCCAGCACCAGACGATCGAGGAGCCCTGATAGATGCGCTCGAGCCCCGCCTCCGAGAGCGAGACGGTCTCGACGGGCGCCCACGCGTAGTCGGCGGGCTCGGCGGAGCCGAGCGCCAGCTCGGCGCCGATCCACTCGTCGACCATGACCAGCTCGCGCTCGCCCGCGCGCGCGCCGCGCCCGCCCAGGGACGGATGGCCGGGGAGCCGGAAGTACCGGCCGAAGGCGTCGCCCGCGGTGAGGGTGAGGTTCCACTGCACGCCCCAGCGCGCGTCGAGGGGCTCGGGGCCCCGCCAGGTCAGCCGGTACGCCACGCTGATCCGCGCCGTGTCGCCGTGCAGGCGCACGTCCTTCTCGAGGGCGAGCGGCATCGCGGGCGGACCCAACGCGGTGAAGGTGGCGGTGAGCGCGTCGGGCTCCTCGCGCACCCGGTGCGTCATCTCCACCGCGCCGAATGCCAGAACGGCGGCCGCCCATGGATTCAGCGCGTCCACCGCCGTGTCCCGCGGCAGCAGGCCCTCGCGCAGCGAGGCGCGTCGAATCCCATCGTATTCGAGCAGGCGGTCCAGGCCGACCTCCTTGGCGGCGAGGCGGTCGTGGATGCTGTGCGCCTGGTCCCCCTCGGCGGGGGCGGCGCTCGCCGCCTGGGCGATCCGCGCGTGATAGGCCTCGCGCCGCCGCGTCAGGACGTCCGCCACGTCGAGGGCGCGCGGCCGAAAGGCGAGCTCGGTGAGGGCGCCGCCCGCATGCGGGCACAGGGTGATGGCGGCGTCGCCGCTCCACAGGCGGATCTCGACGCGCCCCGCGGCATTGTCCGCGCCTTCCTCCCAGCCGAGAGCCGGGCGCGCTTCCGCCGCGGCCAGCCGCGCGTCTCCGTCGATCAACGCCGAGCGCACCGCGCGGCGGAGGTGCGGCAGGTAGCAGCCGCCGAATACGCCGTGCCAGTAGGCGTCGTTGGCCTGGCCGCGCCAGAGGCGATCGCGCGCCTCGAGGAGACGGGCGTCGTCCGGCCGCGCCGTCAGGGCCGCCTCGAGGCGGCGCGAGAGGCGCAGCATGCGCCAGTAGGCGTCGCCCGCCTCGGGATATTTCACGAGGAAGCCGCGCCACGACCCGCCGCGCAGGAGCCGGACGAGCGCGGCCCCGTTGGGCAGCGCCCGCAGCCGCTCGCGCGCGGCGTCGATCTCCTCGGCGGCGGGCGCCGGCAGCGCCCACTCGCCCATCTCGCTATACGACGCGGTCGGCAGGTAGACGCGTCCCCGCGGCGGCTGGGAGTCGAGCACGTGCGAGAAGGTGGACACCCGGAGCCCGGCGGCCTGCCGGAGCGCGTCGAGGAAGCGGCGCAGCCAGCCCTCCTCGTAGACCAGACGATGCGTGCCGGGCCACACCCCGAACTTCTCGCCGTCGTCGACGAGGGTGATGCTCCCCGCCCCGCGGCGGGCGACGAGATACGCCACCGTCTCCGCCGGCTCCGCGAACGGCACCAGGTAGCGGAGCCGCTCGCTGATGGGAAAGACGGCCACCGCCGCGCCCTGATCGTCGGTGAGGTAGTAGCCGCCCAGCGTCTCGGCATCGAGCCCGGCGAGCGCGAAGTGGTGATCGTCCACCACCACGTATTCCACTCCCGCCGCGCGCAGCACGCGCGGGAGCTGCGGCTCCCAGACGCGCTCGGCGAGCCACATCCCGCGGGGGGTCACCCCAAAACTCGCGCGCAGGAACTCGGTGAGCCGCTGCACCTGCCCCACCTTGTCGGTGTCCGGCAGCATGGGCAGGATCGGCTCGTAGAAGCCGCCGGTGAGGAGCTCCACCTGCCCGCGGGCGGCGAGCGTCCCGAGGAGGTCGAAGGTCGGCGCCGCCCGCTCGCGCAGCCAGGCGAGCAGGCTGCCCGAGCAGTGCACGGTGAGGCGCACGTCGGGCTCGGTGCGGAGCACCTCGAAGAAGGGATGATAGGCGGAGGCGGCGGCCTCCGCGACGACGCCGTCGAAGTTCCCCGCGGGCTGGTGGTTGTGGACGCCGAAGAGGAAGTGGAGCTCGGCGCTCGGGGCGTCGCCGGGCGCGGTCACTCCCGGCCCAGGTCCCGGTGCCGCACGAGGGGGGCCAGGCCCAGGCCCTCGAGGAAGACGCGAAGCGCCTCCACGAACGCGACGGAGCGATGCTTGCCGCCGGTACAGCCGAGGGCGATCGTGAGATATGCCTTCCCCTCGCGCTGATAGAGCGGGAGCAGGAAGCGCACGAGGTCCTCCAGACGGCCGAGCAGCTCCCGGCTCTCCGCATGCGAGAAGAGAAAGTCCGTCACTTCCCGGTCGCGGCCGTCGTGGGCGCGCAGGGCGTCCACGAAGTGCGGGTTGGGCAGGAAGCGCAGGTCGAAGACGAGATCGGCGTCGACGGGTATGCCGTGCTTGAAGCCGAACGAGACGAGGGAGACGGTGAGGCTCTCGCGCTGCCGCGGCGTCGCATACAAGCCGACGAGCCGATCCTTGAGCTGGTGCACGGTGAGCGTGGAGGTGTCGAGGATCTGGTCGGCGGCCTCGCGGAGATGGGCGAGTGCCTTGCGCTCGGCGCGGATGCCGTCGAGGACGTTGCCCTCGCCCGCGAGGGGGTGGCGCCGCCGGCTCTCGTGGTAGCGGCGCACGAGGATCTCGTCGGCCGCCTCCAGGAAGAGCACCTCCGGCGCGTGCCCCGCCGACCGGAGGGCGGCCAGGATCTCGAGGAGGTGCTCGAGGTACTCGCCCTCGCGCACGTCCACCCCGAGCGCGATATGCTTGATCTCGCGGCTCGACTGCGCGCAGAGCTCCGCGAAGGTGGGAATCAGCGTGGTGGGCAGGTTGTCCACGCAGAAGTAGCCGAGATCCTCGAAGCACTTGATGGCGTGGCTCTTCCCCGCCCCGGACAGGCCGGTGATGATGACGAAGTGAAGCGATTCCGGGGGCGGCGCCGGGCTCATGCCACCGGCTCGATGAGCCCGAAGCCGCCGCCGCGGCGCCGGTAGAGGACGTTCACCGCCTCGGTGCGCGCGTTGGTGAACGCAAAGAACGGCTCGCGGCTGAGCCCGAACTGCTCGAGGGCCTCTTCCACCGACATGGGCTTGACGGGAACCTGCTGGATCTCCAGCAAGGGAGCCGGCCCGCCGTCGGCGCCCATCGGGACGAGGCCCTTGCGGACCCCCGGCTTGTGGGCCCGGACTCGATCCTTGAGCGCGCGCACCTGACGGGTCAACGCGGCGAGCGCCGCGTCCACCGCGGCGGCGAGGTCCAGGGCGGTCTCCTCGCTGCGGAAGGTGTGATGCTTGGCGTAGAGGGTGATGGCGGCGGTGCGCCGGTTCCGCTCGCGCGTGAGCACCATCCGCGCCTCGACGGCCTTGGGGGCGAGGGGGGCGAGCTTGGCCAGCCGCTCCTGCAAGTGTGCCCGGTACGTCGCCGAGATGGTCAGGCCGCGCGCGCTGATGAGCACCTGCATGGCCGGGAGCCCTGGGTCAGCGCTTCTTGGGAGCCATCCTGCGCTGGTGCGAGGGCAGGATCCCGAGCTCCTCGCGATACTTGGCCACCGTCCGGCGCGCGATGGTGAGCCCCTTGGCGTGCAGCGTCTTGGCGATGTCCTGGTCCGAGTACGGCTTGCCCGGATCCTCTCCGGAGACCAGGTCCTGGATCGTCTTCTTCACCGACACCGAGGAGACGACGTCACCGCTCGTGGAGGCGATGCCGCTGTGGAAGAACCACTTGAGCTCGTAGAGCCCCTGCGGCGTCTGGATGTACTTGTTCGTGGTGACGCGACTGATGGTGGACTCGTGCATGCCGATGTCCTCGCCGACGTCCCGGAGGGCGAGGGGCTTCAGGAAGGACAGGCCGCGATCGAAGAAGTCCCGCTGGAACTTCACCAGGCTGGTGGCGACCTTCCGGAGCGTCCGCTGCCGCTGCTCCACGCTCTTGATCAGCCACAGCGCGGAGCGGAGCTTCTGCTCCACGAACTGCTTGTCCTCGCCCGCGGAGCCGCGCAGGAGCGAGCGGTAGAGCGAGTTGACGCGGAGGCGCGGGATGCCTTCCTCGTTGAGGACGACCACGTAGTCGTCGCCGATCTTCTGCAGGGTGACGTCGGGGGCGATGTAGCGGGAGTCGACCACGAGGAACCGGCGGCCCGGCTTCGGCTCCAGGCCCTGAATCTCTTCCACCGACTCCATGATCCGATCCAGCGGCAGCTTGAGCGCGCGCGCGATCTCCGGGTAGCGCCGGCGCTCGAGATCCTCCATGTGCTTCTCGACGATCTCCACCGACACCGGATCCGGCTCGGCATCGGCCCGCAGCTGCAGGAGCAGGCATTCCTGGATGCTGCGCGCCGCCACCCCCGAGGGATCGAACCCCTGGACGAGGATGAGGACCTTGTCGACCTCGTCGACCGGACGGCCCAGCTGCTCGGCGATCTCGGCGGTCTCCGCGCGAAGGTAGCCGTCCTCGTCCAGGTTGCCGATGATCGACTCGCCGATGGCGATGAGGATGGGGTCGTCGGTGGCCATCCGGAGCTGCTCACCGAGGTGATCGGTGAGGGAGGTCTCCGTACGTCCGAGGTTCTCGAAGGGGAGGTCGTCGCGCTCCTCGGTCGAGACGGGGGTGCGCTCCTCCGGCCCGTCGTCGAACATCGCCTGGTTGATGTCGAAGGGGAGGTCGTCCGATCGCTCTCCGTCGACCGTGCTCGCCTCCTTGGTAGGCGCCTCGCTGGGCGGCGGGACCAGATCGGGCGTCTCCGGTCCCTGCTCGGCCTCCGGGGTGGGCTCCTGGGTGTCCGTCTGCACCTCTTCGAGGAGGGGGTTTTCCTTCAGCTCCTGCTCGACGACCTCCTTGAGCTCGAGGGTCGAGAGCTGCAGGAGCTGGATGGCCTGCTGGAGCAGCGGGGTCATCACCACCCGCTGGCTGAGACGCTGGACCAATCGCATGGGTCAGGGGCTCCGGACCGGCCTCAGAGCGAGAACTTCTCGCCCAGATAGATCTCGCGCGCCCGCGGGTTGCCGGCAAGTTCGTGCGCGGTGCCGGCGGCGAGGATCTGGCCGTGGTAGAGGATGTACGCGCGGTCGGTGATGGCGAGCGTCTCCCGGACGTTGTGGTCGGTAATGAGGACGCCCATCCCCCGCTCGCGCAGCCGCGCGATGATCTCCTGGATGTCGCCGATGGCGATAGGGTCGATCCCGGTGAACGGCTCGTCGAGGAGCAGGTACCGGGGGTTGGTGACGAGCGCGCGGGTGATCTCGAGCCGGCGCCGCTCGCCGCCGGAGAGGGTGTAGGCCCGATGGCGCGCGAGCGGGGTCAGGTCGAGCTCGGCGAGGAGGGTCCGGAGGCGGGCCATCCGCTCCTCCTCGGTCAGATCCATCGTCTCGAGGATGGCGAGGAGATTCTCCTCGACGGTGAGCTTTCGGAACACCGACGACTCCTGGGGCAGATACCCCATCCCCATGCGGCAGCGCTGGTACATGGGCAGGTCGGTGATGTCCTCACCCTCGAGGAAGATGCGCCCACCCTCCGCGCGAAGGAGCCCCACGATCATGTAGAACGAGGTCGTCTTCCCCGCCCCGTTGGGACCGAGTAGCCCCACGATCTCGCCCCGCTGGATGTCGACGCTGACGCGGTCGACTACGACACGATTGCGGAAGCGTTTCACGAGACCCTGGGCGACAAGACCTTCCATGGGCCGCTCACTGCTCCTTGCAGGGGGCGCCCGCGACGGATCGGCCGGCGGCCGCCTCACCCTCGCGCCGCGGGTAGAAGACGCCCTTGACGCGCCCCTGCGCGCCGGCCTCGACGAGGCTGCGGTCCTCGGCGATGAAGATGGTGATGCGCTCACCCGTCACCACGTTCTCGTCCTCCCACACGCGCGCGTCGCCGATGAGGATGACCTTCTGCTCGGCGTCGTAGTACTCCGCGCGCTGGGCGGTGCCCGTCCGGCAGTTGCGCGTGATGATCCGCACCGTGCCCGTGGACACCGTGCGCAGCACGCGATCGCCGCCGGCGTCCAGGTACACCTCCATGCGATCGGCGTACTGGGTGGAGTTGTTGTGGCGCGCCACCACGTTCCCCGTGAAGATGACAAGTCCCTGCTTCTGGTTCGACTCCAGGCGGTCGGCTTCGACGTCGACTGGCTGGCTGGGATTGGCGCTCCGCTTGGGTGCCGGCGCGGGCGGTGCCGCCGCCACCTTGGGGGTGGCGGGCTTCGCGGCCGCCTCGGGCTTGGCCGCGTCGGCGGGTTGCCGCCGCCGGCTCTGGGCCTCGGCCACGGTGGGGCTGAGGCCCATCACCCAGATGCCGAGCGCCGCGAGCGCCGTCCACCGTCTCATCGGATCACCACGGGCGACCCCGCGAGAGGACGGCCCTCGACCTTGGGCACCGCGCTGCTGCTGCCGCCGAAGGTCGCGCGGATGCGGCCGCGGATCTGGGTGTTCCGCTCGCCGACGCGCGCGTCGAGCCCGGTTCCCTTCACCACGGCTCCCTTTTCGTAGAGGGTGACGGGATCGTCCGTCCAGGCGCGCCTGGCATCAGCGTCCCAGCGGAGGCGCGTCGTCTCGAGCCGCATCCCGTCGCTCGACACGAGCACCACGTTGCCCTTGAGCGTGACGTCCTTGGTCGCCTGCACCAGCTCTCCCTCGTCACCCGTGACCGTCCAGCTGCGCTCCGGTTCTTGGATCTTGATCCTGACCTTCCGGAGCACCGTCTTGCCGGCCTGCTCGTAGGTCTCGGCTTGATCGGCCTCGAGCTGCCAGCGCACCCCGTCCTTCATCTCCTCCTGGAGGTTGACTTCCTTGATCCGGTAGTCGGCCTTGCTCTGGACGCCCTCGGCCTCCGGCGCCCGCTGAGTGCCGCGCCCACGTAGGACGAGCACCCCCACGACCACCAGGACGAAGAGGGTGACACTCACGAAGATGATGCGCGAGATACGCTGGGTATGCAATTTCAGTACCACGCTAACACACCTGGAAGGAAGGTGGCAATAAACTTCCGTCGCGGGGATTCAGGCTCAGCGTGACGCGGACATAGACGGCGGCCACACCTTGCGGGCGCGCAGCAGCATCTCGACGGCCTCTCGGACGGCGCCGCGTCCGCCGGGATATCGCGATGTCCAGTGGGCGACACGGCGAACCTCTTGCACGGCGTCGGCGGGCGCGAGCGCAAGCCCGGTCTCACCGAGCAGGGGAAGGTCCGGCAGATCGTCGCCCATCGCCGCCACCTGCCCGCGCGCCACGCCGAGTCGCGCGCACAGCTCCTCGAGACATCGACGCTTGTCGTCCACGCCCTGATGCACCTCGTCGACGCCGAGCTCGGCCATGCGCCGGGTCACCGCGGCAGAGGCGCGCCCCGAGATCACCGCCACGCCCAGTCCGGCCCGACGGGCCGCGACCAAGGCAAAGCCGTCGCGCACGTGGAAGCGCTTCACCTCCTCGCCGGCGGGGCCGTAGAGGAGCCGCCCGTCGGTGAGCACGCCGTCCACGTCAAGCACGAGTAGCCGGATCCTCGCCGCGCGGGCAGCCAGAGAACGCCCTCGCTCCGCTCGGGACCCCATTACTTATCCGCTCGCCTCGCCTGCGGCTGCGGCTCGCCAATCCACTGCCGCCTCGCCTGCGGCTGCGGCTCGCCAATCCACTGCCGCCTCGCCTGCGGCTGCGGCTCGCCAATCCACTGCCGCCTCGCCCGCCGCTTCGGGGTCAAGCGATCTTGGAGGAGAGGATGTCGTGGAGGTGGATGAAGGCGGCGGGGCGACCCGCGTCGTCGACGATGACGAGGCTGGTGATCTGGTGGGCCTCCATCATCGCCAGGGCGGTGGCGGCGAGCGCATCGGCGTCGATGCGCTTCGGGTTGCGCGTCATGCACTCCCCGGCGCGCCGGTCGAGCACGGTGCCGCCGGCGAGCTGCAGGCGGCGCAGGTCGCCATCGGTGATGATGCCGACGAGCCGGCCCGCCGCGTCCACCACCGTGGTCATGCCGCGCCGCTTGTCCGTCATCTCCTCGAGCACCTGCTTCATGGTCGCGCCCTCCGTGACCACCGGCAGGGCCTCCCCCGTATGCATGAGGTCGCGCACCTTGACGAGCGCGCGCCATCCGAGCGCTCCCGCCGGGTGGAGTGCGGCGTAGTCCTCGGGGCGCAGCCCGCGCAGCTCGAGCAGGGCCATGGCGAGGGCGTCGCCCATGGCGAGCGCCGCCGTCGTGCTGGAGGTGGGGGCCAGGTTCATGGGGCACGCTTCCTCGCGCACCCCCACGTCGAGCACCACGTCGGCCTGGCGGGCCAGCGAGGAGGCGGCGTTGCCGGTGAGGAGCACCACCGCGACACTCAGCCGCTTGATCGCGGGCAGCACCGCCAAGAGCTCGTCGGTCTCGCCGGAGTTGGAGAAGACAACCGCCACGTCACCCTGGGCGACGATGCCCACGTCGCCGTGCACCCCCTCGGCCGGGTGCAGGAAGTAGGCGGGCGTGCCCGTGCTGGCCATCGTCGCCGCCACCTTCCGCGCCACGTGGCTGGACTTGCCCATGCCGGTGACGATCACGCGGCCGCGGCAGCGATAGATGAGGTCGACGGCGGCAATGAATCGTTGATCGAGGCGCGCGGCGAGGGCGAGGACGCTCTCCGCCTCGAGGCGAAGCACCCGCTCGGCGAGGGCCAGGAGGCGGGCGGCGTCCACTAGCGGCTCCCCGCGGCGAGCCCGGCGGCGATGGCGCGGATCTCGTCGAGGAGGCGGGGGAGGTCGTCGAGCTTCAGCATGTTGGGGCCGTCGGACAGCGGCCGGCCGTCGGGGAGCGTGCGGTCGGGCTCCTCGTGCATCTCCATGAAGAGCGCGTCCACCCCCACCGCCACCGCGGCCCGCGCGAGCGGGGGCACGTACTGGCGCTCACCCCCCGACCGGTGGCCGAGCCCGCCCGGCAGCTGCACCGAGTGGGTGGCGTCGAACACCACGGGGTAGCCGAGGTCACGCATGATGGCCAGCCCGCGATAGTCCACCACCAGGTTGTTGTAGCCGAAGCTGGTCCCGCGCTCGGTGAGGAGAATCCCCGTATTGCCGGTGGAGGCGATCTTCTCGACGGCATGACCCATGTCCCGGGGGGCGACGAACTGGCCCTTCTTCACGTTGACGGGCTTTCCCGTGCGGCCGCAGGCGAGAAGGAGATCCGTCTGCCGGCACAGGAATGCGGGCACCTGGAGCACGTCGAGCACCTCGGCGGCAGGCCCCACCTCGGCCACGTCGTGAACGTCGGACAGCACGGGCAGCCCGGTGGCCTCCTTGACGGTGCGGAGGATGCGCAGCCCTTCCACGAGCCCGGGGCCGCGATACGAGGCGAGTGACGACCGGTTGGCCTTGTCGTAGGACGACTTGTAGATGAACGGCACGCCCGCCGTCTGCGTGATGGCCTTCAAGCGCTCCGCGACCATGACCGCGTGCTTCTCGTTCTCGATGGCGCAGGGGCCGCCGATGAGGACGAGCGGCGCGCCTCCGCCGATCGTGATGCCCCCCACCTGCACCGCGCGGGTCATGCGTCGCTAGCCGCGGCCCTGATGGTCCAGGGCGGCCCGGATGAACGCCGCGAAGAGCGGATGCGGATCCCACGGGCGCGAGCGGAACTCGGGGTGGAATTGTCCGGCCACGAACCACGGATGGTCGGGAAGCTCGATGATCTCCACCAGCTGCTTGCCCGGCCAGATCCCGGAGATGCGCAGTCCGCCCGCCTGGAGCTTCGGCAGGTAGTCGTTGTTCACCTCGTAGCGATGCCGGTGGCGCTCCTGGATGGCGCCCGCGCCGAAGATGCGGGACGCCACGCTGCCCTCGCTGATCGTGATGGGGTAGAGGCCGAGCCGCATGGTGCCGCCCTTGTCGGTGACCCCGCGCTGCTCGGGCAGGAGGTCGACCACGTTGTGGGCGGGCTTCGGGTCGAACTCGGTGGAGTTGGCGCCCTCGAGCCCGCACACGTGCCGCGCGTACTCGATCACCGCGCACTGCATGCCCAGGCAGATGCCGAAGTACGGCACCCGCTCCTCGCGCGCGTACCGGATGGCCTGGATCTTTCCCTCGATGCCGCGGTCGCCGAAGCCCCCCGGCACGAGGATGCCGTCGAGCCCGGCCACGTGACCGGCCACGCCCTCGCGCTCCATGCGCTCGGCATCCAGCCACACCACCTCCACCGCCGCCTCGTGGGCGATGCCGCCGTGGGTGAGCGCCTCGTAGAGGCTCTTGTAGGAGTCCTTCACCTCGATGTACTTGCCCACCACCCCGATGCGCACGTGATGGCGCGGCGACTTGATACGCCGGACGATCTCCTCCCAGCGCGCGAGATCCGACGGCCGCTCGGGCAGGCCCAGGAGACGCATCACGCTCTCGTCCAGGCCCTGCTCGTGGAAGGCCAGGGGCACCTCGTAAATGGTGTCCACGTCGCGCGCGGCCACCACCGCCTCTTCCTCCACGTCGCAGAAGAGCGCGATCTTGGACTTGATGGAGGGGGTGAGCGGATGCTCCTTGTCGGTGCGGCAGAGCAGCACGTCGGGCTGGATTCCGATCGCCCGCAGCTCCTTGACCGAGTGCTGCGTCGCCTTCGTCTTGAGCTCGGCGGCGGCCTGGATGAACGGCACCAGAGTGAGGTGGACGTAGATGACGTTTTCCTTCCCCACGTCCTTCTTGAACTGGCGCACCGCCTCCAGGAACGGCAGGCCCTCGATGTCGCCCACCGTGCCGCCGACCTCGACGATGACCACGTCCACCCCTCCGGACACCTTGCGGATGGACGCCTTGATCTGATCGGTGATGTGCGGGATCACCTGGACGGTCCTTCCGAGGTAATCGCCTCTTCGCTCGCGCTCGATCACGGTGCCGTAGATCTTGCCGGTGGTCATGTTGTTGTCGCGGGTCATCCGCGCCGACGTGAAGCGCTCGTAGTGGCCGAGGTCGAGGTCCGTCTCGCCACCGTCGTCGGTGACGAAAACCTCGCCGTGCTGATACGGGCTCATGGTGCCGGCGTCGACGTTGATGTAGGGATCCAGCTTCTGGAGCGTCACCCGGAAGCCGCGCGCTTCCAGCAGCGATCCGATGGAGGCCGCGGCCAGCCCCTTGCCGAGGGAGGAGATCACCCCTCCCGTCACGAACACGAATTTCGGGGTCACGCCGACTCTCCTTTCCGATATCGGGCACTCTCGCGCTTCACGAACCGCTCCTCGTCCGCGACGCTGGCCGGGCGGCCGTCCAGACGGCGGTCTCGCAGGGCGCGCAGCGCCTGTCCCACCGCGGGGCCCCGGGGGATGCCGGCGGACAGGAGGGCCTCCGCGCCCAGACCGGCCCGCACGTGCCGGCCCTCGCGCGCGAACCACATCAGCCGCCGCCGCGCCGACGGGCCGCCGACGAGCCAGGCCGCCAGCAGGGTCTCCGTGGGAACCGCGCGCGCGGCAGTGGCGACGCGGCTCGGCGCCAGGCCCCGCCCGGCGAGCCGCCGCGCGAGCCGCGGACCGCGCGTCATCGCCTCGGCGAGCCGCCCGCCGCGGCTCCCCCCGATCCCGAGGCGCGCGAGCGCGCGGCGTCCCACCCCCCGCGGCTGGTCCACGAGCAGCGCGAGGAGCGCGACGTCCACCGCGTCGGCGGTGAGCCCCGCAGTGCCCGCCCACGTCAAGAGCCGGCGCGCCGCCCGCAGCCGCTCCGGCGTCCGGCCCGCCGCGCGGTAGCCGCGGTCCCAGAGCCGGAATGCGCCCCAGCGCAGGAGGACGGCGAGGGCCCGCCAGGCGGTCGGCTCGCGGAGGATCAAGGCGATCTCGGCCTGCAGTCGCGTGCCGGACAGCGCCGGATAGGCGCGGGATTGCCCCAGGCGCAGTGCGCGGCGTCCCTGGGCGTCGAGGTGATAGCCCAACCGCGCCATGTAGCGCGCGGCGCGGAACACACGGGTCGGATCCTCCACGAAGGAGAGTGGCTGAAGCGGCACCAGCCGCCGCCGGTCCAGATCGCGCTGACCGCCGGCCGCGTCCACGAGCCGACCGAATCCGGCCGGCGCCAGCGAGATGGCGAGGGCGTTGATCGTGAAGTCGCGGCGCAGCAGATCCTCGGCCAGCGGGGCGGGCTCGACGCTGGGCAGCGCGCCGGGCGCGCTGTAGCGCTCGCGGCGCGCGGTGGCGATGTCCACGCGGGGCAGCGCGGCCCCGTCCACCGTGCGCCCCTCCTCCACGGAGGCGGTGCCAAAGGCACGGTGCACCGTCACCCGCCCGCGCACCTCGTCGCCGAGCCGGCGGGCGAAGGCCGTCCCATCCCCCTCGACGACGAGGTCGACGTCGAGGGCTCCGGAGTCGCGCAGGAGATCGCGCACGAAGCCGCCCGCCGCCCACACCGTCACCCCCATCGCCTCGCCGAGCTTTCCCGCGAGCCGGAGCAGCCACACCGCGGTCTCGCGCGAGGGCTCGCCGGCCTGCTCGAGCCGGTGCGCCACCGACAGCGCGGGGCGGGCCCAGCGCGCGGCGCGCCCGTCGACGACCCCGACGATGCGGCTTCCCTCGCGCACGAGGAGCATGGACGCGCCCGCGAGCACGAGCCGGCGGACGACGATCTCCGGGGTGGACGGCGCGATCACCGGCACCTCATGCCAGGCGATGTCCGACGCGCGGACCCCACCGAGCCCCCAGCGCGCGGCGCGGGCGAGCTCGCCCTGGAGCACCGCGATGCGGGATCCGAGGACGAGGACGCGCGCGTCCGCACGCGCGGCGCGCGCCAGCGCGGCGGCCACGCTGAGCCCGCGCGGAACTGCGGCGACGCGACGGTCCATGAGCCCCGCGGTTCCCGGGTCGACTTGCGGGTAGGCGTGGCCGGCCTTGGCCATCAGGGCCTCACGCGGGCGCGGGGGTGGAAGCGGCGGTACATGTCGCGGACAACCGCGGAGGGCAAATGGGTGTAGATCTGCGTCGTCGAGATGTCCGCGTGACCCAGCATGGCCTGCACCGATCGCAGGTCGGCGCCACGCTCGAGGAGGTGACTCGCGAAGGAGTGGCGCAGCGTGTGGGGCGACACCGAGGCCCGCAGGCCGGCCCGGCGCGCCGCCCGCTTGAGAATGCCCCAGAGCCCTTGTCGTGACAGCGGCCGTCCGCTCCGATTCACGAACACCGTGCCCGGATCGTGCCGCCTGAGCGCGGGACCGCGCCCCGAGTCCAGATACCGCCGCACCCACTGGATCGCCTGGGCCCCGACCGGCACCAGCCGCTGGCGACTGCCCTTGCCCGTGCAGACCACGTAGCCGGCAGGCAGATTGAGGTCCTCGAGGCGCAGGGCGAGCACCTCGGACGCGCGCATTCCCGAGGCGTACATCAGCTCCAGCATCGCCCGGTCGCGAAGGCCGTCCGGGCGCGTGGTGTCGGGGATCTCGATCAGCACCGCCACTTCCTCGATGGACAGGGTGCGGGGTAGCCGGCGAGGCGGGCGCGGGCTCTCGACCAGTTCGGTGGGGTCGCGCTTTACCGAGCCCTCGCGGAGGAGGTGGCGGTAGAGCCCCCGGAGCGCTGACAAGCGCCGGGCCACGCTCCGCGCCCCGAGGCCGCGGCGGCGTAGCGCGAGGAGATAGTCGCTCACGTCCCGGGTGGTCAGGGCGCCCAGGCTCCGGCGCGGCGCCCGCAGGTAGCGACCGAAGTCGGCGAGGTCGCGGCGATAGGCGAGCACAGTGTTGCGAGAGGCCCCCCGCTCCGTCTGGAGGGCCTCGAGGTACTCCACCACGGGATCCATCACGCCTTCCGGAGCGGGTAGCGGCGGCGACGGGGGCGACGAGGGGACCTACTGACTGCGCACGCGCCTCCTACGAACTGCCGGGGCATAGCGAACTCTATCACCGCGAGCGGGCCGCGGGCAAGCAGACTCAGCGGCGGCGCAGCATGCCGAGCAGCGCGCTCAGCTCCGGCGCGCGGAGCAGCGCCGCCGCCGCCGCGAAGGCAATGGCGCCGCCGGCGATGGCGGCCGCGGTGTGCGCCGCGGCGACGGCGCCGGTGTCCCCGGCCGGGGCCAGCGCGCGCGCGGCGAGCCAGAGCACGACGGTGGCGGCGCCCGTGCGCAGCGCGGACCGGACCAGCGCGCGGCCGCCGATCGGCCCCAGGCGCCGTCGCAGCGCCCACAGCAGGGCGAGGAGGTTCACGTACGCCGAGAGCGACGAGGCCAGCGCGAGCCCCGCGTGCGCCAGCGGCCCCATCAGCGCCAGCGCCAGCACGATGTTGGCGGCCACGGCGAGGAGCCCCAGAAGCACCGGAGTGCGCGTGTCGCCCAGCGCGTAGAAGGTCTGGGCGGCGATCCGCGTCGCCGAGAACGCGGGCAACCCCACCGCGTAGCCGGTCAGCGCCTGCGCGGTGGCTGCGGCCGCCGCGGCCCCGAACTCGCCCCGCTGGAAGAGCAGCGCCACGATGGGAGCGCCGAGCGTCACGAGGCCCGCCGCCGCCGGAACCGCCACGAACACGGAGAGGCGGAGGGAGAAGCCCAGCGTGTCGATGAGCCCGGCCCGGTCGGCCCGCGCGGCCTGAGCGGACATCGTGGGCAGTGAGGCGGTGGCGAGCGCGATGCCGAAGACGCCGAGCGGAAACTCCATCACGCGATCGGCGTAGTAGAGGAACGAGATGCTGCCGGCGGGCAAGAGCGAGGCGAGCAGGGTGTTCACCACGACCGTGACCTGCACGGCGGCGAGCCCGAAGGCGGCGGGAGCGAGCCGGCGGGCGATGGTGGCGACAGCGGGATGGCGCCAGGCCCCGGAGGGGCGGAGGGGCACGCCGAGGCGCCGCACCTCGGGGATCTGCACGAGCAGCTGCCCGAGGCCGCCCACGAGGACGCCGACGGCGAGCGCGACGATGGGCGGCTGGAACCGGTGCGCGAGCAGGAGCACCGCCGTGATCATCCCCACGTTGAGCACGGCGGGCCCGAAGGCCGCCGTGAAGAAGCGCCGGTGCGCGTTGAGGATGCCGGTGGCCAGCGCGGCGAGCCCCACGAGCAGGAGATAGGGAAACATCAGACGGGTGAGGCTCACCGCGAGGTCGAAGAGCGGCGGGTCGGCGAGCCAGCCGGGCGCCATCACCGTCACGATGGCGCGCGCGAAGAGCATGCCGGCGAGCGTCACCATGCACAAGGTCAGGGCGGTGGCGCCCGCCACCGCGCGCACCATGGCGCGGAACGCTTCCCCGCTCTCCGTGGCGAGGGTCCGCGCGAAGACGGGAATCACTGCGGTGGACAGCGCGCCCTCGGCGAGCAGCCGCCGGAGCAGGTTCGGCACCCGAAAGGCCACGAAGAACGCGTCGGTGACGGGCCCCGCGCCGAACGCGCGGGCCACCACCATGTCCCGCACGTAGCCGAGCACGCGGCTCGCCAGCGTCGCGGCGCCGATGCTGCCCACCGCGCTCACCACGCCGGCCCGCTCGTCGCGCTGCGCTTCACTCACGGGGACAAACTCCTTGACAGTCTGGGGACCCGACGGTAAGGTCAGGCTTTGCCTGCGATCATGTCAGGCGCCACACGAGAGAAGTCCCACGAGAGAAGTCCAAGGAGGACGCAGTGGCCAACACGCGGTCGGCCCGGAAGCGCATCAAGCAGAACGAGCGGCGCCGTCTGCGCAACCGCGCTGTTCGCAGCCAGGTCCGCTCCGCGGTGAAGGACGCGCGGGGGATCGAGCCCACCCAGGGCGCCGCCGCCCGCGACGCCATCCGCGAGGCGATCCGCACCATCGACAAGGCGGTGACCCGCGGCATCATCCACCGCAACACCGCCGCCCGCAAGAAGTCCGCCCTCGCCCGCCGGCTCCTCCTCGTCAAGTAGCCGCTCACCGCGTCGCCGTCCCCGCCGTCGCTTCCGCCCCCAGGCGGCCGAGCAGGGCTCCCGCGGCATCCCGCACGAGCTCCCCGCCGCGCTCCCCGTAGAGGCTCGCGCAGGCGACGTAGCTCGGGCGGCCGTAGGCCTCCTGCCCCAGGAAGTAGCCGAGGTAGTCGTTCGACACCCCCGCGACGAACGCATGCTGGAAGCGGCTCCCGGCCGCCTTCACGTCCCGGCCCAGGCGCGTCTCGAGCTCACCGGGCACCGTCACCCAGCCGCTGCGTCCGATGGCCACGGCGAGGAGCTCCGCGCTGCGCGGCAGCGCCGCGCCCAGCCCGAGGCGCAGCCAGTCCGGCAGCCAGCGCCCGAGGCAGTTGCGCAGGGACAGGCTGGGCGCGGGCAGCGCGGTGCGGCCGGAGAGCGTGGCGAGGCGAGCGTCCGCTTCGGGCGTGATGCGGCCCCACACTGCGAGGGCCTCGCGCGCGAGCCGCTCGCCGATCTCGGCGGCGCCGCCCCACCCGCGGCCCGCCGGGCTCACATCGCCCACTGCGCCGTTGACGAAGAGCGCGGGCACACCCAGCCGGCGCTCGATGCGCGCGGAGGCTTCCGCCATGAGATCGCCGGAGACGAGGAGGTTGCCCCGCCCGAGCGCGGTGCCGTGAATGGCATAGTTCCACAGGATCGCGATGGGCCGGTCATCGGCGCCCACCACCTTGAGCACGCCGAGGGTGGGGTCGAGCGGCGCGCCGAGCCGGCTGCGCGCGACGTCCCTCACCTCGCCCGCGCCGGCGCCCACGCGGGCGGGGGCGCGCCGCGCGTGCGCCTCGCGGGCGGCGCGCTCGAGCGCGTCGAGCACGCGGGCCCGCACCTCGGGGGAGCGCCGATCCAGCGCCACCATCGCGAACAGCGCGGACTCCGCGTAGGCGCCTGGGCCGGAGTGGGTGTGCGAGGCGGAGATGATCAGCGCGGCGGGCGGCAGGCCCGCTCGCGCGAGCCGGCCGCGCAGCTCCTCGACGAGGCTGGGATCGGTCCCCACGAGGTCGATGGCCAGCCACACCAGGCTCGCGCGGCCGTCGTCGAGGGCGAGGGCGCGCGCCTTCACCGGATCGTGCACGCCGCGCGAGGGGCGGAGCCAGAACGCGTGGGGCCGGAGTCCGAGCACGTCGGGCACCCACGCGCGCCGCGGAAAGCCGCCGTAGCCCGCCAACGGCGTGCCCTCGGGCAGGGCCACGTCCACGGAGGCCGCGCCGGCCTGCAACGCGGCGGCGGGCGCGGGAGCCCCGGCTGCGGCCGCGAGCCCGGCGAGGAGCGCGAGCCCGGCCGGGCGCCACCGCGCCATCACGCCGCGCACAGATCCGCGATGAGCAGCGACAGCTCGGGCCGGGGCGCGCCGCCGAGCTTGAGCCGACGCTCGACCTCCCAGCAGCGGGCGAGCTGCCGGGCCGCGGCGCCGTCCGACATCGACCGCGCCAGCGCCAGCACTGCGGCCGCCGCCGCCGGCGGACGCTGCAGGAGCCGCGCCACCTCATCCTCGCGGCGCCCCTCGCCCAGCCACTCGCGGGCCTGCCAGACCGAACGGGCCTCGCGGGCGAGCATGCCGAGCACGGCAAACGGCTCCTCCCCCGCGGCGAGGAGCGCGCCGAGCACCGCCTGGGCGGCGCCCAGATCGCGCGCGATCACGGCGCGGGTGAGGTCGAACACGTGCCGCAGCCGCTGCGCGCCCACCACCGCGTGCACCTCGCGCGTGGTCACGCGGCGATTGTCGGGCCCGCCGGCCAGCGCGGCCTTCGGCACCTCACCCGCGAGCGCGGTGAGATCGTCGCCAACGAGCTCGACCAGCAGCGCGGCGGCGGCGTCGCCGAGCTCGTAGCCCGCCGCGCCCGCCCGCGCCTGCAGCCAGGTCACCAGCGCGCGGCCCACGGGCCGCGGAAGCGCCACCACCGCCGCCGGCGACACCGCGCGCAGCAGCCAGTGCCCCCGGCCCAGCTCGACGCCGGCGAGGAGCAGGAGCACCGTGCTGGGATTGGGCGCGCCCACGTAGGCGGCGAGGGGTTCGCCGGCCTTGGCCGTGAGCGTCTCGACGCCCCGCGCGATGACGAGCCGGCGGTCGGCCAGGAACGGCAGTGTGAGGGCAGCGCGCACGATGGTGTCCGCCCCCGCCTCCCGCGCGTCGAGCGCCTCGCGCGCGAGGGCGGCTGCGCCGGGATCCGGGAAGAGGGCGCGCGACACCACGGCGGCCACGTCGTCGAGGAGGACGGGCTCGGCGCCGTGGACGAGGACCACGGACGGGGTGCGTCCCGCCTCCGCCGCGCGGAGGAGCCCTCCGTAGTCCATCAGCGATCGCCCACTAGAACCGGTCCACCACCAGATTGACGATCCGGCGCCCGATCTCCACCGCGGCCAGGCGCACCGCGCCCTCCTCGCGGCTGATGGTGGCCGAGACCTCGAAGGGCACCACGAAGTCCGCGCGCTCCTGCAGGCCTTCCTGTCGGAACAGCATCTCTCCCTGGCGCGCGTCGCGGAACTGGAGGTTGAGCGTCACCACGAGGCGGTACTGGCGCACGTTGATGCGCTGGTCCACCGACACCGTCTGGACGTCGTAACCCACTACCTCGCCATCGAGGATGGAGTCCGCCTGATCGGGGGGCACCACCTTCAGCTTGCCGCTGGTGGTGAACGCGTTGACCACCGCGGCGGTGATGGTGCTCTCGACCGCCGGCTGTTGCGTCTTGTTCTTGAAAACGGGCACCGCGACCGACTTGATGTGGCTGGGGAGGTTGCCGGTGAAGCTGTAGCCGCAGCCGGCGAGCGTCATCGCCAGGAGTACGAGCAGACCACCCACCGCGCTTCGCGCGGACCCCATCATGTGTCCGCTCGCCTCGCCTTCGGCTGCGGCTCGCCCGTTCTGGGACCGCCCTCGCTCCGCTCGGGACCCCATCATGTGTCCGCTCGCCTCGCCTTCGGCTGCGGCTCGCCCGTTCTGGGACCGCCCTCGCTCCGCTCGGGACCCCATCATGTGTCCGCTCGCCTCGCCTTCGGCTGCGGCTCGCCCGTTCTGGGACCGCCCTCGCTCCGCTCGGGACCCCATCATGTGTCCGCTCGCCTCGCCTTCGGCTGCGGCTCGCCAATCAACTGCGGGTAACCACGTTGACGAGACGGCCGGGGACGACGACGACCTTGGCCACCTGGCGGCCATCGAGCCAGGGGCGCACCTTCTCGTCGGCGAGCGCGCGATCCTGGATCTCGCGCTCGGCGGCCGCCACATCCACGGTGAGGCGGCTGCGCACCCGCCCATCCACCTGGACGATGATCACCACCTCGTCCCGCCGGAGCGCGGCGGGGTCGGCGACGGGCCATGGGTGGCGAAAGAGGCTCTCGCCGTGGCCGATCGCGCTCCATAGCTCCTCCGCGATGTGGGGCGTCACGGGGCCGAGGAGCAGGAGCATCGTCTCCACCGCCTCGCGGAGCAGGCGCTGGCGCTCCGCCGCGCCCACGGTATCCATGGAGTCACGATCGAAGTCGTGGAGGGCGTTGACGAGCTCCATCACCGCGCTGATGGCGGTGTTGAAGTGAAAATCCTTGTCGATGTCCTCGGTCACCCGCGTGATGGTCTCGTGGATGGTGCGCCGGAACGCGCGCCCCGCGTCCGAGTACTCCGCGGCTTGCCCGGGCGCCGCCGCCCGCGCGGGGGCGCGCAGCTCGGCGAGGTGGCCCTGGACGAAGCGCCACACGCGATTCAGGAACCGCGAGGCCCCCTCCACGCCGCGGTCGTTCCAGTCCAGGTCCTTCTCGGGCGGCGCCGCGAAGAGCGAGAAGAGCCGGGCGGTATCGGCGCCGTAGCGGCGGATCAGCTCGTCGGGATCCACCACGTTGCCCTTCGACTTGGACATCTTGGCGCCGTCCTTGATGACCATCCCCTGGGAGAGCAGCGCGCGAAACGGCTCGTCGGCGGCGGTCAGACCCATGTCGCGGAGCACCTTGGTGTAGAAGCGCGCATACAGGAGGTGGAGCACGGCGTGCTCGATGCCGCCGATGTACTGGTCCACCGGCATCCAGTAGGCGGCGGCGCGCTCCTCGAACATCCCGCCCTCGTAGCGCGGCGAGCAGTAGCGGAGGAAGTACCAGGAGGACTCCACGAAGGTGTCCATGGTGTCGGTCTCGCGCTTGGCGGGGCCGTCGCACCGGGGGCAGCGGGCATTGACGAACTGGGCGACCTCGGCGAGCGGTGAGCCGCCCTTGCCGCTGATCTGCACGTCCTCGGGCAGGACCACGGGCAGACGGTCCTCCCGCTCGGGCACCATGCCGTCCTTCGGACAGTAGAGGACGGGGATGGGCGCGCCCCAGTAGCGCTGGCGGCTGATCCCCCAGTCGCGCAGGCGATAGTTCACCTTCGACTCGCCGAGCCCCTTGGCCACGAGCCAGTCGATGGCCTTCCGCTTCGCTTCGGTCACCGGCAGCCCATCGAGGAACCCGGAGTTGATCTTCACCCCGTCGCCGGTGTAGGCCTCCGTCTCCTGCCAGCCTTCCGGCCGCTTCACGGTGGGGATGATTGGGAGATCGTGCTGCTTGGCGAAGTCCCAGTCGCGCTGATCCTCGCCGGGCACCGCCATGATCGCGCCGGTGCCGTAGCCCATGAGCACGTAGTCGGCGAGGAAGAGCGGGATCTCGCCCCCGGTGAAGGGGTTCACCGCGCGGGCGGCGAGGCGGAGGCCGCGCTTGGGCCGGTCGGCGGCGAGCCGCTCGATCTCGGACTCGCGCGCCACCTCCTTGCCGAAAGCCTCCACGCGGGCGCGCTCGGCGGCCTCGGTCACCAGCGTGTCGACGAGGGGATGCTCGGGCGCGAGCACCGCGTAGGTCATGCCGAAGGCGGTGTCCGGCCGCGTGGTGAAGATGCGGATGGCGAGCCCGGGCCGCCCCACCACCGGGAGGTCGAACTCGGCGCCCTCGCTCTTGCCGATCCAGTTCCGCTGCATGGTGAGCACGCGCTCGGGCCAGCCCGGGAGGCGATCGCACCACTCCAGCAGCTCCTCCGCGTACTGGGTAATCTTGAAGAACCAGCCCTCGATCTCCTTGGCCGTCACCTCGGAGTCGCAGCGCCAGCACCGCCCCGCCTCCACCTGCTCGTTGGCGAGGATGGTCTGGCACGACGGGCACCAGTTCACCGTCGAGCGCTTCTTGTACGCGAGCCCCCGCTCGAGCATCCGGATGAAGATGAGCTGCTCCCACCGGTAGTACGTGGGATCACAGGTGGCGAGCTCGCGATCCCAGTCGTAGGAGATGCCCATGCGGCGCAGCTGGCTGCGCATGTTCCGGACGTTCTCGTACGTCCACACCGCGGGATGCACGCCGTTGTCGATGGCGGCGTTCTCGGCGGGGAGCCCGAAGGCGTCCCAGCCCATGGGATGCAGCACGTTGAATCCGCGCATCCACTTGTAGCGGGCGAGGAGATCGCCGATGGCGTAGACACGGACATGGCCCATGTGGATGCGACCCGACGGATACGGGAACATCTCGAGGCAGTAGTACTTGGGTCGGGCGGGATCCTCGGTGGCGCGGAACTGCGCGCTCTCCTCCCAGACCTTCTGCCACTTCCCCTCGATCTCGGCGAAGGGATACCGCTCGGGACGATCGTCCGTGATCATATTCGCGCTGAGTTTACGCCGACTTCGCGGGGGGAAGCAAGGAACGGCTCCCCGAGGACCGGCCGAGCGTCGCTCTCGGTCCCCGGGGGACGAGCCGGATGCGGCCTACTTCTTCTTGAGGGCGAGGTTAATCGACTTCGCGGCTTCCTCCGCCTTCGCCACCGACTCCGCGTGCTTGCCGGCGTCGTGGAGCTTCTTGGCCTCGGCGGCGAGCTCGTTCGCCTTGGTCGAGCCGGCGTCGGTCTTGCCCGCGGTAGCGTCCTGGACCTGCTTGATCAGGAGCGGGCACTGAAAGGCCAGGGCCGAGCCGGTCGTGACCGCCACCATGGCCACCGCGATCAGGAGCGTCTTCAGCATACGTGTCACCTCCCTTCCCGGGGGTGTCCCCTCCTCTTAACCCGCCACCGGCGCCGGGGGTTCCGCGACCGCCGCCGGTGGATGGAAGTGATCATAAATCCGCTGCGCGAGCTTCGGCGTCACCTTTGGCACGGCCGCGAGCTCGGCCACGGTGGCGGCGCGGACGCCGCGCGCGGAGCCCAGTGTCTTGAGCAGGCTCGTGCGCACGCGCGGCCCCACGCCTGGAATCCGATCCAGCTCCGAGCTGATGGTGCGCCGCTGCCGGACTTTCTTGTGATAGGTGATGGCGAAGCGGTGCGCCTCGTCGCGGATCTTCTGCAGCGTCATCAGCGCGGGTGAGCCGAGATCGAGGACGAGCGGCGCGAGATGCTCGGGCGTGTACACCTCCTCGGCGCGCTTGGCCAGCGACGCGATGGGGAGATAGTCGAGGCCCAGGTCCTCCAGCACCTTCACCCCCACGTTGAGCTGCCCGCGGCCGCCGTCGAGCAGGATGAGGTCGGGCAGCGGCCCCCCGCCCTCGAGGGCCTTGGCGTAGCGCCGCGTGAGCACCTCTTGCATTGACGCGAAGTCGTCGGTGCCGGTGACGGTTCGAATCTTGAACCGCTTGTAGTCGTCCTTCTTCATGTCCCCGCCCTGCCACACCACCATCGACGCCACCGTGTCGCTCCCCTGGATGGTGGAGATGTCGAAGCACTCGATGCGGTCGGGGGGCTCGGCGAGGCCGAGGGCGCGCTGGAGCTCCTCCCGCACCGCCTGGTGGCGGTCCGTCCTGGACAGGAGGTGGCTCTGAAGGGCGAGGGCGGCGTTCTCCTCCGCCATCGCCACCAGCTCGCGCCGCCGGCCCCGCTGCGGGGCGATCAGCTCCACCCGCCCGCCGCGCCGCTGCCGCAGCCACTCGAGCACGAGGTCGGACTCGGCGATCTCGGTGGAAAGGAGCATCTCGGACGCGGGCACCACGCTGCGGGCGTAGAACTGGCGCACGAACGCGGAGAGGATCTCGCCGTCGCTCTCCGCGGCGACCCGATCGAAGAAGAACGACTCCCGCCCGAGCAGCCGGCCCTTCCGGACGAAGAACAGCTGGATGCACGCCTCGGAGCCCTGCCGGACCAGCCCGATGATGTCCTGATCGGTCTCCTCGGTGGAGATGATCCGCTGGCGCTCGCGGATGGTGTTCAGGGCCTGGATGCGGTCCCGCAGCACCGCCGCCTGCTCGAAGCGCGTCTCCGCGGCCGCCGCCTCCATCTGCCGGGTCAGCTCCTTCACGAGGTCCTCGTCCTTGCCCTCGAGGAAGCGCTGCACCTCCGCCACCGTCCGCGCGTACCCGTCCTGGGTCTCGGCCCCCGTGCAGGGAGCGTTGCAGCGATGGATGAAGTACTGGATGCATGGCCGCGGGAGCGTCCCGTCGATCTTGATCCGGCAGGTCCGGAGGGGGAAGAGCTGGCGGACGAGGCGCAGCGTCTCCCGCATGGCGGTGGCCGGGTAGAAGGGGCCGAAGTAGATGTCCCCGTCCTGCTGCACCCGCCGGGCTACGATCAAACGCGGGAATGGTTCGCTGGTCGTCAGCTTGAGGAAGGGGTAGTGCTTGTCGTCCCGGAGGATGATGTTGTAGCGGGGTCGGTGCTTCTTGACCAGGTTCGACTCGAGGATCATCGCCTCGAGCTCGTTGGCGGTGACGATCACGTCGAGGTCCCGAATCTGCGCGACGAGGGCGTCTGTCTTGGGGTCGCGGACGCGGGACTCCTGGAAGTAGGAGCGGACGCGGCTCCGCAGCGACGCCGCCTTGCCGACGTAGACGATCTGCGCCTTGGCGTCCTTGTAGAGATAGACGCCCGGCCGGTCGGGGAGCTGTTCGAGCTTTTCCTGAAGGGTCACCGTGAAGTGATTGTAACGCCGGGCGTCCCTAGCCGCCCAGGATGGTCAGGACGAGGATGGCGACGCCGAGCGCCACCGGCACGAGGACGGTCCAGCGGAGGGTCCGCTCCACGCGGCGCAGGAGCGGGCCCCGGGGGCGGCCCGGGCGCGGCGGGTCCAGGAAGGTGATCACCTTGCTGAGCACCACCAGCCCGAGCGCGGCCAGCGCGAAGAAGACGAGCACCCACTTGAGCGCCCCCACGCTTACGGGCCCCCCACTTCAGGGCCCCCCAGTCGGGTGGTGCCCACCTCAGCGCACGCCGATCTCGATCCGACGCAGCGCCTTGACCCGATCGCGCAGCTCCGCCGCCCGCTCGAAGTCGAGCCGGCGGGCCGCCTCCTTCATGGCCACCTCCAGCTCGGCAATGCGCGCGGCGAGCGCTGCGGGCGACTCCGGCGCCTCTTCCTTCGTCTCCGGCACCGGCACCGTGTAGTAGTCGCGCTCGGGCACGGTGTCGAGCAGCTCGCGAATGGACTTGCGCACGGTCTCGGGCGTGATCCCGTGCTCGGTGTTGTAGACGGCCTGGGCCACGCGGCGGCGCTCGGTCTCCGCGATGGCTTCCTGCATCGAGCCGGTCACGCGGTCCGCGTACATGAGCACCTCGCCGTTGACGTGTCGGGCGGCGCGTCCCGCCGTCTGAATGAGCGAGGTGGCGGAGCGGAGATAGCCCTCCTTGTCCGCATCGAGAATCCCCACCAGCGACACCTCGGGCAGGTCCAAGCCCTCGCGAAGGAGATTGATGCCGATGAGGGCGTCGAACTTGCCGAGTCGGAGGTCGCGGATCACCGCCACCCGGTCGAGGGTGTCGATGTCGGAGTGCAGGTAGCGGACGCGGAGGCCGTTCTGCTGGTAGTACTCGGTGAGGTCCTCGGCCATCCGCTTGGTGAGGGTCGTGATGAGGACGCGCTCCTCCCGCTCCGCCCGCGCGCGCACCTCCGCCATGAGGTCGTCCACCTGTATGGTGGCAGGGCGCACGGTGATCTTCGGGTCCATGAGGCCGGTCGGCCGGATGATCTGCTCGGCGACCGCTCCGCCGGCATACGGCCGCCCCGGCGCCTCCCGCACCCCGCCCGCGCGCTCCAGCTCGTACTCGCCGGGGGTCGCGGACACGTAGAGCACCTGCCCCACCACCGCCCGGAACTCCTCGAAGGTGAGCGGGCGGTTATCGAACGCGGAGGGGAGGCGGAAACCGTACTCCACGAGCGCTTCCTTGCGGGAGCGGTCGCCCCCGTACATGCCCCGGATCTGCGGCACCGTCACGTGCGACTCGTCGATGATGACGAGGGCGTCCTTCGGGAGGTAGTTCATGAGGGTGGCCGGGCTCTGGCCGGGCTTGCGCCCCGCGAGGTGCCGCGAGTAGTTCTCGATGCCGTGGCAGTAGCCGATCTCCCGCAGCATCTCCACGTCGAAGAGGGTGCGCTGCTCGAGCCGCTGCGCCTCCAGAAGCCGGCCGCGGGCGCGGAAGAAGGCGAGGCGCTCGCGCAGCTCCTCGTGGACGGCGGTGATGGCCCGCTCGACCTGGTCCGCCGGCGTCACGTAGTGGCTGGCCGGGTAGATCCGCGCGACCGGCACCACCCCGGTGGTCGCGCCCTTCAGGGGGTCCAGCGTGACGATACGGTCCACGCTGTCGCCGAACAGCTCGATGCGCAGGGCTTCCGACTCGGCGGCGGCGGGGAACACCTCCACCACGTCGCCCCGAACCCGGAAGGTCCCCCGCCGGAAGTCGTAGTCGTTCCGCTCGTACTGGATCGACACGAGGTCGCGCACGAGGGCGTCGCGACTCACCACCTGCCCCGTCTCCACGCTCACGTGCATGCCCCGATAAGTCTCCGGCTCGCCGATGCCGTAGATGCACGACACCGACGCCACGATCACCACGTCGCGCCGCTCGAAGAGCGAGGTGGTCGCGGAATGGCGCATGCGGTCGATCTCGTCGTTGATGAGGGCGTCCTTCTCGATGTACGTGTCCGACTGCGGGATGTAGGCCTCGGGCTGGTAGTAGTCGTAGTAGGAGACGAAATACTCCACCGCCGACTGGGGGAAGAAGGACCTGAACTCGCCGTAGAGCTGGGCGGCGAGCGTCTTGTTGGGCGAGATCACGAGGGCGGGCCGCTGGAGCCGGCTGATCACGTTGGCGAGGGTGAAGGTCTTGCCGCTCCCGGTGATGCCGAGGAGCACGCTGTGGGAGCCGCCCCCCGCGACGAGCTCGCTGAGGCGATCGATCGCGCGCGGCTGGTCGCCCGCGGGCGCGAAGTCGGAGGACAGCGTGAACAACGGCGTCAGAAGCTCGACGGCACCGCCACCAGATACTTCCGCCAGGAGTCGAGGAAGGATGAGGCGTGGGGATGCCGGAGGAGATGGACGGAGAAGAGAAACTGCGGGTGAATGGGCTCGCGGATCAGCCGCAATCGAGCCTCCTCCACCGTCCGGTTGCCCTTGAAGAGATTGCAGCGCAGGCAGGCCGCCACCACGTTGGTCCAGGTCGTCTGGCCGCCGCGCGACCGGGGCACGATGTGGTCCACCGTCAGCTTCTCGCCGCGCCGCGCGCAGTACTGGCAGGTGTAGCCGTCGCGGCGGAGGATGTTCTTCTTGTTGAAGGCCACCCGCTCGAGGAACGGCTTGCGGATGTACGAGGCGAGCCGGATGACGGCGGGGAGCGGATAGGCTCGGGAGGGCGAGCGCACGACCCGGGGGGAGGCTTCAACGCTCTCGGCCTTGCCGCTCAGGAGGAGGGTGATCGCCCGCTTGGCGTTGGTGAAATGCAGCGGCTCGTAGGTGTAGTTCAGCACCAGCACCGCTAGATCATCCATCCCTCCGCTAGGATAGACAGGGGGGCGGGGACTGTCAACTTGCGGGGGGTGCTGGATCGGGCCCGGCGCGCGCGCGGGGAACGGCTAGATGAACGCGCGCCAGAGCAGGTGCGCGGAGCCGGCGATGAGGACGAAGACCGCGGCGGCGGCGACGGGGCTCAAGACCGCGATCACGACCAGCGAGCACAGCATGATGAAGCACGCGCTGTAGAAGCGGAGCTCTTGGCGATCCACCCAGCCGCCCTTGCCCACGAGCACCATGCTCCGGGCGGCGAGATAGACCGGCGAGTAGAGCAGGAAGAAGGCGACGAACAGGCCCGACAGGGCGAGCACGCCGCTCATCGCCCCCACCACCCCCCACACCGCCCAAGGCCAGATGGCCTGCTCGTTGCCCTCGGCGAGCGAGGTCGGAATCGACTCGGGGCGGAAGTACACGTAGAGGAGGGCGAGGGTGTAGAGGGGCAGAAGCACCTCGAGCCACCGACGGTAGCGCCTCCCCAGCACGGCATCCATGCCCTCATCTAGAGGCACACCGTATGCCACCTCACCGGCTTCCAGGAACGGCGGTTTTCCCTGGGCTTACGGGCCCGGCGCAAAGGCTGCGTGTCAGGGGGAGGACGCCCCTGGACGACAGGGCGTCAAATTCTCGGCACTGTCAGGCTAGACGAGGAACCCCGCCGGATACGGATCCCGCGGATCGAGCAGCAGCGTCGCCCGGCCCGTGGGCCACGCGCGGCCTGTGATCTCGGGAACGATAGCGGGTCTCCCGCCCACCGTCGTGAGCTCCGCGATGCGGCCCACGAAGAGCGAGCCGATGATGGATTCGTGGCCGAAGGGCTCCCCCACCCCGAGGGCGCTCCGCGCGTGGAGGTTCGCGAGGCGCGCGCTCGTGCCCGTCCCGCACGGGGAGCGATCGAGCCCCGCGGGCGCGACGACGACGGCGTTGCGCAGCTGCGCGTCCGGGCGGCGCGCGGGCTCGTAGAACTGGATGTAGAGGAGCCCCCGGGCATCCGGCATGCCGGGGTGCACCAGCGGCACCTCCGCCTCCATACGCGCACGGATGCGCTCGCCCACCTCGATGATGCGCGCGCCCGAGGCCGGCTCGAGGGTGAGGCCCACCGCCGCCGCCGGCACCAAGGCGTAGAAGTGTCCACCGTAGGCGAGGTCGAAGGGCACGCGACCGAGCCCGTCCACCTCGACCGCCCCGTCGAGGCGCGCCGAGAAGGCGGGCACGTTGCGGAAGGTCGCCTCCGCCACGCGGCCTCGCTCGAGCCGCACGCGGCAGGACACCAGCCCCGCGGGGGTCTCGAGGGTGACGGTGGTCTCGGGCTCGCGAAGGGCCACGCGCCCGGTCTCGACCAGCATGGTCGCCACCGCGATGGTGCCGTGCCCGCACATGTGCACGGGGCCGAGCGGCTCGATGAAGAGCACGCCGACCTGCGCGGCGGGATTCACCGGCTCGGTGAGAATGGCCGCGCACATGGCGGCGTGGCCACGGGGCTCGTAGAGGATGAAGCCCATCAGATCCCGCCCGTGCGCGGCGAGCCACTCGCTGCGTGCCATGAGGGAGGGGCCGGGCACCGGCGGGACGCCGTCCACTACGATCCGCATCGGCTCGCCCTCGGTGTGGTAGTCGAGGACGGTGAGCTCGCGTGTCGTGCTCGTCATCGGACGGCGCTCAGTATCTCACAGAGAATTCCCTCTCTGAGCCCGCGGTCGCTCACGGTGAGCGCGTCGCAGCCCACGCGCGCCATGGCGGCGAGGCAGATCACGGTGCCCGGCACGATCAGATCGGCGCGGCCCGGCTCGAGGGCGGGAAGCACGGCGCGCTCGGCGTGCGTCAGCGCCGCCAGGCGCGTCAGCAAGCCGTCGATGGCCCCGCGCGTCAGCGTGTGCCCCTGCACGCGGTCGGCGTCGTACGCGACGAGACCGAGGTCGAGGGCGGCGAGGGTCGTCACCGTCCCCGCGGTGCCGACGAGGCAACAGGCGCCGGCGGCGGCGATGGCCTCGGGAATCTCCCGATGGAATCGCGCGGCCACTTCCTCCCGCAGGGCCCCGAGCGCCGCGGGATCGAGCCGCCCATCGGGACGATGGCGGTCCGCGAAGGCCACGACGCCGAGGCGCAGGCTCACCGCGCGCTCGAGCCGCCCGGCTCGGGCGAGGGCCAGCTCGGTGCTGCCCCCGCCGATGTCGAGGACCACGAAGGGGTCGGCCAGTCCGGGCAGCCCCGAGCGGACCCCCAGCAGCGTCAGCCGCGCCTCGTCCTCGCCCGTCAGCACTTCCACGGCGCGCCCCGTCGCCGCTTCCAGCCGCGCCACGAACGCCACCCGGTTGACGGCTTCCCGCACCGCGCTCGTGGCGGCGATGCGCACCCGCGCGGCGCCCCCGGCCTCGGCGCGCCGGACGAACTCGACGACGGTGTCGAGCGTGCGCGCCATGGGCTCCGCGAGCAGGGACCCGCCCGGCCGCTGCCCTTCCCCCAGCCGCGTCACGCGCTGCGCCTGGTCCACCGCGCGCCAGTCGCCTCCCGTGGCGTCAGCCACGAGGAGGCGAATCATGTTGGTGCCGAGGTCGATGGCGGCGAGGCGCATGAGGGGGCCGCCCCGCGCCGCGCTCAGGCGGGGCGGCGAAGGCGGAGCGCGTCGTCGAGGATGGCCAGCACGCGCTCGAGCCGGAACGGCTTCACGAGGGTCAGGTCCACGCCGCTCTGGGCGAGCAGCGAGGGCTCGAGCAGGTGCCCCCATCCCGTGATGAGCACCACCGGCGTGCCCGGCCGCATCCGCTTCACCGCGCGCGCGACCTCGAGACCGGAGCGCTCGGGCAACGAGAGATCGGTGAGCACCACGTCGAACTCGCCGCCCTGGAAGCGGGCGAGGCCGGCGAGCCCGTCGGCGACGGATTCGACGTGGTGGCCGGCGCGGCCGAGCGCGTCCACGAGCATCTCGCGTATCCGCTGCTCGTCCTCCAGCACGAGGACACGAGCCGGTCCGGGAGCCGGCTGCGCGCCCGTGGGCCCGGGCTCCCGGGGCTGCGGCGCGGGCGCGGGCGCGGCCGCCGCGGGCCGCGACGCCCCGGCCGCCGCCGGCAGCCACACGCGCAGCCGCGTCCCCCGCCCCGGCTCGCTCTCCACCTCGATCCGGCCTTGATGACGGGCCACGATGCCGTGCACCACCGAGAGGCCCAGCCCGGTGCGGAGCGGCGAGCGGGTGGAGAAGAAGGGCTCGAAGATGCGCGTGCGCACGTCTTCCGTCATCCCCTCGCCCGTGTCCGCGACGGTCAGCTCCACCCCTCCGTCGCGCGGCCGGGATGCCAGGCTCAGCTGCCCCCCGCGGGGCATCGCGTCGATGGCGTTGAGCACGAGGTTGGTGACGGCCTCGCGCAGCTCCGCGGCATTACCCCGCACGGGCGGCGCGGTCTCGAGGTCGAGGGTAACCTCGATGCGGATCCCGCGCGCTTCGGCCTCGTCCTTCCAGAGGCCGCGCGTCAGCGTCACCGCGTCGTGCGCCAGGGAGTTCACCTCGACGGGCCCGTTGCTGTCGTCGAGACGCGTGGCCGCGAAGCCCTGCAGGCGCCGGACGATGTCGGCGGCGCGCCAGGCCGCCTCCTCGACGTGGCCCAGGCCTTCCCGAACCGTCTCGTCCACCGTGCGGACGAGCAGGAGCTGCGTCTTGCCGAGGATGATGGCGAGGATGTTGTTGAACTCGTGGGCGATGCCCCCGGCCATGCCGCCCAGCGCGCGCGCCTTCTCGGTCTGAACGAGGCGGTCCTGAGCGGCCTTGATGCCGTCCAGGGCCTGGCGCACGTCACCGTAGAGGCGCTCGTTCTCCACCGCGAGGGCCGCCAGCGTCGCCAGCACCTGAACGGCCTCGACCTCGTCCGCGGAGAACTCGCGCGGCCGGGGGTCGGCGAGGTAGAGGATTCCCACCGTGCGCTCGTGGATACGCAGCGGCACGAGGAGGCAGGCGCGCAGCTCCAGGACGGTGAGGAACTCCTCCGCCTCGCCAGCCCGATCGCGCAGGTCCCGGACGGCCAGCGGAGCCCCGGAGGCGTAGACCTCCCGCGCGAGTCCGCCGTGGACGTCGGCCCTCCACCGCTCCACCGCGTCCTGGGGCAACCCCGAGCTGGCGGCGAGCCGGAGCCTCGAGTGGCTCTCCAGGAGGCCCAGGGCAGTCGCGCGGACGCCGAGGAGCCGGGTCGCGACCTCGCATGCGCGGGCGAGCGTGTCGGCGAGATCGCGCCCCACCACCGCCTGCCCGGAGAAGACCTGCAGCTCGCGCAGCCGCGCGAGATGGTCCGCCGCGCGGTCCACGAGACGCTGATGGCTGAGCGCGGTGGCGACACGATCGGCGATCACGAGCAGGAGGACGGTGTCCTCGACGGTGAAGTGCACGCCCCGCCCCCGCCGACCCGCGAAGAGCACGCCCACCACCTGCCCCTCGGCGTGGAGCGGCACCGCGAGGGCGTCGCGCACGGGAAAGCGCGACACGAAGGGATCGCGGGGCGCCGCGTCCGCGGTGCGCCGATACATGAGCGGGCGGCCCTCGCTGAAGGCGCGACCCACGACCCCTTCGCCGGGGCCGACGGCGAGCCCGCCGAGATCGTCGCGGCGGAAGCCCCGCGCCGCGGTGGGCACGAGGGCGGCGCGGTCGGGGTCGAGTACGAACAGCATCGCCCGGTCGGCGTCGAGCAGCTGCGCCGCGCGGTCCATCACGAGGCCGAAGACCTCGCTGGCGGGCAGCCCCGAGGCGGGCGCGGAAAGAATCTCCTGGATACCGGCCAGCGCGGCCGGATCCACGGCGCCGACGACGTCTCCCGGCGGATCGGGCTCGCGGGGGGGCGGAGCCTCGCCGGACTCCAGCCGGCGGATGCGCTCGCGGAGACCTTCGAGCGCGCGGCCGATCTCCGAGATGGACTCCCGCACGACGGGCGCCGGCCCCTCCGCCGAGGTCGGGTCGGCAGTCATGGCTGATCCCGGCGCAGGGGCGCGCTCGTCGTCGTCGGCATAAGAAACCAACCCAAGGTAGCACCGCCCATGCCAATCCCTGGGCGCGGCCGCTTTTCGGCTAACCTATTGATTACTCGATACTCGGTGAGCACGCGCGCGGAAGCGCGCGGGCGCGGGACGAAGGCTGAGTCGAAACCGTAAGATTCTCTGACTCTTGGGTCGGCTTGCCTGGAGTGGATCGTCATGCCGGCCTCGCCCGAGGAGGCGAAGGGGCGAGGCCGGCGACGATTTCCTACTTCCCCTTGAGCGAGCGGATGTAGTGGACGACCGACCAGCGGTCGGTCTCGGGCAGATGCTTCCAGGACGGCATGGGCCCCCGCCCGTTGGAAATCTTCCAGAACAGCTCCCCATCGCTCTCGTCCTGCACGCGCTTCGAGGTCCAGTCGGCGGGCTTGGGACTGAGGGCCGCAGCGCCCGGCCCATTGCCCTTGCCGGAGTCGCCGTGGCAGAGCACGCAGTTGACCTGCGCGACCTTCTTGCCCGCCTCCACCGCCTTGGCACCCCCAGCGACCGGGTTCTTCTTGGCCTTGTCCGGGGCCGGGGCATGCCACTCCCCCTGCGCGCCCACGTCCCCCGCGCCGAGGACAGTAGCGATGGCCGCGGCGACGAGAGTGCCAGTGATCCACGCTCTACGCATTCTCTCCTCCCAAAATCGTCGTGATGGGCTTCACAACCCGGGTCATTTAACACCCGGGCCGCGGAAACGGTCAAGCCGTCGCCATGCTATCTTGGCAACTCGCGTCTCCCACCAGGAGGTTCCATGGCTCACGAATCGGCTCACGTCGTCGCGGTGATCGGGGCGGGCCCCGCCGGGCTCTTCGCCGCCCGCGCGCTCGCCGCCGGCGGTTGCCGCGTCCTGCTCCTGAATCGCGACATCAAGCCCGGGGGCCTGGCCGAGTACGGAATCTTCCTCAACAAGTACAAGATGAAGGGCGGGCTCCGGCGGCAGTTCCAGAAGATCCTCACCGACCCCCGTGTGACCTATCTGGGCAATGTCACGGTCGCGCAGACGGGCGACCTCACCCTCGACGATCTGCGGGCGTCGGGCTTCGATGCGCTCGTGTTCGCCATCGGCGCGCAGGGCACCAAGTACCTGGGCATCGAGGGCGAGCGCCTGCCCGGCGTCTATCACGCCAAGGATCTCGTCTATCACTACAACCGCCTCCCGCCCTTCAGCGCGCAGCCCTTCCCGATGGGCCGGCACGTCGCCATCGTGGGCGTGGGCAACGTGATGGTGGACATCGCCAACTACTGCGTCCACTTCTGCGACTGCGACAGCGTGATCGCGATCGCCCGCCGCGGCCCCTACGAGAAGGCGTACGACGATCGCGAGTTCGAGGACATCGAGGATGCCTTCGATCGCGACCTCTATCGGCAGGAGATCGCGCGGATCCGCCCGCGGCTGGAGGCGGCGGGCCAGGACGCCGACGCGCTGCTGCGCGCGCTGGGCCAGCGGCCCGAAGCGGAGACCAGCACGCGGGCCCGCCTCGCCTTTCGCTTCCTGGCTTCCCCGCGCCGCGTGCTCGCGGAGGGCGGTAAGGTAGTCGGGCTCGAGGTGGAGGAGACCCGGCTCGAGCGCAAGGGCGAGCGGATCGCCGCGGTGGGCACCGGCGAGGTGAGCGTCGTGCCCTGCGACACGGTGGTATTCGCGGTGGGCGACCGCGTGGACCCCGCCGCCGGCCTGCCGTACGCGGACGGGCTCTACGTGACCCGCCCCGGCGAGGATCCGTCCTATCAGGTCTGGGACCCCGCTGCCGCCCGACCGCTCGAGGGCGTGTACGTGGTGGGTTGGGCGCGCCGCGCCAGCGACGGCGTGGTGGGGCGAGCGCGACTCGACGCCGAGACCGGCGTGAAGCAGATCCTCGCCGCGGTGGCCGAGCGACCCCCGCGGCCGGCCGCGGAAGCGGAGCGCGTCATCGCGGGCGTGGCCGACCTCCTCAAGACGCGGGGCGCCGCCGTGGTGCCGTATGCCGACGTCGTGAAGATCGAGGCCGCCGAGCGCGCGCGGGCGGAGGCGGCCGGCGTCGAGGAGATGAAGTTCGCGACCAACCGCGAGATGCTCGACGTAGTGCGCGGCTAGCTGTGAACAACCAAGAGATTGTCCATCCGGGCCGTCTCTGCGACGTTGGTGGTTGCCGACCGACCATCACCGCAGAGGAGGAGGCCCGGATGAACATTCATAAGAATGCCCGGACGACGCCC